>Ga0115002_10003264_pt1 | contig 20379 bp, 15 predicted proteins | sample ArcticOcean_MG_C_8_FD_89576 | JGI IMG/M metagenome (GOLD analysis project Ga0115002, IMG submission 89576) | Marine microbial communities from western Arctic Ocean - ArcticOcean_MG_CB11_86 | ecosystem: Environmental > Aquatic > Marine > Oceanic | place: Arctic Ocean: Canada Basin | collected... | reverse complement strand
GAAGTCAGAACCCGAAAGTCCAAAAAAGGGAACTCCGGCTTCTCCTGCGACTGCTTTGGCAAGTAACGTTTTTCCTGTGCCTGGAGGTCCAACAAGTAATACACCCCGTGGGATACGTCCGCCAAGCGCTTGGTATTTTTCCGGTTTTTGGAGGAACTCGACAACTTCGCGAAGTTCATCGACGGCTTCTTCGACACCCGCTACGTCGTTAAAGCAAATATCGACATCTTCTTGGGCATAAAGTTTTCCCCGGCTTTTCCCGAAGGACATTGCCGTGCCTGCTCCACCCATTCGTCGGAAAACGAAGAGGATCAGAACCAGGAACAATAATGGGATGAAGAGCAGTGCCAGCAGCGATTGCCATTCCGACGGAGGGGTTTCACCACTGAAATCGATTTTCTTTTCGGTCAACAAGTTTGTGAGTTGAGCCTGCTGTTCATCGGGAATTCCCATTGTGGGGACGTAATAATAAATCACCGTTTTATTGCTCTCAGTTTCAGCTCCCGGCTTTGGCGCGGGTTGATCTTGATAGGTGATGTCATATTTTCCCACAATGACTTCAAAAACATTTGTTTTGGTTAGCTCGTCTTCACTGAGGCCGTTGAAGAATTTATAGAACGTTAATTCTTTCCCTTGTTGATTTCGGTTCATGACCGAAATCATGACGGCTCCGACGACCAGGATGATCATCAAATACCAGAAAGCATTGCCCGGCTGGTTTCGTTCGGGACGTTTTGAGCCATCACCGCCGTTTTTGTCATTGTTCGAAGGGGGTTGGTTTGGTTCCTGCGAACCAGGGGAGGGAGTCTCGGGGTTGTTCATGTCTGGCCTTCAAGGTGCGTCCTTGTCGTGGCATCCCAACAGGTAGGCTCACGTCAGCGGACGAATATTATTTCACTAGGAATAGGTGGAATGTTTGGTCTCATGGAACTTTATGCCGAGAACTGAGCTAGGTCAACTACTAGATGGAAGCTCTTCAAGGGGTCTTGCGGTTAGAAGAGAGGGGACATAGAATGCCTAAGGAGCGATAATATTGCACGATTGTATGGATTTTACCCAATATTCTCTCTCCGGGGCTTGGTTTTCGGTGTCTGGGGGCAGTCTTTCCCTCGAATTCCCCTGTTTTTCCAATCGAAAAGCCTCTCAGTCAGTGCACTCTTGTGTTTTATTCAGTGCAGAAATATGAATCGAATTGCAGTTTTGGGATCGACAGGCTCGATTGGGACTAGCAGCCTAGATGTGATTCATTCACATTCGGACTGTATGCAAGTCGTTGGTCTGACTGCCCATTCCAACTGGAAGCAGTTGGTCGATCAATGTAACCAATTCCGCCCTCAATTTGCTGTTTTAAGCGATTCCAGCATTCAAAACGAAATTTCCCGGAGCGATTTTCCATCTTCGACCGAGCTGTTTTTCGGACCGGATGGCATTGAAAAAGTCGCCTCTCACCCAGAGATTGACACGGTGGTATGTGGAATTGTTGGAGTGGCTGGCCTCAAAGGGACTTGGGCCGCCATTGAGGCAGGAAAAACGGTTGCTGTGGCCAATAAAGAGACTTTGGTTGTGGCGGGGCCACTGGTAATGGATTTAGCCCAAGAGAAATCAGCAACAATAATTCCCGTTGATAGCGAGCATAGTGCTATTTTTCAGGCAATTCGGTCTGGAAAACGAAAAGAGGTCCGTCGGGTTATCTTAACGGCTAGTGGTGGGCCTTTTCGAAACTATTCCGTTGATCAGCTCGAGAATGTCACTCCGGAAATGGCTCTAGAGCACCCAACCTGGAACATGGGCCCTAAAATTACGGTAGATTCTGCTACAATGATGAACAAGGCCTTGGAGATCATTGAAGCCCGTTGGCTATTTGACCTAGAGGCCGACCAGATTGAGGTCATGATTCATCCGCAGTCAATCATCCATTCGATGGTAGAATTTGTGGATGGGTCGGTTGTTGCCCAGATGTCTCCACCTGATATGAAGTTGCCAATTCAGTATGCACTTACTTATCCTGACAGATTAGAAGGTGTCAGTCCGCGAATGGATTGGACACAGTCGATGAGCTTAGATTTGACCCCACCTGATCGAGAGTTGTTTCCATCGTTAGATTTAGGGTTCGAAGTTGCCAAACGCGGCGGAAGTTGTGGGGCCGTTTTGAACGCGGCCAATGAAGTTGCTGTCGATAGTTTTCTATCGCAAGACATGAAATTTAGTGATATACCCCGAGCCTGTCGCGCAGTTCTCCAGGCACATGATTTTGATCCAAACCCCTCTCTGGATAATCTGCTGCGATTAGATGATTGGGCTCGAAAGGAGATTAAGAAGTGGATTTCCCGTTAGCATTTTCCATTGCCTCGTCAGGGGCAGCGTTAATGAATATTCTTATTGTGGCGGTCGGTTTAGGGTTCGTGATTTTTTTTCATGAACTTGGGCACTTTGCTGTCGCTAAGTGGTGCAATGTAAACGTTGAGCGTTTCAGCATCGGTTTTGGCCCCGTATTGTTCAGTTGGCAATGGGGAGAAACCGAATACGCCCTTTCGTTGGTTCCCTTCGGCGGGTATGTCAAAATGTTGGGGCAAGATGACATCGACCCCAGCCAACTTTCAAGCGAGGAAATTGCGCTCGACCCGCGGTCCTATTCTGCAAAAAAAGTCCATCAAAGGATGGCCATCATTTCTGCAGGCGTGATCATGAATGTCATCACGGGGCTCATGTTTTTCGCCGTCGCCTTTCGGCTTGGAGTCGAAACCTCTCCGGCAGTCATCGGGAATGTCCAAGTTGGCCGACCGGCCTGGACGGCCGGAATTCAGCACGGCGACCAAATTACTCGAATCAACGATGCGGAGATCGCATCGTTTGGCGACATTATGCGGGGTGTCGCGTTGAGTAGAGGAGTTTTAACAATTGAAGGAATTCATCAAGACGGGCGAACATTCAAAGCCGTCGTTCAGCCGGATGAGTCAGGAACTCGTCGGATGATCGGGGCCAGTCCCTCGGAAGGCCTGCAGCTTATTCAACCACCGAGTAAGGAAATCCCCCTCATCTTTCCCGGTACGCCAGCGTTGAAGGCCGATCCTCCTTTCCAACCCGGTGACCTGATCAAAAAATCTGGAGACCAGGAACTTAAATCGTTTGCCGATCTGCAAAAAAACTTAGCCGATCATAGGGCAGAGCCTGTCGATTTATGGGTGCAAAGACAAGATCAGCCGGACGGAAATCTTGTTAAAATCACCGTTGCAGCAACCCCCTTCCGAACTCTTGGGCTTTCGATGGATACCGGAGAAGTCTCTGCAGTCAGGAAAGGTTCACCCGCTGAAATGAACGGCTTACTGGTCGGAGACAGATTGACTCATGTGGGCGAGCTGAGTGTTGGCAAAGATATTAACCCGCTTCAGTTGCCCGATTGGTTTGCGCAACACCAAGGCGAAGAGGTGGAACTTCGCGTGCGCCGACGAGTGACTGGAAACGAACCCAAAGAGGTCAATATTCAGTTAATTCCCGATGCAAACTCTGGCTGGATTGAGGTTCCCTATTTCCCGAATGAATCGGTTTCAATTCCTGCAGTAGGAATCGCGTTCCACGTTGTCCCTACGGTCCTATCAGTTCAAGAGGGGAGCCCAGCACAAAAGTCCGGCATCTTAGTCGGCGAACGTATTAAAAAAATGAATTTAGTTTTGCCAGACGAAGCAGAACCGGATCGGTTTGTTGAGAAGACGATCGAAATCGATTTCAACGATGAAGAAAAAAACTGGCCGTATGCTTTTTGGAAACTCCAGGAATGTCCAACTCGCATAGCCGAGTTAACGGTCAGCAATGAACTGGGGGAAGAGCGAACCGTTTCACTTGCACCCCAAGAGAGCATCGATTGGTTCGTGCCGAATACGCGTGGGTTACGAATGGCAGGCATGTCGATCAATCAGAAGGCGGACAGTGTGGCAGGGGCCCTCCAAATGGGGTTTGTCCACACAAAAAATTCAATACAGGATATTTGGCTTACTTTGCGAAACCTGTTTGGTGGTCGGCTTTCTGTCAAAGAACTGCGTGGTCCACTCGGCATTGCATCTGTGGCTTACCAAATTGCCGAACAGGGGATTGCTCAATTTCTCGTTTTTCTGGGGTTCTTAAGTGCCAACTTAGCCGTGCTAAACTTCCTCCCGATACCCGTTCTCGACGGTGGACACATGGTGTTCCTCATTTGGGAAGGCGTGACCAGAAAAAAACCGAGCGAACGGGTTTTAATCGCAGCAACCTATTGTGGCATGGCGTTTGTGCTGGGATTAATGATGTTGGTGTTGTATCTCGATATCTTCGTCCACAAACTCAATTAAGTCTCTCAATTATCAATAAAGTAATCTCGCACAAAGAATTACCAATTTAGGTTTCGAGAATCTACCTCCTACCAATATAATGGGGCAGTAGGCTCAAGTTATCTTTTGGTTTCATTGAGACTGTTTTTTAACGATTCCTAGACTCGTTCAGTGGACAATGCGAGATGGAAAATCGCGGCAATCACGATCAAGGCAACGAGGCGGTGGCAATGTTGGCCTCGACCGTCGTCGTGCTGTTAGGCGTGTCTATCTGCCTGGCGACAATTTTCGCCTTTGCATCCGATCCGCAGAAGCCATTGATGTTTCTGTCTGGTGGGTTATTCACAATCTTTTTTTTCGTATGGTTATTGCGCGATCGACCGAAAAGAGATTTGTCTGAGAAAAAAGGGTTTTGGAATTATCTCTTCCAAAAAAAAGAACCCGAACTCGAATACGAACCAACATTTTGCAAACCCGTCATCAAAGAAATAGACGGGCAACGGCCTCCAACTGCAGAATCGATTCGCGAAATTAAAAAAAACTCGGATTACTGGAGCCCATCAATTTCTCCAAAAAAACGTTCTCCTAAAAAATAAATGCTGTGGCTCATCTTTCTGGATGAACCGATGGCTTGATCTATCAATTCGAAAATTACTTTTAATAAGAGCTGAGATATGACACGGAAATTTCTTTCTGTACTGCTATGTGCCCTTCTTCTGGGAAGTGTTTTTCTAATTCACCGTTCTGGAGTTGAAGTTTCGCAGGCTCAGGGCAAGGCAAAAAATCAGGTTGGACCTGAAACCCAAGTTTTGGTGAAAACCAGAAACAAAGCCATCGACTATCTGCGGAATACACAAGCTGATAACGGTAGTTGGACACTTCCCACGGCACCGGGTATCTCAGCGTTGGTTACCTTTTCCCTAGTTCGATCCGGCCTTTCTGTCGATGACCCGACAGTACAAAAAGCAATCAAACATCTATTAGGATTCGTTCAAAAAGATGGTGGCATTTATTATTCAAAAAGCAATCACCGCAATTATGAAACCTGTATCAGCCTGTTAACTTTTCATGCGGTCAACGCCGATGGGCGTTACGATAGCTTGATCGCCAACGCCGACCAGTTTCTGCGTGAGCTGCAGTGGGATAAAGGCGAAGGGCTGGAAAGTACCGATGCTGGTTTCGGCGGTGCTGGATACGGAAAACATGAGCGGCCCGACTTGTCGAATACTCAGTTTCTGATTGAAGCCTTGAAAGCTGCGGGCGCCAAGACAGATGACCCAGCCATTCAAAATGCTCTGAAATTTGTTTCGCGCACACAAAACTTGGAAACGGAATTCAATAACACTCCATTTTCAGCCAAAATCGGCGATGGCGGTTTTTACTACACGCCAGCAGCGGGGGGAACGTCGCAAGCCGGATTAGCAGCCAATGGCGGCCTACGATCTTACGGCAGCATGACCTACGCAGGTTTAAAGAGTATGGTTTTTGCTGGCTTAACGTCCGAAGACCCACGAGTAAAAGCTGCCTTCAATTGGATTCAGAAAAACTATTCCGTTGAAGAAAATCCCGGGTTAGGGCAACAAGGCGTGTATTATTACTTTCACACCTTTGCCAAGGCACTCTCGGTGTTGGACCTCGATTTTGTGGAAGATACTAAAGGCCAACAGCACGATTGGCGAAAAGAACTCGCCGAGCGCCTCGCCAAATTACAACAGCCCAGCGGAAGTTGGGTCAATCGTTCGCAGCGCTGGTACGAAGGCGATCCCAACTTGGCTACTGCCTACGCCTTGATGGCCCTCTCTTACTGTGATTCCAAACCGGTTCAGAAATAACTCGCGACGTATCTGCAACCGACACATTTAGACTTTGAGTTCCTCTCCTTGCCGATTGATCTCTTCTGAATATCTTTTTCGGATCGGTTCAATAATCTCTTGGACAAAAGAATCAACCTGTTCGGGTGCCCGTCCGGTATATTTCTTGGCATCAAGTGCACCCGTGAGATCAACGCCTGCAAAGGCCGGGTCGGTTGTTAGACGATCAATCAAATCGTTGGCTTGGCCGAACTCTTTTACTTGTTTTCCTGCTTCCTGGCTGTGGACGCGGATGCGTTCGTGAAGATCTTGACGGTCCCCGCCCGCTTGGACACCCGCCATTAAAATTTCTTCTGTGGCCATGAAGGGCAACTCGGCCAATAAAAGCTTTTCAATCACTTTCGGGTAAACGACTAAGCCATCGACAATGTTTCGGTACAGAATTAAGACCGCATCGATGCCTAAAAATGATTGTGGTAGCGACAATCGGCGATTAGCGGAATCGTCCAATGTGCGTTCCATCCACTGAGTGGCCATGGTGTTGTCGCCGTTGGCTGTTAAGCTCATCACAAACCGCGACAACGAACACATGCGTTCGCTTCGCATGGGGTTTCGCTTGTAGGCCATTGCGGATGAGCCAATTTGTTTCTTGCCGAAGGGTTCCTCAACTTCTTTCCGGTTTTGCAACAATCGAATGTCGCTGCCCGCCTTGTGAGCTGACTGGGCAATTCCAGACAAAGCTTGCAGCGCGTGTGAATCAATTTTTCGAGAGTAAGTCTGTCCGGTCACCGCATAGCGGTCAGAGAATCCCATCTTTTCTGCAACAAGCCGGTCAAGGGCTTCCACCTTCTCGTGGTCCCCTTCGAACAATTGTAGGAACGTGGCCTGAGTTCCCGTGGTCCCTTTGACGCCTCGAAACTTCAGTGATTTCAGTCGGTGTTCAATTTCCTGAAGGTCCAGCACTAAATCGTAGCACCATAATGTCGCCCGCTTGCCGACGGTTGTCGGTTGAGCCGGTTGCAAGTGCGTGAATCCCAGGCAGGGAAGATCTCGAAATTGCACGGCGAACTTTGCCAGATGATCGATCACTGGCACAAGCCGAGAAAGAACAAGTTCTAAGCTGTCACGCAATTGAATTAACTCGGAATTATCGGTCACGAAGCAACTGGTGGCACCCAGGTGGATAATGCCTTTTGCGTTTGGGCATTGGTCACCGTAGGCGTGTACGTGGGCCATCACATCGTGGCGTAGTTCTTTTTCGTACTTCGCAGCCGCTTCAAAATCAACATCGTCGATTTTTGCACGTAATTCCTCAATTTGTTCGGCGGTAATATCCAGACCGAGTTCACGCTCCGATTCTGCCAGCGCGACCCACAGCCGTCTCCACAACGAGTGTTTTTGTTGAGGCGACCAAATGTGGCTCATTTCGGTCGAGGCATATCGACTGATAAGCGGGTTTTGATAAACATTGTGATCTAAAGTAGTCATTTCTTTAAAATAGCCTCTATTCTGCCGAGTCAGTGAATTTGTGGGCTAGGCTTTCGTCGCATGAAATGTGCCTGTAAGATATTCTGCAACGCACCTGGGTCAGCCGGTTTTGTAGCGCGGCTAATAGTTTTATTTTAACGTCGAAAGTTCGGTTTGGGGACACTACAGGCCGCGTTTTTTTCTTAGAAGGTAGCTTACGAAATATGACTCCATTAAAATCACTCCTGAACTCGGGAACGAAGCTTTGGTTAGACAGTGTTGATCCGGAACTTGTGCAGTCGAGTTACGAAGCTGGCGCAACTGGGGCAACTTCGAACCCGATTATTATCTCCGATTTAATCAAATCAGGCCGTTTTGACTCGACACTCCAAGAGTTAATGGATGCGGGCCTTGATGATGGCTCGATTGCCTGGAAGATGACAAACCAGCTTGTGAGTGAAGCCCAGGCTGTCTTCAGTGGTGTTCACGAAAAAACCAACGGCAACGACGGATATGTGAGTTTTGAGCTGGACCCGTTGCTCGAAGACGCTGCCTGTGAATTATCGACTGAGCAACGAGCCGAAAAATACATCGAACTGGGAAAACAATGGTCAGAGAATCAGCCCAATCGGATGATCAAAGTTCCGGCCACTCCTGCAGGTTTAGCAGCGTTGGAAGATTTGGTTGCTGCTGGAATTTCGCTGAATGTCACCCTCATATTTTCAGAGCGGCAATATCGGGAAGCCAGAGACGCCGTGTGGCGGGGTGCCCAACGGCGACCCTCTTTAGACGGTTTCAAATCGGTGTATAGTATTTTTGTTAGCCGCATTGATGTTTATACGACCAAGAATGTTCCGGAATTGTCTGCTGAAGCTCAAGGCCTGGTGGGCATTGTGAATGCCAAGCGAATCTGGCAAGAGAATCAAACTTTCTGGTCCGATAAAAACTTAGCGTTACAGCAGGAGATTGTTTTTGCCAGCACGGGAACAAAAGACCCCAACGATCCGCCCGACAAATATGTTTCCGCATTGGCCGGATCGGACATTCAAACCAACCCGCCGTCCATCAACAGCTTAATTCAAGGAATGGCGGGGAAAGAATTTTCCAAGACATTGGGCGAAATGCCCTCAGCTGAGATACTGGCCGAGATCGATGCAAAAGTGGACTTTCAGCGGATGGAAGAAACGCTGATGGAAGAAGGATTGCAGAAATTTGCCGATCCACAGAAGGCCCTGTTAAGTCTCATTGCTGAAAAACGGGCGAGTTAGTTCGGAATGTGCTTCGCGTCTGGATTCTGCCCGTAGCGTCGATTACGATGGAGTACGTTCCAACCGGCATCCCTCAAGCGAAACGAGGGAACCAGCCTGGAAAGAACGACTTTGTGTGTGAGCGGAAATCTCATTGGGACTGGAACGGATTCAGGCGGTATCCCGGTAGGGAGAGTTGAGACGAGCAAACACTTGATGAATCCCCCTGCCTGAATTTTTCATTGCCGTCTAAAGAATGCATTACGTTCCAGAATCTGCTCGTGAATTTCTTCAAGAGAATTCTACCGGTACACCCGGCGAGGAGACGCGCGGGTTTCATTACCAGTCTGCCCCGGTCTATTTCCTAACCGCGATTGTCGGCTGCCTGTTAGGGGCCGATTTGCTCATTGGCTTAATTGATGACTCGGCTTGGCTCGAGTATCGCAGCTTGTTCGGGTTTCGCCTGGCACTGCTTTCTGCTGTTTTAGGTGGAGCGAGAATTCTCTACCAGACATTGGAAGGCCTGTTTGAAGGTCGAATTGGCGCCGACTTGGCCCTGACAATTGCCTGCTTAGCGGCCATTGTCTTGGGAGAGCACACCACGGCGGCATTAGTGGTTTTTGTTGCTTTGTGCGGAGAAAGCATTGAAGGGTTTACCGTTGATCGGGCGCAGTTTGCCATCCGACGAATTTTCAACCTTTGCCCGCCAACCGCACATGTCATCCGGGATGGCCAAGAAGTTGAACTGCTTGTCGAAGAAGTTTTGATCGACGACAAAATCATCGTCCGCCCCGGAGAGCGAATTCCCGTTGATGGTCAAGTGGCTGATGGAATTTCATCCGTCGATCAAAGCGCGCTGACCGGCGAAAGTTTGCCCATCGATAAAGGCCCTGGAGACGATGTCTTTACGGGCACGGTCAATCAATTTGGCTCATTGACGGTCATTGCACAGAAAGTTGGCCAAGAAACAACGTTGGCCCAAGTGATTCAATTGGTTGCAGAAGCCGCCGAACGCAAAGCACCACTCGAACGGACCGCCGACCGATTGGCTCGTCTGTTTCTGCCGATTGTATTAACCGCGGCTGGTTTGACATTACTTGGCTGGAGATGGAAAACCGGCGATTGGAGCGAAGGGTTTTTACCAGCCTTGGCAGTGCTGGTTGTCGCCTGCCCGTGCCCCCTTATTTTGGCAACCCCGAGTGCGGTGATGGCGGCCATGGCCTGGCTGGCAAGAAGCGGCGTGGTGATTAAAGGTTCGGAAGCGTTAGAACGCCTGGCGAGAATCGACACGATCGCCTTCGATAAAACGGGAACTCTTACGACAGGAGAACTTTCACTCGGCGATATTTTTGCTGTCGGTCCACTGGATGAAACTGAACTCTTACGCATTGCAGCGATTGCTGAAAAACGGAGCGAACATCTGTTAGCACGGCTTGTCGTGCGGGAAGCCGAGTCCAGAAATTTAGTCGTTCCAGCCGCAGAAGAGTTTTCGGCAGAACCGGGCGCGGGTGTGGTTGCTTCTGTGAAAGCTTCTGTATTAGGGGTGGAACTCAAACAGTGGGTCAATGCAGACGCAGAGACTTTGCAAACCGTAGTCGGAAACAGGCGATTTCTGGATTCTTTAGGGATGGAAATTTCGGATGAAATTTCTGAACGACTCACAGAATTCGATGAAACGGGCCAAACCGTTTTGTTAGTCGCCGTTCATCAACAAATTCTGGGAATCATCGGTGTCAGGGATACCCTGCGCTCGGAAGCTTCGGATGTTCTTGCCGAGTTACGGCAGGAAGGAATCGAACACTTCGCCGTGTTGACCGGCGATCGTTTGCAACCGGCCCAGGCGGTCATGGGTTCGCTGCGCATCATTCCCACACTCAAATCAGATTTACTTCCTGCGGACAAAGCCCGCTGGATTGAGGAGCAAGCTCAAAACGGCGCTCAGGTGGCAATGGTGGGTGACGGCGTCAATGATGCCCCCGCCTTGGCAACGGCGACCGTGGGAATTGCCCTTGGCGGGGTTGGGAGTGACATTGCTGCTGAAGCGGGCGATTTAGTCCTCATGGGCGATCCGCTGACGCCGTTACCTGGGTTGTTAAGACTCTCGCGACAGTTGGTCAGGGTCATTCATCAAAGCATTTACCTGTTTGCTTTTGGCATGAATGGTATTGGAGTGATCTTGTGCGCCTGGGGCGTCCTTAGCCCAGTTGGTGGTGCGATTTTCCATGAATTTGCCTCATTGGCGGTCATGCTCAACGCCATGCGGCTGCTGTGGTTTGAACGTTGGGATGAAAGCCGTTGGGGGCGGTTTCTGCAGCGCGTGTCAGAAAAATCGGACGCTCTGTTAACCGTGTGCTCACCCACGCAGGCGGTTTTTAAGCTGATTGAGCATTCCTCAATGTTGATCCGGCTGGGGTTAGCAACAGCAGTTGCTGTCTGGTGCCTCTCGGGCATCGTTTGCATCTCAGAAGATGAGCAAGCACTCGTCACACGGTTCGGAAAGAAACACGAACTGTTAAAAGCTGGTTGGCATTTTCAGTGGCCGGCCCCTTTTGATCGAGTCTACCGCGAGAAAGTTGATCGAATTCAAACGATCCAAATCGGATTTCAAAGGGAAGACAGTGCGAACACCTTAATGGATGGTTTTTCCGCTCCCATTGAATGGACGAGCGAGCATTCCGAAACCGGGTTTGAAAGCACCGGAGGCACTTCCTATTTTCTGACGGGTGATGAACTTCCCGTCGAGATGACCGCAGAGGTAAATTTCCGAATTCAAAATCTGTTTCAATACTTGAATGGAAGTGTGAAGCCCGTCGAGGCACTGCGGTCCGTTTCTCTCAGTGTGTTCGGAGAAATCACTGCCCAGCATTCACTGGAAGACATGTTGACAGGGCACCGAGATTCTGTCGAAGCAAGTTGCTTGCTGGCGATTCAGCAGCGAGTCAACAGCTATGGCTTGGGGCTGATTGTGACTGATGTCAATCTGTTGGATGTGCATCCGCCTCGGGCCGTCGTTCCCGCTTACCGCCAAGTTGCCGATGCCATTGAAGAACACGAACAACTGATCAACGAGGCTGAAGCCTATTATGCCCGTCAATTATTGACCGTCGGCGGTGAACAGGCCATTCGGGTTTTAAGTGCTTCGACGGGGGCTTCAGCAGAAGGTTCAACCACAGGCAGCGTCAAAGACTGGAAGCTGACAGATGAGTTGTGGAATCGGCTCAGCACGATGAATGGGACTTCACCGATGTTGCTTTCTGGTGATGCAGCAGCGCTGATTTTACAGGCCCAGCAGGAAAGTGTCGGGAAAGTTCAATCGGCTCAAGGATCAGCAGATCGGTTTAATAGCCTGCAGAAGTCTTACCGATTAAACCCTGCTTTGTCGGGAACCGAATTGTATTGGACAACAATCGGTGAAACTCTGTCGAAAAGGCCTTTAACAATCCTCGATCCCAAAGCAGGCGGCCGACGTCATATATTGTTGGCAAGCCCGTTTGATTTGGGAGGAGCCGGCAGCCTGCAGCCGCTATTTCCAAGCGAACCACAGGGAGACAATCCAATTGCTCCTCCACCAAACCTACCGGAAGAACATTAACAGCAGGTTCAGACTGAGTTGAACCTAAAATAAATAATCAGTGAGAATGTGATGTTATGAGTGAGACGACAAACGGCAATTCAATGCTATCCAATGAGTCAGCACCCAGCGAGTTCCCCTCGCGAATTTTCAAATCAGTTTTGAAATTATCGTTGTCGATTTTCGTGGTGCTTGTGCTTGTGAATTCGGTGATATTTGTTGATGAAACTGAGGTGGTGATTGTTGAAAGGTTGGGACGAATTGCTGCCGTCTATGATTTACCGCAAGACCGTGGACTTCATTTCAAACTGCCTTGGCCCGTGGGTGCTGTCAGACGATTTGATCGGCGCGTGCAATTGTTTGATCCGCCCGGCAGAGAGATTTTTACGAGCGACAAGAAAAATATCACCGTGAATATTTACGTTTGTTGGAAAATTGCCGAACCCGCCGAAGGTGAAGTGAGTTCTTTGATTGAACGTCCGTCTGTCAAGTTTTTCAGAGGGTTTGGAAACATCGAGACTGCTGAGGCCAGGATTAATAGCCGCGTTCATTCCATTCTCTCGACAGAAATGGGCAAGGTTGAACTCAGCCATCTATTGAATGTCACCGATTCTGAAGCGGGGCCAGACACTGGAAATGATGGCCAACTGAAGAAAATCTCCGACAACGTCCGTCGTCAAGTCGTAAAACGTACTGGTGAATCCGAATCGCTCCGTGATCGTCTCGGTATCGAAATTGTCGATGTTCGCATTAAGAGGATCAACTTACCTGTCGGAAACCAGCAGGCCGTTTTTGAGCGGATGAAGAGTGAGCGGAAGAAAATTGCCGACCAGTATCGAAGTGCCGGATTGGCAGACAATAAGGTGATTCGCAGCCAGGCTGACCGCCAATACAACGAGATTTTGTCAAAAGCGAATGCCGCTGCTGAAAAGATTCGCGGCGATGCGGAAGCAGAATCGATCAGTATTCTTAACCGTGCTCATGCCAAAGACCCGGAATTCTACAAGCTCATTTTAACGTTGGACACCTATAAAAAGATTCTGAATGAGAGAACGACTTTGGTTCTTTCCGCATCGAATCATATCTTTAAAATTCTAACAGAAGGCGTTCCAGATGTTTTGGAACCTTCTTCGGAGAAGAAAGTTTCTCCGTCAGAAAAAGACCACCAGCCTAAGGTTGAGAAAGTTACAAAGGCGGAAAAACCAATTGGCAGTAACCCACCGCAGGAAGAAAAACCGGCAAAAGGAGAATCGCCATGAACCGACAACGAATCGCCTTTCTACTTCTATTGGCCGCTTATTTTGCAACCGGTTTTTTCATCGTCAAAGGAAATGAAAAAGCCGCAGTAAAAAGATTTGGTCGCGCGAGAATAACTTCTTCCGGGTTACCTTTGCTGTTGAGAAGTGGATTGCATTATGAACTTCCTTGGCCGTTCGCTGAGGTGAAACCGGTGAATATCAATGAAGTGAAGTCTCTCTCGATTGGCTCGTCCGAAATGGAAGGGCTTGACACAAATGCTTTTCTGCAGGAAGTTCAACCAGATAGTCAGTCTCAGTTTCTGACGGGTGACAAGAACATTCTGAACCTGCAGATCAATGTCCAATATCGAATTTCAGAGAGTGGAATCTATCAGTATTATTTCGGAACAACGCGTCCCGACCAGCGGTTGCGGTTACTGGTGGAGTCGGCAGCCAGCGATCTGATTTCTCGCAGCGGTGTCGATTTTGTGCATCCCTTAGGATTGGCCGAGTTACGTGCAGAGCTAACCCAGTCGACACGCGCGCTTGTTGAGCAATACCACTTAGGAGTAGAAGTAGAAGACGTGACCATTGTCAGTGTTTACCCGCCTGTCCGTGTCAAAGCCCAATTTCTTGACGTATTAAACGCTCGGGCTGACAAAGAAACCTACATCAACACGGCACTCGGTTATGCCCAGCAACGTGCTTCGGAAGCTCGTGCCGAAGAGCAGCGAATTCGCGATGAATCGGAAACGTATCGCCAGCAGACTATCGAGGTCGCTCGGAGCGAAGCTTACCGTTTCAATAAAATGGTTGAGCGGCTGCACCTTGATGAACAAGCAGGAATCCAATCGTATTCGGAAGCTCGTCAGATGGCCTTGCATCGGTATTACATGGAGGTCTTGAACTCGGCGATGCGAAAAGTGGCCGGGAAAGTCTTCTTAGATTCCGGAGAACCGGTGGACCTGACGATCTTCCGCGATCCGCAAGAGTAGGTCTTACTCACGTCCGCATGTGAGTTTAGTTCAACGGTTCCACGAGGAGTTGTTCGGCGGCGGCGATGCCCATTGAGATGGTGCGATCTCCCCACTGAGTGGTGACGATGCCTGCATCGTAGTTGAGTTCTTCGATAAAACCGATGGCCCCGACTTCCAAACCCTGAGTGGAGAGGTAACGAAGAAATTCCGTTCCCTGATTGGTGACCCGAGAGATTTTGATTTTCGTTCCCGGTTTGCAAGACGTGAGTGGAATGGGACGGCTTTCGGTTCCTCGCATTTCTCCATTGGCCGCTGGAATTGGATCGCCGTGTGGGTCAGTTTCTGGGTGCCCTAAATAATCGTCGATGCGGTCAATCAAGAAATCGCTGACGGCGTGCTCCATATTCTCTGCTTCTTCATGAACCTGGTCCCAACTTAAGTCGAGCGTGTTGACTAAAAAGAGTTCAATGATGCGGTGCCGTCTAAGCATCCGTAATGCTAATTTCTGACCGGCCTCTGTTAGGCGAACACCTTCGTACGGTTTGTAAGTTGCCAAACCCGACTCATCCAGAGTTTTCAACATACTGGTGACTGTTCCCGGAGAGACGCATAAGGCTTCTGCCAACTGACCCGTCGAGATCCATTCCGAACCGGTTTCTGTGGCGATTTGCACTGAAGCTTTTAGATAGTTTTCGACGGTCAGGCTGGGCATTTCGAAATCGAGTCCTGGAACTGTTGGTTTAAGAGTTCTAGCAATAACTAAAATTGTTGAGGCAGTTATTGTAGCGCTTGGAGAACGCGATTACCAACATCGTCTCGGTAAAATATCAATTGAAAAAATCTGGCTCGGTAAAAAAATGATTGTCACAAGTCTTTTCCGCACTTCTCACAGACGGGTTGGTCGGCACGTGTTTCCTGTCGGCAATTGGGACAGGTTAAATTTTCGTGACCTAGTTGAACTCCTTTGATTGATTTCCCAATTCCAAACACTGCTCCCAAAAAGAGTGCAGCGAGTAGAACGACCAGTATGATTCCAATGAATGAAACGCCCATGATCTTCCCCCTCAATTAGAGTCAATAGTCCTGTTACTGAAGTTCCCCATTGCAGTAGCGACAGGTGTTGCGATGAGCGAGAGTCTCTTTGCCACAGTGTTTGCAAATCAGGGTGACTGAACCTGCTCCGAGATCGGGAAATGAACTGTTGCCAGAGACCAATCCAGCTAAAACAACAATCCCCACCGCAATTCCTGCGAGAATGGTAAAAACGAAACCAATTGCAGTCCACAAAAAACCGGTCATTTTAATTGGGAATCCAATTCGAGTTCGGCTGGAGAGTGAGTTCGTAACAGAATGATAAGGCTTCTTTGGCCCCGAAATAATCTTATGTAATAATTGAAAGACAGTCTTGCGGCCGAGTCAATGGTTTTTTGGCTTTGAGAGTGAACTCGTTCGAAAGATCAGGGCGGACACTTCCGACTGGTGGAGTGTTTCCAATCTTCAACATGCCTATTTTCGGTTGTTTTTGATCTTAAACCAGGCTCTTTTGTGATTTTTCCTATTCCTCGGAGTCGTTGTATTTAACCTGTTTTACTTGTTTACATGGATGGTTAACCCTGGTTATCATGGGTGTAAGATGCCCATACCGCGTATTCTTTCATATTTAACAGGTTTGAATGGAATCAATAACCATTTGAAGAGTCTCGACGGGGGGGATGGAAGCAGATTTTGGATCGAACCGGCTGAACCAAGCCGACTTTTCAATCGAGGTTGATTCTCTATGTCATTTCCTGCGATAATTTTTAAAAACGAAGCCTCACTGGCTAAGAGTCTCTGTTCTTATCTCACAAGAGATTTCGACTGTGACATTACGTCTGTTTCTAGTTTTACCGACTTTTTAACGGCATTTCAAAAGGACTCTGCACCGGTCGTCTTTCTTGACCTTCGAGAATCTTCCATCAACCAGGAGACCGAGGAAACACTGAAATTTCTGGCCGAGGATTGTGCCGAGAAATTTCAACTCGTCGTAATCTCGGAAGGTTTTTATCCCCGACCTTTGGCCCTCTGGGTTGATATGATCGCTGACAGGCATTTGGAATACCCGTTTCACAGAGAAGAGCTTGTTGAGGCTTTGGGGGAATTAAAACAATCGCGTTTGGTGAATGGATCCCGTCGAATCCCTAGGCCTAAACGCCTCGAATCCGAAGCTCTACAGTTCGTGACGTATACACCGGAATTATTTTCCGTAGTTGACCAACTTGTGAGGATTGCCGCTCTTAATGTCACGATGTTGTTAGTCGGCAAGACCGGGACAGGCAAAACCACGCTCGCCCACCTGATTCATCAATTATCGCCACGATCTGAAGAACCTTTTCAAAACGTTGCTTGTGGGGCTCTTCCACCTGACTTGATTGAGAGTGAACTATTTGGGCATGTTCGTGGTGCCTTTACGGGGGCGGATCGTAGTAAGATTGGCCGATTTGAAGCGGCTGGGAACGGGACATTGTTGTTGGACGAAATTGATGTTCTAGGCCCAAAAGAGCAGGCTAAGTTATTAAAGGTAATTGAAACAGGAGAATTTGAACCCGTTGGTTCAACTGAAACTAGAATTTCAAATGCTCGTCTCATTGTTGCTTCAAATGTCGATCTGGAAACGTTGACTCAAGAGCAGAAGTTTCGATCCGATTTGTATTATCGACTGAATGTACTTGAATTCCGCCTGCCTTCGATCAAAGATCGGCCGTTCGATATTTTTCCCTTGGCATTGCAATTCATCGAAGAGTGTTGTCAGCAGCATAATATTTCAGTACACCGTCTGCACCGTCATTTTATTGAGGCTCTGAAACAGTACCCTTGGCCTGGAAATATTCGTGAATTGAAAAATCAGGTCCAAAGAGCAGTTCTGTTCTGCAATCGTGATGAATTGACGGTTGAAGATTTATCGCCTGCAATACTTAATATGCAACAGGAAATTCTAGAGAGTGCTGTCTTTCAGTGCTCAGGAACTTCTTTAGCAGAACGTGTTGCATTAACTGAGCGAAGAATCGTAGAAGCGACTCTCAAAGCTCATGGATACAAGAGGACGGCGACCGCGGAAGCACTTGGAATTAGCCGGGTCGGCTTGTACAAAAAAATGCGCAAGCACGGCATGCTGAATGGCAACGGCAATAAAGGCGGTTAGACGAGGTTGTCGTCCAAAAGTTACAAGGTGCTACTCCGCAGCCTCTTCGCGGTCTTGTTCGTAGATGCCTTCAAGCCCAGGAACGTTGGGTGCCAGAATCCCCCCCGGTCGATGCTCTTCTTTGATAAAGTTGGAAAGTCTCAACAACGGTGGTCCCAATAGCAAGATATAGATTGGCGGGGCCAAGCAGAGAATGATGGGGAAGAGCATTTTGATTGAGGTCTTGCTGGCATGTTCCTCGGCACGTTGTCGATGAGCCCGTCGTACACTATCGGCATACTCGCAGATGGCTGTCGCAACATGGGTTCCCATCCTTTGGGTTTGGGTCACGAGTGCAGCCAAGGCGTTGACATCTGGTGCATCGACTCGGTCTGCAAAGTGTCGAAGAGCATTTGCCATCGTGTCGGCATCAGCGTGCCTACGAATAATTTCAAACTCGATTGCAAGATCACGGTGAGAAAACTCAATCTGTTTCGAGACTCGTTCTAAAGCTTTGCCGAGTGGCAACCCTCCGGTGATACACATCATGATAATATCCAGGGCATCGGGTAGCCCTTTCTGAATTCGAGCGACCCGCTTACTTGCCTGGTTAGCAAGCACGAACCGTGAAACTGCATATCCGCAAATGCTTGAAAAGATTCCAACCAGAAAAATCAGCTTTGGAAAAATGGAATTCGGATCCGCCAATACAGCCAGAATTCCCGTACAGATGAGAATCGTCACAATTAAGAAGTTTCTTGTGGCAAGATATTCGATCAAGGCGGTCGATCGGTAGTATCCGGCTCGTTTCAAGTCACGTTCGATTCCCTCTAACTCCACGGTTGCCTGCGGAATGACTGCAGCCAAAGACTGAGTAAAGGAGCTTAGTGGTTTTATCGCTGAACTGGTTTCGTTGGAAGGATCGAGATTGGGAATTCGATTCAGAGATGCTGCATTTTTTGCCACGCGACGTCCACCCGCAATCGCATCTCCAACGAGAAACACGATCAGCGATAAGACCGCAAAGGCACCAATTGTAATGAGATCAATAAACATAATTTTCCCAGTTTTAATAGTCGTTTCGAAGCATGTGTGTGACCCAGAGGATGCCAGTGATTTCTAAAATTGCAGCGGCGAGCAGCATAATCTTTCCGATAGGGTCGTCCCACAGGATACCTACATGATCCGGGTGCCAGGCAAACATCACAACGTAGACAATTGGAGAGAGGATTGCGATGAGTAAAGTTGATGCTCGTCCCGCACCCGTTGATGCTTTCATTTGCCTGTGGTAGTTCAGGCGGTCTCTTACAACGTCAGACATGCGTTCGAGTGTTCGTGCTAGGTTTCCACCTGTTTGTCGATGAACAATTAAGGCTGTGCTCAGCATGCGAATTTCAACGAGCCGAACACGCTTTGAGAGAGACTTCATCACAGCAGAGAGCGATAGGCCCATCTCCATTTGTTGAGAACATCGCGTGAACTCTTTTCCCAATGCCCCTTTGGTTTCTTCTCCGACAAGTTGAACCGCTTGGTCAATACTTTCTCCTGCACGCACGGCTCGGCTCAGTAAATCCAATAGGTAGGGCATGTTATCTTTCATCTCTTTGAGCCTGCGATATCGGTAGATGCCAAAAACAAATAATGGAGTTGTCAGGCCAAAGCAAGCACCAATAATTCCCCAGAGAGGGTCATTCAGATACAGAAATAATGTACTAGAAATTAATAAAGCGATTGCCAGTATCATTAGGAACGCCGTGGTTGGCGAGGCATCAATTCCCGATTCTAAAATCAATCGATCAAAAGCTTGGTCGATCTTTCCGGTAAAGTTTTGAGCAGGAGCCTCATCAAATACGGACGCCTTCCGACGCAGCTCTTTTGGGACCAGAGCAGAGGAAACTCCCATTCCAGATCCCCCCGAGCCAGCAAGGAAGAGATCTCGGAATATCATGTAGACGGCAATACAGACCGAAGAGATTGCAAAAAAGCAAATCATGGCTACGATTGAAATATCCACAGTGAGGTCTTTCCTATGTGTGTTCTCAGAGTTTAATAGAACCTAACGAAATCAGTTAAACCATTGCCGTTCGTTCTTCGAAGAGTGAATCAGGGCAGTGAATTCCTGCTGTTTTAATCAATTCAAGACACTTGGGACGATAGCCCGTGGCGTAGAACTCTCCTTGAGCACAACCGTCTTCGTCAACACCGGTTTGTCTAAATCCAAAAATGTCCTCAATCTCAAATTCACCATTCTTGACCTTGACCACTTCAGAGATTTTCATAACTCGGCGCTGTCCGCCCTTGAGGCGAGCGAGATAGAGAACGAGCCCGATTCCCGTTGCGATATATTCGCGAACGACGTGAACGGGAAGCTCAAAACCTGTCATTGCAACCATCATTTCCAAGCGAGCCAAAGCATCTCGGGTATCGTTGGCATGAATTGTCGTGAGAGAGCCTTCATGGCCTGTATTCATTGCCTGAAGCATATCGAGTGCTTCTGCACCGCGAACTTCTCCGACTAGAATTCGATCAGGACGCATTCTCAAACTATTTTTTACCAGCGATCGTTGTGAAATCTCTCCGGCTCCTTCTGAGTTGGAAGGGCGAGTTTCT
>Ga0115002_10003260_pt1 | contig 20395 bp, 13 predicted proteins | sample ArcticOcean_MG_C_8_FD_89576 | JGI IMG/M metagenome (GOLD analysis project Ga0115002, IMG submission 89576) | Marine microbial communities from western Arctic Ocean - ArcticOcean_MG_CB11_86 | ecosystem: Environmental > Aquatic > Marine > Oceanic | place: Arctic Ocean: Canada Basin | collected... | reverse complement strand
GTAGGTCTTCTTGCGGAAATGGACCGACGTCGAACAGTACGTTCCGGAAGCATCAGGCCGTCCGTACCAGACTTCCGCAGGCATCCTGTCTTTATAAGTGAGCAGCGCGTGGCAGGCTCCTTCGCGGGCATACATGCTGACCGCGTCGACTCCCGGCCCGGCAAGTGTCATCGCCATCCAGACGGGATGGTGTCCGTACACGAACCATGCATCGGGCCGATACCCACCGGCTTGACTGGCAATCACGTATTGCAGATCACCGAACTCCTCGCTGTCGCGCATTCGCAAGGCCTGTTCGGTACCCCATTGATGCCGGAACAGGCTCGACGACATCAGCGGCGTTTTGTGCTTGCGGGCGAATTCAAGAATCTTCCGTGTCTCAGCTACGTTGTGGCCGATAGGTTTGTCGCAGAAGGTGGGTAAGCCCTTTTCCAATCCGGGGGCAACGAGATCGAAATGATCTTCTCCGAACCCCGACGCATCGCCCATCCAGATCGCGTCGACTTCTTCCACCATCTTCTCGATCGACGTCGCGACTTTGACCCCTGGAAACGTCTCGGCAAACGGCGCGGCGACTTTGGGGTCGGCCTCGTAGTAGTGCGTGAGTTTCGTATCGGGAAACGGCAAAATCCCGAAGTTGTTGCGCGGGTTGCGGACGATGTTCTCAAACAGGCGGATGGTGCCGGGATCTTTGTACTTGCGGACGCTCTCCATGTTGATCGTGGGATGCAGGTATTGCGCGAAATGCCACGTGTGCCCGTTGGTTGGTTGCGGCTTGCCCTTAATCCGCGCGGAGATGACACCCACGCGATACACCTTGCCCGGCGGCTGGGCGTCGGGTTGGTCATCCGCTGCGGTAGCCGCTGAACCACATAATGCGGCGAACCCGGCAGCACCGGCGGTTGTTAGCAAATCACGTCGTGTGGTCATGGGGTGTCACTCTAGTTCAAGGGTTGCGAGCTGCGGAGGTAAGCGAACAGGTTGCGGACGTCTTCCTCGGAGAGATCTTTCAGCAGTCCTTCAGGCATGAGTGACTTGCGCTGTTTGATCATCTCGTCGATGTTATCGCGTTGGACGGTGATGTTCTGGCCGTCGGCTCCGCGCAGGACGACGACGCGGTTGTCTTGATCGAACAGGAACCCGTTAATGACGCGGCCTTCATCGGTGACGATGAGATACGTCTCGAAGCCTTCGCGAACCTCGGCACTGGGGTTCACCACGTTGATCAGAATGTTAACGCTGTCTTTGCGTTTGAAGGTGGTGAGGTCGGGTCCGATCCGGCCGCCTTCGCCGAAGAGCAAATGGCATTTCCCGCAGCTTTTCACGTAGAGCAGTTTGCCCTGAGACGGGCTGCCCGAGTCACTGCTGGTGATGATGCCGGCGAAATGCTGGATGCGGGCCTGCATTTCGGCATTCGTCGCCCCCGCCACGTTCTTCCAATACTTCTTGACGAGTGCGGCAATACGGTCGTCGCGGTGGATTGTCAGCTTGCGCACAACTTCCAACGGCAACGTCGATTTGTTGACTTTCTCCGCATCGATCGCTTCCAGCAGTTGCCGACTCCACGCCTTGCGACTGGCGAGCAACGTTTGGGCGACGGGGCGGACATCTTCAGAGAAAGTGGCGTATTGTTTGATGACTTCGCTGCCGATCGATTCTTCGGAATGCGATTGCAACGAGGTGAGGGCCGCGTTTTTCAGGTCGTCGGAATTCGCACCGACCAGCAGGGAGACCAACACGGGGACCGCTTGCGGTTCGTCGACTTCGCCGAAGGTTTGCACGAATTCGATACGGCGCAGGGCGTCGGCTTTAGCATTCTTGACCACAGCCAACCCCTCGGCGACGGCTTGCTTGTCACCCTGCCTGACCCGCAACGTGAGTGAACCGCCGCCCGCTTTGGCGAGCGCTTGCGAAAGTTCGATCGGTAGCCGGGCCAACGAACGACCTTTGAAGGCCAACTCGAAACCCCGCATCAGTTTCGCGGTGGACGCCTTGTTGGGTGAAGCACCCAGCAGTTGGGCGCACATGAGCAAGTCGTGTCGGCTGCCGGATTGTGCGAACCGGCGCATGAGGCGTTCGAGGATGTGATCGCCGACGATCTTCGCGTTCCACAACGCGGGTTCGGTAAACAAATCGACGACCGCTTCGGAGTCGGTCTTGCACTTGGATTCAATCGCCCACCACAACAGCAGCGGAATGTGCACATCACCGGCGTCGGCCTCGTGTGACAGTAAGTTCGCAATGATGGACAAGGCTTGCTTGGCGGGTAACCGCTTGGCGGAGGCAGCCATCTGGCTGCGGGCTTGAAGATCGGTTTCGCTGCGGGCCTGATCGGCCAGTTTTGCGGCGACGGCGGTCGAGACGCGTTTCTCATCACAGAGCATACGAACCGTCCACAACCGCACGAACGGGTCATCGTGGGTGATTGTTTGCAGCGCGAGAGATTGATCGAACCCGCCGGTGACTTTGAGTGCCCACAGTGCTTCGAGTGCGACCTGCCCCGTCTTTTCGGCCAGCGTTTGTTTCAGCAGCGGGATGATCGATTTGTCTTTTCGGTCAGCGAGCAGCCGTTGGGCCGTTTGACGGAACCACTTGTTGGAATGTCCCAGCGTGGCGACTAGTTCCTTGCTCGATTTCTTCGAGAGATCGAACGGGGCGATCGGCTTGGCGTTCTTGCCGCGTAGTCGGTAAATGCGGCCGTTGGATTTGTCGATCTGGCCAGCGAAATGCTCGCGGTGGCTGATCTGCGGTTCGTAGAGGTCGCAGACATAAATCGCACCGTCGGGGCCGACCTTGATATCGACGGGGCGGAAGCGGACGTCTTCGGTGTTGATGGGTCGGTTGAGGTCGACCGTTTTGAAGGACGAGCGGTCGGGGGAGATTTCCGACTGCACGACGCGGCCTTGCATCGGTTCAACGCCGAAGAGTTTTCCGTGATAGGTTTTCGGCAGCGACCCGCCATCGTAGATGACGAAGTTGTGCGTGAAGCGGGGCACGGCCGCGTGCTGCATCGACTCGAAATACCCGAACGAGAACGGGTTGGTCAGCGGGCCGTGTTTGGTGAAGCCTTTGCGGAAGTAGCCGCCTTGCACGTAATGGAAGCCGCGTGTGTTGCCGCCGTTGTGGCCGGAATAGATGCGGCCTTTTTCGTCGATCTCGCAGCCAAACGAGTTACCGCCCCCTTCGGCGAAGATTTCGTAGCGGCGTGTCTCGGGGTGGTAGCGCCAGATGAGTTGGCCCATTGAATGCGTTGGTTTTTTGTCGAGTCCGGGGCGAAGGATGTTGCCGCTGACGGTGCTGCCCTGGCAGGCGTACAACCAGCCGTCCGGTCCCCAGCGGAGGCTGTTGGCCACCGAGTGCGTGTCTTCCATGCCGAAGCCGGAGAGGTGAACTTCGGGGTCGCCGTCGGGGATGTCGTCGTTGTTACGGTCGGGGTAGAACAAAAGGTAAGGCGGGTTGAGCACCCAGACCCCGCCGCGTCCGCGTTCAAAACTGCTGGCAATGCTGAGTCCATCGAGGAACGTTTTGTGCTTGTCGAAAACGCCGTCACCGTCGGTGTCTTCATGGATGGTAATTTTGTCGGCACCCCGAAAATGGTTGGGCGGGGCGGACGGAATTTTGTCGTAAACGCTGCGCCAGAATTTGTCGCGGCTAACCATCTTCAATCCGGCCGGGTAGGGGTACTGCAGGTATTGCATGACCCACATGCGGCCTCGTTCATCGAAATTGACAAACAACGGCTGGCGAATTTCCGGCTCGGCGAGGACTTGATCGAGCGCCAAATCATCGGGGATGGTAAAGGTTTTCGCGGCGGCGGCGGGGGAGAGCGGCGGGCTGCTGCCGGTCGCGTTGGCGAGTGCCATCGAGGCGTCCATCACGCGCCAGAAGATGCCGACGTTGGTGAGCCGGGTTGGTCCTTTGGCCCAGGAAAGGTCGTCTCCGGTGCGGAATTCCCAGTGTCCGTTAAGTGCGATGGCCTTCTCGCCCAGCTTCAGAACGGGAGCGTTGGATTTGAATCCGCCCTTGCCGTCGTTGTCGTAGACGCGGATGACAACGACGTTCTCTTTGCCGGGTTGCAGGAGTTTGGCGGGGACGGTGTAGATCTTGTCCTGTGCCAAGCCGCTTTTGTACTTGGGGGGGAACGAGCCAGCTCCGCCGAGTTTGGTGCCGTTGAAGAATGCTTCGTGGGCGTTGTCGACCTGCGAAACGAGCAGTTGGAAATCTTTGCCTCGCCACGAACCGGGAATCGTCACGCCGCAACGATACCAGCCGAAGCCGTCGTACTTGTCGAGCCGGCCTTGTGAGTTTTCATCCCAGGTGCCGGGGACGCGGAGGATGGTCCAGTCGGAGAAATTCGACGGGGCAGCGGTGACCTGCTTGGGTTTGTCGTCATCCGCCGCGACAGCAAACATCGCGAGGCCACAGCAAAGGACAGCAACAGAGAGCAAAGATTTCATCGGGATTCTCATGAAAGACATATCGCGTGATTCTTGATGACTGATACCAGCCCGTAGCGCAAGCGCCGGGACTCATGGGCCTGATCCGTGTGGCAATTACTTTTTCGTCGTCGCGACGACTTTTGGTTTCACGGGCAACTTCTTCGGCACGGGCAACCCGGCGGCCCAGTAGACGGCGTTGACCATTAACCGGTTAAACGCGGGCTGTTGGAAGTCGTCGATGTGGGCTAACGCGGTGTAGAAGACTTTGCCGCCGTACTCGGTTTTGTTCGTCCAGGCGACCGGCTCGGACGGGTTGTCGGGGATGGAGCCGATGAGCAGCGGCGTGGTGGTTTTCGTGAGCGGGTTGGTTTGATAGAGCGAACCGTTGCCGATCAGTTTGGCAGGATCCACACCGGTGAGAATCGGATGCTTCGCTGCTCCCTCGGCCAGCGTGACGGTCACCTTCAACCCGCGACCACCTTTGCCTTCGGTGCCGTGATGCCCGGTGTAGTTACCGCCGATGATGTCAGCGTCCCACGTCAGCCAGTCGGCGTAGCCTTTGTCGGGTCGCTTGTCGCCCTTGAATGACAGCGAGAAGGCGTGGCTGGTGGTCCGCACGCCCAACAGTGGTTTGCCCGCTTTGAGGTACCGGCGAATGACGGCCATCTGCTTCTCGGGCAAGGCGCGACGTCTGATGCTGAACAGGGCCACGTCGGCCGTGTCGAGCACTTCGATGCCAGGCAGGACGTTGCGTTCTTTCGCGTTGGCGAAGACGTAGCTGACGGTGAAGTCGTCACCTAAATGCTTGCGTGCGAAGGTGGGCAGTGTCTGCCACGTTTTGTATTCCCGTTCGGCCATCACGATGACGAGGTGCTTGCGTTTGTCCTTCTTGAAACCGAAGGGCTTGCCGCCCAGGATGTCGACGCTAGTGACGGTCGGGCAGACGAACTTCTCGATGTGCTCGACGATCAGGTCAGTCCCGGTGAAGTGGCTGACGTAAGGTGCTCGCAGCGGGTTGTACATGGTGTCGGTTATGTCCCGCATGAGGACGACGTTCTTGCCGTTCTTGGACATTTGTCGCAGACCGAACGGCCGACCGAGTACGCACATGTTGGTGTGCACACCCAAGAGAATCACGTTGTCGATGCCGCGTTGCTCCATGATGCTCCAGATTTCTTCACCGTTGTCGCTGATGTAATCGGTCTTTTCGATGTCGAGCAAGTCGGTCTGCGACTTCCAGGGAGCGCGGGGGTTACGGCCCATCGCGGTGAGCTTCTTGGCCCAAGCGGCGTGCTCGGCAAGGTCGTCGTCTTCACCCCCGTCGGTTTGGTCGATGGGGTACTTCCCTTTTTCTTCGGCGGGAATTTTGTAGCACCAAGTGCCGATGTCTTTGGGCAGGTTCTTTGATTTGGGGACCGCCAATGCTCGCGAGCGAGCCGGGTGGCCCTTGTAGGCCGGCATGCAACTGCTGGGAGCATGAATGATGGTGACGCCCCGGTCGCGGGCGGTCTTGAGGATTTGATTCATCCGAGGCGCGAGTTCACCTCCGCGTCGCGTCGCGTTCAGACAGTGGTGCAAGTCCCACATGTCGCAAACGACGATGGCCGTCCGGCTGGGATTCCACTTCTCGGTTTTCGTCAGCACGTGAAACCGTCCGCTGTTGGGTTCGGTCTCGGTGTGCGAACGCAGATGCATATTGAAGGGTTGGTCAGCCGCAGTTGCAGAACCTCCCGCAGAACCTGAATCAGAACAGGCGGCGAACCCAGTGATTCCCAGCGTGACCAGCAGGGTAAGACATTGGCGAAGCGTCGTACGGAAAGTCGTCATCGGTTGAACTCCTCGATGAACGGAAACGTCAGGCAGGCGGTGAGGCCGGTGAAATCCCGACATGCGGGGAGAGTCGATTGTCTCACCCCGCCCTCGCGTTTTCCACCCATACGCCGGTCGACATCGTTGGTTCAGCCGATCGGGGCTGTTAGGCTTCGCTTTTGTGAATCGCATGTTGTGTTGTTTTTCACTGTCCATTGCTTGGCTTGGGAAGGAAGTGATGTCGAGTCAGCAGTCGCCAATCGAGCCACTTGGTAAGTTGCTCGCGGAGCTTCTAACCGCTGCTACCGCCGTTTGGGATGCGTATCGCGATGTGGGGCCAGGCAAGGTCGAGGCGTCGTTATTCGAGCCGGTCGAGGTGGCTTCTCAGGAAATCAACCGGCTATTGGACGACTCGACCGAGCTGCGGGAAGCGGTGGCCGAGCTGTACGACTTGGCCCAACGCTGCACTTGCCGGTCGGAAGGGCTATGTTTCATCACGGGAGAAGCAGGGCTGATTCCGCGTCGGGATAAAGAAGCGGCGTTCGAGGAACGATTGGCCTGGTTGCGGACGACGGTGGGGTGAAGCGGTCAGCTTTCAGCAGTCAGCGATCAGCGATCAGCTTTGGAAGGTGAGACCCCCCCTATTTTTTGGCTGACTGCTGATCGCTGAAAGCTGACCGCTCAAAAACCTACCCCTCTTCGGCTTCCAGCTCGAGCAGATCGTCGTCGTATTCTTCTTCCATCTCGCGGATCTTGCTGGCCAGTTCCTCGTCGTATTCCACGGCACTCGAGACGTTGAGTTCCCATTGGGTGCTGGCCGAACGAAGTGTGTCGAGGTCGAGCGGTAGCTTGAGAATTTTCGCCAATCGCCGCGTGACAGCTTCAATGCAAAGCGGGTTGGCCCCCTGCAGGTATCCGGGGATCTCGGCAACGATCGATGTCATTTGCAAGCCCGTGTTGGGGACTTGTGTCATCAAGTAGCTGACGAACGAACCGGGGCCTTCGTAGCCGGTGCGCCGCACGCCGTATTGTTCCATCTCTTCAAGCAGGTGAGGTTCGGAGCAACTCACATACAACCGCGGCTCACGTGTGTGCGGCACACTGCCACCGAACGAGCCGACGAACAGAATGCGGCTGATCCCCGTTTCGCGCGCCAGTCGGAAGATGCACTCGCCGAACGTTTCCCAGCGCATGTTCGGTTCTTTGCCGACGAACAACACCAGGTTGGCATCTTCGTTGTAGTAGAAATCGTTTGAAGGCATGTCGACGGATTGCACGATACCGTCTTCGATTTTGATGTGCGGGCGAAACAGGGCCGCGATTTCCATCGAGCCGGGAAAGTTGTGGATGTAGAACGGTTCGGAATCGATCTCGGCCATCGGTTTGGCGTCGAGCAAATCGACAAGCCGCTTCACCGTGCCGGTCGAGACATCCCCCCCATCCATCCAACCGGTGAAGGCCAGAACAAGGGTGGCGTCTTCGAGAGAAGGCCTGTCGAGAATGTGCAGTAGATCGCAAGGGCTGTCAGACATGCGGGCATTGTATCGTATGGAGGCGGTTGTCAGAAAGGAGCAGCGAAGGGCCGCTGGGAAGTGGTTGTCGTCATCGACTACGGACAACCTTGTTAAGACTCGAAGAGACAAAGAATTGCCCGCAGGCCTAGCGGCACGCTGACTTCGTACGCGGATCATCGCAGATTGATTCAGTTGTTTGTTTGCGAATATCTGTGTTCATCCGCGTTCATCTGCGGCCCATTCTTCGTTTGTCGAGTTGCACAGGCCCTCTGCCGTACATTCTCTGAGACGCTTTGTGCCTTGGTGGCTTTGTGGTTTTTCCTGTTCGGCCCAGATTCACAATCGTTCCTGACGACATCCCTGGGAGAGGCTGCCGAGAAAATGTTGTGTGGGAAAATATTTCGCGAGCAGGTGCATCGAGTTGGAAACATGATACATTGACACCTCGGAACGGTTTTTTCGGCCATTCACGACTTCCCCATCATCGACTTTCTTATCGTCGAGACAGAGACCGACCCATGCCGGTGAAAGTTCGTTGCCCCGCATGCAGCAAAGTCGTGGCGGCTCCCGACAAGGCGCGGGGCAAGGCAATTCGCTGCCCTGATTGCGAAGCTCGCATTCGCGTACCCGCAGGCAAGTCACGTTCTGGCGGGGCCAAGGGAAAACGTCGCAAGCCGTCCGGCGGCGGCGACCTGGCCGGTCTCGATCTGAGCCGCGCGGAAGATACGCGCTTCGACGTTTGCACGAAATGCGGCGTGGAGTTGGAGGAAGAGGAAACCGAATGCCCCGAATGCGGTTACGATGCGGCAGTCGGCGGCCTAGGGAAAGTGGCCCGCCTGAAACGTCGCCGTGGCCCGGACCCGGCCCTGTTTTATAGCAAAGCCTGGAGCGATTCCTGGAGCTTTCTGCTAGAGAACAAGGGCTTGGCCCTGAAGACGGCCATGTACTGGACAATCTTCGGCATGCTGTCCTGGAGCAGCACCAACATGGTGCTCTGGTGCGACCGCATTCCGCCGAAGCTGTTCTGGATTGGGATGGCAACCGTCTTCAGCCTGGGAATTCCGGGTTGGTACTGGTTTCTCAACGGGAAGATCATCCAGGCCACGATGGAAGAACGGCCCAACATCGGGCGAATCGAGTCCGACTTCTTCTCCAGCATTGCCTTAGGAATCAAGTCGGTCTTCTGGCCCTATATTGTCTGGCTGCCGATCACCGTATGGTTCATCATTGTTTCGGTCAGCGTACTTATCGTCTGGATCGATCAATCGGTCGGTTGGCGGATCCTGGACCTTGTCGCCGATTTGGCAAAAATTGACAAAGACAAACTGCCCGACCAGCCACCATTCCTTCTCGACCCCCGATATGCTTTTGAACCGCTACGTTGGGTGGGAGGAATTGCTGTTGTGCTCTCGCGGTTCTGTTTCCCGATTGCACAGGTCCACCTGAACGGGACACATTCCTACAAGGCGTTCCTGCCCGTCGACATGCTTGTGGTGTTCTTCAAGAACATTGGGGCCACACTGTATTGGCTGGTGATGTGGCTGGCGGTGCATTTGCCGATGGTGATTGCCATCTCGCTCATCGCGGCCTTCTGGCTCGACGACGTGATCGTATTCTACTTCGATATGTTGAAGGACTTCATCACCTGGGTGATGGGGTTGATGAACGAGAAGGTCACCGTCGTCTTCAAGGACGGACTTCTCTCTCCTCAGGACGATGCCAAGGACGGAATCATCTTTTCGATGGTCACGGGAGCGTGCTCGCTTGCGGTGATCCTCACGACTTGCTTCGTGGCGGCGTTCCTGTTTGCCGCGCCGTCGGTGTTCATGATGCGGGCCAATGGCCTCTTCGGGCACTACAACCGCGAGACCCTCCAGTTGTCCGACAATACCGGTGCCAACGTGCCCGCCGGGTTCTGGCCCCGCTGGCTGGCTTGCTGGGCCGACATTCTCATCCTGACCTCGTTTGGCCTTGCGATTCGTTTCATCCTGCTGGGCCTCTTGTGGTTCGGTGCTGCGTTGGGAGTCATCGGCAGCCTGGATTCGCTGATTCAATACGCCCAGATGCTGGCAGGCCTGGGGGGGCTACTCGGCGTGATTGTCGGAATCGGCTATTACGTGTGGGCCGAGAGTGGACCGGCACAGGCCACGTTGGGTAAGCATGCTCTGGGCCTGATCGTGACCGACATGGAAGGCAACAAGATCACCCGAGGCCAAGCCTTCGGACGACTGGGCGCGCGATTCATCTCCGTCCTGCCGTTGGGGATCGGGTGCATCATGGCTGCCTTCACCGAGAAGAAACAGTCATTGCACGACACGATGACGAAAACGCAGGTGGTTTGGCGCGGTACCGAGTCCGAGTGATATCTTTCCTCCGTACGATTCGTCGTCAGACAACACCAACGCATCGACATGTGCCAAGGTGTTGACACTTCCCGCCGCGCGCGTGACACTAACGATCACGCTCTGCTAAGGCGAGCGGCCTGCGTAAGCTGGCTGTTTCCCCCATCGTATCCGGACGCTCACGCATCCGGCTCGCCAGCCGTTCCGATTGCTTTCGCCACCATCGACGGAAAAGATTTCTCATGCGAACCAAATTCTTCCGCAGTCATACCGTTCATCGTACCCTGTTGGTCACCCTCACCGCGTTGTTAACCGGTGCCGTCGCCCAAGCCCAAGCCCCCAAGGAACTCACCGGGCATAGCGACCCCGTCTATACCGTCGACCAAACCGCCGACGGAAAGTGGGTTGTGACGGGGAGCTTCGACCGCACTCTAAAACTGTGGGATGCCACCGGCAAGGTCGTCCGCACGATGACAGGCCACACCGGCTTGGTCTTGTCGACCGTCTTCTCACCCGACGGCCGCCGCATCGCTTCTGGCGGATTGGACAACACACTCAAACTGTGGGATGTCCCAGTCAACGAGCCGACCGGGCAAATCGCCACACATGCCGGCGGAGCGGCCGCCGTGGCTGTCAATGCCGACACCACGCTTTACGCCACCGCCGGAGCCGACAAGGTCGTCAAACTTTGGACGGTCGCCGACGGTAAATTGGCTCGCGACTTGGCCGGGCATACCGGCGCGATTACGCATGTCGTGTTCCGAGTCGACAAGAACCAACTCGCCTCAGCCGACGCGACCGGTGTTATTCGGCTGTTCAACCCGACCGACGGCGTGGCGCAGGGAGTAATTGGTGCGCACGATGGCGGTGTCACGTCTTTGCTCTACGCACCGAACAACACGTTCGTGCTTTCTTCCGGTGGTGACGGATTGGTCAAGAAATGGCCGACGACACTGCCGATCGCACGCCAAATCGCCGGACATACCGCAGCGGTCACGCTGTTGCGAGTCAGTGCGAACAACGCTCGCGTCGCCTCGGCCTCCGCTGACAAAACCGTTCGCATCTGGAACTTCGCCGACGGCAAGCAACTGCAAAGCCTGGCCGGTCACGGCGGCGATATCACAGCCATCGCCTTCTCCGCCAACAGCGCGCAACTCGCCACCGGAGCCAGCGACAAAATCGCCCGATTGTTCGACGCGAACACGGGCGCAATCGTCAAAGCGTTCCCTGCACAAGCCGGAACGGTCAGCGCAGTCGCCGTGCATCCGAACGGGCAGGAAGTCATTGCCGGCGACGCCACCGGAGCGATCAAGGTTTACAAGGTCGCCGACGGTACCGAAGTCCGTGCGCTGGCCGGTCACACCGGTGCGATCACCGGCCTGTTCTACATCGGCAACGGAGCACAAATCGTCTCGGCCTCGGCTGACAAATCGGTGCAGGTTTGGACCACAGCCGACGGCAAACCAGTTCGAAAAATCGCCAACCCTGTCGCCATCTCGGCTTTGGCGACGTCCTACGACAACACCCGCGTGGCGGTCGGCGGTGCCGACAAGCTGATCCGCATTTATCAAATTTCCGACGGTGCGGTTCAGGCCACGCTGACCGGTCATACCGCGAACGTCACGGGCCTCGAATTCAGTCGCGACAACTTGCGGTTGGCCTCATCAAGTACCGACGGCACAACGCGCGTCTGGGACACCAAACTCAACAAGACGCAACAGCATTTCGTCAATCACACCGGAGCGGTCAACGCCGTCTCCTTCTCGACCGACAATAAAACGATCGTCACCGCCGGGGCCGACAAATCGATCCAGGTCGATGCCGTCTCACTGCAACTAATGCACGTCGGTGACGAAACCCGCGTGGCCGACCTGGCCATCTTGCCCAACAGCGCACAATACGCCACAGCCGGCTCAAACGGTGCCGTCAAACTCTGGACGGCTTCCAACGGCGTCATGGCCCGCGAGTACCCCGGATTGGCCGGACAGATTCAGGCGGTCGCCATTAGCCCCAACAGCCTGCAAATCGCCGCTGGCGGTGTGGGCAAGACAATGATGATCTGGAAGCTTACCGACGCGGTGCCCCAATACCGCGTTGTCTCTCCGGCCGCCGTCACGCAAATCGCCTTCTCGCCTGACAGCAAAAAACTGGTCACCGCCGGCAGCGACAACACACTGCGAAACTACGATCCCACCCCGCCCAACCCCGCACCGGGCGAACCGCTCACACGGGATGTCGCCCAATCAATGATAGGTCACACCGGGGCCATCGGCACCATCGTGTTCACGGCTGACAATCGAACGCTCCTCTCCGCCTCGGCCGACGGCAGCGCAAAAACCTGGTCGGTCGCTGCGGCCACCTTCACCGTCAGCCTAACCGGGCACAGCTCGCAGATTTACAGCCTCGCGTTCAGCCCCGACGGCAAAACAATCGTCTCAGGCTCCAACGACAAAACCGTCCGACTGTGGGACGCCGTCACGAACAAGGCGATCAGAACCATCGCCACGCAACCGGCCGGCGTGTATAGCGTGGCTTTCAGTGCCGACGGCAAGTTCATCGTCACAGGAGCGGCCGACAATTCCGTGCGGCTGTACGATGCAACGTCGGGTTCAGAGATTCGGAAATTCACCGGGCCAGAGAATCCAATTTACAGCGTCGCCTTCAGCCCCAACGGCCAAACGATCGTCGCCGGCGGTGTCGGGCTAGGCGACAATCGTAAGGTTTACGTTTGGAACGTGGCGAACCCCGTGCCGTCGAAGATGCTCGAAGGTCACAAAGACGACGTCTACCGCGTGCAGTTCAACCCCAAAGGAACCCGCGCCGTCTCCATCGGCTACTCCGGTGCGATCAACGTCTGGGATCTCACCTCGGGCAAACCGGTCTTCACCGCCGATTTGCCACACGTGCTGTACTCCGGCAGCTACTCCCCCGACGGCAAACGCATCGCCGTCACCGCCAACGACTCGAAAGTCCACTTCGTCGACCTACCCGCTGCGGCGCAGTAGTCGCGTTCCAGTCTGGCGAGCCGGGCGTGTCAACGTCCGGGTATCCCTGCGCGAGAATCAAAGGACCCTCTCTCGTTTTTTTGCCTTCTTGTCCTCAACGGCCACGACCTGAAATCGCACGCGCGCTTTCTTTTGCAAATACTGAGTGACGCCGAAAAGATTCTTCGCGTTCGGGTTCCCGTTTTGGCTAAACATTCTCATCAGGCTCTTGGGAGACTTCTCAACCGCCTTGCCGACGGCCTCAAAGCCCTCGGTTGCGTTGATGTAGTCGCGGAGAAGAATTTTCGCAACTTCAAGTTCTCCACGAACAACAGCATCCAATGCTTCCGTTAGAAGTCCATTGCGAAATTCGGGATCACGGTCAGCGCGATCTTTTACGGTTTCTCTAAAATCTCGTGTCAGTGCCATCACATTTTCCTTCTCGTCTTTTGTTGTCGCCCCTTTGCCTTGGCTTCATCCTCTTTCTTCTTCTGCTTCTTGCGTTTCTTGTAGTCCGACCAGTATTCCTTCGCCTTGTTGATATCAGACTGCTGTCGAGCTTTGGTGCCCCCACAGAAAAGAATGACTAATTCCTCTCCGTCTCTTGCGAAGTACACCCGGTACCCCTTCTCGAAGTTGATGCGGCGTTCCCAAACACCACCTCCGACAGACTTCCGGTCACCGAAATTGCCAGCCTCCATCTGCGCGATCGCAGTCCGAACCTTCAGTGCCGCCTTGGTACCCAGCGAGGAAAACCACCTGTGAAAAGGAACTTTTCCATCTTCCGTTTCGTATTGGGTGACTTTGGCCATCACTTCATAGTACCATACTTGTTACTATCGTCAAGAAATACGTCGGCACTTCATTCCGATTGAGCCAGTGACACAGACAAGTCACCGGTGTGTTTAAGAATCGCACGGGGTCGTTTAACATGTTCAGAGAACAATCGCCCCCGATCACAACTTTCAGACTTTCCAACAAGAGCAACTCCATGATGCCAAAAACACTTTCGTCATTATTTCGCGTTGCGGTTCTGCTTCTCGCGCTGCCGGCAGCGGCGTTCGCTCAGAAGGCTCCTTACGATGTCTTCCCCAAGGCCGACCCACCTTACTACCGCGTACGTTATGAGGCTTCGACGAAGCCGGGCGAGTTGACGTTCGCGGCCAACTTCACCGTCTGGATTCCCCAAGGCGTGAAAACGTTACGTGGCGTGGTTGTGCATCAGCACGGCTGCGGCGAGGGATCATGCAAGTCTGGTTTGACGGGGGCATTCGACCTGCACTGGCAAGCGTTGGCGAAGAAACACGACTGTGCTTTGCTCGGTCCGTCTTACGAACAACCCGGCGGGGCCGACTGTCAGATGTGGTGCGATCCTCGAAACGGATCCGACGCCGCGTTCCAGAAGTGCCTGGTTGATCTCGGTAAAAAATCGGGACATCCCGAGTTGGCCAAAGTCCCTTGGGCGTTGTGGGGACACAGTGGTGGCGGGCATTGGGCGGGCGGAATGGTGCTGCTGCATCCGGAACGCATCGCCGCGGCATGGCTTCGCTCGGGCGTCCCGCTGCTGAAGCCAAACCCGAAACGTCCCACCATCAAGGCTCACAAACTGCCCGACGCCGCGCTGCGAGTGCCGATCATGTGTAACCCGGGTACAAAAGAAGGTGTGACTGTCAAAGATGGTCGGTTCTCGATGGTGTGGCCTGCGAATGAAGTTTTTTTTTACGGAGTCCGCAGCAAAGGCGGCCTGATCGGCGTGTCCGTCGACCCGTTCTCTGCCCACGAGTGTGGCAACCAACGCTACTTTGCCATTCCCTGGCTCGATGCCTGCCTGAGCATTCGCCTTCCCAAAGTCAGCGGTAAGCCGCTCAACGCGATGCCGACCGGCGATGCCTGGTTGGCCAGCCCCACCGGCTTCAAAGCGGTCCCGGCAGTGAAGTTTACCGGTGACCCCTTGAAAGCGGCCTGGCTGCCCAACGCGGCTCTCGCGCGAGGCTGGATGCAGTACGTCAAAGACACAGCCGTGACCGACACCACACCGCCCCCCGCGCCGACGAACCTCCGAATCAACGGCAACACACTGAGCTGGAATGCCGAAGCCGATCTTCAAAGCGGACTGGCCCGTTTCATCATCGAGCGCGACGGCAAGCCGCTGGCCAATCTGCCCAAGGAAGGCAAAAACCGCTTCGGTCGCCCCCTCTTCCAGAACCTGCAATACAGCGATACGCCCACGCAACCGCTCGTACCCATGCACTTCACCGACACCAAGGCCCAGCCCGGCAAGAAACACACCTACCGCGTGATTGCCGTGAACACCGTGGGACTGAAGTCGAAGCCAGCCGCAACCACCGTTGCTGCCGGCGGTGATCGCTAGAGATTTCACGGCGAAAGACGCCGGGGTGGCTGGATTTGGCGGCCGATGGCCCGGTACTCTTGCAATTCGGGGCAAAGGCCTATAAAGTCGGCGTTTCGCATTTTGTAAACACGCAATCGGTACGCGGTCGAGGAGCTGTTGGATGGGACGTTACACCGGACCTAAAGGGCGCATCAATCGACGATTGGGCGCATTGATCTTTGAAAACGCTGGTGCCGCACGCGCCCTGGAGCTTCGCGACATGCCGCCCGGCATGGCCCGCCGTCGGAGAAAAGTCTCCAACTACGGACTCGGCTTGGTCGAGAAGCAAAAGATCAAATACTACTACGGTCTGCGTGACAAGCATCTGCGACGCTATTTCGCCAAAGCACGTCGCATCAAAGGCAACACTGGCGAGCAGTTGCTCATTTTCTGCGAACGTCGGTTAGACAACGTCATCCGACGGGCCGGGTTCACATCCACGCGGCCGCAGGCACGGCAGGGTGTTGTGCATTCCCACTTCCAACTCAACGGCAGGACGATCGATCGTCCGTCGGTTCAAGTTCGCGTGGGTGACGTGATCACCGTTCGTAACCGTCCAAATCTTCGCAGCATCTACACGGGATTCATCGAAGAATCGACGCTCCCGCAGTGTGACTGGATTAACTTCGACGCCGGCGAAATGACGGCCACCGTCACTTCGTTGCCGAGTTACGAGGACGTTAGTCTTCCGGTCGATGTCGGCGTGGTCGTGGGATTCCTGTCACGATAACCGCTTGTTGAATCGCAAGGTCAGCAGGACGCGGAAGCCCCGATGTCCAAGGCCCGCTTCAAATCGTTGTTGCTTTTCGGGCCCCCCGGAGTAGGTAAGGGTACGCAAGGAAAGATCCTGAGCACAGTTCCAGGACTCTTCCACCTCTCGACCGGCGATGTCTTTCGCTCGCTCGATGTCGGTTCGGTCGATGGTCAGGAAGTCTCCAAGACCATCTCGCGCGGCGAACTCGTCCCCGACGATCTCACAATCCGTATCTGGCGAAAAGGGCTGGACGGCCTGATCGCCATGTCGCGCTACAAACCGCACGAAGATATTCTCGTGCTCGACGGCATTCCACGGAGCGTTCCCCAGGCCGAGCTGCTGAAGGAACATATCGACGTGCTGGGCATCGTCTACCTGGAGTGCAGCGCCGAAAACGCCATGATCACCCGCATCAAACGCCGTGCCATCAAAGAAAACCGAGCCGACGACGCCAACGAAGAAGTGATTCGCCGACGCTACGAAATCTACCACAACGAGTCGGCCCCAGTGCTCGATTGCTATTCAAAGGACCTGATCTCACGGGTCGATGCCATGGGTTCCCCCGCCGAGGTACTGCAACAAATCCTTGCCTACGTAATCCCCATCCAAAACGCCCACTTTCACGGCGAAGACGGGTAAACGCACACCGCACGGCGAAGCCAGATGAACGCACTCGGCCTGGAAATCCCCACGCCATCCCGCCGGAATCGTGTGATCCGCAGCGGTGAACATTGCGTTCCCCTCAGTGAACGACATCGCGACAGGCTCTCCCCATTCGCGAGTCGCTGACCCCAAGCCGGTTCCGGCAGTCGTCGCGGGCGTTGCGCGCCGACATGGTGTCAGTCGATCTCCCTGTCGATGTCGGACGGAGGTCATGATGATCATCCCCCTGCGTACCAATGCCCCGCTTTACCACTACCCCTGGGTCACCCTCTGTCTGATCGCCGCGAACATTGCTTCGTTCGTTGCCACTGGTTACGGCGAACAGCACAACGACTGGCTGCTCGAGTACGGCAACGGGCTACACCCCACGCAATGGGTTCTGTGTAACTTCCTGCATTTCGGCTTTATGCACCTGTTGGGAAATATGATTTTCCTGTGGGCCTTCGGGCTGGTTGTGGAAGGCAAACTGGGATGGTGGCGATACCTGGCCGTCTACTTCGGCATCGGCATCGTTCACGCGTCCATCGTGCAATTGGGAATGCTCGGATACACTACGCCATCCGGCGGCGCGGGTGGAGCGTCGGCTGTCATTTTCGGACTGATGGCGATTTCGATGGTCTGGGCACCAAAGAACGAAGTGACCTGCCTGTGGTTGGTCGGCATGCCGATGAGTATGTTCCGTTTAATCACGTTCGAGATCACCATTCTCACCCTGTCGCTGTTCTATCTGGCGTGGCAGCTCGTCTTCGCCTGGCTCTCTGGTTTTCATATCAGTAGCGAGGTGTGCCACCTGCTCGGTGCAGCGATCGGATTCGGAATCGGCGTGTGGATGTTCAAGAAGAAGTGGGTCGATTGCGAGAACTGGGACTTGTTCGCAGTCCTGAAAGGCACGCACGGCAACAGCGACGATTTCGCGCCCTATCTGCATCGCCACGAGGCCTGGAGAATCCAGCACCAAACCGAACGCAAGAACCCACTTGAAACGACCGACGCCGAGGACGCACCCAAACCGAATGAACCACAGAAACTCGACACGCAAGCCCGCGGCCTGGCGACCGTGCAGCGACATCTCAAGAACGGCTCGCCCGCTCTCGCCCTGCATGAGTTCCACGACACACGGAAACGGTTCCCCAATTGGGAACTTTCGGAAAGCGACCTCGATCGGTTGGCCAACGATCTCTACAAAGCCAAAGCGTTCGACAAAGCCACGCCACTCATGGAAGAGTTCATCGAACGGTTTCCTCACCAAGCCGACCGCATGCGATTACGGCTGGCAGCCGTGGCCGTTGAGGTTCAGAAGCGGCCGCAATTCGCCCTGCGCATCCTCGACCGCGTGAAATCGCAGCAACTTTCCGACAGTGGGTTACGTCGACTCGAGCGCGTTCGCCTTGCCGCCGAGAAGCTGGTGGATGAGGGCGTGATCGAACTGGACGGGCAGGCGTGGGGTTGAAGGAAATGGCGAGAGCCCTTCGCGGCCGTTTCTTTCGAGGCAGGTACTTTCGGAAGAATCCAACTCACCCGCAAGTTCCCCAGCACCAGTGGCTCCGGACTGTTTCAAAAGTCTAGCGAGTTTTGTGGTCCACGTTGGAAAAATGAATCACGTCAACAAAAACCTCTGCTCAAAATGGCATCTGAAATCCACCTGCACAGTTACCAGAACATCCTTCCTACGTTTTGCTTGTAACGTTTTCTCGTTTCTGCATCCTGGTTATGACGTTTCTCGTTTCCAGACGATCGAATTGTCATTCCCCTTGGCATGCGTTGTGCTCATCCCCGATCCTTGCGTTCCTTGTTTCCAGGACCAATGCTCTCAGGATCCGACAGCCATGCTGAACCACCGAATCGCAAACGAACTGCGCTGCCCTTCCTGTCCAGATCAAGCGTTGAATTTGAGAGTGACACAAGAGGAAGCAGGCCAAATCATCTCGGGCACCTTGACCTGCCAGAGTTGCAGCGCGGACTATGCGGTGCAAGCCGGTGTTTCCGATCTCGTTCCAGCAGAGGTCTCGGCATCTCCGGAATGGCAATTGTGGAACGACCACCTTGCCGGCTTTGCGGCCCGACGAACAACCCGACTGGAAAGTCCCGAGAGTTTCTCGACGCGTATCACGAACAAATCCAGTTCGCTACAAGGATCCTTCGGCGACTTCGTAGACGTGACCGAAGGAGCCCTGCTTGATATCGGGTGTGGACCGGGAAACTTTCGTAAGCAATTCGATTCCGAACGAGTCACGTACTTTGGTATCGATCCGCTGCCCTTGGATGAAACCGAGAACTTTCCGTTCGCCCGGGCGATTGCCGAGTTTCTTCCGTTTCGTACCGACATGTTCACCGATGTGGTTGTCATGTCAGCGATGGATCATTTCCAGGACTTGGACGCATTCGGCGACGAAGTCGTTCGCGTTCTGCAACCCGGCGGTCGCCTGCACATCGTGCAGAGCATTCATGAAGTCCGCAGCCCGGTGACGGCCATCAAGACGGCCACGCATTGGGTGAAGGACAGGCTCGAAACCCGCGCGACGCAAAGCCAAAGCCAAGACGCTCCCAAACATATGTACGAATTCGATGGCCGCTCGATTCATACAGCCCTCGATCTGCGATTTGAAATCACCGCCGAGAAGACCTACAGCAAACGGTGGTACAGCCCCGAGAATCTGTTCCTGTCGATGACACCGCGGAATAACGGGGCATCTGGTTCCGCCTCGTAATCTCGATGGCGAAACGACGGAAAATCATGCGAGTGAATTAGGAGAGGAAACCAACTCTCCCTCACCCCTCACCCCTCACCCGGCCCCAACTCGCCCCGCAAGCGGTGCAACTCTTCCAACGCGGCTAACGGCGTCATGTTGTCGACGTCCATTTCCCGTAACTCATCCAGCAGCGGATGATTCGCTGGCCCGAATAGCGAGAGCTGTGTTTCCGCCCGCTGACGTGTCGCACGTTCCGGAACCTTGGGACGACCCGTCTCATCGAGATGGTCGGCTTCGAGCGTTTCCAGAATCACACGTGCTCGGTCGATCACTTCGCGAGGCACACCCGCAAGCCGGGCGACGTGGATGCCGTAACTCTTGTCGGCGGTACCCTCGACGATTTTGTGCAGAAAGATGACATCGTCGGCGTCTTCGCGGACGGCCACATTCCAATTGGCGGCATGCGACAACGTTTGTGTCAGTTCGGTCAATTCGTGGTAATGCGTGGCAAACAACGTCCGCGCGGCAATCTCATCATGCAAGGATTCGGTCACCGCCCAGGCCAGCGAGATGCCGTCGTAGGTGCTCGTCCCGCGACCAATTTCATCGAGAATCACCAGGCTGCGATCGGTGGCCGAGTTGAGAATGCGGGCCGTCTCGGTCATTTCGACCATGAACGTACTTTGCCCTTTGCTCAGTTCGTCACTCGCCCCAACGCGGGCGAAAATCCGATCGGCAATTCCAATGCGGGCTTCACTGGCGGGTATGAATGACCCCATCTGAGCCATAATCGAAAGTAACGCCGCTT
>Ga0115002_10003259_pt1 | contig 20395 bp, 16 predicted proteins | sample ArcticOcean_MG_C_8_FD_89576 | JGI IMG/M metagenome (GOLD analysis project Ga0115002, IMG submission 89576) | Marine microbial communities from western Arctic Ocean - ArcticOcean_MG_CB11_86 | ecosystem: Environmental > Aquatic > Marine > Oceanic | place: Arctic Ocean: Canada Basin | collected... | reverse complement strand
CTCCCCTGAGGTGTCTGAGACATCCGAAGGTCGCGGGTTCGAGCCCCGCTCCCGGCATCAAAAAAATACCTAGTTTTCGGGTTGTTATCGAGAATTCCAAAAATGCGTGTGATTAATTTCCACACTCTCAAGATGAACATTTCCACAATGCTTGAAGGGTTGAATTGATGGGCTAAGTCGTGCCCCGCAGGTTGATGGTAGAGCAGAGTGAGGTCCCCGAAGTTGGCACTCGGGTAAGATTAGTTGCTACTACTTGGAATGGGCCGACTGAAGTTGAAGGCGTTTTATTAGCGGCTACAGCAGCAGAGCATATCACTGTAAAATTGGTCAACGGATACAATGCTACTCATTCCCTGAATATGGTTGAATCCATCATTGATCTCGGTGCTAGTAAATCTGCTAATTTAGATTCGCCCGAGGTGTCTATGAACGCAGACTTACCACTAATTCACATACTCCATACAGGAGGTACCATTGCCTCCAAAGTTGATTATACAACCGGCGCTGTAACTGCTCGGTTTGAGCCAGAAGAAATACTTGCTGCAATACCTGAATTGGCTGAAATCGCTCAAATTAAAACCAAAAAACTTGGCAATATGTGGTCGGATGATGTACGTCCACAACACTGGAACCGAATGGTTGAGGCTGTTGCAACTTCCTTTAGTGCAGGTGCTGTTGGAGTAGTAATTACTCATGGGACTGATACGATGCACATTTCTGCTGCAGCAATTGCTTTTGCGTTTTCCGGGACAGGTGGAAGACCTGCTGGTAGAATTGCCTTGACCGGTTCACAACGGTCATCTGACCGCGGGTCAACAGATGGTGCTGAGAATTTAATTGCCGCAGTCCACTGGGCTGCTTTTGGACCTGAACCATCAGGCGTAACAGATTCAACAGTGGTTGTGATGCATGGTTCTGGTGATGATGGTACCATCGCCGTAAATCCGGGTTGCGCAGTACGAAAGAATCACTCCTCAAAGCGGGATGCTTTTGTTTCAATCAACCAAAACCCCCTCGCATCAATCTCAATAGGTAGAGACGGGGTAAATATGACTCTCACAGATTCATATTCCAATTTACTAAGTGCTAATCCACGAATTGTGAACTTAGAACCAACAAATTTTGATTGCGACGTAAAAATTATGCAACTCATATCCGGACCACATCTTCAAGCTGACCAAATTATCCATGCAATGAAAAACGGTTACCAAGGGGTGTTATTCTGGGGTACTGGTTTAGGACATTTACCTCTTGATAACCCAGGGGACGCACCGGAGAACGATGAGGTTCAAGATGCAGTATCAAATTACATCGCTGGAGGTGGTATAGCCGTGATTACAACTCAGTGCATATCAGGACCAGTTCATTTAGACGTTTATTCTAAAGGTAGGGACCAGCAAGAATTAGGTATTCTAGGTCATGGGACTAATTTTACACCTGAGGTTTCTATGGTCAAACTCCACTATCTTTTATCCCTCGGATTAAAGGAAAATGAAATCTCCTCGGCGTGGGCTGAAAATCTGGTTGGAGAGAACCCTTCATCCATTTGATTTTTCAATTGAAAAAACAAATATTCAATTGGAAACTTCGCTAATATTTCTTACCGCTATCGTGATTCACCTTCGGTGATTAGAGTATATTGATGGCAGCAGTTCCTCCACCTTCTAGCGATAATTCGGAGGAGTTATTGTTGCGGCGGAAAAGAGCATCTGCTGCTGGTGGGCAAGCTAAGGTTGATGCTTTGCGTGCTAGTGGGAGAAGAACTGCTTGGGAAAGAATCAACGCGTTAGTTGATGAGGATTCTTTTGTAGAAGTTGATAGTTTTGTTACTCATAGGAACGACCAATTTAATCTTCATCTCCATCCAATTGAAGGTGACGGGGTAGTATGTGGTCATGGCACCGTTGATGGTAGGAGAGTTTTTTGTTTTGCCCAAGATTTCTCAGTGTTTGGTGGCTCAATGGGGGAAATGCATGCTCTGAAAATTGCAAAGCTCGCTGAAATGGCTGAGCGGGCTCGAATTCCACTTGTTGGGATTTGGGATGGTGGTGGACAGCGAGCCCACGATGGAGTGCATTCACTCGCTGGGACTGGAGTATTACTTGATCGAATAGTTGCTTGTAGTGGCCGGATTCCGATGTTTAGTCTTATTCTTGGCCCAGTCGTTGGTGCATCTGCTTTAGCAGCGGGGTTAGCCGATTTCGTTATTCTTGGCCAAGAGCATGGACAATTATTTCTCTCTAGTCCTTTAGAAACAGAAGAAACTGCTAGTGGGGAGATCACACCACATGAATTAGGAGGCGCTGATTTACATGCGAGTCGTTCAGGTATTGCTTGCATGATTGCGGCTGATGAAGATGATGCTACAGAAATTGTTTCAGAGATGCTTTCATTCTTGCCAGACCATTGTTTAGCAGAGCCACCAATCAGTAAAACCAGTGATGAGGCTAATCGCAGTTGTGATGTATTACAAGATTTAATTCCAGATGATACTAATCATCCTTATGACATACGCAAAGTAATCTTGGAGATTGTAGACGACAAGCACTTTCTTGAGTTGTCTGAAACTTATGCTGACAATATTATCATCGGTTTTTGTCGTTTGGATGGGGCGACAGTTGGAGTTGTTGCTAACCAGCCAAAAGTCCTTGCAGGCTGTCTAGATATTGATGCTAGCATCAAAGCAGCACGCTTCATCAGAACCTGTGATTGCTTCAACATCCCGATACTCACCATCGTTGATGTTCCTGGTTTTCTACCTGGTACAGTTCAAGAGTGGGGTGGGATAATTCGCCATGGAGCAAAATTGCTCTATGCCTATGCTGAGGCCACTGTTCCAAAAATGACTGTGGTTACTCGTAAAGCCTATGGGGGTGCATATTTAGCAATGTCTTGCAAACATTTGGGCTCTGATTTCAATGTTGCATGGCCAACTGGAGAGTTGGCTGTAATGGGTGCAGACGGGGCTGTGAACATCATACATCGCCGAGAACTAAAAGCTGCTGAGGACCAAGAAGATACACACCAGACATTAGTGTCTGAATACAAGCGTAAGTTTGGCGACCCATACGTTGCAGCACGCAATGGTTGGCTTGATGATGTAATAGAACCTCGGGAAACTAGAACCCGCCTTATTAGGTCGTTGCGTTTACTCAGGAATAAGCGAGAATGGACACCACCAAAAAAGCACGGCAATATTCCATTGTGAATAGTATTCAAACAATACCAACTTTGTGTGGTGATCAATCAGTTGAGTATTGTCATGTGTTCTCGTCGCGTTTCATCATAGCGAAAATAAGTGTCCCTCCGCCTAGCAAGAGGAAGACACCTGCGATGATAAAAGCAAGTCCACTTAGGCCGCTTGATGTACCGTCACTTGAAAGGCCACCACCATTAGGGTCAGCCTTTTCAATCCAATAACTGGTCTCCTCACTAGTTGAGTAACCATCATTGACACGGAGATTCAATTTATGGTCGCCATACGAAAGGTCGTGAGCGAGGAGGTCTGCTTGGCACTCAAATTGGTTTGTACTATCTTCAGCGCACGAAGGGGTGATTCCCTTCCAATCTTCACCATTCCATGAATATTCAATTAGCCATGGGCCATCACTGTCCACATCACTGATATCCAATCTGAGAGATGTCATATTTTCAATAATATCAGCAGGTATCTGCCATTTGACAATGGTTTCATCATCAATCTGTTCTACGATAATTCGCATTGGTTGGCGAGTAGTTTCGGTATTATCTGTAGCCACTATTGACCAAGCAACTGCTCTACCAAACCAATCAGGTTGAGAGGACACTCGTAATTGTTCATGCCAAAATTCTAGGGTGATATTTGACTCACCAGATTCAAGAGTTATGTTCAATTCATCACCATCTGGGTCCCATACGATTTCCGATAGTGGGATATCTTTGATGGTGTCTTCTTGCAGAGTAATTTGACTGATGTTAAAAATAGGTGGATCTGCAACCGGAGTTACAATAAAAGTGACATTCAACCATACGCAGTTACCATTTGCTAATGTGTCCCCGCCATCATAATGATGCATACAAAAAGAAATTTCTTCTTCACCATTCCAATGTTCATTTGGCTCAACCATCACATTCGAAGTGTAGGGGGAAATTGATTCTGGCACCTCTAGAATTCCCGTAACTCTGATATTATCGCCATAAGAATCGCTTTCTATGTCGTAATAATCGAGTTGTGTATCCCAATGAATTGCCACATCATCTAATTCTTCATCCGTCATATACGTGGCTAAATTGAAATTGGTTGAATTTTGGTCTTCCATCATAGTAAATGTGGGGTGTTCTAGGACCACAAATGGGTCATCAATTGATTGATGCATCAATTCAAAACAAAATGGAACCCGTGATGGTGGATTACCTGGAGTTGACTCATCTCTTATTTCCCCGCATACGGTATACCAAGTATCTCCAAGACGCTCGGCCCAGTCAGCCAAATCAACTAATTTTACTGCTCTTCTATCATCTTGTAAGATATAATCTAAATTAGGTTCAGGATCACCTTCATGTAGTGGCGTGAAAGTGAACTCATTGCCTATGAATCTCAATTCATGTCCATCAACATCTGTTGCCAATTCACTAGCATTTATGATTAATTCACCCTCTTCATCAATGATAAAATATGGCATAGGATTTTCTAATTGTGGTGGGGCATTTGCCCTTTCAAAAATAATCTTGACAGATGCTTGCTGCCCATCATGTGAAGCCTTCATTTCAGCAGTGTGGAATCCTGGTTCCAGTGAATAAGGAGATAAATCACACATTGCTGTATCATTGACTGCGTTCCAATTACCGTTTGTCCAATTCGATTGACCTACAACGCGGCAGTTGATTTCAAGAGTGCTGGGTGGCGAATCTAAATCGCGTTCAGAAACAGTTGCTGAAATGTGTATCACATCAGTTGAAGTAATCGCTGAAGATGATGCATGCAATTCCCATTCATCTTCAGTTAAATCATAAAGCCAAGTTTGGTCAAACAGATTGTCATTCATGCCACCAAACAAAACTAATTTATTACTGGATTTATCAACAGTCATACCAGAAAGCCACATTGCGTCAATACCCCAACTAGGCATTTCAGTCCACGTTAATTGAGCCAAATCTAATTTCCACAATTCATTGGAATAGTCAATTCCGGAATCAAATTGATTCCGAGCAATGCCGCCGAATATGTAGGCGACTTGATTTTCTCTATCGATGGCAGTTGCCATTCCAGCTCGTCCAGTGGGGGAACTTCCCGGGAGGGACAGTTTTGACCAAGTGTTTGTTTCCCCATTGAACATCCAAGTCTCATTTGAGAGATTTTTCCCGCTATCATAGCCACCGAATAGAATTGTTCTATTCCACCCTTCAGAGAAGAACATAGCAGGATTTGAAATCCCACGTGGTGAATTCACTGCACTAAGATTTTGCCAAACAGCATTACCTGGATTGAAGGCCCAAGTTTCGTTTGTGTAATTACTAGAATCAGCCTCTTGACCACCGTATGAAATATATCGTTGGGAGCCTGAGTCCCATGCCATCGCTTGAGAACTCATTCCAGATGGGCGAACACCTTCTGAATATGATGTCCATGAGGATGAGTAACCATTCCATGACCACATTGTAGGGTCACCTGTATCACTCTGTCCAACCATTATGCCACTGGCTACTCCATCACTAGCAAAAGTGTTAGTTCCAATTGAATTAGGTCCACTTCCTGTACTTTCCCACTCTGCGGTATCATTCAAGTCAAGAGTCCACATGTCAGAGAAGTTGCCTCCGCTCCAACCAGCCGTAAGAACCGTATTGTTAGTCTGATGGTCATAAAATACTAATGGGGAATAGCGTCCTGCAGGAGCATCTAGCAAGGTTTCTTCAAGATCAATAAGATAGAATTGGTTTGCATCAAGATTTTCTGAAAGATAAGAATTTCCATCTGAGGGTTGGTCAGCATCATTTTCTCTGCTAGATGCCGCATACCAAATTTCGTCTTCACCTTTGAGGGTTAAATCTAGGTACGGTGTGAATTTGTTAATTGCGTGTTGTTGCTGTTCTGAAGCAGTCATCGTAGCATCGCCATCAAACAAGTTATCGAGGAATGACTGGTCATCTTCATATTGGACATGGTTTGCCCCAACAACTTCTAACAGTTGCCAACCACCATTCCACTGCTGAAGTAATGGCTTGATGTGTTCATCAATTGGTGCAACAGTATCAACAGTACCAGTTAGAAATAATGAATGAGCGGGATTCGCTAAACCAATCGCTTGAATATTTTCTCCAATGTCATCAATATCCAATCCAACACCAAAAAGTGCCCTTGGTGGTTGGTATGGCCCAGAACTAAAAACAGAACCCCAATAACTACTCACTACCATCGCTAATCCAGCCCCTTTACCGTGGCCAGAAACACCCCAGTGGTCCATGTCAATACAGCCCTGAGCACCTGCTGGTCCACGGTTTGGATTACCTGTTAGATTGATGAATCCAATAGCTTCAATCAATTGTACATGGTCTAGAATTGCTTGATAGGCTTCATCACCTCCTCTTTCTTCTCCTATGATAACCACGAAATAACCCGCCTTAGCAAGCCCCTCTCCTAACCACGAATAAGCATCAAAATCTTCACCATCATCAGCATGGAATGCAACCCAAGGGTAAGGTGCCCATGCACAATCAATAGGCTCATCTTCCCCAGGGTCTGTAGATGGATAGTATAGGCGAATATCCTTCAAGTTGTTCTCTGAATCTACATATCTAGAATCTTTCCAACCAGGTGAAAATCTATCTGCACTTACAGGTGAAGTGAAATTTGAGGATTCTTCGTTTGATTCAGCAGTTGCTGTAATAATCAGGGTGGTCAGAATTGCTGACGCGACAAGTGCTGACAGCACCAATGCCACACCCCCTTGCCTCTTCATGGGTATTTCCCCGACCTAATTCCCTTTGAATGAGTCGCCGTTTAGTTCATATTTTAGGCAGAAATAAGAATGTTCATTAATTCGCTGAGTGTAGGTAAATCCTCAGCCGCTGAAGGGTTGTAAAGGTGTGCCCACCCTTGGAGGTGTTGAGCAACTAGTAGCCATCTTCCATCTAAAAATAGTCCCCATTCATTTTCAATGACCGATTCAAAATCACCATCAGAATAACTGGCTGAGAGGAAAATAGGTGCGTCTATACCTGCATCAATTCGTTCGCCTTTGATTTCGGGGATTGAACCTGCTGGCTGATCAAAATCAATGTGAAGTCTCCTCCCATAATGGTCACAAACATCTTTTGCATTAACCATGGAATCTTTCCATGGCCCTCGAGGTGAAAGGTTACGCCGCCCTTCTTTCCACCATATTTTCCCTCCTGCTTCAGTCCATGCAGCAGCGCATGCACGTGCGGTTGAACCACCTCCTATCATACATAGCAAAGGGAGTTCTAAATCATCTGTCAAGTTGAAATCGAAGCCAAATTCACTAGCAACCATCAACAAACCTGCACCATCAGTGTTTGCCACCTTCCACTCGTGCCCATCATGACGCATTTGGTTTACCGATGCTAACATTGGCTCGCCAATTGTCCATTCTGCTCCAGAATCAGGAGGGAGTTGGTGTTTTAGTGGGCTAGTAATAGAAAGCCAGATTTCTCGCTTACCAAGGTCTGCTCCTTCGTCTTCCTTAGCGATTGCAGACATCTTTGCATGACCCCACGCTAGCGCATCAATCAGAGAATTATGGCTGATTTTTTCACATGCGCGAAAAGTGATATTGTGGCCACTTCTTTGTAAGAATTGGGCGACTTTATTGAATAGAAATGGGGTTAAGGAGTGGCTGATTGGATTACCAGCCACAGCTGCACAGACTATTGGGCCCTTCGCCATCAGTTTTGCCACACCGTGGTTGGTGAAAAGGCTCACGCACCAATCCCCCCACCCTATAATATTGAATTATTACACTATTATTGGGATTGTCAATTAATCTAAAGGGGCTACCGAAATCTGATTTCTTCCCTCTAAACATTAAAGTTTGAACAATAAAATGATGAAGACTTGAATACTTATTGACAACACGAGCCACTATGCCAAGTGATCTTGAAATTGCACTCGCCGCGAATCCCATCCCAATTGAAGAGGTTGCATGGAAATTAGGTTTAGGTGTAGAAGACCTTTGTCCACAAGGAAATGGTGTGGCTAAGATATCATGGGATGCCCTCAAAAATCATCGTGACAAACCTAGAGGTGTACTAATTTTAGTTACAAGTGTAAACCCCACTCCATTTGGTGAGGGTAAGACGGTTACAACCATTGGTCTCAACCAAGGTTTGAATCGTATTGGGAAAAATGCAGTTTGTGTAATCCGGGAACCATCAATGGGTCCTGTCTTTGGAATAAAAGGAGGTGCAGCAGGTGGTGGATACTCGCAAGTCCTCCCCATGGAGGACATTAACCTCCATTTTACGGGGGACATTCATGCAGTAACCTCCGCTCACAATCTTTGTTCAGCTCTTCTTGATAATCATCTTCATCAGGGAAATAAGTTAGATATTGACCCATCAAGAATTATTTGGCCTAGGGTTTTAGACATGAATGACCGGTCACTTAGGAATTCTGCGATAGGTTTGGGGGGTGCATTGAATGGTTTTGCTCGTGAGGAACGATTTGACATCACGGCTGCTAGTGAGGTGATGGCAATTCTTGCTTTGTCAAGTGATTATCTTGATTTACGAAAGCGCCTTGGTGAAATTGTAATTGGACAAAACCGTGATGGTAATCCTATAAAAGCTGAAGATATAGGAGCAGCAGGTCCGATGTCAATATTATTGCGTAACGCATTATTACCAAATTTAGTTCAGACTTTAGAGGGCGACCCTGCTTTCATCCATGCAGGTCCTTTTGCCAATATTGCTCACGGCAATTCAAGTGTGATTGCTGATAACCTTGCTTTAGCAGTATCTGATTACGTGGTTACCGAGGCTGGTTTCGGTTCTGACATGGGTGCAGAAAAGGCGATTCACATTAAGGCCGCTGCGAGTGGTATTCCACCCGATTGCATAGTCATCAATGTCACGGTTCGTAGTATGAAGTTACATGGCGGTGGTTTTTCATCATCAGGTGGGCAACGTCCATCAAAAGAAGAATTAACCAAAGAAAATGTGGACGCGGCATCCCGAGGAGCAATGACAAACTTAGCCCGCCATATTAATAATATGAAGAGATTCATGGTTCCAGTTGTAGTTTCTGTAAATCGCTTCTCAACTGATACAGAAGCAGAGATTCAAGAATTGCTGAAATGCGCTGATGAATGTGGTGCTGATAATGCAGTCGTTTTTGATGGCCATCAACGCGGTGGGGCAGGCGGAATTGACCTTGCTCATGCAGTCTCAGAAGCTTGCCAAGACCACTTAGCAAATGGCCGACCCTTTGAGCCGTTATTTGACAAAAAGATGGGTGTCGTTGAGAAAATGTTGCGGGTTGCAACAATGGTTTATGGTGCTGAGTCAATAGACTTGCACAAGCAGGCAGAACGTGACCTCAAACTAATAAAGAAATGGAAATACGATAAATTGGCTGTTTGCATGGCAAAAACGCAGTATTCATTCAGCCATGTCGCTCACGAAATAGGGGCTCCAAGCGGTTTCACCTTGCCAATTATGGAATTGCGTCTCAATGCTGGAGCAGGATTTGTTGTTGCTGTTTGTGGCGCTATGATGACTATGCCAGGTCTTCCTAGAAGGCCAGCAGCACTTGACATGGATATTGATGAGGATGGGAACCAAACTGGTATTTTTGGATAGACACTTCAATATGCCAAATCCCAACGGTTCTAGTGAGGGATGATTATCCAAATTGCCACAGATAGTAAGGTAAATGCAAGCCCAATATTCAGAATTTGTGCTTGTTTTGGGGTTGAGAATATTTTACTCAGTGTCACACCTGAAGCAGTCCAAGTTAATACTGCACTGTATCCAAACACGCCATTAAGTCCTACAAGTGTAACTTTTGACAAGAAACCATAACCAAATGTGGCACCAAACGTTGTCATGAGTACAAGGAAGTGTATCCACGCCTTGCCATTGACAATTTGTAGAACTACACCAGTGTTGAATCCAAGTGGTTGTTCTGTGTATTTGAGAGAAGTAATTGATTCGGTTTCTTTCGAATCTAAATCTACTAGTTTGGCATTAGCCATTTTGTAGGCAAGGTAGGCAATGTATAGTGCGCCAATCCACGATAGTAAGGTGAATATTTCTTCATTTTTTTCAATCGCTGTTGATGCCATCCCAACTCCAATGCCTAGGGTTGACCATCCAGTAACCATTCCAAGAGTTAGTGGGATAGTATTTTTGAAACCATGTTTCGATCCGTGAGCAGCACATAGCAGATTGTTTGGCCCGGGTGAAAAACACATTGGGACCATGAAAGCAACTGCAGCAGTTAGGGCAACAATATCCACATCATCACCTACTAGGGACTATTTTAGATGCTTGATAGGGCCTGTGCAATGTCGTCCCATATATCCTCGACATCTTCAATTCCAATACTCATTCTAACAAATCCAGGATTGATGCCTGCCGCAATCCGAACTTCTTCAGGTACAAACATATGGCTTGTATTAAACGGGCATTCCACTAAACTTTCAACTCCTCCAAGGCTAGTTGCCTCAAATATAATTTCAAGCCCACCGATGAATTTCAGTGCTGCATCATCACCTCCATTTACAGTGAAGGCTAACATCCCTGTACCTCTAGGCATGACTCTTTGAGCAATTTGATATTGGCTGTCCCCCTCAAGCATAGGGTGATTTACTGAGTCAATACTAGGGTGGTTTTCTAGCCGTTTTGCCAGTTCCAAGGAATTACTAACATGTATTGGCATACGTGCGTGAAGTGTACGTATTCCTCTTTCTAGAAGATAACATGCATGTGGGTCTGGGCATCCACCAAAGTTTACCTTTTTAAGGAAGAGAGAAGCGATTAAGTCAGTGCCTCCAACAACTGCTCCACCAACAATATCTGAATGACCACCAAGGTATTTGGTAGTTGAATGTATAACCAAATCACAACCCATTGCAATTGGTTGAGTTGCCCACGGAGTGGCGAAGGTATTATCGATAATCAGCAAAAGATTGTGGCGCTTGGCAATTTCTGCAAAAGCAGGAATATCCGCTACTTTCAAGGTTGGATTTGATAAAGTCTCAATATACAATATCTTAGTATTATCTTGTATGGCTGCTTCGTAAGATGAGGGTTCAGTCATGTCAGCAAAAGTGACTTCAATGCCAAATCGTGGTAATTCATCAGTCATCAATCCATAGGTTCCACCATAAACATCTGGAGCGGATACACAATGGTCACCATGGGAAAGAAGCCCGAGAAGCGTTGTTGAAATCGCCGCCATTCCGCTAGCAAATAACAACCCGTCCTCAGCACCTTCTATGGCACAAATCTTCTCTGTAGCGGCATCTGAATTAACGCTTGAAAGACGTGAGTACAGAAGTGTATGTTGAGCGCCAGCAGCCCAACCGGCATATCTCTCTTCAGTTAACTTGTAAGTTGATGATTGGAAAATCGGGGTGTTGACTGCACCCTCGATGTGTTTGGTTCCTGAGTGAACTGCTTTTGTTGCAAACTGGTTGTCGGTATCATCTGATGCCATAGCCCTACGAGGGGCTCATTTGACTTCAACAATACGCCATAGAATGTTGTTGTCTGTCGGATAAAGGGTGGGGTTAGGTGGTGCACACCGTCACTATGACGGAAGTAATAAGAATAAGTCGCCGATACGACAACCATGCTTTTTAGTCAACTTGATGACAAAGACACGCAAATCCTTGAACTTCTAATTGAGGATGCTAGAGCTAGCACAAAGAGTATCGCCGATCGCCTAAACATACCGAGAGTGACGGTTCATGATAGGATAAAAAGGCTTCAAGAGAGGGGCGTTATTGACAAGTTCACTGTCAAAGTTTCACACGAAAAACTAGGCCTCCCATTACATGGTTTCTTACTTGCAAATTGGTCTGGGGATAAAGCTAGGGAAGATCGTAGAAGTGTTGCCAAAGAGATTTGTAAATTACCATTTATTGTTGGTTGTCATATCATCACAGGTCAATGGGATTTTATCATTGAGGTAGTTGCTCGTGAAATGGATAGCCTCGGAGATTCAATCTTGGATGAATTATCAAAAATTGAGGGCATAGGTCATACACAGACTATGGTCACATTCTACAGTTACTCTGGTGCGGCTAGCGGCGCATAAACTGAAATAAGTGAAATTGAATACCTCAATTTTGCCGTTAGTCGTCACCGTATTCTCACGCGAGAAGTTGAATAGGCACCATGCAATACGGTGAAATTGGGGGCGCAAGATGCAGATTCTAAAACGAGACGAAGACATGATAAAACTTCGTATTCAACATGAGGATGACCTTTGGGTACTCTCACAATTAGTGAAAGGAAACAAATCTGCAGGGATGGTTTCTCACCGACGTGACCAAACAACTGGGACTCAAGAAGGTGGTAGAGCAAAATCAGCAGAGCGAAAGCCAATGTGGATTCAAATTTCTGTTGAAGATTCAGAGTTCCAGATATTCTCTGATAATTTAAGATTGCACGGGGTAATCACCGAAGCGCCGATTGACAAAGGGTCATTTCATACCCACAATGTTGGACTTGGCGATGAGTTAGAGTTGATTGCTGAGTATGGATGGAATCGTGCTGATGAAAATTTACTCAGTGAAGCTGTACAAGATGGTGGCCGTGCGAAAATAGGAATTGTAGTTGTAGAGAATGACGAAATTATGCTGTTCGAAATTGCGTCTCACGGAATGCGGGATTTAGCAACGTTCACCCTTCGTGGTGGTGGTAAAAGAGAGAAGAGTTCGGGAGATGTTAGAGATGGTTTCTTTGCTAAGGCAGCCAAAGAATCCTCGTTGTTATTCAGTAAAGAAGCCTCTCTCGTTGTTTGTGGACCAGGCATGGCACGCCAGCAATTTGAAAAATTATTGCGAATCAATGGCTGCGAGCAGAAAATACTCAATGTTGGCACCAATATCGGTGGTCGCCCGGCTGCCAATGAGGTCTTAGCAGAGGGTTTAGCGGCTGAATTACTTGGAGACACAGCGATCGCAAAACAAACTGAATTGATAGAAGAGGCATTGAAGAGGATGGCAATCGATGGTCCTGTTGCGTACGGTTACGATATTATTGCAAAAGCACTTGAAGATGGAGCGATTGAAACTTTGATTGTCAACTCTGAACTTCTAAGAGATGAGGAGAAGTTGATTGGAGATGAAACATGGATTGATTTCACCAATCGACTTGATGAAAAAGGCGCTAAATTAGTTCAGGCATCAGATGGGCATGATGCAGGCCAACAACTCAATGGTTTAGGCGGGGCAATCGCCTTGCTACGCTGGAAAATAGATTGAAAATAATTCAATATATTGTATCTAGTTGTATATTTGCCATTAAGCAAACAGAATATAGGCGCCAATACCAAACATTGTGATATCAACAATGACATGGCTGACATAGGATGGCCAGATGCTTCTATGACGCAAATAGAGCCAAGACCACATAACACCGCCCGTAAATACACCTATTGAAGCGAGAGTTATTGCCCACCATGGGAACATTTCCGCACTACCAAATATATGATGTGATGTGAATACTAAACTGGCTAGGATTACTGCCCATTTATCACCAACAAAGGTCTCAAACTTTTCAAAGATGAACCACCGGAATAAGTACTCTTCAAGTAATGAGTTGAATGTGAACCAGTAGACAAATGCTGCAAAATATAGCCAAGGGTTAAGCAATCCAAAAGGTTCAACATAACCTCTAATTTCATTATTATCAAGGCTATCTTGGGCTAAAACCCATGCTACAAACATAACGGTACTCATGGCAATGCCGAGAATAATTCCCTCTTTGATTCCCCCTTCAGGACACGGGGATTTTGAAACTTCTTTTTTTTCTATTTTAATCCGCCAAAATGCTGGAAACCCAATCTGCCAAACTTTACCGAGCATCCAAACTGCTGAACCAATAATCCCGCCAAAAGCGGTCGCGATGATAAGTGAAACAGTAGCTATTGGGGTGGTGAAAAATAGAGCCAAACCCGACTCAGTCTTCTCATCCATTAGATTAGTTCAACAGGTGACCCCATTTGAATTATTTGCCGGCATCAGCATTTTGCAATGACTTTCAATTCTACCGCAATAGGGGTTGGTAGTGCTGTGACTGCAACGGTTGTTCTCGCAGCCATTATTTCTGAGAAATATTCGCCATAAACTTCGTTAAATCCGTGGAAATCTCTGTCCATATCTACTAGAAAGCAGAGACAGTCTACCACATTTGAAAGTGATAGATCAACTTCTTCAAGAATAGATTTGATGTTCTCTATTACTTGCTTTGTCTGAGCCTTGATATCATAATCAATTGGGTCCCCATTTTCATCTTTAATTGCACCACCAACAATTTCGTTGGTTTCAGGGTGTCTTGGGCCAATACCAGATACAAAAATCAGATTTCCAACACGCCTTGCGTGAGGGTATGCGCCCACTGCTTTTGGTGCGTTTTCTGAAAAAATCGGGCCATCTTCAGGCATTAAATCATCCCCTTATCGAGAACATCTCTATCACCAGAGTAAACTTCAACATCATCTTCATCAAATTCCTTATCACCAATTGAGCCAGATGTTGGAGTAAGTTGGATGACGGCACCTCCAGACCCATGGAGTGCTGCATATGCTAGTACCTCTCCATTGTAATTGTTTGATTGTCCCATGGTTGCTGCCATCCACCAAACTGGTTTGTAAGCAACCACTTTTTGAACCCTAATTTGACCGTGTATTTCACGACTTAATTGGCTTAGGTCTTCTAAACGACCTTGGCCAAAGAACTCCATCATTTTCTGATTCCACTCTTCATCCTTGGCACTATGAATACGGTCGTCTTGTGGTTCAATATGTTCTGTAAACATGCGATTAGAAAGGGTAGCAACTACTACTACCACGGCTTTCTTCCCTTGTTGTATGAGGGTATCTCTCGCGGCTTTTCCTAAGACAATTGATTCTGCTCGGTTTGAATAAACGTTTGAGGAGACGATACATGCTGGGATTCGATTATCTGGATTTAGTAGACTAAGGGCAACGACTGAGCCGGTGTCAATCGGAAATCCGTCATAGGCGATAGTCCTTGAATGAAGCCCTCTTTCTCCACAATTTTCATTGTATGTATTAGCAAATTCAGTATCCATTTTGAATTTGTAAGGCATGCTGCCAAGAAAGTGAAAATCATCGTCAACATGTGTCCATTCAGGTTCAGGGTGTGCTTGTATTTGATGGCCAATGACACTTGGCCATGTGGTTGAATAGATGAGGATTAAATCCGCATCACTTTCTTCAATTCTTTTGCGTGCAGTGTCAAAGGCAGAGCGCAGTTGTCCCCAACCTTCATTCTGTTCAGGGGCTAGAAGTGGGTGGGGTTGTGGTGGCACATATAGACCAAAACAAATAGGTGAATCACTCAAAGTACAACCTCCCGTGTTTCAGAATTTGGATCCCATGCGGCAACTACATTTCCGGTTCCAATCACTGATTGATAACCGTATATTTCAGCAGGATAATCAGGCATCCCCAATGCTTCCATCATCCAACTTATTGAGCCTGAATCAGTTTCAGCCATTGTCTGCTCAGTAAATTCAGGCATCAAGTCAATTACTTCCTGCATTTTCCCTTCACGCATTAAATCAATCAATTTCATGTCCCAAACATAATTGCTGTGATTGTAGATATGTTGTTTTGACATGTCTTCTGGAATAGGAGGCTCTGTAGTGAAATGTCGATGTGAAAGACTGTGTGTTGAAACCAAAACAACTCGTTTGTCACTTTCAAGAATGGCCTTACGACAGGCTCGGCCGAGTGCTCTAGCTTGTTCATTCATGACTTCTACTGAGTAATAGTGGCGACTACGGTTTGACGAGATAGGAACAATGGGTTTGTCCCAATCTTTGTTTAGCATATGTGCGGAAACAATGGTCCCGTAATCAATACGAAAATCTTGGTTCTCCATCATCATTGTAACCATGCCAGCCTCTTTTGCAGCATCATGCATGGCGCGTGATAACTCAACATCTACTTCGAGGTCATAGTTGAATTGGAACAGGTTCGGAAAAACTGGGTCAACTGACTTTGATTTGAAATGAGGAAGCCCAAGGAAGTGAGTTCCGATGTAAGTTTGCCAGTGTGGTGTGAAGATAACTAATGCATCGTAGTCCAGTGTTTTGAGTTTCTTTGCTAGTTTTGCGTAACCCCATCTCAGGGTTTCCCAGCCTCCTTCTGAATGAGGCTCATTCTGAGGTGGATTGTCAGCGTAAACCACGTGTGGTGGGTGCGGGGCAATGCAACCTGCGACAATCTCTCCCATGCTATCACGATGAGGGAGGGGTAACCTGTTCATCAGTGTTAGCATCATCCAAAACCGTCAAGGTTCGTATCTATTGCCGGTAGATTGTGGCTACAGTTGCTGACGAATCGGACAATGCATCTGATACGATTGATGTGAATGATGGTGTTGCCCCGATTGTTGATGAAGAAACCGTTGCCGTTCCAACACAGGATGTTGTAAGAGAACAGATGATTAGTTGGCAGGTTTGGCAACCAGTTTTACTGGGATTAGTTGCAGCCTTCTTGAGTAAATTTCTTTGGGAGGATTATGTTTACTCAGCAATTGGATTTGATTCACAATGGTGGATAGATAAAGGTGGCTTATTATTCAGTGGTGACATCTTAGCATTTATTTTCTCTCTATCCTCTCTCCATTGGTATGATACTTGGGGGAAGCGTACAAAAATGGTGATATCTTCATCTATTACTGTAAATTTTTGTCTGATTATCTTCTTGTTTAGTGGATTATTATGCTGGCCAATTATAATTCTAGTTTGGGTTCTAATTACAGTAGTTTGGGGGAAATACAGATTATCTCCCTACCGAACTGGTATTTGGCTTGGGCTTGGGGGCGCAGTTGCATTAATTCTCGGTGGGATTTTGGCCCATTTTGCCCTCTAAATGTAAAGATGTTTAGAACAGTGGTTTGGGTAATTATTCATTTTCACCGTTACTTGGCCAAGCATGTGATGGGGTGGAAGTTAGCCAATGTACCCCATTCTTTTTCATTCTCCATAGTCGGTGAACTACCCAACCTGTAATCCATAACGAGGGGATTGATAGTAAATATGCGTCTGTCAGAGATTTATCTGAACTTTCATAATTGTTGTCAACCTTGATTTCCATTATTCCAGAATCACCATTTCCGGGATGATGGAAAATTGCAATGTGGTAGACTTTAGGTTGATTCACCAGAAATTGGATTGATTCTCCTGGTGCCGCTTCAATTACCGCCCATTCTTCACTCAACGCTTGCCAATTGATTTCACCAGATTCCATCTGTTCAACAGAGTTTTCAGTAATAATTAGAATAACCTGCAGTGTTTCACTTTCATGCCAATTCGTAATATTCATTTCAACGGTTTCGTAATGATCCAATTTCTGTACAATTTCGAAGGTCGAATCACCTGGTCCTAGTCGGAATGATGGGCGTTCATCATTTGTGTCAGCTTGGTAATTTACAGCACTCATCAAGATTAGAACCATCAAAATAGTTACTATTCCTTCAACGGTTAGGTGAGAGCGCCATCTCTTCAGGCTAATTCCTTCAAACAATTTTCCGTAATCATTGCGGAGTCGAGGTTGAATTTGGTGGATGAAAAGAGCGCCAATCCCACCAACAATCATCCCTAATGGAATGTCAATAACCCAGTGGATACCAAGATAGAGAATCGTGAATATGAATAAAATAGTGTTAGCCAAAATGAAAACATGGTATCTCCAGTGAGCCCAATCTCTGAGTTTTATTCCGCGCTCTCGGCAATGCATCCAATTTAGAAGTAAAATACCGAAAGGAATTGCAACATGGAGTGAAGGAACGGCATTATCTAGCGGGTCGTGGCTTACATAGAATGCAGTATACATCCCGTCATGGTAGAGGAGTGCTTTCATTTCCGGTATCCATGAAGATGTGACTTCAACATTGAAAAACAGGTAATATGGTACAGCAATAGCATAGATTAACAAGTAATTCAAGGTCACTTTGTCGGTCATATCTCGCTCACCTGAGTAGGCATAGTAAACAGTCGTGACATAAATTAAGAATAGGTAAATGAATAGATAATGAAAGTTTAGAAAGTCGGTCAAAGTTGAGTTCTCAAAGGTTTGTTGAATCCATAATGTCGGCTCTCCTTCAATAGCATACACCCAGTCAGTCCAATGTCCCGTTGCATACTTGATTGGCTCATTCAGTTTGTCAGTTGCTCCTTTCCAAATAATGATGACAACATATCCCATAATGTGAAGGTAATATCGGTGGTTATGAATCATATTTCCAATTTTTGATAGCGGTGTTCGCATCTCCTTTCTGTGGAGTGTGAATAGCCAGCAGATTGCTGGAGTCATCAGGAGAATTATTCCCATCATGACCCAATATGGGTTTGCCATGATTGGGGCGGCTCGCAGAGCCGATTTGATGATTACCCCTGTTAGGATTGGTTATCGCGGAATAATTAGTCCTTGGGTAACATAAAAGAAAATCATTCTTCTTCAGATTTCCCATTTGGCATTAATTGACTAAACAGCATTGGTGAAAGTGTAACGGTGATAATAGCAACTAGAATGATTGCGGAGTTGACAGCAGGCGTGACGATACCCAAATCTAGGGCAATCAGTGATGCTGCAATAATTAGAGATAATCTTGCAGAAAGAAGGGATCCAGCCGCAATAGTTTCAGTCCAAGTGAATGAAATTCGGAATAATAGCGCGGGAATGAACTTTACAACTAGTGCTGCAACTAGAAGAACTGGTACGAGCAACAATGCTTCATTTGATGCAGTTAATTCACGAATGTCGAATCCTACCCCAACAAGGACGAAGAATACGGGGATGAAAAAGGAGAACCCAAACGCCTCCAAATCTTTCTCCACCTTTCTATCTGGAGATGTAGTAAGCAGAGAGATAACTACACCAGCGACAAACGCGCCAAGAATCATCTCGGCATTTAGAATCTCAGCTAAAACAATGAATCCCACGAATATTGCTAGACTTGCGCGTAATTTTATTTGTGCAGTTGCGTGAGATAAATCCTCAAATAACTTGTTTATTCGTGTACTCTGTTGTGCAACAATTCCAGTTCTGTAGAGTATTGCACATGCTAGGAATAGGAAGAAAACCAACATCATTTCAATATTGATTCCACCTTCTAGGTAAGTGGCTAGAATTGAGATTAGAAGCATAGTGAGGAAATCAGCGAAAAGTGCAGACATCAACACTGTCTGACCAAATAATGTTTCAGAAAGCCCTTTTTCTTTCAGTACAGGGAGAACAACTCCTAGAGATGTAGTTGACAAAATTAGAGCGAACATCCAAGGGTTTTCTATTAATTCCCTTTCCTCTAATACCTTAGAAATGATTACTGAAAGGAGTAATGTCAAGAAAAAAGTAATACTTGCAAGAAATAATGGATGTGCCCTCATTTTTTCTTTTGCTTGCCCTGCAGATTTCGAGATTTTCCTAATCATCGTGAAATCAATTTCCATTCCGGCGATGAACATTAGATATCCAAGCCCAAATTTACGAAAGAATAGCAAAATCTCTCCTTGACCATCAATAATTCCTAAGAGGCTAGGTCCGAGGATCATCCCAGCAATAATTTCCCCGACAACAATTGGCATGTCTATTCGCTTGAAGCGAGATATTATGATTGGAACAAGAAATGAAGCGAGAAGAACCAGCATCAGCGATTCAAAGGTAGTAATATGCCAAGTTGGTATGCTGACCATGTCATGCCGCCCCCCACACAGGCCATTAGAAGTTGCGACCTCAGATTGACTTAGATAAGGCGTTACTGAGGGGGGTAATCAAAGCCGTCAGGAGTCGTTATGAATACAGATGTTAACTGCATGTGAGTAAAAAGAGAGGCTCCAGCGCCCTCCTTCCCTACCCACTCCTGAGTGTTTAACTCCTCCAAATGGAGTGCGTAAGTCACGGTGTAGCCAGGTGTTCACCCAAACCATTCCGGTATCCATTGCCTCAGCAATTCTCCTGCCTTTTTCGAGATCTGAAGTCCATACACTTCCTGCGAGGCCATATTGGGTTGCGTTGGCGATTTCAAGAGCCTCATTCTCATCACTAAATGCGTGGATGCTTACGACTGGTCCGAAAATCTCCTCGGTTGCACACCTGCTGTTTGGTGACAGGCCGTCTATTACTGTCGGAGAGAGCCAGTTTCCATGTTCAAATTGCTCAGGGATTCCTTCAGGTGTATTCCCTCCGGTCAGGATG
>Ga0115002_10003258_pt1 | contig 20399 bp, 17 predicted proteins | sample ArcticOcean_MG_C_8_FD_89576 | JGI IMG/M metagenome (GOLD analysis project Ga0115002, IMG submission 89576) | Marine microbial communities from western Arctic Ocean - ArcticOcean_MG_CB11_86 | ecosystem: Environmental > Aquatic > Marine > Oceanic | place: Arctic Ocean: Canada Basin | collected... | reverse complement strand
ATTAGATAAAATGTTTGGAGTGACAGAGGCTGGAAGCACTGTCGAGACTGAAATTAAGGCAGGTGCATCCACCTTCCTGACAATGGCTTACATCCTGTTAGTCAACCCGTCAATGTTGAGTGTGGCAGGTATCCCGTTCGCGGATGCTTTGTTTGCTACAGCTATGGCTGCGTTTGTAGGTTGTATGGCTATGGCGTTTTGGGCAAAATTGCCCTTTGCTATGGCACCGGGAATGGGCTTGAATGCTTACTTTGCATTCACCGTAGCCGCACCTTGGGCAATGGCAATACCTTGGGAAGTCGCACTAGCAGCAGTACTTGTTGAAGGTGTATTATTCTTGATATTATCACTGCCTCAAGTCGGTGCAAGAACTGCAATGATTAATGCAATTCCGACGGACTTAAAGATCGCAACCGGTGCAGGAATAGGTATGTTCCTAGCAATCATCGGCCTTCGTGAAATGGGTTGGGTAGTACACGATAATGCAACACTTGTGAATTTAGGTGATACAGCAGCCATGGATCCTATGACCTCTGGGCCGTTCTGGGCTATGATTGGATTACTAGCCATTGCAATTATGATGGCCAGAGAAATCAAAGGCGCGATAATTTTCGGGATTTTAGGAGTTTCAGTAATTGGCTGGGCTCTGAACGTAACCGATCCTTACAACGCAAGCTATCCGGTCGTAGAATACTGTACTGTACTCGACGGTTATGCCTCAGAGTGCGTTGTCCAAGGAGAATTCTATGCTGGCGTAATGGGTCACGGTGTCGCAACGGCACCAGCATTGGGCGACATATTTAGTATGCCAGAATGGCCATCCGCTACATTCGGAAAGGCGGTCGGAGCACTTGGTGACGTTGGCGGAACTGACGGCACACCAATAGGACAATTCTTACTAGTTATGATCACCTTCCTTTTCGTAGATATCTTTGATACCGCTGGAACACTTTACTCCGTCGGACGTCAAGCAGGATATGTAGATGAAAACGACGAATTAATGAACTCAGATGAAGCATTTATGTCCGACGCAGCTGCAACAATCGTAGGCGCATTGTTCGGAACAAGCACTACTACAACATACATTGAATCAGCCGCTGGAATAGAAGAAGGTGGCCGTACTGGATTAACCGCCGCTACTGTTGGTGTGTTAATGCTTTCAGGATTATTCCTATCAGGATTATTCGAAGCAATTCCACAATATGCAATGGCTTCGGCACTTGTTATTGTTGGAGCAATGATGATGCGACAAGCTGCAGACATCGACTGGTCTGACAAGTCAATGGCAGTACCTGCATTCATAACAATGGTCATGATGCCTTTCACCTATTCTATTGCAGATGGTATAGCATGGGGTATAATTTCCTACTGTGCAATAATGGTAGGAACTGGACGATTGAGTGAGATCAATAAGATAGTGGCAGGATTAGCAGTATTGATGCTAATGTTCTATCTTGGTCCAGGTAGTGAGACTACCTTTGAGTTCCTCATCGGCGGACTCTGAACCTAACAACGCAAAGGGCCCCGGGTCATCGATCCGGGGTCCCTCTCCCTTATACGGAGCGATTAGCATGACAGAAAACATTGAAAACATTCTCAAATCAACAATTAGGACAATCCCTAATTTCCCAGTAGAAGGAATAATGTTTAGAGATATTTCTCCAATTCTTTCAGATGGAAAGCTACTCAAAAAAATCACAGAAACATTTTCAGAAATTATACAAGAAAACAATTGGCAACCCGATTTAGTTCTAGGCCCGGAAGCTCGAGGTTTTATTTTCGGTTCTTTATTAGCAGCTCATTTAGGCATAGGTTTCGTTCCCGTTAGGAAACCAGGGAAGCTACCTTCTTCAAAAATAGACATAGAATATTCTTTAGAATACGGTTCGAATACATTAGAAATGCATGACGACGCAATATCTAAAGGCCAAAAAATAATCATTATCGACGATCTTCTTGCTACCGGGGGGACCGTAGAAGCTTGTGTCAAATTATGCGAAAAATTGGGTGGCGAAGTAATTTCTAACTTATTTGTAATAGAACTCGAGGGGTTGAATGCTAGAGAAAAATTGCATCCAATACCTTGTAAATCATTGATTAAATATCCAGCATAGTTTTGTAAAAAGGATATCACACCCCCGATTCTTTGAAAGAGTGACCCGCTTTGCCAATAGAAGATAGCCATGGCAGATAAGGTTCCACCACCACCTCCAAAGCCACCACAGAGGCCCCCCAAAGCCCCCCCTAGAAAGCCCCCCCCTCCACTAAATCCACCGCCAGCAAAGGCTCCACCACCACCAGCAAAGGCTCCACCACCGCCAGCAAAGGCCCCTGCGCCACCGAAGAAGAAACCCAAACCAAAACCAAAAGGTAAACCAAAACCAAGAGGTAAACCCAAACCCAAAGGTAAACCTGTTCCTAAAAAGAAGAGGCGCCGTAAGATAAATATCAAACTCGGATTAAGACAAAAAAAGATAACCGATGAAGATGATACCTATACTGACCAAATAGGTTGGACATCAATGGGCGAGACATTTGTAGACTTAGAAGATCCCACGCCGAAAGAACCCGAGATAGTCACACACCAATGTTCTATGTGTGGTTCAACTATGAGAATTCCAAGCCCAAAAAGAGAGCGTTACAAAGTTATTTGCGCATATCCAGAATGCGGACATTCTGATATGATTGGTATATGATTTAAATTAAGAAGACTGTAAACATTCTTTTCATTGCTGCAATTATTAATACTGATATCAACAAATATCTAATTCCAGATTGTGGGGCAATTTGTGATCCATATTTTGACCCAATGAATCCTCCAAGCAACACGGCGAAAACAAAAGGCGTAAGAATTTCAATATCGATATCTAATTGTCCGGACGCTCCCGAGCCAACCAGCCCTGCCATAGAATTCACCCAAATAAAAAGTGAAGAGGTTGCAGCAGCAGTTTTAGGGGTAGCCCACCCCTTTAGAAGAAGAATTGGTGAAAGAAAAATCCCTCCACCTACCCCAACAATACCACTCATTAAACCAATAGTTCCACCGATCGGCAAGGCCGTTGAATTATCTGGGACGTTAACAGGGGCTTCAGCGAAATCCTCCTTTGTCTGAAATAATCTATAAGCTGCCCATACCAAAGTCAACGATAAGAGCATATCATAAAATCCCCCATCTACTTCCATATATCCTCCAATTATGGCAAAAGGTACGCTTGCAAGAATAAATGGCATCGTCAGTTTTGATACGTGATGCCCCGCCTTTTGATAATGGTAAAAAGCAATAGCAGCTACCACCAGATTCAAACACCAAGCGTGCTGTTTTAGCCAACCACTATCATATTCTCCGTACATAGTCAAAGATAATACTGCCAAATATCCCGAGGCACCCCCGTGTCCTACACTAGAATATAGTAATGCAACAGAAAATAACGCTATAAGAATTACAAACTCTGCTCCAACAGACACAATAATGCCTAATTAATGCTAATATTTGAACAACACTCACCTCGATTCAAACACACTATTGATGTGCTTTAGCATACTCCAGATGTATATGGAGAGGGGAATAAGCTTAGATCGCGCAATCTCCTTTGTCAAATTGGAGAAAACAAATCTTTCTCTTGAATTGATACATTTAGATGATGTGCATGGGCGTATTTTAGGTAAGGGACTAAAATCAAAAGTCAATGATCCTCGTTTTGATAATTCAGCGATGGACGGATGGGCGGTGTGCAAAGAAGATTGTTCAGAGAATGAAGAGACCACTTTGGAAATAGTGGGAGTCAGCCAAGCGGGGGCACCTCCTAATCATATTAATTCTGGACAAGCATGTAAAATAATGACAGGTGCCCCAATTCCTATTGGCGCCAACGCAATAGTTATGGTAGAAGATAGTGAAATAGAGGGCAATAATGTAATTATTTCCGGCCCCGCTCGAAAAACATACATTCGTCATAAAGGCGAAAATATATCTAAAGGAAAAGAAGCTCTTTCTGCAGGTCATTTTATGGATTCAGCATCAATCTCTCTTGCTGCTACAATGGGATATGAATATGTCGAAGTATTCTCGAAACCAGTAGTTGGAATAATTAGTACTGGTGACGAGTTAGCGATGCCAGGCACTGAAATAAATGAGTGGGAAATATACGAATCAAACTCATTTGGCATTGCGTCTTTAGTTGAAAAAATGGGAGGAAAACCTATCCGTTATGAAACTGTAACCGACTCTTTAGACAATCTTAGGGAATCATTAGATCACGCAGCAAAAAATTGTGATGCAATAATAACTAGCGGAGGAGTTTCCATGGGTGATTGGGACATTGTTCGCAAATTAATGGAATCCGAAGGACAAATCAAGTTTTGGCGGGTTAAAATGAGGCCAGGCGGGCCTCCTTTATTTGGAAAATGGAATAATAAGCCAATTTTTGGCCTACCAGGAAATCCAGTTAGTAGTCATGTTGTATTTTTGATGCTCGTATGCCCTTGGTTCACGGCGTCCTTCGGTACAAATGTAACTGACAAACCTTCTCTTGGCAAAAAAGTACGCGTAAAGATGTTGAATAATGTAAAGGGAGCCCCTGACAAACTTTGTTTACGGAGAATAAAAATAACAAGTGATGCTAATGGCTTGGTAGCAACAACACATACACACCAAGGTAGTGGCAACATCAATAGCATGGTTGCACATAATGGATTGACATTATTACCCCCAAATATTGATGCAAATATTGGACAAACAATCGATGCATTTTGGTTTGACTGAAAGAAAACAGAATACATGTATTCAAGGGCGGCCAATATTTCGTAGGCACAACACAGGGGTGCAAAGATGGCCGTAAAGAAAAACAAGAAAACCTCTGATCATGGATGGATTGAAGTTAAGGGCGCTAGAACGCATAATCTTCAAGATATTGATGTAGACATACCAAGGGGTAAATTTGTAGTTATTTCTGGAGTTTCAGGTTCTGGAAAGTCCAGCCTTGCATTTGACACCTTATATGCAGAAGGCCAAAGACGATACGTCGAAAGTTTGAGTTCATATGCACGACAATTTTTAGGACAAATGAAGAAGCCAGATTGCGACTCAATAGAAGGCCTATCTCCTGCAATCAGTATCGATCAAAAACAAGGAAGCCACAATCCAAGATCAACCGTCGCAACGGTTACTGAAATCATGGATTATATGAGGTTACTTTGGGCAAGAGTTGGTACACCACATTGCCCGGAATGTGATCGCGAAGTTGCTAGAAGGACAGTTCAAGAAATAGTTGATGATGCCATGTGGCGGTTTGAAGAACATGCTATTGCAATATGGAGTCCAACAATTCGTAATCGCAAAGGGACACATGCCGATTTATTCAAAGGGTTGGTTGAACAAGGATATTTGGGCGGAAAAATTAACGGTAGAGAGGCCAATTTTGAAAACCCCCCTGAATTAGAAAAGAATCTTAGGCACGACATAGATATTAGAATTGATAGATTGAAGTTGAACCGTACAAATAGACAGAGACTGACTGAAGCAATTGAATCCGGCTTACGTCTTGGTGGGGGAACAATTGCCATTGAAAGCTTAGATAAGCCTAAAGGCAAAAAAAATACCCGAAACGAGCAAGCAGAAAAAACAGAAAAAGGACAGACCATACCCTACTCCGAGGAATTTGCTTGCCCGGAACATGGCGCATTTTTACCCGAAATGTCTCCCAGAGTATTTTCTTTTAATAATCCCTTAGGGGCTTGTGCAAATTGCCAAGGCCTAGGGGTCCAGAGAGAATTTTCTCCTGACTTAGTAATTGATCGTACTGCTTCTGTAGAAGAGGGATGTATCCGTCCATTTAGATCCTCTATGATGTCTGGATGGTACAAGAGTCAAATGAAGCAAGTTTGTGAGCACTATGACATTCCTTCGAAGGTTAAATTTGGAGATTTGAATGATGACGCAAAAGACATAATTCTTTATGGATCAGGCGGTACTCTGATTTCCTTCGAGTTTACTTCAGCAAAAGGGTCATCATATCAAATGCAGAGGCCTTGGGAGGGGGTTTTCAATAGAATACGCAGAACTTACGCCGAAACATCATCAGATAGAACTAGATCTAGGATGACCTCTTTTATGAATGACGAACCTTGTCCTGAATGCAAAGGCCAAAAATTGAATAATGCTGTTAGCAAAGTCATAGTCGGGGGGGTTTCATTACCTGCAATTTCTTCTTGTAGTGTTTTAGAAGCGTTAGCAGTCGTCCAGCATTGGAGAGCCGGCGAACTTGATGGAACTTGGGAAAAACTAGGTAGGGATAAACCCGACACCAAAATAATATCGCAGACCAAGCAACTTTCAGAAAGGTCAATATTTATTGGAACCGAAATAATCAAAGAAATTGAAGCTCGCTTAAGATTTCTTGCATTAGTGGGTTTGGATTACTTGACGTTGGACCGAAGAGCAAGCACACTTTCAGGTGGCGAATCCCAAAGGATTAGGCTGGCGACACAAATTGGTACAAGGCTTACTGGTGTGATGTACGTTCTTGATGAACCTAGCATAGGCCTTCATCCTAGAGACAACGGGAGACTTTTGGAGACCCTTAGAGAATTGACGGCCCTTGGTAATACATTACTTGTGGTAGAACATGATGAAGCGACTCTCAAACAAGCAGATTGGATTGTGGACATCGGTCCTGGCGCTGGTAAAAACGGCGGAAAAGTATTGGTTAGTGGTGAATTAAATGAGTTATTATCGAATAAAGACAGCATAACTGGGGCTTATCTTTCGGGCAAACAGAAAATCCCAATACCCGAAGATCGGAAAATACCAGATGCAGATAAATGGTTACACATACGTGGGGCAAGAGAAAATAACTTGCAAAACATAGACGTTTCAATTCCTCTCGGGTGTGTTGTTGCAATCACGGGAGTTTCCGGTTCGGGCAAATCTTCGCTAATCGCCTCGACTTTGGCGCCGGCTTTGCTTCGGGAAATACACGGTAGTGACATGTCCCCAGGGCGGCACGATAGTATCGAAGGATTCGATGATATAGACAAAACAATTGTGATTAATCAATCACCAATTGGCAGAACCCCTCGTTCTAATGCAGCAACATATACAGGGGCTTTTGGTCATATTAGAAATTTATTTGCTGAGACAATAATTTCGAAAGAAAGAGGGTATATGCCCGGCCAATTTTCTTTCAATGTCAAAGGTGGTCGGTGCGAATCATGCAAAGGGGCTGGATCAATAAAATTGGAAATGAATTTTCTACCAGATGTATGGGTAACTTGTGATGTATGCAAAGGGAAGCGCTACACGAGAGAAACTCTTGAAATTGAATGGAAAGGAAAAACAATTCAAGACATTTTAGAAATGTCTGTCGCCGAAGCAGCAACCTTTTTTCAAAATCAAAGGTCTTTGCATAGAATTCTTACTACTTTGAAAGATGTTGGTTTGGGTTATATTAGATTGGGGCAACCAGCCACAACGCTCTCCGGCGGAGAAGCACAACGAGTAAAACTTGCATCAGAATTACACCGCCCAACCCGAAGTCACACAATTTACATTCTAGACGAACCAACAACGGGGCTTTCATTATTTGATGTCCATCAATTGACGGAAGTACTTTTGCGTTTACGCCGAAATGGCCACACAGTGATAGTAATAGAACATCATCTCGATGTCATAAAATGCGCAGATTGGGTTATAGATCTAGGTCCAGAAGGAGGGGAATTAGGCGGATTTATTGTGGCCGAAGGCCCTCCTGAAAAGATAGTCAAGGTAAAGGGTAGCTATACTGGATTACATCTCAAAGAACTGCTGAATTAGTATTTGCAGGGCTAAGATTTGAGTACAACCCCCCTTTGAGGTTGAATCATGTACCGTTCAGGGAACCCCGCACTAAATGACTCAACTTTTGAAAAAAGTGCTTACAAAGAAGCCTCTTGGTGGGAAGATAGCGAATCAAATTTGATGTCAATGAACGGCGTAGTGGATAAAACAGCGTTGTTATTAACAATCGTCACACTTACTGCAATTGCAGTTTATCTCACAGTTCCTACCTTTCTATTCTTATCATTATTAGGTGCCATAGTTGGATTTGTAGTTGCACTGATAATAATATTTTCCGGTTCAATGAATCCAACATTAATTTGTACGTATGCAGCATGTCAGGGTTTATTTCTTGGAGGCATAACTTGGATAATCGAGAAACAAGTAGACGCCCCTGGTTTAGGAATCGTAGCAGCAGTATTGACTCTCTTAATTCTAGGCGTTATGCTTTCCATATATCGCGCGGGCTTAATTTCTTGGAATAAGAACATGCAAATCGCAGTAACTTCTTCTATGGTTGCAATTTTGCTAATATATCTTGTTTCATTTATAGGCTCTTTTGTAGGTTTTGAAGTCCCTTTAATACACGGTAATGGGGCTGTTGGTATTGCATTTTCTGTATTTGTCGTAGGAATCGCCTCATTATGTTTAGTTGCAGATTTTGATTTTATCGAAAGAGGCGTCGAAAGAGGCGCACCAAAACAGTTGGAATGGCGAGCAGCCTTTGGATTATTAGTCACATTAATTTGGTTATATTTGGAAATACTAAAACTTCTTGCAAAACTAGCATCACGTAGATAGATGAGGGTAGCATGGAAACTGACTTAATATTGGCATTAACATTGGCCGGTGTGACCTTGGGTATCGTAGAAGGGATCAAGCCAGGGCCTCTTCTTACCATGGTGATCAAGGAGACTCTTTCTGGTGGCCTTAGAGCAGGTGCTTGGACGGCAGCAGCACCAATCTTTACAGATGGTCCATTAGTAATCATCAGCCTATTTGCAGCAGGTTGGTTCGCTACTCAACCATTCGCTCTTTTTACAATTTCAATAATAGGGGGGATATTCCTGATAAAGATGGGAATAGACTGTTTTTCAATAGAACCTCCTGGTGGTGATGAATTACTTACAGATACTAAGGGGGCATTTCAAAGAGGACTCCTGACGAACCTATTGAATCCAAACGTGTATGTATTTTGGTTTCTGATAGGAGGTCCTTTGATGGCTTCAGCAGCAAAAGAAGAACCATTAGCCCCAGTTGCATACGCCCTATCATTTTTGATTTCAATAATATTAGTCAAAACTTTTATAGCATATATATTCGACAAAACTCGTGGCAATATTTCTGTTAAAATGTATAAAAATGCACTATTTTTATGCGGAGTTGCAATGTTGATATTTGCGACAGGTTTCATCATTCAAGGTATAGAAATTTGGTCTACGGGATTTTGAACTTAAGATAAAGTGGAAAAACCACCTTCAGGTAAAGGACTCAGAGGAACAGTCGATTCCCTGAGACTTGGGCCAAGCATCATAGTTCCATATATTCCCTCATCTATAATACCGTTCCCTATATTATGCGAAAGACCAAACCAAGGCCTCCCATAATTATCGACCAGAATATCTATGAAATCCCCAAACCCACCACATCTGTTGTATCCACAACCTGCCTCTAGGCTCAAAGGATCTCCGAAGTTATTTACTTGAACCGTAGTTATTAGAGGAGTTTCATTAAATGAATCTGTCATAACCGAAATGTATCCATTCCATGTGTCTCCACCAGTATCTCCAAGGTATGCAAAAGCGACCCGTCCACTATCTCCAGCAGCAATTGCTGGAAAACCAGTACCATTGAGCCCAGGAGGGGCAATCATCATAGGTTCACTCCACGAATCTCCTTTATCAAATGAATATGAATAGTAAGGAAGGTCATCAGCGCCTATCCACATTGCGTGCAAATTGTCTTCTTCATCGGGATATATTTGTGCTTCTTCTGCATTCCAAGTGTCAGCTGTGCCGGTGATATCTGTTGGAAGTTTATGCTCAGTCCAGGTCAATCCACCGTTTGTGCTCTTGTATATCGAATACCCCTCTCCGTCACAACTAGGATTGCCTCTGTAGAAATTTCCATCATTGGCTCCAATCATATGCCCCGTTAATCCTCCACTGTTACAATTAGCAGGGGCACCAGGAACCTCAGGCCCCCATGTCAATCCACCGTCATTACTTGTGGAACAGAGAGGCGATTGCCAATTACCGTTTACACAGAATACCCAAGTTGTTTCATGTAAAGCAGCACTATAAGGGGACGAAGCAATTGTTTGATGGTCTTGAACCGAATATCCGGTAGCAAACGAACTCAATCCAAAAGGTCCCCACGATTCTCCTTCATCATCAGACCATTCAACAGTCATACCTACTAAGGCATGCATATCAAATTTCATTATACGATCAGTCCACCTATCTACGTAGACATAAGGATCATTGCTGTTTGCAATTGCACCTTGATATGTGTTTTCACAAGAATATGAGGACACATTAGTCATTTCAATCATGTTAGAACATCTGATAATAGCAGTTGAACCACCCGGGCCATTACCCCAACTAGACATGTACATATTATCTGCAGATGTAATTCCTATGGTTGGTTCAAAAGTTGAGAAACCAATCCCATAATAGGTGCCTTTGGCGCAGATGGGTATATTTTCATCTCCTAAAATAGAACTGTTATTTATTATATGAGGCACAATTAACGCATCAATTCCTCCTGGATAGTGGTACCAAGTATTGTTTGCAATACCTTCGGGGCATATTTCATCAAACGGGCTATCATCTTTGATCGTTTCAACAACATCCCCCGCAAAACACCCCGAAATAATCGGGGCTAAAATAACCAATACCATGCCGACGGCTATTGTACGCATATTGCCTTCGACTCAGTATAGCATACATCACAATAACGGAAAATCACTCAAGACATTTTCAAAGTTGAATTTCCACCACTTGGAAGTTCAGGTAAACTGATTAATTCTCCATAAAGGGCCGGGCCAGTCATAAATGTGCCAATTATAGCTTCACCAAAACCAGCAGCATTATGCGCCAAAGCAATCCAAGGCCTCCCCTCATCATCAATTTCCACATCGATAAAATCTCCAAAGCCCCCACAGCGGACATTACCACAGTCTTCAGTTAAATCCAATGGATCATTTGGAAGATTAACTGCTACACTAGTAATCAACGGCATTTCAGCGAATGCATCGGTCATTACGGCCATATAGCCACCCCAACCTACTCCACCTGTTGTGGTGTTGTTTGCAGTTACGTCATTCATTTCTCCAATATATCCAATTACTACTCTACCCGAATCTCCAGCAAAGATTGTTGGAAACCCCGTCTCCTTTATTCCAGGTGCTGAAACCATCAAAGGCTCCCCCCAAGATTCACCATGGTCTTGGGAGTTAGCATACCAAATCATTTGATCATTTGATATCCAAGTTGCATGAATATTCCCTCCTTCATCAACAGCGGTAGCAACTTCGTGTGAATGCCAACCTTGTTGCATATCAACTTCAGTAGTAATGGTATGCTCACTCCAAGTGTACCCTCCATCGCTGGATGCATAGACTGCCGGCCCTTCACAGGAAGGATTACCACGGTAAATCCAACCATCAGAGCCACCAGCTACATGCCCGTGTAAGCCGGAGCACTGGTTACCAAAACTCTCTGTAGGATATCCAATTTGTTGAGCATCCCAAGTATGCCCCCCATCAAGGGATCTCGAGCACTGTGCACCAGCAGCAGGTGAACCAGTGTTGATACAGTAAACATATACGACATCTCCAACTATTGCATTAGAATGAGGCATAGATGCAATGCTCTGGTGATCTTGTGGTGCATAATATCCTTCAACAGGGAAGGGAGCACTCCAAGTTTCACCATCATCATCAGAATATTCAACGAACATAGCAGTAAGGGCATGCATATCGAATTTTACCAATTTATCATTGAATTTATCAACATAAATATACGGATCATTAGAGTTAGGCGTTTGCCCTTGATCATCACTCATTCCGAATGGACCTACATCTTCCCACGTTTGTCCTTGATCTCTAGATCTGATAATATGAGTTCCATCTCCTAAACCATTGTAGTTGGTAAAAAATATAGCCCCCGATGAAGTAACGCCTAGAGTAGGCTCAAAAGTATCCCAACCCGTTCCATAGTATGTTCCATTAGCAAAAAATGGAAGGTTATCGCCCGAAAGATTGGCCGTTATATTTGCATTTGTAACAGCTAAAGGTATAGTTGCATCGATTGCTGTAGGGTTAGAAACAGTACCCGGATAATGGTACCATGTAGTCATCGATATTTCACCTTCTTCAAAAACGAACGGCCCACTTTCAACAATTTCTTCTTTTTCATCCCCTGCAAAACAACCGGATAAAGTAGGAACAATCATCAATAAGACGACGAGCATTGCAAGGGTACGCACAACATTTTCGTACATTCAATAGCATAAAACATAATCAGTATCGTTGTGTAAATTTTTATTTCCAATTATTATCTATAATATTTGGAATAGTTTCAGTTATGGTTTCTTCTAGTGTTCTCCATTTCATTCCCAAATCTCTCTCAGCAGGACTAGCATCCCAATATAATTTGTTTTTCAGGTGTCTTCTTGCCCAAGAAACACTAATTTTTGGATGGAAAGCAGAAACTAATATGGCGGCATAATATGGTAATTGCCTTATCGGCCACCTTCTTTTCGGGTATTCTCTCTTTAGAATTTTAGCAATATCTGCCCACATCATTTCTCCCGCTACAGTCAGGTATCTTCCCCCATCTTCCCCCATAGTAAGTGCTCTTACATGTGCTTCAGCAACATCCCGTACATCCACGATGTTTATTTGCATAGGTAATATTACAGGCAATTCTCTTTTTACAAGCATCATTATAATTGACAATGAACCTTTTAGATGTCGCGGTGAAAGTGGAGGTCCAAATACCATACAGGGGTGTATTGTCACCATCCTAGGTCTTTGGGTTGAGGGTAATTTTTCATGCCAATTTCTTACAATCATTTCAGCACTATATTTAGCCAAACCATATGGATTATCCTCTATTGTTGCATCTGATGCAAAACTTTTGCTAGTAAGGGTGACTCCATCTTCCCATGTATCTGGCCGGATTGCGGCAGTAGATGAAGTGTGAACAAATCTTTGAACAGTTCCGGATTTTTCAATCGCATTAATTACATTTCTAGTCCCAATCACACTCGGGTCAACAATTTTAGATTGAGGATTTTTAGATTTTACAATTACTGCAGCGGCGGTATGTATGACCTCTGTAGCCCCAGCAATTGCTAAGTCGACACTATTTGAATCCAATAAATCCATTTCCACAATTTCTAAAGAATTATCTTTACTCCTTTTGAATTTTTTAAGATGTTCAACTCTTTCTAAATCATCAGAATTTCTAACCGTCGCTCTCACATTCTTTCCTTTAGATAACAAGTTTGCAACAACGTGACTTCCGATGTAGCCGCTCGCTCCAGTAACTACTACAAAGTCCACTCCCATACTCCGCCGACAAGGTCGGAGCACTTCGTGTTAGTGCCGTTATTTTTTCCTAATTAGAAACTAATATGTATTTGTTCCTTTTATTTATTTACAAAGAAATGATACAGACTCCACAATCAAACTAGGGCTCTGTGCAGCATTTTTTTCATCATCTCTAGTAGCTTCTCCAGAAAGAACTAGAATTCCATGAACTCCTGCTCTTTCAGCCATTTCCATATCGGTATAAAGACGATCTCCAACCATCGCGCAAGCATTAGGAGAAATTCCTAATTCTTCGATTTTATGTAGTATCATTCCAGGATTCGGTTTCCCGCATATATGAGTGGGTTTCACGCCAGTGGTGGCTTCGAATAATGCCAAGTATGCCCCAGTATCTGGTAAACCCCCATTAGGCGACGGACAAACAATATCTGGATGACTGACAACCAAAGGAATTCCTCTATGTAAATAGATAGAAGCCTTTGCTAATTTTTCATAAGTTATTTCAGTATCATAACCTAATACTACAAATTGTGGATTTTCTGAGATAGTATTTATCCCTTCATTTTCTAACATCTTTTTCATTCCTTCTGTACCAACTAAATACGTTTCAGATATATTTTCTGATGAGAGCCACGATAACAAATCATGAGTAGAAAGTAAAATTTCTTCTTCGACAGCAGGAATGCCCATTTTTTCCAATTTAGTTAAATATTGATTTACAGATTTACTTGAATTATTAGATAGGAAAAATCTCCTAATCCCTCTTTTCTCGATACGATTTAAAAAATCAATAGCACCGTCAATTAAATGTTCTCCCATGTAAATTGTACCATCTAAATCTAAAAATATGGCTTCGATATTTTCTAAATTAGTAGTCATTTTTACCATAAACTTCACACCTCAAGGTAACAAGAATGTTTTCATTAAAAACCACGGACTCCATAATACATTTTGAGTTTCTTTGCTGGCAATCATCTCAGACATCATTTTACCTATTTCTTCTTTCTTTGATGCCTTTTTAACGAACCAATTAGTCAAAACCTTCCATTTCATTACTTTCTGTAAAGTTTTTGAATTCTTCAATTCTGAACCCAAAGTCTCCCATAAATCATTCATATATCCTATAGCAGCATCTTCTGTAAACCCATTTTTATGTACATCCTTGTCGAAATGATTAGATGTTAATTTTGCCGACAATAAAGCATTTCCAATCCCTTCTCCACTAAATGGGTCAACTAAACTGGCAGCATCTCCAACACACATGGCCCCCGCCATCGCCGATCTTCTTGGTTGAAACGGCGAAGGAGAATTCTTCCTAGGGGATCCAAAGGGTAGCTGCCATCCTTTCTCAGATCCCGGAACCATAGTTGCATCTGCAAATCTTTTTTTGAATCTAGGATGTTCGTTAATTACCCATTTTTGTATTTTTTTGATGGATTTCTTTTTATCACCTTTCAATTTTCTATGTTCTGAAATTAGCATACCTATTCCAACATTTACTCTATTTCCCTGAACTGGAAATAACCAAAAATACCCAGGCAGGACCTCATCAATAAAATGTATTTCAATCGGCCCCTCTTCACCGCCTAACCCTCCTACTCCGTCCCAATATTCGCGGTACCCTCCACAGAAATGATCATCATCTCTATGAGGTTCATTATGAATCTCCGTTATTATTCGAGAAACAGGGCAGTTATACCCCCCGGCGCCTATAGTAAGTGCAGAAGTAAAAGTCATACTTTCATTGTTTGAACGCCTTCCTCCTATATTACCAGTAATTCCAGTAATTTTATGTCCATTTGCAGTTTTTTCAATAGATATTTCATTAACTGAAAAACCCTGAATTACAGCCCCTCCGTTTTCCCTCACAATATCCTGCCCTCTTTTGAACATCATATAATCGAATTGAATTCGTGGTAACGAATAACCCGATTGTAAGCCCATTTTTTCATAGGATTCTTTTGGAAGCATAACCCTAACCTCAGATCCATTGGCGCTTCCAAAAACAATGGAATCTACTACATAATGGGGCGTAGATTCAATCATTTCAAGAACTCCCAATTCTTTTACATGTGAGAGAGATTTTCCCCCAACTGCATCCCCACAAACCTTGTCTCTTGGCCATACTTCTTTCTCTATTAGGAGAACTTTACACCCATTCAAAGCATTATACGCAGCTGCAGCCGAACCCCCCGGTCCGCCGCCTACTACAATCACGTCAAAATGGGTGCCCGATTCTGGAATTTGCCCAGAATCAATTGGTTTTTCCCACTCGTTCATCGTCTCTCCGTAATGTCGGAAGTATACGCAGGCATTGAATATATGCTATAGGCTATATTGGAAAGCGGCTTAGCGAACCTTATGGGTGGAACAGTATATGTCATCCAAACAACACTTTCTGGCGAATTAAATGAAGCGGAAGTTGGTTTTTGGGCCCAATCGATTATCGATTCCAAATTGGCAGCGTGTGTTAACACCACAAAAATCACATCAATTTTTCGTTGGGAAGGAAATATACAAAGTATTCCCGAATGGCAAATTCAAATCAAAACATCTCAAACATCGAAAGATGAACTAATCACAAAAATAAAATCTGAACATTCTTATGACAACCCCGAGATATTATGTTGGCCAGCAGATTCCACAAAAGAGTATTCAGATTGGGTAAAAGGGGAATGAATTTTGTTTAAATTAGCAAAAAAAGTTCCAACAACAACGTGGAGTTCCGACGACCCGATGTCGGCGAAACCAAAACCAAAAACTCTTGTTATTTTAGTGATAGGATTATGGATATTCGGAACCGGAGATGCAGTAATTATTGCCGCAGGGTTGGGAGTTGCTCCTTGGACAGTTTTGGCCCAAGGAATTGCCCAAACTCCAGCTCTCTCAATTGATTGGACTATAGGTGAAGCAACATTCTTCATAAGCGTCATAGTTCTATTTTTATGGATTCCCCTCAAGGAACGCCCCGGAATTGGAACTATACTAAACGCCATCCTCATAGCTGCTGCAATAGACATTATGGAACCAAAACTCCCTCACCCACAAGACCCGTTGTTTCAAGTAATTCAAGTATTAATTGGTACTATTTTAGTTGGTATAGGAAGTGGCTTTTACCTTACGGCAAACTTAGGGCCAGGTCCACGAGATGGTTGGATGACAGGTATTCAAAGAATTACAAAAGTGCCAATAGGTAGAGTCAGAACAACCATTGAAATCATTGTCCTTATAATCGGCTGGCAATTAGGGGGAATTTTTGGTATTGGGACAATTATATTTGCATTTTTAATAGGGCCAATAGTAGCATTATTTTTACAATTAACAAAATATTTGTGGGGCATTGACCCAGAACTAAATTGAGGAACCGCTGTTTTCCTTCAAAACCGTATCACTTTTAGCCTATTCACTCACTATATGGCTTCTCCAAATTCTTTGTAAGCACCTCGCTCTATGTTAAGCAGCAGTTAACCTAACGATTTCGCGGCCCCTGAAAAACTGTAGAATGAGACCAATGTTTGTGTGTGTCCAACACCACTAATATTTGATAATTGATCAAGTATAGAATCTCCTAAGTTAGCCATATCCTTTGCTACAACTTCGACAATAAAATCCCACTGCCCAGTAACAATATGGACTCCAACAACAAATGGCATTTTACAAATCTCTTCAGCAACAAATCTTCTATCAATTTCATCTCTTTGTCCCACCCAATTAGCCAGTATGAACCCATGAAGTGGCCACCCTAATTCTTTACGGTTTATTTCAACGGAAAATCTATCGATAACACCTCGATCTTGCAATCTTTTTATTCTATCATGTACAGTAACTCTTGGCATACCCAAAGCATCAGCAATTGCTTGAGTTGTGGCTCGCGAGTCCCCATTTAACATTTTCAAAATACCAGAATCTTTAGCGTCTAAGTTCGAAAAGGGCATAATACGACGTCATGAGGTGTCTTTCATAGTATTTCCGACTAAAAGTCGAATAATTTGGTCTAAACCGTCATTTTCTCGACAACATTAATTGAAACTCGCCGTTTAGTTGATTTGTCACAACCTCTTCCGACATATATGGCAAGTGATGAAACCGACAAGAAGTTTGCAACCAAAGCAGTACATTCAGGAACAAATCCAATAGGTGGAGGCGTGAATACACCCGTTTTCCTCTCATCTACTTATCATTTGACTGAAGAAAGATATGCAGGCTGGGCAGCGGGCGCCCAACATACAATGCTCTATGCTAGATTATCCAGTATCAATTCTGAAGCAGTTTCTGCAAAACTAGTAGCAATGGAAGGAGCCGAAGACGGAGAAACATTTGCTAGTGGAATGGCAGCAATATCCACCACTCTTTTGGGATTATTATCCAGCGGTGATCATGTAATTGCTAGTGCAGATGTATACGGGGGAACATACGGTCTTATGACCGAAGATTTACCACGATTTGGAATAGAAGTGACGATGGCCGATATGAGGGATCCTTCTTCATATGAGGCCGCTATTCAAGAAAACACTAAAATGATTTATGTGGAAACTATATCTAATCCTGTTTTGAAAGTATGTGATTTAGATGCAATGTCTGAAATAGCAAAGAGGCACGGTCTTATTTCTGTAGTAGATAATACCTTTGCCTCTCCATGGGGCTGCAACCCTGTAAAACATGGATTTGATTTAGTTATTCATTCAGGAACAAAGTATCTCGGCGGGCATTCCGACCTAATCGCAGGTTTTGTAGCAGGTAAGAAGGATTTAGTTGCCAAACTATTTCCAAAAAAGGTACACTTCGGCGGTGCAGCCGATCCCCACATGTGCTATTTGTTAGAAAGAGGCATGAGGACTCTACATGCTCGTATGCCCATTCACACATCAAATGCAGCGGAATTAGCTAGGAGACTTTCGAATCATCCAATGATTGATAGCGTCAATCATATTTCCTTGCCTGATTATGATGATTTTGAGTTGGCACAAAGAATAATACCGAAAGGAAGTGGAATGCTTGCTTTTGTAGTTAAAGGCGGGGATGCAACCGCTCTTAAATTCATAAAATCCTTGAAAATGACATTAGAAGCAACAAGTTTAGGGGGCGTAGAAAGTCTTGTTGAATGCCCATTTAATTCAAGCCATATGTTCGTACCTGAAGAAGTAAGGATGGAAGCAGGAGTAATTCCTGGTTTTGTTCGAATGAGTGTAGGTATTGAAGATGTAGATGATATCTGGAAAGATATAGAACAAGGATTATCATTATCATCCCAATTACTAGAGTCTCGCGCTTAAGTGATTGATATGGATACTGAGTTGTTTATTGCTGCATTAGTGTTTATCATACCAATGTGCTTTACCCTCGGTCCTAACAACGTTCTTTGTGCAGCGCACGGTTCGCAGTATGGTTTCCGCAAAACTCTCCCTCTCATCATGGGTATGGCAATCGGCTGGTCAATGTTAGGGCTATTCGTAGGTGGAGCAATAGTTTTTATTGAGAAAAACCAATCTTTTTTTGATGCATTGACATATGTGGGAGCAATTTACATAGCTTATCTTGGATACAAGGTTTGGCAGTCCTCTCCAATGTCAGATGATGAAAAAGAAAGTACTCGATTGGGGCCTAAAACAGGATCTATTATTCAACTTATTAATGGTAAAGCATGGATACATTTCTTAGTTCTTATGACGCAGTTTGGAACATTATTCGGTACAACCTTTGTTGCAAAAGCGATGCTCGTTCTTCTAAATCTTGTATGTGGCCTTCCAGCAGTAATGTCTTGGGCAGCCTTTGGTACCCAGTTGAGAAAGTTATTTTCCACTCCCCAGTCAGCCAGAATATTGAATAGAATTATGGGAACATCTTTACTTGTAGTTTCAGTTTGGATAATTGTCAAGGCTTAGATAATTTTCCAGCACCTGATATTTCTGCTAATTTTTCCATTGCAGCAATGTACTCTTCTTTAGCATCTCTTTGATTATGAATAAGTAATTTTTAGGCAGAAATCCAGAGAATTCTCAAGGCTGGAACCCAATCACTACCTTTGTCTTTAGACGAAGAATCAAATCTCCAGGCATCAGATTCAGTTCTTTCATGTACAACAAGCCAAGCCCAACCCATTGCAGACTCCAACCCTCTGCCCTTTCTAGCCATAGAAACGGTGGAAGCCACACCATCATCTCCCGCCTTTCTGATTAATTTATCAGCAAAATTAAGAGGAAGAGGAAGTTGATTATTTTTCCATGGCAATAAATCGAGTTTTTTGGCAGTCGAAAGATTAGATCCCAACTCTCTCAAGAAAGCACCAAACCCCTGTTTTCTTTGTAACTGTTTTTTATAAATCAATTCGGCCTTTTCGCCCTCTAACTCAAACATTTCTTTTAGAACAACCATACCATGTTCTTCCCACAAAGAAACTAGTATAGGGTGGCAAGAACTTTCTTCAAACCGTACAACTTTATCGTCGAGATCGAAAGTCAAACCATCTTGTCTAACATGTATTCCAGAATCCAAATTTTCCAAAATTACTGAAACAGCGGTTTTTTCATTTTCACTACCAGATAAATGTCCCAAAAAATCATCTTTTGAATCCTCATCAAACCAATTCGTTCCACTCACAAAACCATCCTCTATAGAATTTAGAATACTTATTTTACATTCTCTTGTTAAGATGGAATCTTCTAAAGTCATAGACATCCAGGCTAAAATTATCTCATCTAATTTTTCTAATCCTTTAGGAGGAAGAGGTTTTTCTTCAGGCCAGCCAGTTGGCCTCCATATCCATTCAGCATCAATAATTTCAGAAATTTTAGGCGGTAACATTGTCAATGCAATAGAGGGAACAAAAGCCTCTTCCGGTTTTGCCAGAGAACTTTGTGATAATCCTGCAACAACTCCATTTTGAAATTTAATTTTTAGCCAACCCCCCTCAGTACAAATATCATTTGCAACTGTTTCTTCATCCAAACCCTTTGACCATCTAATTTCTTTCCCTGTGAATTTAATGGAGGCTGTATCAAGAGCCGCCTCAACCCAATCGTCTGGTGT
>Ga0115002_10003254_pt1 | contig 20424 bp, 15 predicted proteins | sample ArcticOcean_MG_C_8_FD_89576 | JGI IMG/M metagenome (GOLD analysis project Ga0115002, IMG submission 89576) | Marine microbial communities from western Arctic Ocean - ArcticOcean_MG_CB11_86 | ecosystem: Environmental > Aquatic > Marine > Oceanic | place: Arctic Ocean: Canada Basin | collected... | reverse complement strand
CTTATGGAAGCCGAAATTACCAAGGGGCTCGAAGCCCGCCAGTTGAACGAAAAGTTCAAAGGCTACCAGGCGTGGGCGGTCCGAGGCCTGAATAACACGGCCGGGGCCCGGTGTCGGCTCGGGTATTTCGACCGGATGCTGCGCAATATGCTCAAGGCCCCGGCCGATGCCGAGAAGTTGACACGCCAACTGCACCAGGCGCTGGGCGGCAGTGAATTCGATCTGGCCGGCGCGCTGAAAATGGCGGCAGAGAAACTGGATACCACGCCTGCCATCGCCGCAGAGTACCGCGTTAGATCCGGGAAAACCGCGATCGCCGCAGTCCAGGCCTGCCTGGCTGCGACAAGCAAGGAATGGCAGACTGCAATCGGCCCGCTCTCCGCGGATCAGGTAACCTTGTTGCGTACCGACCTCTACAGGCTGTCGACGGAGGCGATTACCGGCGGTGCCGCGTCCTGGCCCGAGCACCCGACCAGCCGACGGATGTGCGAAGCCATGACGCAGATGAATCGCCCCGCACTGCTCGCGGCGGCAACCGAGCTGGCACCTTTGACAGATCCCCGAATGAAAACCGCCCTCGCAAAAATCAAGCGAACAGGTAACCCGAAGATCGACGGCGCCACAGGGAAACTGCTGCGCCTCATCGAGACAGAGAACGGCAAGATACTGATCGGCGGCCCGGGCGAAAACACATACGACCTCGACAAGCTCGTCGACGTCGCCGTCGTCATCGATGTGGCAGGCAACGACACGTATGTTGAAGGGGTGGTAAACGCCACCCGACCCGTCCTGGTTGTGATGGACCTGGCGGGCGACGACAGCTACAAGGGTAGCAAACCGGGCATCCAAGGCAGTGCGTTGCTCGGCGTATCGATGCTCGTCGACTTCGCGGGCGACGACAAATACGACGCGAGCGACGTCGCCCAGGGCACCTGCCTGGCGGGCGTCGGGATCCTGGTCGACTGGGCCGGCACCGATGCCTACAGCGCCATGCGCCGCGCCCAGGGCAGCGCCACTGGCGGTGTCGGCATATTGGTCGACCGCGCCGGCGACGACACTTATCACGCCTCCCTTTATGCCCAGGGTTTCGGCGGCCCTCTCGGATTTGGACTGATCGAGGATACCGCCGGCAACGATCACTACTACGCCGGCGGCGTCAACCCCGACAGCTACGGCGACACCCCCGGCTACGCCGGCTGGTCCCAAGGCGCCGGGGCCGGCCCGCGCGGTATCGCCAATGGCGGTATCGGCATCATGCTTGACGGTGATGGAGACGATGTCTACGAGTGCGACTACTTCTCACACGGCGCCGGCTACTGGTTTACCGTCGGCCTGGCCCGCGACTTCGGCGGCAACGATCAACGACTGGGCTCGACGATCAATGGCTTCGACGGCGGCGAACGCGGCGAATCCCGGTTCCTGCGCTATGGCATCGGCTTCGGCGTACACTACGGGATTGGACTCGTCTTTGACGACGCCGGCAACGACACGTACGCCGCCGATCATGCGGGACCGGCGTTCGGTTACGACATATCACTGGGCGGTATTTTTGATTTCGGCGGCAACGACACGTTTGGCCAAACCGGTATCGGACAAGGCGCCGCGGCCGCCAACGGCTTCGCAATCCTCTTCTCGGTCGGCGGGGACGACGATTATCAAGGGTCCGGCCAGGCGAATGCCGGCGACGGATCGCCCGGCAACTTCGGGTTCCTCATTGACTACCAGGGCAACGACAAGTACGGCGATGAGGAGCAAAGTGACGTCTACCTCGAACGCGCGAGCACGACCGGGTTCCTCATCGACCGGTCGGAGATACCGAAAACGGAATAGGATCGCACCGGCCTGCGGGCTTCATGAAAAAATCCTGAGTCGATTCGGGATATTGGAAGGTCCTTATGTTCAAGCGAAAAACAGTCCTGCTCACCGGTGCATCCGGCACTGTTGGCGGCATCCTCCGTTCTCATTGGGGAGACCGCTTCGAACTGCGCTGGTCGGATAGTCAGACCTATTGAGGAACTGGCTGATCACGAGACATTCATGAAGGTCAGATATAGTGGATTGCGATCAGATGCAGGAGGCGTGCAGCGGGATGGACACGGTCGTTCATCTGGCCGCTTTTTCTCGGCTGCTACAGCCATTTATTGATTTCCATGGCATCCTTTTCAGGCGTGCTCATGTCGGTCAGATTGGTAACAAATTGTAACCGCGACCAGGGAGAATTTGTAATCCACTCCAACTTTTCTGGTTATAAAAACTGGCGGAGGGAGTGGGATTCTCCTGATGAGCTGGCCTTGCGATCGCCGTAAACCGTTTTAACGACTTTGTTTAGAGTGGTTTGTGATTGTCTTTCGGCCGGATTCGCATCCGTGCCGAAACCCTATATAGCGTATTTCCGATACGGAATTGATAACAGATTGTAACGCGAAACGATCGGCTATGCAAGGTCATTTAGGATCGCGTTTTTTCAAGTCATCTATCCGGCGAAGGCACTCTGCTTTCACAGCTTCATCGAGATCCTCTGCTTTCTCAATTCGCCGTTCCAATTGAAAATAACTCTGGTAATGTTTTTGTCCCCGGTGACCAATTGGTCAAAAACGTCCCGGAGTGTACCACCTTCGCTATGGACCTGCCGTAACATCCCCACGACCGTTTCCGTCGACATGCTACGAGGTCGTCCCCGCCGATCCATCTTCTCCACGGGGTCGTCAACCACCTCTGATTGATCCGAAGTCAGCAGACGTTGGACCTGGCAATCGGCAACCCAACGACGCACTGCGTTCCGAAGCCCTCGGATGTTTGAGTCCGTCCACGCATCGCACATCCATGCGTGCCGGTTGGGACACGTCCGATGGAGCCATTTACGTACTGCCGCGTTGTCATCAGGATCAACCTCGTCGACTGACATCAGTGGTTCTGCGAATTCTTTGACAAAGTGGACAATGAGCAGTTCGATATCTCCAAATCGATCACGCAGCGGCGGCAGCGATATGACATAATCAAACCGCTGGATGAAACCGGAACTCCTAACTTTTTTATTCTTTCGGAATTTCAGGTCGTTGGTCGCTGCCACGATTCTCGCTTTCGACTTTCTCTCTTTCGTATCTCCCAGCCGACTGAATGTGCCGTCCTGTAACAGTCGCAGCAGCTTACCTCGACCAAGCGGATCCAGGAATTGGACCTCATCGATAAAAAGTATCCCGCTGCCCGCTGCCTCGATCAACCCTTCGCGATCCGCAATGGCCCCTGTAAACGCGCCCTGGACATGTCCGAACAGCTCGGATGTTGCAGTCGCTCCTGTCAAAGCCGCACAGTTGATCGGTATGTATTTCGTGCCTTTTACACCCTTCCCCGTGCCCGCCAGAACATCCACGATCAGCTCTTTGCCCGTGCCTGTTTCACCCTCGATAAAGATGTGCGCTTCGGGAAGAACGAGCAATGCCGCCAGAATAGTCTCGTAGACCGACTGAAGCGCCAGCTTATTTTCCGCTTATTCGTGAGATCTGCGACAACTACGATGTCTTGTTCATCGCCGCTGAAGCCGTTACCGGCTTCGGCCGTACCGGCAAGTTCTTCGCGATGGAGCACTGGGGCGTCGAGCCGGACATCGCGGTCTTCGGCAAGGGCGCGAGTGGCGGCTACAGCCCTCTGGCAGGCGTTGTCTTTCAGGATAAGATCTACGACGGTTTCGCCGAAACCGGCGAGGTTCCTGTCCACATTCACACCTATGTCAACTATCCTTTGTCGGCGCGAGTCGGCCTTGATGTGCTCGACATCATCGAGGAGGAAAACCTTCTCGAACATGTGACTGAGATGGGCGAGTACCTGTTGCAGCACGCCTACGAGCTGGCCGAACATCCGATCATTGGTGATGTCCGGGGCATGGGCCTCATCTTCGGCTTCGAATTAGTGAAGGACAAAGAAACCAAATCTTTTTCCACTCACCCAAAAGGTCGGCAACCGCCTCAGAGACATCTTGCTGGGAAAAAGTTTGTCTGTCTTGACCTCGGGTGGTGGCGTCGATGGCGTCAACGGCGATAGCCTGCAACTCTCGCCTCCGTTCGTAATTACCCGCGACGATATTGACGAGATTATCGCTATCATCGACGCCGGCCTGAGCCAACTCGAAGCCGAACTGTCACGGTAGCCCCATGCGCTCGAGCACGTTGAGGATCAGCCCCGCATAGTTCTCGTCTGTCGCCAGTGGCCACGCCGTCAGCACCCCGCCGGCATTGAAAACCAGGCCGTGCCCGGGACGCTCCCAGACTATCATCTCCGACAGCATTTCACCGCGATCAAGGTGGTCGTCGAAATCCATAACATCCGATGCCGGCAGACAGGCTCGGGCGAGAACCGTGAGGCCGTCGTCGAAAGCCGTCTCCAGCGTCGGCGCCTCGCTGCCGTCCGCCGGTGGATATGCCGGGGCCTGCCGCGGACCATGTCGTTCGAGAACGGAGCGGCATGAACAGTCCGTCTCGTAGCCGGCTGCGCCATCCGCAAACTTGCCGCTCGTATCCACCTCGTGCGGAGAATGAAACAGCGGGTGTTCCGGCGCCAGCACTGTGTAATGGGTGCGCGGTCCCGGATGCGGTGGATCCGTCCAACCGTTAGACATCACGCCAGTCAGACGCGCCTCGAGATACCCGCAAGCCCGCATCGTCCCGCCGGGCAGATGATCGAGCTGATGACTGTGACTGGCGTGGTTGACAGTGTCACAGTCGGCGCCCACCGCGTCCTCGTGCCAGTAATGTTTGCGTACTTCCGCGACCGCGTTGTCCAGATCCAGTGACACGCGCCAATAGCTGGTGTTGCCGCTCATGATCAGCAAGTGCCCGCTGCGCTCGACAAAGCGCCTGAGTTCTTCGTACTGTTGATGCGGCCAGTATTCGCTATGACCGGCGATGGCGACAGCCTCGTAGTCATCCAGGAGCTCAGGGTGCTCGTGCAATTCCCATTCTGTGCGTACGTCGTGAGCGATGCCACGCCCTCGCAACCAATCGTAGAACGGCAATTCAAAATCAATGGTCGCTCGATACCACGGTCCGCCAGCCGGCTTGCGTGCGCCCATAATCGTCCCCCGCAGCGGGTACGAGGGGTGTACCCTGTATGCCCCGTAGTCGAGTTCCTCATCGTCGAAGGCTTGATAGTTATAGGCCATTCGCGTGCACGTAGACGACAGGCAGAGAAGGCGCGCTGTAGAACGCTGCGGCGCCACGATGAAATCGACATACCGCTCTGTCCCCGCAGCATCCGTCATTCGTGCCGCATACTGACCGCTCTCCAGCTCGTCGGGCACTTTCCAGGTCGCCGTCACCGGCCAGCGGCAATCCGGAATCGCATCTGCAAAGAGGCGGATGGCGTATCCGAAGTCCGGATCGGCGTCCGGCATGTAGCTGCACCAATCGCTGTCCTCTGTGCAGCCAGGACCCGCGATCAGGCGAATCGGATAGTTCACCGGGCGGCCGTCACACCCGCCCGTTGTATCGCGGTATGGCGGTCCGCTGACATCTTCGAATGTCCAGTGCCCGACACAACCCGTTTCTGCGGTTACGGCACGCGCCGTGAAACGCGCCGCGATAACTTCCGCGGCAAGCGCTCGTTCGTATACCGCCGGCGCGCAGACGTCACCCGTAAAGAAGGCGGCTGATTCGCCCGCGTCATTTTGTCCTGCACCAATCCGCAGCGGCGCGTGCTGGACAGGTTCCTCCTTGATCGCTGCATCGCCGACAGCAGCACCGTCGACGTACAACGTCATTCTGTCGCCGCCCACAACAACAGCCAGATGATGCCAGGTGCGACTGTCGAGTGGAGTGCTTGCGACCGTTACCGAAGAAAGCCGGGCAATAGGCTCCAGCGCCGCATTCAGTCCGAGCTCAAACGCGTCCTGCGTGACCAAGCCGCACGCTTCGACGCCAAGTGGTCGGATCCAAGTCTCTACCGTAAATGTATCACTGAACGCAACCCCCTTTTCGACTATCACGTAGCTACCGCGATGCACCACTTGGGGACCCGGGTCGAACGTGCCCAGTGACGTCAATAGTTCTGCATTTTCGGTGCGATCACGGTGGCGAACAATGTCGACCGCAACCGTTGAGTCAGCGGCAACACAGAATTCGATCGACTCCCCGCCGCGTACCCCGGGTTGTCGAGCGTAGGCATGCAAGCCGCTCACCGGCGTCGGCACGTGCCGTGGCAGGTAGGAGATTTCGTCGTTGGAGTAGTACGGCATGCTCACGTATTGATTCGTACACGTGTCTTGTCGTCACCGGTGAAACCGGCTACGCTCAAGTAGTTTCGTCTGGTAAAAAACTGGCGGAGGGAGTGGGATTCGAACCCACGGTGAGCTTGCACCCACGCTGGTTTTCAAGACCAGAGCCTTCAACCGCTCAGCCATCCCTCCGTATGAAAGCGTACATTAGTTGAGATGGATGGGGTAATCAACTGTGCGCGCAGCGAGGTGGTGGGATGCTCATTCGGAAAACGTTGTGTTCTCCGTTTACTCGAGGAGTTCCAGCGTGCCGCCGATCTCGCTGAAGATCCCGTAGCCGTGCAACGCGAGCAACGGGGCGGTCGGGATGACGCCTGCGACTCCGCAGACATGCTATTGACGGCGGCAGTTCGCATTGAACTGACCGGTGGGTCACGCTTATAAATTACTAATACACGCCGCCTGGCAATCAATGTGAGTGCTACCTTTATGCTATGGAACTGACTGAATTCGCCCACAACGTACTGTTCGCTGCGGACCTGGCAACCAAGCTGCGCCGGCCCGATGTCCTGTGCGACGAGGTGCCGGGTGCGGCGGTGCCGGCGCCGCGCGTGCCGGGGCGCCCGGAAACGCTCAGTCTCGACCGCTGGCAGAGCGAGGTGCGCGCCGGATTTCCCAACCCGACGACGCTGCACAAAGACGAGGATCGCGCCCTGGCGATTCACTTCTTTGCCAATCACGAGTTGCTCGCTGTCGAGCTGATGGCGTTGTGCCTGTTGAAGTTTCCGGACGCGCCAAAGGAATTCCGCCATGGTGTGGCACAGACGCTCATCGAAGAGCAGGTGCACACAGAATTGTATATCGAACGGATGCAGCAGCTCGGCTTCGAATTCGGCGCCTTCCCGGTCAATGATTTTTTCTGGAAGTGCACGGCGCCAATGGGGAGTCCGCTTGAGTTCGTATCGCAAATGAGTCTCACCTTCGAGCAGGCGAACCTCGACTACTCGCGTTTCTACGCCGACCTGTTCCAAGAGCTTGGCGACGACGGCACATCGAAGATCCTCGAGCGCATCCACATCGATGAGATCGGTCACGTTGGTCACGGCCTGAAATGGTTCCGGCGCTGGCACGATGCGGACGAATCCGACTGGGACGCGTACCGGCGTGTCGTCCGGTTTCCACTGACCCCCAGCCGTGCAAAAGGCATCGGGTTTCAGATCGATGCCCGGCGCCGCGCCGGGCTGCCGGAAGACTTCATTTCACAGCTCGGCGTGTATTCCCAGTCGAAAGGGCGGACGCCGGATGTCTACCTGTTCAACCCCGCCTGCGAAGCGGAGATCGCATACGGCAAACCGGGATTGCAGCTACCGAAAGCGGTGCGACAACTCGCCGGGGACCTGGCGTCGCTGATGATGCTGGCCGCCAGGCAGGATGATGTGGTGATTGTGCCGCAACGCCCGGGCACGGAGTTTCTCACATCAATGCAGGCGGTCGGCTGTGATATTCCGGAGTTTGTTGAAGATTGCGAGCAGCTCGCGGAGCGGGGTATCGGATCCCTGCGTCCTTGGGGCTGGAGTCCGGGCAGCCGAGCCTGCCTGGCGCCTTTGCTTTCGCATTTGGAAGCACAGCGCCGGCCGATCGGTGACGAGTTGCCGGTCGAGTTGTTCTCGAAGGCCTGGAGTGCAAAACTGTTGCGCGACTGGCTGGAGACACGGAGTGACAATGACTGGCTGTGCCCGCCCGAGGTCTGTGGTGTTTCATGTGAATCGGTCGATGCGGTGATTGCGCAGATCGCGGTAATCGCGCGGGCTGGTTATGGCGTGGCGGTGATCAAGTCGATCTATGGCGCGTCGGGTCAGAATGCGGTTCGGGTTCACGGCACTGAGCTCGATGACAATCAATGCGGTTGGCTGAAAGGGATCCTGGCGGCATCGGGGCTCGTCGTGGTCGAACCGTGGCTCGATGGCCTGTTGGACTTCTCGGTGCATGCCGACCTTCGCCCCGACCGTTCGGTAAGTTCCCATGGCATTGTACGATTCCTTACGGACGGCCGCGGCCAGTATCGCGGAGCGGTGATCGGCCGCTTTGCCGACGGCTTGGACACCAATGTCATTCGGGGCCTGTATCGCGATGCGCCGAGGCGGCTGCATCGGTTGTACGATGATATTTTTGCGAAGATAGCAGGGTCCGTGGAGGCGAGCGTGCCGGTGCCGCTTGGGATCGATGGGCTGGTGTATCGGCATGCTGGCGAGGTGCGATTGAAGCCGGTCATCGAGATCAACCCGCGCTACACCATGGGGCGCCTGGCCCTCGAGCTGAACAAACGACTGCGTACGGGGCGTGTTGGTGTCTGGCTGATTCTCAATCGCCGAGATATTGAGGCGGCGGGATTCGCGGGATTAGCAGAATTTTCGGCGGAAATGCAATCACGATCACCGATTGAACTGGCAGATACAGGCAAGACCCAGATCAGCAGAGGCGTGCTGTTCACGAATGATCCGACGTTGGCCGAGGGCTATCTGACGATGCTGATAGTCGATGAATCGCTGGCGGCGTGCAAGCGATGTTTCGATAGGCTTGACGGCCCACTCGGCAACTGGCGGGACTGGTGCTGAGGGCGGCGTCTCAGTCGGCCAGGATCGGCGCAATCTTCCACTTGGGCGATTGGCCGAAGAAGCGGCAGGGGTTGTCGTGGAAGACGCGAATGGCCTCGGTTTTCGGGTGGCCGCGGCGCAGGAATTCCATCAACGTACGATGTGTATTCATAGGATCCGAGTGTCCCCAGTCGCCGGCGGAGTTGACCATGATCCGCTCGGTCCCGTAGCGTTCGAGAATATCGACGCCGCGTTTGGGCGAGCACTTGCTGATCGGATAGATCGTCATGCCGCCCCAGAACCCGTTGTCGAGCACGGCTTTGACCGTGTGTTCCTCGACGTGATCGATCAACACGCGTCCGGGGGCCACGCCTTGATTGCGCAGCGCGTCGATGATCATGAGTGTCCCTTTCTTCTTGTCCTCGAGGTGCGGCGTGTGGATTAGAGTGATCTGGTCATGCTCGAGCGCCAGCTGGACCTGTTCTTCAAAGATGATCAGTTCGTTCGGGGTGTTTTTGTTGAGACCTATTTCGCCGATACCCAGGACGGTCGGGCAGTCGAGGAATTCCGGAATGATTGCCATTACTTCCCGTGACAGCTCGACGTTCTCCGCTTCCTTGGCGTTGACGCACATCCAGCAATAGTGCTGGATGCCATATTTCTCGGCCCGCGCCGGTTCGAACTCGGTTAGTTGTCGAAAATAATCGCGGAAGGAGTCGACGCCGGTGCGGTCAAAACCGGCCCAAAACGCCGGTTCGGAGACAGCAACGACCTTGGCAAATGCCAAGCGTTCGTAATCGTCGGTGGTGCGCGACACCATGTGAATATGCGGGTCTATGATTTCCATGGGAATAAAGGGGAGGTATAAAATGTCGAAAAATACAGAGGAGTCTGGTGGCGTGTCAGAGCGAGAAAAGGTTCTGGATGTTCTCGGCGCGGCCGGTGCCGGATTCGAGCAGGAATCGGATGCCTTCAAGAAGTTTCTTGTGGCGACTATCCTGCAGGGCTGCCTTATTGTCGGAGGCGCGCTCGACGCGATCCAAAGCGGCACCAAGCTCAAGGATCAGGCAGCGGGCTTCGAAAAATTCATGCGTGAGAATATTTGTCGCGTCGGGTGTGAGATCAAGTTGGGCAGTCATTGCGCTCTCTCAGATGAATTGGTTCATGGGAGGTATCGAGGTATCGTACGTGCCTAACCGCAGTATTTCAATCTGGCTGACAGGTCGACATGAAGCTATTGCTCATATTTCTGGGAAAGCCGAAGCCGCCGACCACAGCGTCTGTCGTCGATGAGTATGTGACGCGCCTAAAGCGTTTAGGTTCCTGTGAGGTCCAGGTTTTACGGCCCGAAAAGGTCGATCGCCGACCCCCGGACGCGGTAAAAACAGCGGAGGGCGCGCGGATTTTGCAGGCCATCCAACCGGATGACTGGGTGGCGGTCTGCGACGAAAACGGCAAGCCGGTGACAACCACAAGCCTGGTTGCAGTCCTGCGCGCTGCGGCCGAAGGCAACGGCACCATGGCCGGTAAACGTCGGCTGGTAGTTGTCGTTGGCGGGGCATTGGGTCTCGGGCAGAACGTTCACCATCGCGCTGATCAGGTTTGGGCACTTTCCGGTCTGACGCTGGCAGAATCAGTTGCCCGAATCGTGCTGGTCGAAGGATTGTATCGGGCCATGACCGTGATAAAAGGGCATCCGTATCACAATGCTTGAAACAGCTGCAGCGGATTGTCTTTTCGTGTACGGGACGTTGCGACGCGACACTGATAGTGACATGTACCGCTTGCTCGCGGCGCACGCGACATATATCGGCAAGGCGCGGTATCGTGGCAGGATGTACCGGATCGATTATTATCCGGGTGTCGTGCCGTCCGGCGAACCGGTTGACACGGTCTACGGTGAGGTTTATCGGCTGGCGGACACGGATTTGATCCTTGCGGCTTTGGATGAATACGAAGGCTGCTCGCCGCAAGGAGAAGGTACGCCGCTGTACGTGCGTCGGGCGGAATGTGTAAATCTTGGGGGGCAGGCTCTACTCGCCTGGATATATCTTTACAATCTTCCGGTCTCCGGCTGTGAACGAATTACCTCCGGGGACTTCCTGGCCTGACTGTCGTGCCCTGTCAAGCGAAATCTGACAGAACACTAGTGGGCACAGCCGGCACCGCAACGATGGCCGCCGGATGGTGCCGGAGGTGCCGGGCTGTCGGTGCGCTTGGCTATATTCAGAATGCCGCCGCTGATCACCCGCTTGACGGGTGCGTCGGAAGCGGTGTCGCCGAATTCGATCCCGGTGGCGTCACACAACTCGCCCCAGGTTGAAAGGGTCGCAGCCATACTATGGCGAGCCTCGAGGGTCTGATCGTTCGCTTCGCAATGATAATCGTATGTCGGCATGATAAGATTCTCCCTGTTTTAAGTCTCTCCCTACCGTAGTAGCAAACCGGTCCAAATCAAGAGTCCCGGGATGCTGCGGGTGTGCCTTGATAATGCGACGGCAATCAGTATTTTACCAGCTTGATTCGCCCCCCCCTTAATGGGTATTAAAGACGAAAGGGTTTCAGTACGCGCTAAGGGCTGGTTTCAAGTAGACGATCGCGGCGACGATTATGTCAACAATTTCTGCGAGGATGCCACGCATCATGGCAACTGATATTGACTCCGCTTGTGATGGCTCTCGGTCATTGCCTGCTGCCGACGTCATTGCCTATCGCGCCGGTTTTCTGTTTTTTTTCCTTTCCGGCGCTGCCGCACTGATCTACGAGCTGGTCTGGCTGCGATATCTCGGTCTGGTTTTCGGCAACACCACGTATGCCATTGCCACCGTACTGGCGGCCTACATGGCAGGACTCGGACTCGGCAGTTACTTCTTCGGCGGGCTTGCGGACAAGTGGAGCCGGCCGCTGCGTGTCTATGGGCTGCTGGAGATCGGCGTCGGTGTCTACGGCATCCTGACGCCGATGATTGTTGCCGGACTTACCAGTGTATACGTCAGCTTTGCCCAAGGCGCGACGAGTAACAGTACGCTGCTGCTCATTGTGCGGTTGTCACTGTGTTTTCTGTTGCTGTTCATTCCGACGTTTTTCATGGGGGCGACGTTGCCGATCCTGGCGCGTTTTTACATTCGTCGATCCGCTGCGATCGGCACCACGACTGCGCGGTTGTATGGTCTCAACGCGATAGGTGCGGTCATCGGCACGATGCTGACCGGCTTCTGGCTGCTGCCGGTGTACGGCGTCCGGGCGACCCTGGCGATTGCTGTTTCCGCAAATATCGGCGTCGGTGTGATGGCGTGGCTGTTGTCGGCGGGCACCCGACCGCTGGACTCGACGCGGGTGGACGAAAATGACGCCGACCCGCCTTTGCCTGCCGGTGGTACGACCGGTCTGCGTTCGCCGGCTGCGAATGCTTTCATCCGTCTGCTGCCGATTGCCCTTTTGCTCTCCGGGGCGACGGCGATGATCTACGAGGTGGGTTGGTCGCGCACGCTGGCGTCGGTTCTCGACAGTTCTACTTATGCCTTCACGCTGATGCTCGCAACCTTCCTGCTCGGCATTGGCTTGGGCAGCGCCATTTATAAACGTTGTCTGGCCAACCGCGCGCCGACCGTTTCGGAGTGGGGCTGGTTGCAGGTCGTGATCGTGGTGTTCGTGCTGGCCGGACTGCCGTTGTTCAGCAAGATCGACCTGATGAGTGCGCGGTTCTATGCCCTGACCGTCGGCTCGGTGCCGTTGCTGAATGTCATGCGCTTTGTGTTGTGCTCCTCGATCATGCTGGTGCCGGCGCTGTGCTTCGGCGCGTTGTTTCCGGTCAGTGTGGCTTTGTATACACGCGACTACCACAAGATCGGCCGGGGCGTCGGCACGCTGTATCTGTTCAGTACCGTCGGCAACATTATCGGGTCGCTGGCGGCCGGGTTCATACTGATCCCGATAGTCGGAATTTTCCACTCGCTACAGGCGGGCGTGATGATCGGAACAGGTGTCGCGATCTGGGCATTGGTGGCGGCGCGATGGCAAAGGTCGGCGGCCGGTTTCCGGCGATTTCTGCCGGCTGCAGTAGCGGCGGGGATGATGATCGTCGGCCTGTGTCTGACGCGCGGCGGTTGGGACGCCCACGAGATTGTCGGGGGCTATCATGTGCGCCCGCAGACGACGGTGGGCAAGGCGATCATCGATCTCAAAGCGAAGACGTATGATCGCGATATTATTTTTTATCGCGAGGGATTGAACAGCATCGTGAGTGTCGGGCAGACGGGCAACAGCACGTTCCTCAAAGTCAACGGCAAGACCGATGCATCGACCGGGATCGACATGCGCACACAGATTTTGGCCGGGCACCTGCCGATGCTCCTGCATCCCGCGCCGAAACGCAGTCTGGTCATCGGCTTCGGCAGCGGCACGACCTTCGGCGCGACTTTGGCGTATCCGGAAAACAAGGGGGACTGTGCCGAAATCGAACCGGCCGTGATCGAGGCGGCGCCGCACTTCGAGCGCATCAATCGACTGGCCTACAAGAACACCGCCCAGGCCCGTGTTATTCTGAACGACGGTCGCAACCATCTGCTGACGGAGCCGGGCAAGTACGACGTCATTGTCAGCGAACCGTCCAATCCGTGGATGGCCGGCGTGTCGTATCTGTTCACGGTCGAGAACTACGAGATGGTGCGGCGGCGGTTGAACGCGGACGGCATATTCTGCCAGTGGCTGCATTCCTACACGATTTCGCCGGCGGATTTCAAGATGATTCTGGCGTCTGTGCAACACGTGTTCCCGCACGTGACGCTGTGGAAGAGTCAGGGAGGTGACAACCTGATCATTGCTGCTGCCAAGCCGATTGTGATGGATCTCGACCGTATTGCTGCGGAGTTCGAAAGCAACGAAATCCTGCGTGAGGACATGGGGCAGTTCGAGATCACCGGACCGGGCGGGCTGCTGTCGTTTTTTCAGCTCGGCGAGAAGGACGTCTGGAACTACGTGCGCGGCAGCGTTTTGAACACCGACGACAAACTGCTGCTCGAGTACAACGCACCGAAAGCCTTGTACGAGCAGATCACGTCGACAGTGATCATCAAGTCATTGAATAAACACCGCACGGAGAAAATTCCGGCGGTGCGCAGCAGTCGCGCCAACTGGCTGGCGCAGCCAGACATCCTGACGCAGCTAGGCCTGGCGTACCTCGGTACTACGAAAAAGAACGACCGCCAGCTTGCCGGTACTTACTTCAAGAAAGCCATCGCTGCCGACAAGAACTACGCCCCGGCGCATATCGGCATGGGCCGGTACCTCTATGATTCAAACAACGCCGGTCAGGCGGTCAAACACTTCGAGGCAGTTGTGCGCGCCGTTCCCGATCATGCCGATGCCAATGCTTATGCGGGCGTCGCTAACTGGAAGCTGGGCAAGGGTAAACGGGCTATCTCGTTCATCAACAAGGCAATCGAGCTCGAACCCGAAAAGACTCGCTATCACCAGTGGCGCGGGCAGATGCTCGAAAAGAGCAAATTGTATGCGCCGGCTGCCGGTGCATATAAGAAAGCCCGTGAGTTGGCGAACTTTCGCATCGATTTTTACATCGCGGAGGCCCGTTGTCGTCGCCAGGCGGACGAGACCGACACTGCCGCAGAGATCCTCGAGACCCTTCGACAGACGCATCCCTCCAACATCGACATTTACAAGGAACTGCGCAAGATCTATGAGGAGACCGGCCAGTTCACGGATGCGGTGGCGGCATTTGAAGACTTTGTGAAGGCGAATCCCTATCGCTATCAGAGCTGGATCGCGCTGGTGCAGTTGTGTGAGGCAAGCGGTGACAGTCGTCGCGCAGAATGGGCGCGCCGCCGCGGTCGGCGGACCCACAGCTTCTTCGACGCGCTGTTGATGGTGGCGCAGATCAAGCAAGAGAAGAAAAACAAAGACGACGTGGAAAAGAGCTGAAGAGATGCAGTCTATTGACGAACCAACAAGTGTCGGGCGGGGAGTTGCGGAAAACCTGCCGATCATTGATCAACCCGAAAATCACCCACCCGTGGATCCTGGCAATGTGCCGCGACAGGGCGAGCGTCTGGCGTTACGGCTAGGTTGTATTTTCTTTTTCACGTCAGGTGCGGCGGCACTGATGTATGAGGTGGTGTGGCTGCGCCTGCTCGGACTGGTTTTCGGTAACACGACCTACGCCATCTCCACCGTTTTGGCAACGTATATGGCCGGCCTCGGTGTCGGCAGTTATTTCCTCGGCCGCTATGCCGATCGCTGGATGCGCCCGTTGCGCGCTTACGGCATCCTCGAGATCGGTATCGGTACGTACGCAGCGTTCACCTTTCCGATCCTTTACGGGATTCAGTTTCTATATGTCAGTTTCGCCCAGACCTTCTCACAGACAGTGGCCGAATCACCGGGCATCTACACCCTGATCCGGCTAGCTCTGTGCGTGCTTATTATTTTCGTACCGACGTTCTTCATGGGGGCGACGTTGCCGATCCTGGCACGCTTCTACATTCGTCGCAAGGACACGATCGGCTCCGGTACCGCGCTGTTGTACGGACTCAACACGATCGGTGCTGTCACAGGTACCGTGCTGACGGGGTTCTGGCTGTTACCATTGATCGGTCTGCGCGGCACGCTGACCGTGGCGGTCGTCGTCAACGTCGTGGTGGGCGGCCTGGCGATCTGGCTGTCGTCACGCACGCAGCCGATGCCGGCGACTGAACCCGAGCCCGAAATTGCGGTGTCCACAGAATTGGCGGGCACGGCGAGGGCATCTGGTGGGCGTGCCGGCTGGTTGCTGCCGGCCTTGGTCATGAGCGGAGCGACGACGATGGCCTACGAGGTTTCCTGGACGCGCACGCTGTCAACAGTGTGCGGCAGTTCGACATATGCCTTCACGATCATGTTGGCAACGTTTCTGTTCGGCCTGGCGATCGGTGCTGCGGTTTTTCAACGGCTGCTGACGCGGCGAGTGGCGCATCCCGCCGACTGGGGCTGGATGCAGCTTACAGTGGCGCTGGCCGCCCTAATCGCCTTGCCGCTGTTCCAGTATGTCGATGTCGTCACGCTGCGACTGTTTGCGATGACGGTCGAATATCACGGCCTGCTGTCGCTTATGCGGTTCTTTGTGTGCGGCGCCCTGATGCTGATCCCGGCGTTTTGTTTTGGTGCACTTTTTCCAGTGAGCGTGTCTTTGTATACGCGCGATCCGCGACGGATTTCTCAGGGTGTCGGCCGTTTATACCTGTACAACAGTTTCGGCAATATCATCGGGTCACTGGCAGCCGGGTTTATCCTTATCCGTTTGTTCGGCATCCACACGACGATGCTGATCACGATTGTGGTAAGCGGCGTTATCGGGCTGTGGGCGGTGTTGATGGATCGTCGTCGCACAGTCTGGCGCCTGACACCCGTGGCACTGGTTGCGCTGGTCCTGATTTTTGGTGTCAATGCCAATCGCAGCGGCTGGGATTCGCGGTTGATCACGGCGGGTCTGCACATCCGGCCGTTCCAGAGCCTGAGCATGACGATACCGGAAATTCTATCGTCGATCTACGGGCGCGACACCAAATTTTACGCTGAGGGTATGGCGAGCATTGTCAATGTCGACCAACATGGCGGCCATCGCAACTTAAAGGTCAACGGCAAGACCGATGCGTCAACCGGAATCGACATGCGCACCCAGGTGTTGTCCGGGCATCTGCCGATGCTGATACATCCGGGTAAGGTTGAGCGGGCGATGGTCATCGGTTTCGGCAGCGGCACGACACTGGGAGCAGTGCTGGCTCACGAGGATCTGCAGACGGCGCATCAGGCGGAGATTGAGCAGTCTGTGCTGGATGCGGCTCCATACTTCGACCGGGTCAATCGCCGGGCTTACCAGGACAAGAAGGCGACGATATTCCTGAATGACGGTCGCAATCATCTGCTGGTGCATCGGCAGCCGTACGACATCATCATCAGTGAGCCGTCGAATCCGTGGATGGCAGGCGTGTCGTACCTGTTCACGGAGCAATTCTACGAGTTGGCCTGTGACCGACTGGAAGACGACGGCGTGTTTTGCCAATGGCTGCAGCGCTATTCGATTTCGCCCGAGGACTTTCAGATGGTGATTGCTTCGGTGCAGAGTGTTTTCCCGCACGTTCAGCTGTGGAAGACGATGTCGGCCGACACGATGATCATTGCCAGCAAACAACCGCTGACATTCAACACCAGCCTGATCAACGAGCGCATCGCCAAATGGGACCTGGTACGACAGGATCTGGCAGAGTTCGAAATTCACGGGGCTGCCGGCCTGCTGTATTTTTTTGAAATGGGCGAGGCCGACGTCAAGACCTATACCGAGGGTGCGTCATTGAACACGGATGATACGCTGTTGCTCGGGTTCAATGCGCCGAAGTGGTTGTACCAGCAGGGCACAACGGAGCTCATCACCGAGTTGCTTGTTGCTCATCGTACGACGGACTATCCGCGCATCCTGCCCGCTGACTTCGATCTTGATACAAACCCGGAAGCGATGGCGCAACTGGCGTTTAGCTACCTGGGAACCGGTGCCTCAGCAGATCGGCAGAAGGCGGCCGATCTCCTGGTGAAAGCAATCAAGATCGACCCGGAAAATGCGTGGTTCTATTACGGCCTGGGACGCGCCTTCTCCGCCAACAGCAACTGGGCGAAGGCCAAGACGTTCATGGAAAAAGCGATGTTGCTCGATCCCACGTCAGCCCGGTACAACGCTTATTCCAGTCTTGTCCTGGCAAAGATAGACATTCTGAAGTACAGCGAAATTTCCCTCGAACGTTTAGGCTTTGCGATCGAGAAGGAACCCGATAACCCGGACTATTATTATTGGCAGGCACAGATTTTCGAAGCACTGGATCGGCACAACCAGGCGCAGCTTGCGTTCAAGCGGGCTGCGGCGCACGACGTGTGGAACCTGAACTACAAGCTGGGGCAGGCCCGAAACCTCCGACTGGCTGGCGCCCGGAACCCCGAGAAGATCGAGGCCGCAATCGAGGTGATCGAGGAAGGTGTTCGTCGGGATGCCAGCGGGCGGCGTGACAACATCAACTATTACCCGGCGTACAAGGAACTGCGTACTGCCTATCTCGAGTTGGAGAGCAAGTCCGGGGACGGCGAGAATCTCGCCAAAGCTATTGCGCTGTTCGAGGAGCTTGTGAACCACAATCCGTACAAGTATCAATACTGGATCGACCTGATCCACCTGTACGACCGTGCCGGTGATTATGATCGGGCGCAGTGGGCGATACGCCAGGGGAAGAAGACGCAACGTTACTTCACCGACATCCTGGCATTGACCCGCGACGAAAAACAGCCGGTGGCGCAGTAGCACCGAGGCCGGCGGCTTGAGGACGACTACGCAGGCAGCCTTATGTCCCAGGTGTGTTGCCGTAGATCTCGATATGGGCGCGTGGTGAGTAACGCCACCCGTGCGCGATACACAGGTCGACACAGATTTTGGCAGTTGCTGCCAGTTGCTCGATACAAACGCCCTGCGGCATGAGGTAGACACGGGCCGGATCGTGCACGCCGAGTTCGGCCAGTATCAAGACAATCTCCTGTTCGTCATCAGCGCTGTCGACGACGAACTTCAACTGGCAATCGTTGCTTGCGAGCCACTGGCGCAATACCTCGGGGTTATAGCGTTCCGCTTCGTGCCGTTGCTCGAAGTTGGTGCCGACTGGTGCCGATGTCCGCAGCTTGGGCGACAGTGAAATGAACTCGGCGCCAAGCTCTAAGTACCGGGTGCCGTTGGTCTCGATAGTAACGAAGAAGCCGGCAGCCTGTATCGCTTTCACCAGGATCGGCAATTTCGGCTGGAGCATCGGCTCACCACCGGTGATAACCAAGTGATCGAGATGCGTATGGTCGTTGTGCAGCTCGGAGACACGTGCCATGACCGTAGCGATATCGAGCATTTCGCCCGTCGCCTCCCAGGACGTGTACGCGGTGTCGCACAGCGTGTCACCCCACTTGCAGCGCAGATTACACCCGGACATTCGCACGAAGATGGATGGTCGGCCGATGTACCGGCCCTCGCCCTGGATCGAGACGAAGATTTCATGGATATAGACGGATGCAGCGGTCATGACAGTCGAACGGCCGAGGCTGCCGGCTCCACTGCAAGACGCGAAAAAACTAAGCTTTTGCTATTCGGCATCAGGTCTATTCAAAGCTTGTAGTCAGCCCAGGAATTCGGTGTTTCAAATACCCGCACGTTGACGATTTCGATGCAGTCTGGGAAATGCGGCCGCAGTTGTCGGTAGCACCATGCGGAAATGTTTTCGGCAGTGGGAATGAACGGCACGACCAGGACGAGAAACTCGTCGTCGTGACAGTTGCCGAAGAACGAGCGCATGATGGTATCGCCCTCGTAGATCATGAAGCCGTGATCAATGACGTCGTGCACGTGTTGAGTCATCAATTTCTTGATGTCACCGAAATCGAAGACCATGCCTTCGGAGGTGTTGCCTGCGGAAGACTCGAGGTCACCACCGACAGTCAGTTCGAGGCGGTACCTGTGCCCATGCGGGTTACGGCATTTGCTCTTGTGGTTCGGGATGCGGTGGCCCATGTCCCATTCGATGACTTTGGTGACTTCGATCATGCTCGCTAAGGTATCGTGTCGGTGCGGCACCGCAAGGTGTCAACACTACGACTGTTAATGGGGGGAAGACAACAAAACGCCCTGCGAGTGACCTCGGCAGGGCGTTTTGTTATACGACTGCGATCAGATTACTTCTTCTTTTTCTTTGCAGCCTTCTTCGCCGGCTTTTTCTTTGCGGCCTTCTTTGCCGCTGGCTTCTTTGCGGCCTTCTTTGCCGCTGGCTTCTTTGCGGCCTTCTTTGCCGCTGGCTTCTTTGCAGCCTTCTTCTTCACGGCCTTCTTTGCAGCCGGCTTCTTCGTGGCGGCCTTCTTTGCAGCCGGCTTCTTCGTGGCGGCCTTCTTTGCAGCCGGCTTCTTCTTCACGGCCTTCTTTGCAGCCGGCTTCTTCTTCACGGCCTTCTTTGCAGCCGGCTTCTTCGTGGCGGCCTTCTTTGCAGCCGGCTTCTTCGTGGCGGCTGCCTTCTTCTTCACGGCCTTCTTTGCAGCCGGCTTCTTCGTGGCGGCTGCCTTTCCCTTGGTTCCTCTTTTCTTCTTCACCGTCGCCATGGGGTCCTCCTTGGGCTTGGTGTTCTTGGCAGTTGTAGGTTTTACCGCTGCCTTTCGGTTCGTACTATCGACCACAGCTTGTTGGGCTGCGGCCAACCTTGCAATCGGAACTCGGTAAGGCGAACAGCTGACGTAGTCCATGCCCAGTCGGACACAGAACTTTACGCTCTTCAGTTCGCCACCGTGTTCCCCGCAAATACCGACTTTCAATTTGGGTCGCGTCTTGCGACCCTTTTGAATTCCCATCTCTATAAGCAACCCGACACCGTCCTGGTCGAGCACTTGAAACGGGTCGTCTTCGAAAATTGCGGCTCGATGTTCGTCAACGTATTCCGGCAGAAACCGACCGCTGTCGTCTCTCGACAGCCCCATGGTTGTCTGCGTCAGATCGTTGGTGCCGAAAGAAAAAAACTGGGCGTGCTCCGCGATCTGGTCGGCGGTCAATGCAGCGCGGGGAATTTCGATCAT
>Ga0115002_10003251_pt1 | contig 20435 bp, 22 predicted proteins | sample ArcticOcean_MG_C_8_FD_89576 | JGI IMG/M metagenome (GOLD analysis project Ga0115002, IMG submission 89576) | Marine microbial communities from western Arctic Ocean - ArcticOcean_MG_CB11_86 | ecosystem: Environmental > Aquatic > Marine > Oceanic | place: Arctic Ocean: Canada Basin | collected... | reverse complement strand
GTCCGCCCATTCACCGCCGATAAACATCTTCATTGTCACGCTCTCTTCTTGGAGACTGGCTTCTTGGAACTCATTGGCTGGGGTATTCTGGAGCTCTTTTCACTCGACATAATCATCAGCACCTCACCTGGAAAACAATCCCACCCGCACCTTTCGTGTCAATGGGGGCCGTATCTCAGATGTCACGAGCACAACGAAAACCGATACGTGGGCCCTTGTTGTGGGGTTTGCCTTTAAATCGCTGGGCAATACGCACTTCATAAGAGGCTGTACCGAAGGAGCCTCCCTTGATCACTCTATGTTCGCCGCTAGCGGGGCCCGTCGGATCCGTCGCATTCCTGGACGCTGAAAAGTAGCGATAGTCGTACCAATCCTGAACCCACTCCTCCGCATTACCTGCCATGTCAAGAATACCAAAGGGGCTGACACCGTCTGGGAAAGTGCCTACGGGCGCCGTGTTCTTGTGTCCGTCCGCATTTGCGCTGGTCTTGGGACGGAAATTGGCGAAATAGATACCATCGTGAAGGGGTGAGTGATCACCCCAGGGATAGATCCGATAGTCTGAGCCGCGGGCGGCGTATTCCCACTCGGCTTCGCTCGGTAGGCGCTTGTCCGCCCAGGCGCAGTATGTGTATGCGTCGAACCAGTTTAGGCCGGTTGCCGGCTTGTCCACCTCTCTCATGTCGTCGGTGATATGTCGTTGCTTGTGACCGGTGTTGTCCGGCTGGTCTTCATGATCCCAGCGATCTTGGGTGCCGGCAGACTTCAGAAAGTCAGCATACTGTGCGTAGGTCACTTCCAGCTGGTCAATGTAGAATGCGGTGAGCGTAATGTCGGAGACGGGGCGCTCCGCGAGATAGGTGAGCAAGCGGCGATCTCGCACCTCGCTCACTTCCTCTTCGGTACCACCACGAGGAAACGTTCCAGCTGGAATCAGAATCATCGTGCTGCCATCTGAACTTTCGATGACAGGCTCGGGCTCGCCGCAGCCGACGATGGCCGTCAGCAGTAGCAGAGATAAAATCTTGACGTTGAAAGGTGCGCGCGCAGGCGAGGCACTCTCCATGAGATGTTCTTTCACAAAATTCGTCCCGAAGTGAAAGGTGTACGGCCTGAGGCCAGAAGGTGATCTGTTTAGAATAACGGGGTGGTGTGGCGGTTCCCGCAAAAGCTCAGATGCCGAGACGCTCGATTCCCGTGATCTGCTGACCGGAGTCGTCGGCCAGTGGGATGGGTGGTTGCCTTGAGCCAGTCGCGATCGAAACCGTGACGAGTGCGACAAGAGCAAAGGGGACCGCCAGAAGATCAGGCGGCCAGGTGTTGGTGGTCTGCATTAGCACGAGCCAGGCGCAACCGCCCACAAGAATCGATGCCAGGGAGCCTGCCGCATTCGCTCGAGACCACCAGATTCCCGCCGTAAGAGGAACAAAGAGTGTTGCCAGAAGCACGGACCAGGAGTCCACCATCAGGTCATAGACACTACTTCGATGCAAGGCCAGGACCAGGGCCAGCAAGCCAAACACGATCACAGCAACTCGTGACACGAGCAGGCAAGTGCGTTCATCAGCGTCTGGGCGCAGATGCCGCAGCATATCCCAGCCGACCACGGAAGCAGGCGCGAGCAGAGCGGAGTCGGCACTCGACAGCAGAGCGGATACGAGGGCACCGCAGAAGAGGACTAGTGCTGCTGTGGGTAGATACTTCTGTGCCAGTGCCATCATCACCATATCGGGGTCTGCCAGGTTCGGGAGCACTACCGCCCCAGCCATCCCCAGCAGGACAGGGAGAAAACCGATGGTCACGTAGATGAGCCCCGCATAGTAGGCGCTGCGCACAGCGATCTTGTCATCGCGACTCGACAATGTTCGCTGGATCAGGTCCTGCCCAGCCAGGTTCCCCAGACCGATGACGAGCCAGTCTCGGGCATAGCCGATCCACGTAGTGGCGTCTGCATCGTGGGGATACAGATGGAAACGTTCCGTTGGGATCTGAGCGGCAATGGCGGACCAACCTCCCATATCCGCCAACAGGATCGGCGTCAGCACAATCATACCGACGATGAGGATCGTCAGTTGGACACAGTCGGTGAGCGTAACCGCCCACATTCCACCGGCGAAGGTGTAGAGGAGGACAACACCGGCACCCATCCAGATCGCCGTAACGGGCTCGACCCCAGCGACTGACTGCAAAATGCGGCCGAAGGCGACCATGAGTGCAGCGACCCAGCCGACGTAGGCGGGGATCGTGCAGATGCTGGCCAGCAAGCCCGACGATTTGCTGAAGCGACGGGTAAAGAACGAGGCTATCGTCATCACACCTGTGCGCCGCAGGGCTCGAACGTAGAAAAGCCCAGCCAGAAACAGGCAGAGGGCGGCACCAAAAGGGTCGGCGATGACGGCGAGAAATCCGCCGGAGTAGGCTGCACTTGCGGCACCGATGCATAGACCGCCACCGAACCAGGTGGCGGCGAGGGTGCCTGTAGAGAGCCAGATACCCAGGCGGCGACCGGCGACGACAAAGTCAGCTGAATTTTCGACGCGTCGACTGGCGTAGAGGCCGATGGCCAGCATGATGAGTAGGTAGACGACGAGTCCAGTGATAAGCATAAGCGCAATATAGGCGCTCAGCCTCGCTGCGAGCCACTTCATAGGAACCAAAAGAGGATGATTCACGCAGGAATCGACTTCCACAACGTCGCCGCTACCTCTGTCCCCCGTCATCATCACCTTGTCCAGCCCCGGCGGTGAAGGGTCTGCTGAGGCGATCGCCTGGTGGGGTGGTTTTTCGACGCGTGAGCGCATCATTTACAAGCTGACCGGTTCAATCTTGGTGTGGGAGGTTCAGCCTACTGTGAGGCCACCATCGCGGATCATATCGTCGAGCGCGATGACTGGGATGTCGCCTCACTCTGTCTGAGTGTGGGAATATGATCGGTGCAGAATTCTTGGCTGATGATTTCGCCGATCGCGCCGGATATCTGATCCGCAGGGATTGAGTGCCGATCTCATTCATCCAGGCGATGATGGAATGATGGAGATCGGCCGGGCTGTTGCCACCCACCTGACCAGACTCATTCCTTCGCGCAGTGGCGGTTTCCGCCATAATGATCGGAGCAGACGGGCGTCCTCCGCCAAATGCCTTCGGCGGATGGATCGAAAGAAGACTTCAGGAAATGTCTTTAACTTGTTGAAAGAGAACGTATTGCATGAATCGAATTGATCCATTTCGCCACTGTTATCGTCCTTGCATAGAGACGACCGATGCTGACAACGCTGGAGGATGACGCATCGCCTGGTTACCTTTGGCGTCACGCTCGTAAGCAGACGAGCCGTCAGCCCAGAACGTGCCGATGGATGTCCGGTGAATCGCCGGTGACAGATCGGACGTGGAAGACGAGGGAGACTTAAAAATGGCAAAGGGAATGTTCTCGCGGATGGCCGATATTCTTCGATCCAATCTCAACGAGGCGCTTGATCGGGCCGAGGATCCGGAGAAACTCATCCGCCAGATGATTCGCGAAATGGAAGAAGCCGTCAACAAAGAGACTGCTTCTGTGGGGACGGCGGTGGCCAACCAGAAGCGGCTCGAGCGACGGTGTTACGAGCAGGCAAAGCAAGCCACAGAGTGGGAACGCAAGGCCGTGCGAGCGGTTGGCGCTGGCGAGGATGACCTGGCTCGGCGCGTATTGGCAAGACAAGTTATTTTCGAGTGCGCATCCCAGGATCTGGCGCCCGCCATGGAAGAAAGCAAACGCACTGCGCAGCAGTTGCGCGATCAGTTGCGTGAGCTCAAGGGCAAACTTGAGGAGGCGCGGACCCGACAGGACACATGGATGGCTCGTCATCGTGCTCTGAAGGATCGCCTGAGGCCATACCACAGATTTCCCGTTAGCCGACTCCGTGGCTTTGGGGTGGCATCCTCGGTATCGTAGCCCTCAACGCAGAGCACCCTGGCGGGTTTCTTTCAGGGCTGGAGACGGTCATCATCGTTGCCTCCGCCATGTACTATTTTCACGGGCGATGTGCTGACGGTGACTCTGAGCAGGAGACGGTCGAAGGAGGACTCGACGAGAGTCCGACTCAGGCAACGGCGACGGCCTTGGACAGTTCGCTATGATGGATCCGACGGCAGCACTCGCCGTCCTGCTGCAGTGGGATTGTATCCATTATTTTTGTTAGTTGTATCCATTATTTTTGCTAAAGGTATCTGGTGAAGAGACTGAATGCTCGAACTGAGCATGCCGGTGCCGACCGGATCGATGAAGTCTTGGAGCGACTGGCACATGTAGAACGACGATGGACCGATACGCAGGACGTCATGCTCGCCCTCAGCGAGAAGCTGGATCATTGGGAACAGGAATCACGGCGTAGCGCAGTGGGTTCCGCCGAAAACGTGTGAAGGGGACTGATATGTTGGTAAAGATACTTGGAGGTATTCTACTCACCGTAGGTGTAATATTTGCCGCGAAAATTGTGTTCGGTTTCCTGATCACCATCCTATCGATCGCCGTCGTCGGTGGATTGATTTGGGCCGGTTGGCGTCTTCTGTCGCGTACGTAAGAGCCCGTGGGAGACACCGCGACTCCGGAGATCATGCTGCACGAAGGCCTGCGCCATCTTCGGGATGGACATGAGTCGGAAGGAATCGAGGACCTCGAGACCGCCTCCGCTGCGGGTTGGTTAGAGGCGCGTTATCAATTGGCCTTGCTCTATGCTCGCAAAGGCCGCAGGCGGGGCGTCCTGCGCCAACAGGCGATCGGTCACCTCGAGCGATCATCGCTGGAGAACAGAGTTTCGAAGCCAATCCGCAGATCGATGATGGGGTCATAGCCAGTCTGCGCCTCGATGATCTGCGTCTTCGTGGTGTAACGGCCAAGGGGCAAATGCCTACGCAGTATCGCTATCGCATCGGTGGTCTGGGGTCGGTGGTCTGTACGTGGATATGATGACAAAGCATTTGCTGGGGATCTTCTAACCTCACCTTAGACTCGCACTCGTTAAAGAGTTCCGTCCCAGCCGAGTCGTCTGGGACGGGGCTTTTTTAGAGCCCCTTGACGCAGCGTGCCTGGGCGGATCTACTTGGGCGACGCGATACAACCTATATCAACGAGCAAGTGAACGGTCCATGGAAAAGAGATATCGCGTCGAGGCTGACCTCGACGGCGAACTGGCTGAATTGTACTCCGGCATTCTTCAGGCCTTCGAGCAGGCCGGCAGCACCAGCCTGGGAGAGATGAATCGGACCCTGTTGCAGACGGGGATGCTCATGCATCTGTCGATGATGTCGAGCTTTGGGTTGCTTGCAGATGATGAAGCTGAGCGCCTGAAAGCGGTTGCCCAGAGCATTGCAGGCGATCATCTGATGTGGGAGATCGCACAAATGGCTTCGCAGCATTGGAGTGGCGATGGTGGAACGATCGATCTGAAAGCCTGAGGGAGGCTACACGTGTTTATACGACGATGTGGAGTTATTCTGTGGGATCTGGTTGACGACGGTCGCGAAGACTCCGTGCTACGTCTGCGAGATATGGGCCGCAATGGGATCAGTGTCGCTACGGCCGACCACACATTTCAGTAGTTGCGACCGCATCGACCACAGCAGAAGCTGCTGATCGAAGATACCGCTGCCATTATGGCATCATGCCAGAGTCCTGCCTTGAGTGGGTAAGTTCCTGTATTCAAGGGACTTCCGGCCCCTGACCTCATCTTGACAGCCCTCTGCGACCTGAGTATATTCGCGCCCGTTCAAACCCGATGATTTTAGCCTGTCACGATCACTTCTGAGCGGCCAGTTTTACTTAGGGCCGGCACGGAAAAGGGTGCGCGACCTGTCCGCCTACAACGACACGGTTCTCGATCATTATAATCATCCGCGCAACGTGGGAACGCTACCTACAGCAAATGCTGTCGGCCAGGCGCAGAACTCTGCTTGCGGTGACGTGCTACATCTCTATCTACAGATCGATGACGATCATGTTTCGCAGGCTCGATTCAAGACCTTTGGCTGCGCTGCAGCCATCGCCGCCGGGTCCTGTCTGACCGAAATGATTCAAGGAATGTCCGTTGCCAAGTTGGCGAATTTGCGCCGACAGGATGTCGTTGACGCACTCGGTGGGCTGCCACCAATGAAGACTCACTGTTCCGTGCTGGCAGAAGATGCAATTCGTTCTGCCCTCGACGACTACAACACCACATCACACGCACATCACCCACCCCGTTGTTGAAAGGACCCACCCGCCATGGCTTACGCCCTGCCTGATCTGCCCTATGCCTACGATGCGCTTGCGTCGACCGTTGACGCGCGCACGATGGAGATCCATCACAGCAAGCATCACAATGCCTATGTGACCAACCTGAATGCGGCCCTTGAGGGGCACGACGACCTCGCCAGCAAGAGCATTGAAGATCTGATCTCCGATCTCGACGCGATCCCCGAGGACATTCGCACGGCTGTCCGCAACAACGGCGGTGGTCACGCCAACCACAGCCTGTTCTGGCAGCTCCTGGCTCCCGAAGGCGATGGTGGTGAACCTTCTGCCGAAGTCGTCGCAGCTTCAGAGGCGGCATTTGGTTCAAAAGAGGCTGCCCACGAGGCGCTCATTAAAGCGGGGATGACTCGTTTTGGCAGTGGCTGGGCCTGGTGCGTTGTGAAGGACGGTAAGCTCGATATCATCAGCACCGCCAATCAGGATAGTCCTTTGATGACGGGTGACGGCACACCGCTCATCGCCATTGACGTGTGGGAGCACGCCTACTATCTGAATTACCAGAATCGTCGTCCTGATTATCTCGCGGCGATCACGCAGACCTTGAACTGGAATGAGATCAATCGTCGCTTCGCCGAAGCGACGTAAGCGACTCCCGTCGCGATTCAACATCACCCCGTGTGCGCAGATCCTGAAGCTTTTTGGCTTGCAGGATCTGCGACCTGTGGATGACAAAAGTCCTACTACTTACGTGCGGGAGTTTTCATGACCATCCATGGCTCACAGCAGGGATGTGCTGACCTGTCCGATGCTGGAGCGTCGAGTGACGGCCGCGTTGGGCGATGTACTGAGCCGGCCGAGGACCTCACCATGGCCCCGGCTCGGCTCGACGATACGCACCGCCAGCTTCGCGATGACGAGTTCTGGCGTGCCATTCCCGCCTATGCGGATCTGACGGCGGCGGAGTTTCACGACCACCGATTTCAAAGTCGAAATTGCGTAACGAGTATCCGCAAGTTGCGCGATGTGCTCGGTCCTCGCGTCAGCGACGCATTCTGCAAGGATGCTGAGGCGGGCACGATGCATTCCACGATGAGTGTGCGGATCTCGCCGTATATCCTGTCGCTTATCGATTGGGATGCACCAGAGACCGACCCCCTTCGAACCCAGTTCCTACCGCTCGCCTCCAGACTTAGGCCGGATCATCCCGAACTGGCGCTGGATTCACTCAACGAGCAGGGCGATTCACCCGTTGAAGGGCTGACTCACCGCTACCACGACCGGGCACTGTTCCTGGCTCTCGATACGTGCCCCGTCTATTGCCGGTTCTGTACTCGATCGTACTCCGTTGGGCTGGATACGGAGGATGTTGAGAAGGTGCATTTCGGTGCCAGTAGCGACCGATGGGAGCGCATCTTCGACTACATTCGTGAGCACGAAGAGTTGGAGGATATCGTCGTCAGTGGCGGCGATATGTACAACCTTCGTCCTGAGCAGATCAGCTATCTAGGCAATACATTGCTCGACATCGATCATATCAGACGCTTCCGCTTTGCCACCAAGGGCCCTGCGGTGATGCCGCAGAAACTGCTGACCGATGACGCTTGGCTTTCAGCGGTGACGGGGGTTGTTGAGGAGGGGAGGCGTCGTCACAAGTTGGTCGCTGTTCATACTCACTTCAATCATCCGAATGAGATAACGCAGGTCACGCATCAAGCGATGAACCGACTTGTCGAAGCGGGCGTGACCGTACGCAATCAATCGGTGCTTCAGCGTGGTGTGAATGATGATGTCCAAGCCATGCGGTGCCTGGTTCGTCGTCTCGGTTATGTGAGTGTGCAACCCTACTATGTGTTCGTCCACGATATGGTTCGTGGTGTGGAAGAATTGCGCACCAGCTTGCAGACTGCCATTCATCTGGAGAAACAGGTGCGCGGCGCAACGGCCGGCTATCACATGCCAACCTTCATTCTCGATACCATGGGTGGCGGCGGCAAACGGCACGTGCATGGCCACGAACACTATGATCGCACCACGGGAGTCGCCGTGTTCGATAGTCCCGTTGTGCGACCCGGGCAACAGTTCCTCTACCTTGATCCCATCGATGAACTGTCGCCTCAGGTGCAGCAGCGGTGGGCAGATGCGGATGCGCGACGGCAGATGATCGATGAAGCTCTCGCCATCGCCCGTAGACCTGACAGATCAGCGTAGTGCGCACGATGAGACGTAGAAGTGGTATCTTGTCGAACGACAGGCATGTCCTGACACAGGGGTGAACCATGGAATCGATGACCACATCTATTTGGGCAGGTGCCGACCTCTGGGTTGCTGTTTCCGGCGGCCTAGGGTTGTCGTTGGTTGGTGTCGGCCTTGGGTATTTCATCAGTCAGTATCTGAGAAAGAGTACGCAGCAGCGTCTTGAGAAAGACGCCGAAGAGCGCGCCCGCCGGCGGCTCGAAGAAGAGGATCGTTCGCAGCGGATCACCTTCCTCGAAGAGAAGGATGGTTGGTATCAGGCGAAGGCCACCCTTGAGCGAGAAGCAGAAGAGAGACTCGAGCAGCTCGCCGGCAAAGACAAAGATCTGGGTATTCGCGAGCGCGATCTCGACAACCAGCGCGATGAACTGCAGAAAGAATGGGATCGCCTAAAGAACCAAGAGCGTCGGCTCAGTTCCCGCGAACGTGTGATCCGCGATACGGAGCTTGAGCTGGAGAAGGTGAAGACCGAGTTGCGAGAGCGCCTCGAGTTGGTCGCCAACCTCACTGAAGAAGAAGCCAAGGAACAGCTCCTCGAACACCTTGCCGGCGATGTCCGCGGACGAGCCGCAGCGCTAATTCGCGCCGAGCGCACGCGGGCCAAGGAAGAGGCCGATCGTGAGGCTCGCCAGATCGTCGCTCAGGCGATCCAGCGCTGCGCGGTTGAAGAAGCGGAGCAGGCGGCCACGTCGACGGTGACCCTGCCAAGTGATAATCTGAAGAGTCGAATTATCGGTAAAGAGGGGCGCAATGTTCGCACCTTCGAAAATGCCACGGGTGTGAAGGTCATTGTGGATGATACGCCAGATACGGTGCTGTTGTCGTCCTTCGACCCCCTCAAGCGCGAGGTCGCAGCCAAAGCGATGGCACGATTGATCAAGGACGGCGGGTTTACACCGGCTCACATCGAGTCTGTCGTTGCCACCGCCAAGATCGAGCTCGATACGGAAATGGAAGACGCCGGTCGTCGAGCGCTCAGCGAGATCGGCGCCACGGAGTACCATCTGGAGCTTCCTGCCTCCCTCGGAAGATTGAAATTCCGCTCCAGCTATGGGCAGAATCAACTACAGCACTGTCTCGAAGTCTCGCAGCTGACGGGATTGATGGCGGCGGATATCGGTGTTGATGTTCAACTCGCACGTCGGGCGGGCCTCTTGCACGATATTGGCAAGACGATCTCGCGTGAGCAGGAGGGGACGCACATCGAATTGGGCATCGAGTTGGCAGAGAGGTTTCAGGAGCACCCTGTGGTGATGGAAGTAATCGCTGAGCATCACGAAGATCACGAGCGCCTCGATCCCATCTGCTTTCTCGTGAAGGCGGCGGACGCCATCTCCTCGATTCGTCCAGGAGGCCGGCGCGAAAATCCCGAAGGGTACGCTCACAGGATCATGAAGTTGACGGAGATCGCCAACTCCTTCGAAGGCGTGAAGGATGTCTTTGCGATTAACGCAGGTCGAGAAATTCGGGTCATGGTCCGTGGCGACCGCATTAGCGACGATGATGCTGAAATCCTCGCCTTCGACATCGCCGAACGCGTGCGCAATGAACTGACCTTTGCTGGGGAGGTGAAGGTGATGGTCGTACGCGAGACCCGCGCCGTGCGCTATACCGGTCCAACGCATCGTTCCCGTCCGCAACGCGGTCAGGGGACTGCGCGAGGTCGTCGGCGGCCTGTGCCGGAGGGGCGCAATGGCTCGTCGGGCAATGGGGATCGAAACGGACGATAAGGCATGGCGATCTGGCGAACCGTTGCGCGACTGCTGCGCCCACGTGTAAAGCTTAAACCGGCTGTCGCTCGTCTTGGTCGACCTCGCCTGACGCTGAACGACGCAGGGGATGTCCACTGTACGGCGTGTGCTTTGTGTGCAGCAACCTGCCCAAGTCACTGTATTCACATCGTGGCGGGTCCCCGCCCTGCCCATGAAATCACGTCAAGTGAGCGCATGGCGCAGACCTTTGACGTTGATCTTGCGCGCTGTGTGCAGTGCGGATTGTGCGTTGAGGCGTGTCCCGTCGATGCGGTACGCCTCAACGGAGCGCTGCCTACCCAGGTGAGCACGCACCAAACACTGCGCCTCGATCTGGAGGCCTTGAAGACCCTCTGATGTCCGCATCACCAGGTCCACCCTCCTCTGACAATAGGCCACGCTCCGCTCCCGGCGGCAGGGGGATTGTCATCCTCGGCTGCACGGGGTCGATCGGCGAGACGACGTTCAGTGTCCTGGAGGGGCTTGAGGGGCAGGCAGATCACGACATTCGTGTTGTCGGACTCAGTGCCGGAACGCGCGTCGAAGGGCTCATCAAGCATGCCCGCAGGTGGCGCCCCGAGGTCGTGTGTGTCGCCGAGTCCGCAGCTGTTGAGCGGGTTAAGGCTGAGCTTCCCGAATGCGAAGTGCTTTGTGGCGAGTCAGGACTACGCGAGTTGGTTCTGCGAGACGGCGTCGAGGTTGTCGTCAACGGACTCGTGGGAGCTGTCGGCTTGATGCCGACGCTTGCTGCTCTCGACGCAGGTCGTGACGTGGCGATGGCAAACAAGGAACCCCTCGTGATAGCGGGAGGCCTCGTTCTCGAGCGCGCCAGGCAAGGAGGCGCTCGTCTGTTGCCCGTTGACAGCGAACCCAGTGCTATGTGGCAATGCCTTCGGGGTGAACGGATCGAGGACGTTTCGCGCCTGATTCTGACGGCCTCCGGTGGTGCCTTTCGTGGTCGTGAGCGTCGTGAGCTCAAACAAGTGACCCCAGAGCAGGCGTTGCATCACCCCACATGGTCGATGGGGCCCAAAATCACCATCGATTCGGCGACCTTGATGAACAAGGGCTTCGAGGTCATTGAGGCTGCGTGGCTCTTTTCGGTGCATGTGGATGCCGTCGATGTCGTCCTGCATCGCGAGTCAATCGTCCATGCGATGGTCGAATTCATCGATGGGGCGATGCTCGCCCACATGGGACGCACCGATATGGCGTTGCCGATCCAGTATGCGCTCACCGAACCTGGTCGCATGCCGGGCCCTCTGGCGCCGCTGAATCTCGCCGAGGTTGGTTGTCTACATTTTGAAGCGCCAGATCTGGCAGAATTTCCGGGACTCGCCCTGTGTTATCAGGCAGGGCGTGCAGGGGGGACCGTGCCGGCGGCGTTGAGCGCAGCCAACGAGGAGGCTGTTGCGGCATTTCTGGCGGGCGAGATCGGCTTCCTCGACATTCATCAGATCAATGAACGCGTCGTGGCCGACCACAGCCGCCAGGAGGCCGACGACCTCGACCTGATTATGGCAGCAGATGCCTGGGCACGCCAGCAGGCGCGATCTGTGATCTCTACCCTACTATGAGGCCCGTGTGAGCAAGAGCAAGTCCCGCCGTAAGTTGGCTCGTCCGATCGTAGAAGAGCCGCCGCTATCCTCAGTCGATCACACGCGCAGTATTTCTGCATGTCAGCAGGTTCTGAGATCACTGACGGCCGCAATGATTGGTGCCTTTGTGCTCATCGTCATACTCACAACGATCTCCGTCAATGAAGCGATTCAGATCGTTGGCCAAGGGCTTTACTTTATCATTCTCGCGTCTGTCGTGATTTCCCTCTTCGTTTGGCTTGTACGTATTCGATTTGAGCGACAAATGGGAAAGAATCCACCCACCGCTGCCGAAATACTGAAGAGAGTGTGAATCATGGAGCAGATCCTTGCCAAAGGCCGTTTCCACGCGGCCCATCGCCAATTGGGATACGAGGGAAAGTGCGCTTGGGTACATGGGCATACGTGGCGGGGTACATTCATCGTTCGTGCCGAGGCGTTTCCGCGAGATGAACTGGACATGTCCGTAGACTTCGGTGCCCTAAAAGACATTTTCAAGGAATTGGACCATCGAATGCTTGTGTCCGCGCAGGATACGACATTCCTCGATTCCGGATTGTTCGAACCAGAGGGTGTCGTCGTCATGCCGGGTAGCAATCCGAGTGTTGAGAATGTGACCCACTACTGTATGAATGAGGCGGTGGAGCGTCTCGCAAAGCTGTTTCCCGGACGGGGAATCGACTACGATTTAGAACTGACCATTCAGGAGACGGAGAACAATTTCTTTACACTTCGTCGTACCGTGACCATCTGACTCTCCCCATCCTCGCGATCGGATCAGCATCATGCCTCGAGAAGGACTGATGACAGCCGTAGCTGCGGCCCGATATCTCAGTTGTTCGGTTTCCACCGTGCGCCGCATGGTCGGCCGCAGTGAGATTCCACACTTCCGCCTTGGAAAACTCATTCGCTTCCGACGTAGCCAGATCGATGCATGGCTCGCCCTGCATCACGAAGGTGACATCCCGGCAGAACCGTCGCGAGATGTGGCACCCGATCCTGACCAGCTCTTCCTCTTTGGTCGCGACATCGCCACGGGATAAAGGATCTCGTTGAAACCGCGTCTTCTGCTAGGTCTGTGCCTCGTCACACTTCTACTGGGCTGCAGTTCACCGACTCGTGACAACCCCGATGACCCTCTATTGGAGGGCGGCGATGACGGGATTGAGCTGATCGCTGAGTTGCCAAGTGGTGTAAAAGCGGTAGGAGGTCTGCTGGCAAAGATTCGCTATGCGGTGACGGCTGCCGATATGGCGGACACCGTCACTGGTACGATGAATCTTGTGGGCCCCCAGGCACGTGGACTTGTGCAGGGACTCGCCGTGGGTAGTGCGAGGCGTTTTTTGGTTGAAGTTTTTGACGTCAATCATATCCGCACATTCTCAGCCGTTGATACCCTCGACATTGGTGCGAATGTACCGCAGGCGGTTCGCCTGACGTTGACCCGTCTGACGGGGAGTCTCGAGTAGACCTCACGGCTTCCACCTGAGATCGTCAATCTTAGAGTCGCTGTGGTTGTCGCCGGGGACACGACGATGACGCTTGAGTACGATGTGGATGGTGATCTGCAGGAGCAGATCAAAGGAATCCCGACAGGTACAGGTGTCGAACTGGTGATGGCCGGTCTGGATGGAGACGGACAGGTGTTGGTCTCTGTGACATTGCAGACCGACATCCGCAATGATCTTATTGCACGCGTCACATTGCCCGTCGAAACAGGGGCTGTTGATGTGATCGCGAACTTTCCAGATTTCGTTCGCATCGTTTCAGTCGATCGCTTCAGCGATTCCGCCGCCGTGTTTTTTGTCCGATCTCTGACGCCCAGTCTGCCCGAAGCCAATGAGCCGATCGATTTTGACGAGCTGTTTCTGCATCGGGCCCTGGGGCCGAATGAAGAGACCGTCGAGTTCTATCACTTTGATGTCCGATCGAAGACACCTGGCAAGATCTACAAGCTGCTCGATCGCCGTGGGGATGACATTCCTGCACAGCTGCCAGTCTTTGATGAGATCCCAGGGGATGAGGGCTACAACGACTTGAGACTCGTGGTCGAGGTGTATGTCAGCGATCTCGATTACCGTGCCAATTCGATCACATCTCTCGAACAGATTCTTGCGTCTGGTTTTGACACGACACACACTGAAGATCTGGTGAACTGTGTCATGGTCCCTGATGGCTCCACAGCGTTGAAGCGTTTCGATCCACTCGATGCGACGGGGCTCATGGATGGATGGTATCGTGACCAGGTTGTGAGGTATCTGTTGTTCGAGAATCCAGACAGTGATGCGGCAGTCGATTTCTCCGGCACCGAAATCTCGGTATCGGTGATGTACGCTTTTCTAGAGAATGATCGAGATGTTCTGGATGGATTCGCCGTTGACCCCCTGGGGGCCACACACAACGTCGTGACGCGTTTGCCCGCAGAAGAGGGCTACGGTCCCGTATGGGCACTGCGACTGTTCAAACTCGATGTCTTCGACCGCGTCACATCCGTTACCAGCGCCCAGGACAACGATCGCGAAGACAACGTCATCGATCTGGGTGAGGTCCTGCTCATCAACGCGCCCGTCGTCTCGGTGGAATGACAACCTCAGCTCGCCAGCCAGCGATCCTACCGAGGGCCGGTGTTGTATTTGGAGCGGGTGTTATGGGGCGGCAGATTGCTGCCTTGCTGGTCAATGCAGGTCTAAAAGTCCACCTTCTCGATCTGGGAACGGCCGAAGATCCCGCGAGCCTGGCTCGCCAGGCCATGGTCGATCTGCCAGGTATGCGACCTGCGCCCCTGTTCCGCAGCACAGATACCCAGAATATCCAGCCGGGTGCCCTGCACGATGCGGGCCGCGCTCTGGCCTGTGCCGAATGGGTCATCGAAGCCGTCGTCGAGGATCTGACCATTAAGCGGTCAGTTTTGGATCTTATCGAAGCACAGGTCCATCCAGATGCAGTCGTGAGCACCAATACCTCCGGACTGCCCATAGCCAGTCTTTGCGAAGGCCGCAGCGACTCGTTCTGTCGCCGCTTCCTGGGAGTTCACTTCTTCAATCCTCCACGAGCCATGCCGTTGGTAGAGGTGATCCCTGGCGAGGCAACCGATCCTCAGATTGTTGAATCGTGTCGCGATTGGGTTGAGAGTGGATTAGGGAAACGGGTCGTCGTCTGTCGTGACACACCCAACTTCATCGCCAATCGTCTTGGTGTGTTTTGCCTGATGGATGTTTTGCACCGGATGGTGGATCACGGGTTGAGTGTCGATGCAGTGGACGCTGTGACGGGGCCATTGCTCGGCCGTCCACGAAGTGCGACCCTGCGTCTGTGTGACCTGATCGGCCTCGACACGCTCTCACACGTAGCCCAAACCGTCTATGATGGCATCGTGGATGATCCGTGGCGGGAGACTTTTTCACCCCCCGAATTCATGCGGGCCATGATCGAAGCGGGACAGCTCGGGGCCAAGTCCGGACGTGGCTTCTACGCCAAACAGGCCAAAGAAATTCAAAGCCGGGACATGGCCAACGGTGGCTACCGATCTCGGGAGAAGATGAAACTCAATTTGGCCACGCGCGGCCCCCTCGGCGAACGCCTGGATGCCTTGTGGTCGACAAATGACGCGCTGGGTCAGTTTGCTCGCGAGCATGTGGCGGTCACCATTGCCTATGCTGCGTCATGTGCAAGGCAGGTGGCGGATCGACTCGAGGACGTTGATCGCGCGTTGATGTGGGGCTTCAACTGGGAGGCCGGGCCCCTTGAAATGATCGACCTCATCGGTCCGCAGAAGTTGGTCGATACCCTGGAAGCTTGCTCGCAGCCTGTGCCGGCGCTCATCGGTGATCTGGCTCGTGCAGGTGGAACCGTGTATCGGACAAGCGAACATGGTGTGGGTGTCATCGCGTCCGATGGGACCTATGTCGCCCAGACATCGTCGGGCCCCCTGGGCGACGCAGACTATCTGGATAGCCTCGACGTACTCGAACAGGGCGATGGGGCCAGACTCTACGACGCAGGGCGGGGTGTAGGGGTGCTGGAATTTCACGCGGGGCCACTGAATATCCTTGGACCCGAGCCTTTGCACATGGCAGCAGCCGTGGCGAACAGTGGCCAGCTTCAGTCGGTGGTTCTGTGTGGGGCGGGCGAACACTTCTCGGCAGGTGCTGACCTGCAGCTTCTTCGGCGACTCATCGAGGGGGAACAGTGGCAGGAGATGGAGGAGTATCTGGTATTGTTCCAATCCACTACGGCGCTCATGCGCTTCGCACCGATTCCCGTCGTGCTTGCCGCAGGTGGGCTGGCGCTGGGTGGGGGCTGCGAATTTTCTCTGACTTGTGCCGCCCGTGTGCTGGCAGCAGAGTTGCGAATCGGTCTGGTGGAGGCAAAGGTTGGGCTGATTCCCGGTGCGGGAGGCTGTAAGGAAATCGTGCGGAGATGCGGGCCGGATATCGATGGTGTCTTCGAGATCTTGCGGACAGGGGCGATGTCGGACAATGCGCGACAAGCTCAGGATTGGGGATTGGTCGACGCATCAGATACAATCCGGATGGACGGGCATCGGGTTGTACAGCACGCTGTAGAGGAGGCCCAGCGACTGGCCGACGGCTGGCAGGCACCGGCTGCCGTCGATCTGAAGACGGCGGGGGCCGAGGGGCTTTCGCGCAAGGTCGAAGAATTGGAGCAGGCCCACATCGCTGGACAGATCACTCAACACGATGTCGTCGTCGGCCAGGCTCTGGCACAGGTTCTGTGTGGGGGAGGCGAGCCTCTCGTCTCACAGCAGCGTCTACTCGATCTCGAACGCGAGCAGTTCCTGGCACTCTGCGCTACGGTGGCAACCAGAGAGCGCATGGTTCACATGTTGGATACGGGAAAGCCCCTAAGCAACTAACAGCGAACTTGGTAGTGGGGTAGAAGAGGAAGGGCAATCATCATGGCATTGCGAACAGCAGGGCAATATCGACAGGGGCTCAGGGACGGCCGCGTCGTCTACTATCGTGGTGAGCAGGTCGAGGACGTGACGACGCATGAGCACCTTAGCTTAGGCGTCGATCATACATCCCTCGACTTCGATCTGGCTGAGGACGAAGACCATCGCGAGTTGTTCAGTTGGGCAGACGACGATGGTATCCTGCACAGTCGCTACTACAAACATCCAGCCAGTGCACAGGATTTGCTCAATCGCCGCGAGATGATCGAAACCTCGACTCGACTCGGAGGCAGCACGGTCCTGCTGATCAAGGAGATTGGTACGGATGCACTCTTTGCCCTCGATCTGGTGAGTCGAGTGATCGATGAGAAAGCAGGAACCGACTATCATGAGCGGGTCACTGCCTTTCATCAGCATGCGCGCGATCACGACCTTGCACTGGCCGTGGCGCAAACAGATGTGAAAGGGGATCGCGCGCTCCTGCCATCCGAGCAGGAGCACCCTGACTACTACGTGAGAATCGTCGAAGAGCGGGCTGATGGCATTGTCGTACGTGGCTGTAAGGCGCATACGACGAATACACCTATGGTCGATGAGATCATCGTATTGCCAACGCGAGCGCTAGCAGAGCAGGACGCCGCGTATGCTGTCGCCTTTGCGATTCCTGTGAATACACCCGGCGTAAAGTTGTTGGCCAGTCCCTTTGGGGCCTCCGAGCGTCGCAGCAAGTTTCACTATCCCGTCAGCTCGAAGCACCATCTCGTCGACACGCTGACGATTTTCGACGACGTCTTCATTCCCAAGGAGCGTGTCTTTTTGCAGGGCGAATGGCAGGCCGCCGGATTTCTGGCCAACACCTTCGTTGAGTTCCACCGGTATACGGCCGTTTCTTACAAACCGCCACTATGCGATCTGTTTATCGGCGCCGCCGCATTGCTGGCTGACTACAATGGCCTTCCAAAGGTCAGTCACGTGCGTGAGAAACTGACGAAGCTGATCACCTGGACGGAGACCGTACGTGGGCTGGGGCGTGCTGCGGCCCACGACTGTCGCATCACCGATTTTGGTCTTGCTGTTCCCAATGTCCTGCTGACGAATCTGGCCAAATATGCATTCGCCGATTCATACCATGAAGCCATTCAGTGGGTGCAGGATATCGCGGGGGGGCTGGTCGTCACCGGCCCCGACGAGTTGGATATGGCCAGCGACGAACTGCGACCGTATATCGATCGTTATCTCGGTGGAGCCAATGTCGATGCTGACACACGTCTACGGGCGATGAATCTGGTGCGGGATCTGACGGCGTCAGAATTCGGTGGCTACAATCAATTGCTCGCCATTCATGCAGAGGGGTCCCTGGAAGCGCAGAAGATCACCATCTTCCGCGACTATGATCTGCAACGCTGTAAAGACCTGGCGGCAGATGCGATCGGTGTCAGTCGGTAACAGTCAAGATGCCTACAGGGCGGTCCAGCCTCCATCGACGAACAGCGTCGTACCTGTGATGTAGCTGGCCGCCTCGGATGCGAGAAAGACGATGGGCCAGGCGATTTCCTCTGGTGAGGCAAAGCGACCGAGCGGCGTGCGTTCCTCGATGGCGGTTCGAATTTGATCGCGCTTGTGCAGTTCGGCCGTCATCTCTGTCGCTGTATATCCTGGTGCCACGGCATTGACTCGCACGCCACGCTGAGCCCATTCGACACCCAATGTGCGGGTCAGGCCTGTGAGGGCCGATTTGCTTGCCGTGTAAGCGGAGAGTTTCGGTATGGCTCTGGCGCCGGCGAGGGATGTCACATTGATCACGACGCCTTTGCCGCGATTCAGCATCGCCTTGCCGAGGCGGCGAGTCAGCTCAAATGGCCCGTCCAGATTTACGTCGAGTAGGTGGCGCCATTCCTGCGTCGTCATGTCCTCAGCTCCCTTCACATAGGGGCTGATGGCGGCATTGTTGACAAGGATATCAATGCCTGCACCGGACCAAAGGCCCTCAGCCTGCGACACGACGGATTCCACCGAATCGGCGTCGGCCAGATCTGCGTCGATCGCCACGGCCTGGCCGCCCGCTGCGGCGATGGCGTCGACGACTTCGTCAAGTTGGCTGCGTGTGCGGCTCACCACGATGACCCGCGCACCTGACCGTGCAAGGGCCAGTGCCGTCGCCCGGCCGATGCCACGGCCCGCTCCCGTCACTATAGCCGTGCGATCCTTCAAGTCGAAGGGGTGCTGCAACTGTAATGCTGACTCCAGCATTGCCATCCTCTTTCTGGCGATTGAGTGTTCTCCCCATGAGACAGTTCGGCGAATATTATACGTGTCCCCACCAGGTAACCCAATCAACCCAGTCTGTGACACGACGCCGATGATACACCTCGATCAAGCCCTAGTGAATCACCCAGATGAATCGGTCAATCTAGCACGAGTGCTGGCCTTGTGTGCTTGTGGCTTCAACGAGCGGGCGCGCCAGGCTCTCATCGCCCTGTTGCCGGGGCCGTTGGCCGCGACGGTGACCGCTGCCTCTCGTCAGGGCGATGACCTGCTCACATCGGCGACAGGACCGATCGAGGAAGCGCTGGCTGCCCCGTGGCTTGCTCTGCGCCAAGTGGAGGGCACCGAGGCCGATGCTGCATCACAAGAGGCGGACAGTCTATCCTCATCCGAGGAATCGTCGTCCGAGACCGGTGATGCTGACGTCGATGCATTCTTCGCCGAGTCAGATACGGCGATCCGTGCACAGGTAGCCTCCCAGTCAGGGAGCAAACCTGCAGGGAGCGAGCTCGCGGCGACGCTGTTCGCGCGTTTGCTGATCGGCGCTGCAGGGCGAAGTCTTGGTATGTATTGCCAGCAGTACCGCCTTGAGTGTCAGTCGTCGGTTGCCGGTGCAGGAACGCCCCGCCTTGCAGGCACTACGTGATGCTCTTGGGAAGGGCAACGAATTTCGGGATAGAGAGCAGTGGGGTGTAGATAGGGCCTGCGATGTCCTGCGGGCCCTCGATGGCACACCCCCCTTGCGTCGGGCCCTGGGGTCGACGGCTGCGGTTGATGCCGAGGTCGTCGCCGTTGTGCAGAGTCATCTGTTCGATTTCATTGATCTGACCCGTCTGCGCGACACAGAATTACAGGCCTTGCTCGGTGCCTGTGGCAATGCCAATCTCGCTCGCGCCTTGTTCGGCGCCGCTGAGTCTGTGCGTGAACGGATCCTGGCCAATGTCTCTGACCGACGCTCCGACTTGATCGGTGACGAGACGGATCTTCATGCGGAAGCGACGGCCGACGAAATTGATCTTGCGCGACGTGAGATCCTCGCACGAGTTCGCATCCTGTATGAGAAGGGGACCATCACCACCTACTTCGGTTCGATCCAGAACATAGATGATGATGTAGATGCTCAGGAGGAGGAAGGGGAGGACGAAGCAACCCAGGAAACGGAGGGAGACCCGCAAGAGGCTGTCAGCAGTCAGTCCTCAAGGCGCATCCTGCAGAGGGTCATCATCATCGGTGTACTCTCAGGCGTCTCCATCATGGCCCTCGTGAGTATTGTGGGGTGGTTGACATCGTCTCCTGCGTCCTCCCCGAAACGTACAGATCCTCGCACCGATGCAAGACCACAGGGAGTCTCCTCGGGTCGAATTGCCGTGGCGGTGGAAACCGACCCCTCCTCGACAACAGCACCCGCGAGTCGTCAGCTTGTTCCGGGACAAACGATACGGACC
>Ga0115002_10003249_pt1 | contig 20449 bp, 14 predicted proteins | sample ArcticOcean_MG_C_8_FD_89576 | JGI IMG/M metagenome (GOLD analysis project Ga0115002, IMG submission 89576) | Marine microbial communities from western Arctic Ocean - ArcticOcean_MG_CB11_86 | ecosystem: Environmental > Aquatic > Marine > Oceanic | place: Arctic Ocean: Canada Basin | collected... | reverse complement strand
GAATTCGGCTTCGATTACCTGCGCGACAACATGAAATTCTTGTTGGACACGATGGTTCAGCGGAGCCACCATTTTGCCATCGTCGACGAAGTAGACAGTATCTTGATCGACGAAGCTCGAACTCCTTTGATCGTTAGTTCCCTACCCGAGGATGCGGAAGAGAAACTGCAATTGCTTTACAGTTGGTCCGCAAAACAAGTCTACAATTTCGACGAGCCCGATCACTATCATTACGACCATCAAAGGCGATCTATTTCACTTACCCCAATCGGTCGGCGGCTGATTCGGGAAATCAAGAAACCCGATCTAGTCGAGGAAGCAGATCTGTTCGAGATCTATTCGAAAATCGAGACTGCGATCAAGGTAGCCAGAGAATTTACTCGGGACCGACAATACATTGTTCGCGATGACGAAGTCGTCATCGTCGACGAATTCACTGGTCGGCTTGCAGAGGGCCGCAAATGGCGAGAAGGAATCCATCAAGCCGTCGAGGCGATGGAAGGCTTAGAAGTCAGCCTGCCCACGGGTGAAGCTGCTCGCATCACAATGCAAGACTTTTTCTCCCAGTACCAGCGCGGCTGTGGAATGACCGGAACTGCCGACGACGCTCGAACGGAATTCCGTCAAGTCTACTCGATGCCAGTTCGTATCATTCCCACCAATCGACCATCACAACGTATCTACATGAAGGACTTGGTATTCGGCACTAGCGCCGCCAAGTGGAACGCAATCGTGAACGAAGTGCGGGAGATGCATCAGCTCGAACGCCCAGTCCTGATTGGAACTCGTTCGATCAACAACTCCGAACTCGTTTCCAAGCTGCTCGATGAAGCAAGAATCCCACATCTCGTACTCAACGCCCGACAAAACGCACAAGAGGCGGATATCGTAGCCTCGGCTGGTGAACGCGGACGAGTAACCGTTGCGACTAACATGGCAGGTCGAGGCACGGATATTTCGATTCACGAGGACGTCTCCCCACTCGGCGGTCTGCACGTGATTGGCACCGAGTTGCATGAATCTCCACGTGTCGACCGACAACTGTTCGGACGCTGTGGGCGGCAAGGCGATCCCGGTTCCTGCCGACAATTCATGTCGCTCGACGACGAAGTGTTCCTGGCGGCCCTTGGTCCACTTCGATTTGAAAAATTCAAATCGTATGGCGAAAAAAACGATACCGATTTACCCCGCTTGGCTCGTGTCTGCCGACGACTTCAAGCACGCGTCGCTCGACGATTCTATCAACAGCGCAAGCTCCTTCTTTTTCAAGAACGCGAGCGTAAAAAACTGCAGTTGCAAATGGGACAAGACCCCTACCTCGACGCCTCAAACTAATCTTAGTGTAGTCTTCCTCTCCGAGAGCTTGTGAAAAATGCAGCTACGCTCGCTAGTGCGTGGTTTACGCAGTTGAAAACAAGTGCTTTTCCACCGTCTGACGACGGTAGCTACGGAATAAATCACAACCTCTCCGAGGTAGAACTTCTTCCTTCTTCTGTGCGACAATGGATGTCTCGCGCCACCGCACAACGGTCGCGCACAACGGTCGCGCAGGCAAAGGGCCCACGTCCTCCGAGGGCGCGTCAACTGTGCGTCAACTGTGCGTCAACTGTGCGTCAACTGTGCGTCCACGAGCGGCCCATCAAGCAGCTTGAGATTTGTTATCTAACTCACAATGAGATCCCTGAAGGGGTTCATGCGAAATGATAGCCCTCATTCCCAGGAGAATATCCCGGCAATATGCCATGAAATCAGTTGATTTTCGCAGTTATTTCACTTCAACTAACAGTTCAACAATTACTCAGGTCACGAAACTACTCAGTTGAATCGAATCGCGAGCCTAACCATGCCTCACAGCCTCTCTTCACAATTGCGCCGACGAACGAGAAAAACACTACAGCTCGAATCGCTGGAAACTCGAAACTTGCTGGCGACGATTTTCGTAAACGACAACTGGTCGTTGGACAACGATCTCGGCGCAGCTGGCTTGAGCACGGGTGACGAGGTAGCAAACGATCTCGACGGTGGAAGCTCGACGGGAGTTTACGGCACGACGGCATTCGGCACGGTCGTTACAGCGACAGATGATTTCGACGATGGCAACGATTCAGCCAATCCAGCGTGGGCTCGATTCGATCCGTTTGGCGCCGCCGCGCCCGCAACCTTCTCTTTTCCAAACGGCGAATACCGAATTCAAGCGGCCAACTCACCTAACCCAGGTGCGTTTGGCGCTGGGCGAGCGGGAAGCTTCTTGCCAGACATCGTTCACGACTTTGAGGTGAGCGTCGATGTCGCAAACTACGGGCTTGGACTCGATCAAACTTTTGGGTTGGTTGCACGAGCCACCTCTGTTGGCGCAGGAACCACCGACGGTTACCTCCTGGCCTTCGACACGCCTGGTACAGATCTGAACATCGTCGCTATCGACGGGGAGGTTCCAACAACACTCGCCTTTGTCGACGTTGGAGAACTCACCATCAACAGAGACTACAAGCTGGTCTTCCGCGGAGTGGGGCAATCGTTGACGGGAGAGATATACGAGTCTCCGAATTTCGCTACCCCTTTGAGAACCATATCGGTCGACAACGGCTTACACAGTCAAGGACAAACAGGATTGTTTACTTCCGTATTTACGGGCGATGGAGTCGGTACTTCGGACGTAACTTTTGACGACATGAGCGTCGCCACTTCGCTACCAAACACCGGTTCGATTTCGGATGCGGTCGCAGCCGCCGCTGCGAACGATTCACTCGTGATCCTCGACGGGTCCTATGCGGGCGCCTCCAATGTGAATCAGGCTCTAGACGTTCAAATCGGCGAAGGCGTAGGCGCGATCACGGTCGAGTCTCTAACGCTCAATGCTAACGCCTCCCTGGCATTCGACCTGCAAGGATTGACGGCAGCCGAGTACGACGTCATTACCGCGACCAATGGAATCGCATTGAACGGAGCAACACTTCGCTTGAATCGTGGAGTTGCCGCTCCTCCCAACACGAATTTCGTCGTCATTGAAAACGACGGCAACTCGCCAGTTGTTGGCACATTTGATGGAATCCCGGAAGGCGGATCGATCATCGTCGATGGCCAACCCTATACAATCTCCTATGCTGGTGGCGATGGAAATGATGTCGTCATTACCGCTCATGCGGCAACCGAAGTTGTTTCCGCGCTGAAGGACAACACAATTTTCAGTGAAGGCGAATTGAGCAACGGGGAAGGAGTGCACATTTTCTCCGGGCGAACTGCCAACACAAACGCGAACCGTCGAGCCTTGATTGCGTTTGACTTCACAACGATTCCACAAAACTCGCTGGTCGTTAGTTCGAATGTAAAAATGACGGAGCACAAAACTATTTCCGGCTCCCAAACGGTTGGATTTTTCAAGTCCAGTAGCGAATGGGGCGAGTCGACATCGGATGCAACAGGAAACGAAGGCAGAGGTGTAGCAGCTGCGATAGGTGACGCAACCTGGACCCATCGCGCCTTTGACACCGACACATGGAACTCCCCAGGCGGCGACTTCGCAGCTATACCGTCTGCTACTGCTTCAGTCGTTGGAAACGGCGACTACAACTGGAACGGATTTGGAATGATCAACGACGTTCAATCGTGGGTCAACGGCGCCGCAAACACGGGCTGGTTTGTGGTTGGAAACGAAACGGCAAGTGGCACCGCCAAGCGATTCCATAGTCGCGAGTCAGGAAATGCCAACGGCCGCCCAGTACTAACCGTCGAATTTGTACCACCTGTCGTCACGCCCACGATCGCCAACGTCGGGATCAACACAGATAAAATCGACCCGCCCGATCTCGCGACGCCTCAGCCGACAAGCTGGGCACAACAACGCAGTGACCTCCGATCAGTAGTTGTTGAATTCAGCGAAGCGATGGCTCCGATAACACCTGCCGACATCGTGCTGACGAACTTGGGCATCAACGCTCCCGTCGATGCCGACACGATTATCCCCGTGACCGCTGGGCAACTGAGCCAAAATGGAAATGATCTAACGATTTCATTCCCACGCGAATCGTTACCTGAAGGCGCATATTCGCTTGAAATATTGCCAACAGCGACGAACGTCGGCGGACTGCCGCTCGACGGTAACGGAGATGGCACAACAGGTGACTCATTCCTACTGGTCGCCAACGGAATTAACAATTTCCACAAGATGACATTTAATTTCAGCGGAGACGACGGAGTCTCAGTTTTCGACTTCACGACGTTCGCCTACTGGTTTGGCGAGTCAATAGAGCCCATTGGAAGCGCCCCTGAGTACGCTGATGTGAGCGATGACGATGGAGTCTCCGTCTTCGACTTCACTGCCTTCAGTGACAATTTCGGCAAGGGAATCACTCTTCCGGTAGCATTCGCATCGCATCTAATTGGTGGCCCAGCAGACCCGGTTGAGTCCACGTCACTTGACTCATTCGGCGAAACCGAGCAACTGGCCGCTGTGGCACCGCTGGAACGCTGGGAACTACAACGACCAGCCCGTCGTGCTCCATTAGAATTAGCTTCGGCAACCGACGAAATTTCCGATGTACTCGACGTATTGGCGGAAGACATCGCTGGCGCATTCATCTAAATAGACGTCGCGGGATCACAACAGCCGTTGATTTTTGACAACGCGTTGCGGCGTAGGTTGTGACAAACTTGCGCGTCGATATGCCTCGGCCAGCGTTCTATTCCGGACAACTGGAACTTTGGCGCTATTGGCGCGAGTATTGCTTTCTTAGCTGGGACTTCGCAACGCGCCGACATCTCGTCGGTTGCGCCTTAACAGCCAATTCCTGGCGACCCAGCATTTGGGGTAGATGAATCAACGACATTGAGCACTTCGATATCCTCTGGATCATCGCGGCGATTGCTGGCATCAGCCTCGTTTTGCTTTTCGCTTCCTGCGCCTTCATAGATTTCATGAAAAAAACGACTACGCTAGGACGAAGTCTAGTCGCGCTTGGCACCGTCGTGCTGCTCGGCTCAATTGGATACGCCAGCAGCTTCGAATACCATCGCTATCAAATCTATTATCAACTCGGAATGGCGAAACGATACCAGCAAGCGAACATCAGCCTACCGATCGTCGCCGCTGATTTTCGACATAATTCGGCTTTGCGAGGACGCATGATCTCCGAGGTCAAAGCGTATCTCACGGAACAGAGCCGGACGGATGCCTTCGACATTACTGCCGTTCAATACCAAGGCGAGAATTGGTATCACTTCAATAAACTCGTAATTGATTATCAAATTCGCGAACAACAAGAGGCGTCCCGATTGACAATTGAAATTACGCCCGATACCGAGGAGACGCTTCGATTTTGCGAAGGCCTCGTCGCCGGTCGCAAAGCAACACAATCTGGCCTTCTTCATGCCGGAGTCGCAAACTAACGACGGCCAGCAAGCTTACTTAGCGAAATCGAGCCGCGAAAATCGGCTTCGATTTGCCCTGGACGGCCATCGATGATTTCGAGTATCCTCTGCCGCTCGACTTCGCGAAATCAATTAGCACAAGGATGTGACACTATGCGACTCAACTTCTTTGATTGGATTCGGGAAGGAGTTAAGCAATCGGTATTGCTGGGAATCTCCGACGCCGCAACTCAAATCGGCTCCCCTGAAGAAGTAGACCAGTTGAACGATCAACTCTTCAAATCGTTCAAGAAGCCCATCGCCTCCCGCACTCGAGGCAAGCGCAAAGCCCTCGGTCGCTCTCTCTCCGACTGCATGCCCAAAGACGAGTGATTGTTGACAAGTGATTATTGACGGAGAGACGGGGCCTTTGAGACGGGGCCGTTACGCCCCAACTCGCTTTGCGTAACCAGCTTTGCTCCAAACACAAAAAAAAGGCGACTCAAATTGAGTCGCCTTGTTTTTGTTATATCTACGTTGAGCTCGAAGTTTACAACTCAAAGTTCAGCGTTCTTTGGAACATTCGCCAAGCTCGCTGCCACAGCGGTTGCCAACCGGTATAGATCCGAGCCTTACCGCGTAACCCAACTCGGAACTTCCCATTATCGTTATCGATTGCGACTCGAGCCTGGAACGAAGCACTCAATGGTACGGGAACACCGCGAGCGTCGGTTCGTGTATTGAGAGAGCCTCCATGTTGACTGGAAAGGGCAGGGGACGCTTGTTCCACCTTCGTCTGAGCCATCTCGCCGAGTTCGCCATCGTAGGCCTTGTCGGGCCAAGCATCGAACAGCATGTCGACTGCTGGTGTCATTCCCTTGTTGATTGCTTGATCAATGATGTCGATATCGCCTTGATCAATTACCAACACAGCTTCCATCTTGTCTCCACTTCCGATTTGGCAGATCAGATCGTCGGGAGTTAAGACAGCGTTACTGTTCTTACCGCTGAACAAAGTGTCAGACCATTGCGGCAACATGCCACCACCGGACTGACCGCTGCGCGATGGGGGCGGATAAACCACGCCACTCATCGGTGCCAGAATCGTCAGATTTTTCAGTTCGTCATGCTTCTCGACGAGCTGAATGGACTTAGAATCTTTGATCTTATTGATCTCAGGGATTCGGAGCAGTACGTCTGGGTTAATCAGAGCCTGCCGGCGCAACGTCATGAGTTCTGTGTCGAGTTGCGTGATTTCACCTTCGAGTCTCGCAACGCTCAGCCTCAGATCGATGTCGTCGAGTCGAGCGACCACCTCACCTTCGTTGATTGTTTGCCCCGGCGACACAGGCAATTCCTGAAGAATGCCTCGGTGCTTGGCGTAAATTCGCTTTACGGCCGCTGGTTCGAGTTCAAATGTCGCGTCGACGTGGAATGGCAACGGGACTAAAGCGATGAAGAAGATAATCGCCCCCGCTACGCAACAAGTCGCAATTACACGATGTTTCTTCACCTTGTGCATCCTCCCGGGCGTGTAGAAAAACTTTCCTAATTGAATTAGCGGCTGAACCACCAACCCAAAGAAACCAAGAGCGCCAATGATCCGCCCGATAACTTTCAATCCATATGGCTCAAGTACAGCGTTCAAAAACATCAGAATGGAGAAGACCACAATCCAGCGGTACATAACCGCCGCAATGGAGTACATTCCAAACCAAAACCGATTCTCGGTGGGCAAAAATGGATTCTCTGGTTGCTCGATCCCCAAGCACAGCTCAACCATAAATCGCTTTAACAGCTCGGTCGATTTCTGGCGGAGGTTCGGAATCTCCAAGAAGTCCATCAAGATGTAGTAACCATCGAATCGCAGTAAAGGATTACCGTTAAACAAAAGCGTACTCACCGAGCAGATAAACATCATGCTGAGGCACAGTTGATTGATCAACAACCCGGGTTCGGTAAACCACCAAATAAAGGTCGAGACAGACGCAATAAAGCCTTCCACATACATCCCCGCGATTCCGATCGCTATTCGATGCCACTTATTCGGCAGCATCCACGAGTCAGAAACATTGCAATAAAGCGCAGGGGTAAACACGAGAAGCATCGCGCCCATTTCGTGGCATTCACCACCGAAATGTTTACACGTTAATCCGTGCCCGAACTCGTGGACCACCTTGACGATTCCCATGGTGGCAAACAGGTAGATCCAGTTATGCGCGCCAAAGAACTCATGGAAGGTAGGCAGTCGCGAACTAAACACCTCGAACTGGACAAGTACCAGCGAGGCGGCCGAGACCATCAGGGCTACACACAGAAAAACAGCGATCGGCGAGTAGACCCAACGAATAAACGGGTACATCCACGCCAGCATTCTATCGGGATCAATTCCTCGCCATCGCAGGGCAAAGATATTTGTAAACTTGCCGAGGATCTCTTTCCACTTCTTCTCATCCCGACGCTGCCGCAATTGGCGGCCTTGCCCGGGTGCTTCGGCAATCACCAAACCACTGCGGTGAAGTGAGCCAATGAAGTGTTGCAGATCTTGAAATGTAATTTTTTGTGGAGTGAAGTTCTTTTCGAACTCTTCTTTGATCTCTTCCAAGCTGGTGTCGCCATCCAGCATATTTAAGATCGCGTACTCTTCCTCGTGGAAGCGGAAGTAGTTAAGTCCAACCGGTTCCTTTACCACCCAATACGTCTTGCCATTGTACCGATGGCGACGCACGGTCAGATCGGGCCGCTTGCGCAATCGTACTCGTCGTGACGAGCTACTAACAAGACTATCTTGTAACGTGGCCATGTATTAATATCGCGTGATCGGTAACTAACAGGAAAAACAAGTCGCGGAATCCGTCGATGGCTCAATGAGCATCGAACTCTTCACTACGGACACTAAAAGGATGTTGGTCGCGCTGGGCAGTCGTTTTCACTGACCTGGAACGGGAATATCAAAAACGGGGGAAGGCACGTTGGGTACCGCAGGAATAACAGCAGGAGCTGGTTGTGGAAGTGAAGGTCGGTACTGAGTATCGGAGTTCTTATGAATCAAGATCTCGGCACTCAAACCTGGACGAAGCATCCAAAAACCATTCGCTGTAGTGTTTTCAACTTCCGCCCAAACTCGATATTCGCCACTCGCTTCGACGACTGGACTGACAAAGTCGATACGACCTTCGACGTCCTTGGTGACACCGCGAGCTAGTTTGACGGTAACGGTGACTTTCTTTCCGGCGATTTCGAATGGCGAGTGTTCTTTCGCGTTGACGAAACCCTCGACACGAAGTCGATCCATTCGGACGATTCGCATGATCGGGTCGCCAGGTTGAACCCATTCGCCGACGTGTCGGTAAACTTGAATCACTTCACCGTCTTGCGGTGCGTCAACTTTTCTTCGTTTGACTTCTGCGTTAGCGGCTTCGACTTGAACGCCGTTTACGTGAGCTTTGGACAACGCCAGCGATTGCTCAAAACGAGCAACTTCGATTTGCAAGATCGCTCGTTCCAGCGTGAGCAATTCTCGTCGCAACTGGGTAGCGGGAATCGAGCCCGGAAGATCTCGGTTGATTGCGATCGATTCGTTCTTTTCCGCTTCGGCAACGTCTTTGGCAGCCTGAGCAGCTCGAACATTGACGTCGTTTTCTGCCTCTTTCATCGCTGCAGAACGCTCGAGATCAGCCGCCTTTAACCGCATCAGAGCTTCGGTGTCGTTGATGTGCGCGACAATGTCACCCATCTTCACTCGACGACCTTCTTTGGCGATGACGCTGATGATAACTCCAGGTTCCTCGGCAGGAACTTGAACTTGATCGATGATCGAAACCACACAGTGACGAAGACGAGCCGAATTGGCAGGTTCCGGTGCTCGGTCGAATCCGACTTGACCCGCGACCAGTATGGCCGCCAAGGCGATTGAAGTGTGCATTGTTCCGTTTCTCCCTTATCTCGATTCCGTGAATATTTCGATAGCTTAAGTGTTTGTTTGATCAGATCTAGAATTTGAGACCACAGGCCTAGAACATGATGTTCTTCTGTGCCCATTCCCAAGCTTCGTGAAACCAGCAGTAACCAATTGGCGCCCATCCACAATGGATGTCGACAGTGACTTCAGCACCAGGTCGGGGGTCGGCAACAGGAATATCTTCTTTTTTGATATCCAACAGGATCTTGACGGTGTGACCTTCATCCTGATGCAAATCGGTCGAAAGTCTCACATCGCGTAGAATGGCGTCTTGGCTGTCGCCAGGGGCCGCGTTCAAGATGTAACTAGCGGTCATGTCGCCTTCATGATCTTCCATGAAACGCAATAAGTGGCCAGTTCGGCTTTCCCGCATATGAACTTCCAACTCCCACTCTAGACTCCGATCGGCGATCGTCATCAAAACCATGCCAGGTTGAACGGGGCGGTTTTCCAAGTTCTTGGCGACGTTCCAACTAATCACTTGGCCGGAAATCGGAGCTCGAACTTTCAACATTTCAATTTTGTCGTCGACCAAATCTCGCTGAATATCGAGACTCGCCAACTGAGCTTGTAATTGAGCTCGTTCGCCAGATAACTGAACTCGTTGATCTTCACTAAGTCGCTCGCCGCCTTCGATCAACGTTTTGTCAATCGAGCTAATACGTTCGCGGGCCGAGTTGATTTGGCCATTGAGCTGTTCGCTCTCAACATAGAGATCGGGATTCCGAAGTTCGAGCAAGATGTCGCCCGCAACTACAGGATCACCGTGATCTTTATGCACAGATGAAACGATGCCGTTCAGCTGAGCGAAGACTTCTTTCTTGGCCACTGGCTGCAACGTTCCGTTGGCTTCCATATTGAACGGAATCGGCACGACGATCATGACGATCAACAGAGCAATGACTCCGATCGCAACAGCCAAAGTTTTTGGCAAAGTTTTCGCGGCGATAAGCCAACGAGAACGGCCGAGCGTCTTCCAGAGCGGCATGAGGAACAGGTTGTGCTGTTCCAGCGAATTCGCCAAAGCTCGTGCGCTGTGTTCGTAAACCAGGTCGACGCGAGGTTCCAGTAGATCGCGAGCCACATTGCTTTCAATCTGCTCGACAATCAACGCACCGAATATTTCGCGAGAGGTATTATCTTCGACTTCCGCCTCGGAACGGGCAGTCTCTTGTTCGTTAACTTCGTAGAACTGTTTTGGCTTGCGAAGCGGCAACACCACCATCGATTGAGTGTAGGATTCGTCGACGTAGTCTTCCAATGCCGATTCGACTTGCGGCGGCAGATCGTCGGTAACTCCGTCGTACCACAGCGGTTCGCCCGTAGCCACGACGCGCGACGAAAGTTGACTTAGCAAGTGAACGATGTTCGAGCGATTTTCCAACGTATCTTGGCCACTGATCGCTTCGATGTGGCAAGTACTTCCGCGATTGATTGCTACCGAAACGCGATCGCTACCAATAAGTCGTCGGCCTTCGTTGGCGACAGTGTAGGCAACTTCCCGCATGTCCAAACTATCGTGAACCAGACGAGAGAATTGATCGGCTTGCTCCCACAACGTGTGGCGATCACTAAATTGACGAAGCTTGCGGCTCTTCAGCCATTCGCCAGCCAGTTCGCACATCTGCAGTAGGAATTTTAGATAACCACGTTGAGTCGCGGGTTGGGAGTCGGGCCGTTGGAAAATCTCCACGACGCCTTCGACTTTACCTTCGCTTCGCAACGGTGCCAAAACCAACAAATAACGCGTTGGATTTCCGCCCGCCTGATCTTCACCAGTTCCCGACAGTGGCGGAATCAGTTGCGGCTCATTGCGAGCTACCACGTAATTTAACAACTGCTGATGACGCTTGGCGTCGTCGGAACTAGGATCGAGAAGAGTATCGCTGATACTGATCTGGTAAGCCAACTCGGGCTTACGACTTTCACCGAGAATCCAAACAGCACCACCTACTGCAGCTAACGCAGACACGATGCGTTGCGTGAAGTGAGCGTAAAACTCTTCTGGTCCGATGTCCGTTTTCGCGAGTTGAGCGATCTCGTTTACGAGTCCGCGGATTTGAGCTTTCGTCTGCTCAATAGTTTGGGCATCAATCTCTGAAGACATAGCAGGCACCGAACGTAAGGAATTGTTTGAGTCTACTGTCGTAGGTAGACCATTGGTTTCAATGTATACACGACGAAACTTTGTTACAACTTATTGGGGGATTCCCCTGTCAGGAAATTGAACTCCACAGATATTTTGTAACGGTTGTATGGATTGGGATGTTCAAGTTCCTGAATCTCGCCTCGCCGAAGCTTACGCTTCTTAACGTTTTTCAACGATTCTCAACGATTTTCAACGTGGCGATCGGTCACTGAAACATCTCACTCCTTATTCAAAGCTGTATTGGTATGTATATATGTAGGTCGTAATCCACGTGCGTGTGGGCGAACCTCAAAACTGTTGGTAGCCAACAGGTTAGTCCGCACTGTCGAGATAGGGATCCAACCCCATCTCCCGCTGCAGTTTCTTACGTTGTTTTTCATGGTGCATAAGCGAGAACCGATCGCGAAGATGGCGGGCCTCGACCTTCTTTTGTGCACGTTTGAAAAGGTTACTATATTGTCTCAGCGGCCCCGTCGATTTCGATCCGATCTGTTCCAATTTATCGCCCTTGTCGGGACCAAGGCCGGAGCCGAGGATCTCATCTTCGAGCGAAAGATAGAACCGAAATGTTCCGGCGTCTCCTTGCCGTCCGCATCTTCCGACTAACTGCCGGTCGACTCGAGCCGAATCATGCATTTCGGTAACGATGACATGCAATCCACCTTGATCCGCAACTCCATCGGCAAGCTTAATGTCGGTACCTCGACCAGCCATGTTCGTCGCGACAGTTACCTTGCTTTGCTGGCCGGCCTCCGAAACGATGTCGGCTTCGCGGGCTATTTCGCGGGCGTTGAGTACTTCGTGTTCAATGCCAGCCTCGACCAGCAAACGCGAGACGATTTCCGACTTATCGATGGACCGAGTGCCCACCAAAATCGGTCGGTCTTTCGCATGCAACTCGACAATTTCGTCAACGATCGCATGCCATTTCTGATCTTCGGTACCGTAAACTCGATCTTCTAATCGCTGTCGAATCGGTGGTTTATTTGGGGGGATTCTGACGACCTTGGTCTTGTAGATCTTTCTCAATTCATGAGCCGAGGTCATACAAGTACCAGTCATCCCCGCGAGGTGTTTGTATCGCAAGAAAAGATCTTGGACCGTAATTCGAGCGGCCTGGCCAGTCGGCACCGAAATCTCCACACCTTCTTTTGCTTCAATCGCTTGATGGATTCCGTCGCGCCATTTTCGACCCTCCGCCTTCCGTCCAGTGAACTCGTCGACGATAACAATCTCGCCGTCGTCCACAACGTATTGACGATCGAGGAAGAAGTCTCGAGCCACCTTGACCGAACGCTCGGTGTAATCGTAGAGATCGATGAGTCCCATGCCGCTCATCTCGTCGTTCATTGGCAACCGTCGTACTAACTGCCGGCCCAATCCAGTCAACTCGACCTTCTTTGTCTCGTGATCGAATTCGTAGTGTTCGTCCTCGACGAACATTTCGGCGAACTTCGCGGCCCACATGTAAGTCGCAACGATAATATCGCGTGCTTCGTCGCCTAAGGAACCGATGATAAGTGGCGTTCTCGCTTCGTCAATCAAGATGCTGTCCGCTTCGTCGACCAAGACAAAGTGCGAACCGCGTTGCACGGGCTGTTCGCCCGATTCATCCCAACGATGGCTACTGCCATCGCCCAGGAAGTCGCCCATCTGACGTCCCATGCGTCGCATCAACAGTCGGTCTCGCATGAAATCGAAGCCGAATTCTTTCGCTGTACCATAGGTAATGTCGCAGCCGTAGGACTTGCGGCGATCGTCTGATTGATCTTTCGTTTGAATACAACCAACGCTCATTCCAAGCATGCGGTAACACGGTCCCATCTCCTCGGCATCGCGATGTGCCAAGTAGTCGTTAACCGTAGCCAAATGAGCCCCGCGGCCTATCAATGAATGCAGGTACATCGGGAGTGTAGCGGTCAGCGTCTTGCCTTCACCGGTATCCATTTCAGTGATCGCTCCGTGGAACAAGGCCGTTCCACCAAGCATCTGGACATCGTAGTGACGCATCCCCATCGATCGCGTCGATGCTTCGCGAACGAGCGCGTACGCTTCGACAAGCAAGTTAACAAGTGGCTCGCCACTCTTAGCTCGGTAACGCAAAGACAAACTCTCTTTGCGCAATTCGTCGTCACTTAGTTTCTGAACCTTGGGTTCAAGCGCATTGATCTGCGGCACCGTCTGACGAAATTGCTCAATGTGAGATTTCGTTAAACCTGTCGCCCAAGTCATCCAATGGGATAATGAGTTGTTCGTCGCTTGGCTCATCGATCACCCGTGCTGTCTACTAATCTGAACCCCACAATTGGGGTGTGGTTTCTATTTTGTGATACGTGTTGGGGTATGAGTGGGTGTTTTTTCGTCTGCTGTTTCTTGGTCTGCGTAGAGGAGATTCCAAGGTCCGCTGGAAAGCGTCCCGTCACAATGATGTTGAGACGATGTCCCGCATCAGTTCGTTCCACTTCGCGAACGGAAGGTATTAAGAATCTGCCATCATAACTCATACATTGATTACATGTTTCCATCTTGTCACCAGGGGCAACCCGCCCAACGGTGGTTTCAAAGATAAGTACCCGTGATAGATGTACCTCCTAACACTAACTCTCTCTAGGAATAACTAACGAAATTTGCTTACACGAGCCACTATGCCGCCGGATGATCGGCAAAATTAACTCAACCCCAACAACCCCTGCAGCCGATCTAAGTTCAAACAGTGGCGTTGCTGAGAGTCTAGGAAGACTAAAAGGTCAGCCAGACGATCAACCACGGTAGTTGGTTAAGACAGGAAGATTGAGGCCACTTTGCGGGCTGTAATGAATTCTCTGTATTTCCGGATACTAATGGTCGATCTCGTTTTACGGATATCAGGCACTCTAACATCCAAGTGAGCCGTAGCTATGAAGCGAAGATTTGTAATTGTGACAATTATACTAGCTGCCATGGGCTTGAGCCCTCAGTGGGCTAACGCCCAGCAGCCAAATTCCCAAGTCTCCTCGTACGAGTATTTTGCGGACAATGGATCCGGGGGATTCATCGGAGACGCGAGCCCGACACCTGGGCAAATGTCACTTCCGCACCTTCCTGCCCAATCGGCTCGCCCGATTCGGCAGACGAACGGACTTGCGAGAGGAATTTCGACAGGACTGGCACGACAATCTGCCGGCTGTACCGACTGCGGATCAACCACACTATGTGATTGCGATGCGGGTCCAGCTCAAGGAGGTGCATCGCTGGCTCCGCGACGTTCAGCTGAGTGCGACACAGGTTGTGCTACAGGCTGGGAAGCCGCCTGCAACACAGGCTGTAACACTGGCTGTGGAAGTCGCTACTTCGGTGGCATTGACTTCATGCAACTCTACTTAAGCGGACGTTCGCTAGGTCAAATGGTGACATCCAGTACCGATCCTCTCGACGAAGGTGTAATCGGACGAGCAACCACCTTTGACGTCTTTGGCGGCGACATCGGTGAAGATCGACTCTCCGGAGCACGACTAACACTCGGTAGCTGGTTAGATGAACAACGCACTGTTGCAGGTGGAGTGCGATTCTTCACCACCGAAACCGAGCGAACGGGCTATTCGGCCGGCTCCGCGGGCAGTCCAGTTATCGCTCGACCGTTTTTCAACATCGATCCCATCGTCAACGCCGAGGACTCCTACCTCATCGCTGCACCGGGCGTCTCCCAAGGTAATATCGACATTCACACCTCCAGCGACATCATCAATGGCGAAGTGTTCATCCGCTACCTGATGTGGAACGACTGCAACGTTCGAGTCGACTTCCTCACGGGTTACCACTTCAACCGCATCGACGACGGACTGGAAGTTCGCCACTTCTCCGAGTCGCTGGCACCAGGTGGTCCTCCGCCCATCGGAGCATCCTACGATGTCTTCGATTCGTTTGAAGTCAGCAACGAATTCCACGGTGCCCAAGTTGGTATGATGGCTGAATGGCAACTCGACAGCCTGACCGTTAACATGCTCGGTAAAGTCAGCCTTGGTAATAACCACCAACAGGTAACAATTGATGGTCGCACCATCATCACCGATCCACTCGATAACGCAACGGTCGCAGGTGGCGGTCTCTTCGCTCAACCTTTTAGCAACATCGGCATGTACGAAAACAACGAATTCACTTACATCCCCGAATTCGGTGTGACCGCAAACTACGCTCTCACGCAATGCTTGGACCTGTCCGTTGGCTATACGTTCATGTACTTCTCCGATGTCGCCACCGCTGGTGGTCAGATTGACCGAGTGGTCAATGGCTCGCAACTCAATGGCGGCAGCCTAGTCGGAGCAGCTCGACCAGAACTACCCAGCGTTGTCGGCGATAACTTCACGCTACACTCGATCAACATCGGTATCTCTGGCAAATACTAAACCTCAGATACTGACTCCAAAACTCAAAAGAGCCTTGTCCAATGACAAGGCTCTTTTTTATTTCTTGCGAATCTTCGGGAAAGGGAACCTCGAATAAACGCTAATAACGCGAATCGGAATAGTGAAGTACTGGAATTTGCAATGCTCGACCAATTCCTACCAAGACCCTGCTCAAAAAACTTCTCGACAATCTCGCCAGCAATCAACTTTCAACAATCCTTGCTAATTAGCGATCATCAGCGTCTATTCGCGATTCCCGCTCTCCTTCTTCTAATTATTTAGAAGATAATCTTGACCCATCCACCTCCCCTACAATCATCTAATTAATTAGACGATTGAATTTCGACGCCCCCGAAAACAGGATGGAACGATGGCACGCCCTGGATCAGAATTCCCCACGGAATTAGAACTCGAGATTCTTAAAATCTTGTGGGATGAGTCGCCGCTGCCGGTTCGCGACGTTCGAGCGAAGTTGGAACAGGACGCGGGACGGCCTTTGGCACATAGCAGCGTCATTACCATGTTGAACATTATGCATACCAAGGGATTCTTGAAACGGCGAAAGGACGGGAAGTCGTTTCTCTTCTCCCCAAAACTTCCCAAAGAAGCTGTAACGGGCGGCATTGTTGGCGACCTGCTGTCGCGAGTTTTCAACGGCGATCCGTCCGCGATGGTCATGAACCTTCTGGAAACAGCGGACATCGACACGGAAGAACTGAATGAACTGCGGAAGCTCATTGGACGCAAAGTGAAGGAGAAGAAAAATGACCTTAGTTGAATCTATCGATGCCAACTTTGCGGACTCTCAAATGAGCATGCGACTATGCTTGACGCTCCTCCATTCGATCTGGCAGGCCGGGATTTTAGCCATTATTGCTTGGACGGTGGGCCAATTTCTTCAGCGGAAATCGGTCGAAAGCAGCTATATTGTTAGTGTCGTTGCGCTGTTAATCGCAATCGTTGCCATGCCGATCACGTATGTCTTGATCGCCGCCTCCGAAAATCCAACGTCGTCGGCATTTGTTTCGCAAGAAACGCCCAACAACCTCAACGATTGGAATAACGAGCTTAGCGTTGCTCCACACCAGTCCGCACCCAATAAACTCGTTCAAACGATCCCCACTCCAGCGAATATGCTTGCAGCCGAACAGTCAGAAGCTGGCCAAGCGGGCAACGATACTGAAAACTTTTCAAGGCAACAGTCACCGCTATGGATGAGGTTCATGCCTTTGATGGTGTGTGCTTACGCCGCAGGCGTCGTTCTGATGTTAGTCCGTTTATCCGTTTCGATACTTCGCGCCAATCGTTTTGGGGTAGGGGCGACGATTATCACAACTGGACTTTTACATGAACGCTTGCGTTCTTTGGCGGAGAAGTTGTCATTGAGATTCGTACCAGCTTTGGCTGTCGTCAAGCAAAATGTAATGCCCAAAGTCATCGGGCTTGTGCGGCCCACGATTCTCTTGCCAGCCTCCGCAATAACGGGACTTTCCCAAGACGAACTCGAACTGATTCTGGTCCATGAATTGGCACATATTCGACGTCACGATATGTGGGTCAATCTAGTCCAACGGCTGGCCGAGGCATTGTTGTTCTTTAATCCAGCTTTATGGTATCTGAGTCGCCGGATCAGCACTTTGCGCGAATACTGTTGCGACGAAATGGCCTGTAAAGAGACTGCCGCTCAAAGTTGTTCCAACACCACTCCGGAATCGACTACATCGGAATCAGCGACTCCCAAATCCGCGGCTACGGTCGCGACTGAGTTAGATTGCGGCGGGGAACCGCGAGCGCGTTATGCAGTTGCACTGTTGCGCATCGTTGAACTCTCTCACGCCGAGGCTCGAACTGAGATCGCGGCCCTGGCCGCCAATGGTCGCTCGCCGTCCGAATTGCGAAAACGAGTGTCGCGGCTATTTGGTGAACCACTGCGAGATCCGTTTCCAGTCACACGCCGCGGTGTACTGACCGTACTTGCAATTGTTCTGCTATTGGCAAGCCCAGTTGCCTGGAACAGACACGCCCAACCGCCCGAACCCACTCCTACTGTTGAGCCGGCGGAGCCAACCGCTGAACTTTCGACCAAACAGAATATCGACGTACAACAAAACGTCAAATCGCCGGGCCCGGTTGCGACTTTGCCACCCAAAGACGCGGAGCAATCGCCAAAGAAGAATCCGGCCGACAAATTGCCGAGCGATAAATTAATGGCTCGCATTTGGCATCCGGAAACTGAGGAATGAATTCGGAAAACTCCCGAATTTGCTCGAGGTGTGCCGCCACAAATGCGGTGGCATTCCCCAAACTCTTCAGCGGAAGATATGGCGACCTAGCTGCATAATGCTCGGCGTCGAAGTAGTTGTATTTCATTCTTAATTGGTCCATTGAGCCCACAGGGCTTGCGCGTTGTTCGCAACTGAATTCTTTGCTGGTGAAACCTATTGCTCGAAACAAAAACGAGAGGATCGAGCCCAAGAGTGTCGCCTGAGGAGTGCGAGACTGGTCCACTCCAGTTTTTCCTTGATCTACTCATTGTGTTGATTCGAAATCCGATTTCAACGCCCTATTGATTTTTTTTAGCAGGTGGCGCGACGAAAACGTGTTAGACGGGAGCTGAAGACTTTCTAATTTTAGCCAAGAGCCGTTCTGCTCCATGACGACAATTCTGTTACGATTATCCATTTGTTCCAAGAAGGGGAAGTGTCGTGAATTTGCGATTGCAGGATAAGATGCCAAGTGGTGTCTACCAAGCCCTCACAATGATGAGTCTGATCTTGGCGGGAGAATCGATCTTCCTTCCCGCTTTCCACCTCGGTCGATACTTTAAGACTCCACTGCTAACAACCTTCGACATCGACATTTTGGACCTTGGAAATCTGGGCGCAATCTATGGTATCTGCGCTACGGCCTGTTATTTTCTGGGAGGGCCGCTTGCCGATCGTTGGTCGCCGAGAAAGCTGTTGTCTTTCTCATTGGTCGCTACAGCAGCGGGCAGTGTCTACATGGCGACTGTGCCTAGCTTTGCAGGACTGTCGTTTCTGTTTGGTTTTTGGGGTGTCACCACGATCCTCGTTTTCTGGGCGCCCTTGATTCGAGCGACTCGCGAATGGGCCAGCGACGATGGACAAGCGCAAGCGTTCGGGATACTCGATGGAGGTCGCGGTTTGGCTTCCGCGGTCATCGCACTAATCGCCTCTTTCGCCTTCGCAGCGATGATCGGCAATTCCGCTGACAATCTGGCCACTGAATACTCGACAGTTCAAGAGCTATCCAACACGGTGCTAAAACTGGAGGCCGAGGAGACGATCGATACAGCGAAGTTAGCTGCGACACAACAAACTCTGACCGCAACAGAGACGAGTTTAGCCGCTTCGGTATCTAAGGTTGCCCCCGAAGTGAAAAAGCTAATCTTTGCGTATGGGGTCATCTGTATATTGGCCGCTGTTTGTGTGTGGCTGTTCGTCCCCGACTCGAATACAGTCGCGACCGCAAGCTGCGATAAAGAAGCAGATGAGACAACGCCGGAGAACGCAGATGGTGGCACGGAAACGAGCACATTTGGAAAACTGCAGCTCGTATTGAAATCGCCTGCCATCTGGTTACAAGCAGTTGTCATCATCGCCGCCTACAGCGCGTTCAAAATGATCGACAACTACGGAATCTATTCACAGGACGCATATGGACTGACGTCACCCCAATCGGCGAAATTAATCTCCTATATCAGTTTCGTCCGCGTCGGTGCCGCCCTAGGGGCTGGCTGGATCGCCGACCGCTACTTGGGAGTTCGCACGACGATCCAGATCTGCTTCGGCATCCTGGTCGTTTCCTACTGGGCCTTCATGTCGATCACGCCAGGTCCGTCGCTCGTTTGGCTCATGACTACCAACATGGCCGTTAGTTGTTTGGGCTTCTTCGCCTTGCGGGGCATCTACTTCGCGCTGCTCGAAGAATCGGGAACTCCTCGCGAGCTAACTGGAACAGCCGTCGGAGTGATCTCCTTCGTAGGCTTCGCCCCCGAGATCTTCATGGGACCGCTCACCGGTTGGCTCATCCGCGACGCGCGAGCAGAAGGCAATGTCTTGGCGGGTTACCATCGGATATTCTTGATCCTCTTGGCGTTATCCGTTTGCGGTGTACTGGCAGCTTTTACACTACGCTGGTTTAGCGATAAGAGCGGCAATTCGAAAGAGTAACGAAGCGCGGGCGCGAGTTACCTCCCCGCCTTTGCAAACTGCAAGCCTTCGATTTATCGATGGCTTGCAGTTTGCAAAGAGCGGGGAGATCGCGGTTTCAGCCGCGGGTGGGGTCTTAGAAGTGCAGATTGATTGCGAATTTCAAGCGACGATCAATGGCTCGGTTACGAGAAGAAGCCTTTACTTGAGCCGGCAAGGCGGGGAGCACGGGCATTCCTGCCCGTAAATGGGATCGGTTGCGCGAAAAGGCCTTTGCTAGAGCCGGCGCGGGTTACGGGCTGAAAGCGCTTCCAGCGCGTAACCATTGCCCACATTTTTTGCATTCAGCGCCGATAGTAGCCCTCGAATCGAAAGTTTGCATTTCAGCAAACGAAGTCATCTTTCTTTACGCCGAAGGCGTTGCCGCAGTAGCCTGGGG
>Ga0115002_10003248_pt1 | contig 20451 bp, 19 predicted proteins | sample ArcticOcean_MG_C_8_FD_89576 | JGI IMG/M metagenome (GOLD analysis project Ga0115002, IMG submission 89576) | Marine microbial communities from western Arctic Ocean - ArcticOcean_MG_CB11_86 | ecosystem: Environmental > Aquatic > Marine > Oceanic | place: Arctic Ocean: Canada Basin | collected... | reverse complement strand
TTCGTCTGGGGCCGGTGGCGCCATGATGTCGTGGCCTTCGCCACCCTGATCGCGGCGGTGGTCCTGGGGGTGGTGCCGGGCGAAGCGGCCTTCGCCGGGTTCGGCCATCCCGCGACAATCACCGTCGCCGCCGTCCTTATCATCAGCCGTGGCCTGTCGAACGCGGGTGCCGTCGACTATTTCGCCCGGCTCGTCCGGCCGGCGACCGGTTCGACCGTCGGCCATATCGCCGTTCTGTCGGGCGCGGCGGCGATCCTGAGCGGCTTCATCAACAATGTCGGCGCGCTCGCCCTGTTCATGCCGGTCGCCATGGCGACCGCGGCCAAGGCCAAGCGGGCCGCGGCCGTCCTGCTGATGCCCTTGTCCTTCGGCTCGATCCTGGGCGGCATGGTGACCCTGATCGGCACGCCGCCGAACATCATCGTCGCCGCCTATCGCGGCGAGGCCCTGGGAACACCCTACGGACTGTTCGATTTCACGCAGGTCGGCCTGCCCCTGGCGGTCGCGGGCGTGGCCTTCGTCGCCCTGATCGGATGGCGCCTGTTACCGGCCTCGCGTCGCGCCGCCCGCTCGCCCGCCGAGATGATCGATATCGAGAACTACGTCGCCGAAACGCGGGTTCCGGAAGGTTCGAAGGTCGTCGGCCAGTCGGTGGCGGAACTCGACGAGGTGACGCGCGAGAACGATGCCTTGATCGTCGGCCTGATCCGGGACGAGAGGCGCATCCTGGCGGTCTGGCGCGAACGCATCCGCGCCGACGACATGCTGCTGATCGAGGCTTCGCCCGAATCGCTTCACACCTTGGTCAAGGACCTGGGCCTGAAGCTGGTCGAGGATGCCGTGGAGGAGGCCGAAGAGGACGGCGCCAAACCAAAACCCAGCCGGGTTAGCATCGGCTCGGACGACGTTTCTGTGGTCGAAGCGGTCGTCACGCCCAGCTCACGCCTCGTCAATCGCCCGGCCGGCGCGGTGCATTTTCGCCGCCGCTACGGCATCAACCTTCTGGCCGTTGCGCGCTCCGGCCGGCCCTTTCGCGATCGCCTGGCCTCGTTCGAGTTCCAGACCGGCGACGTCCTGCTGCTCCAAGGCGACCGCGACCGCCTGCCCGAGATCGTCGCCCAGCTCGGCTGCTTGCCCTTGGCCGAACGCGCCCTGCCGATCGGGCGCCGCAATGCCACCGTCTTCACCTTGAGCGTCTTCCTCGGCGCCATCCTGCTCGCCGCCTTCGGTGTCCTGGACTTCCCCATCGCCCTGGCCGGCGCGGCAGCCCTGATGGTGGTCGCCAATGTCGTGCCGCCGCGCGAGCTCTACGAAAGCATCGATTGGCCCGTGATCGTCCTGCTCGGCGCGATGATCCCCATCGGCGGCGCCTTGGAGACCAGCGGGGTGACGGCCTTGCTCGCCGGCTGGATCACCAGCCTGGCCGCCGGCACTTCGGTCATCTTCGTCCTGGGCCTGCTTTTCGTCGTCACGATGACCCTGTCGGATGTCATGAACAACGCGGCGACGGCGGTGATCGCGGCGCCCCTCGCAGTCGCCATCGCCAGCGGGTTGGGGGTCAGCCCCGACCCCTTCCTCATGGCCGTCGCGGTCGGCGCGTCCTGCGCCTTCCTGACGCCGGTCGGGCATCAAAACAACACCCTAGTCATGGGCCCCGGCGGCTATCGGTTCGGCGATTACTGGCGCATGGGCCTGCCCCTGGAGGTGATGATCGTCGCCCTCGGCCTGCCTTTGATACTCTGGGCCTGGCCGCTCTAGGTCGCCAATCTAGACCAAGGACCCACGACGAATCGGAAGGAGCCCGCGATGGCGAGCGAGACGGTCGGCCGAATCCTGAAAATCCGGCGCTATCCGGTGAAATCTCTAGGCGGGGAATCGATGACCGTGGCTTCCCTTCTACCGGGCGACGGTATCGCCGGCGACCGCGCCTTCGTCCTCCATGCCCCTGAGACTGGCGCCATCGTGCAGGCCTCCCGCCCCAAGGACTGGCCGGGGGCGATGGATACCGCGGCCGCCTATATCGTCGGCGATTCTGGTGCCATCCGCTACACCCTGCCCGACGGCACCGAAGTTTCCAGCATCGATCCGGCGGCCGCGAGCCTGCTGGCCAAGGCCCTGGGGCGGCCGGTGGCCCTCATCGAATCCGCCGATGTCGGCCGGATCAAGGATGGCGACGTGCATTTGCTGACCACGGCCAGCCTGGCCGCGATGGCGGCGCTTCACCCGGAAGGCCGGTTCGAAGCGCGCCGCTTTCGCCCGAACCTGGTGATCGAATCGCCCGCGGGTGCCGAAGGCTTCGCCGAGAACGGTTGGGTCGGCCGCCGGCTGCGCATCGGCGAGGCGGTCATGCGCGTCTCCGACCGGACCGTGCGCTGCGTGCTGCCTACCCTGGCCCAGGGCGACCTGCCCAAGGATCCGGACATTCTGCGCACGGTGACCAAGAACAACGGCGGCGATGCCGGCGTCTACGCCATGATCGAAACGCCCGGCAGGATCCGGGTCGGCGCCGATCTGGTGCTGGAAACCGCTTCCGACTAGTCCCCGGTCGCCTCGATCGTGACCCTGCCCCCGGCGACCACGAACACGACCGAGCTGTCGGACGCCTTGTAGGTCCATTTCTCGATCGGCCCCAGCTTGTCGATGTTGTCGGGGTCGCCGAGCTTGTCGCGCAGCGCCGCGCCGGTCTCGACGCCGCGCGCCTTTTCGACGATCTCGGTCTTGTCGGGATCGCCGCAGGCGGCCAGCAAGGTGGCGGCGAACAGAAGCGCGAGGATGGTGCGCAAAGCCGTAATAGGCGAGTTCCTTCCTGTATCTCGATCTATTCCAGGGTTTCAAACAGGCGCAGCAACAACCGCGCGCGCGGTTCGAGCGAAGAATACAGCATATGTTCGTAGTCCGTATGGGCGCCATGGCCGTCCACCCCGAGCCCGTCCAAGGTCGGGATGCCCAAGGCGGCGGTGAAGTTCGCGTCGCTGCAGCCCCCGGTCATAGGCACGTCCTCCAGGTCTAAACCGAGTTCCGCCGCCAGGCCCCTGGCATGGTCGAACAGCGCGGCGATGCCGGCATCCTTGACATAGGCCTGGCGCGAGACGCCGCCCTCGACGGTCACTTTCACATCCGGATCGACCGGCGTCAGGCCATGCACCCGTGCCACCATCTCGTCCATCGTGGCGGGGTCGGGACAGCGCATATCGACCAGAACCTCGCAATGCTGGGGCACCACGTTGCGCCCCGTGCCGCCCTTGATCATGCCGACGCTCAAGGTCACGCCGCGCGCATAATCGGTCATGCCCTCGACGGCAAGAATCTGCTGCGCCATTTCCTTGATCGCATTGCGGCCGTCCTGATGGCGCAACCCGGCATGAGCCGGCCGGCCCTCGGTCCGGATGGTGAATTCGGCATTGCCCTTGCGCGAGGTGACGATCTTACCTCCGTCGCGGGCCGGCTCGGTCACCAGCACGTATTTGTTCTTCTTGGCCTCGGCCTCGATGGTCGCACGGGAGGTCGGGCTGCCCACCTCCTCCTCCGGCACGAAAAGGAAAGTGATCGGCAGCTTGGTCGTCTTGCCTTCGCGAATCAGATGGCGGAAGGCGTAATAGGCGAGATAGGCCCCGCCCTTCATGTCGTAAATGCCGGGGCCGTAGACCTCGTCGCCCTTGCGTTCGAAGGGCAGGGTTTCGAGCGTGCCGATCGGATGCACCGTGTCGAGATGGCTGAGGATCATGATCCCCGGCCCGTCGCCGCCCCAGGGGCTGCGCGCGATCAGGATATCGCCGAAACCGTCGCGCCCCGGCATCCGCTCAATCCCCGCGCCGATATCCCGCATCTCGCCTTCGGTCTGATCGACCATGCGGTTGACGGCCGCGCCGTCGTTGGACGGGCTTTCAATCTCGATCCAGCGGCGGATGCCTTCCAGGATTTCAGCGGCGTCGATGCGCGGCGCATTGCGGCCTTCGGTCATGCGATCCTCTCTTGGGATGGGCGGCGGGACTGGGATCTTAGCGCGAGGAAAATTCCGCCCAGGACCAACAGGGCGCCGGCCCCGTGATACCAGGCGACGGTCTCGCCCAGGAACAGCACGGCCATCGTGCTGCCGAACAGCGGGAGGAGCGGGAAGCACAGAGCCGCCCGGTTCGCGCCCACCAGTTCGACCCCGCGGTTGAAGCAAATGAAGGCGAGAACCGATGGAAATATCGCGACATAAAGCACGGCCGCTGCGGCGTCGAGGGTGAGCGGCACCGCGAAGCCTGCCGAATGCTCGATCAGATAGGTCGGCAGCAGCATGACCGCGCCCAGAAGAAAGGTAATCGCGACAAAGCCAAGCGGCGCCATCACCGGCTTGCGCCGCAGGAGGACTGCATAGACGCCATAGGCGACGAGTCCCGCGAATATCCAGATATCGCCGGTATTGGGCTCGAACGCGAGCAACACGCCGAGATCGCCATGGGCCACAACCAGGATCGCACCCGAAAAGGAAACTATCAGGCCCAAAGCCTGAAGCGCCCGGATTCGTTCGCGAAAAAACAGGAAAGAGAGAAGAATCACGACAACCGGCATCAGCGGCTGAATCAGCGAGGCATTAACCGCCGTCGTTTCGGTCAGCCCGATATAGAGCAGGGTGTTGAACAGACTGATGCCGCAAAAGGCCATGGCGAGGACGAGACCAGGGGCGGTCAGAAAAGCCCTCAGGTCCTGGCCAAACGAGCGCCAGACGAAAGGCAGAAGGATCAGGAATCCAAGAACCCAACGCCAGAAGGCCAAAGCGATCGGCGGTACGTCGCCCGCCACGGCTCGGCCCACCACAATGTTGCCTGCCCAGAACAAGAAGGTCAGACAAAGCAGCAGATATGGCCGGTCGAACAGCCCGAAGCGTCGGCCGGCTCTGAGACCGCCATGATAATCCGGACCGGCACCGCCCTCGGGCGCGTGAGTCCCAGCCTGCAATCAGTCCTCGAGACCTGCGACGAAGGCGCGGATGTGGCGGTTCACCTCGCCCGCCGCTTCCATCTGCACCATATGGCCGACCCCTTCGATCAGGGCGATCTCGCCTCGGCCCTCGACCGCCTTGGCATGGGCCGCCGGAATGATCCGATCTTCGACGCCCCAGAGGGCCAGGATCGGCGCCTCGATCTCGCCCAGGCGTCCGGCCAGGACATGGGCCTGCCGACCGCCCGGGAACCAGGCCGCGCGGATCGCCTCCAGAGCTTCGGCAGCACCCTCCAGGCGCCGGTTGCGCAGGGCGCCCTCGACGACATTGCGATTGACCAGGGCCGGGTCGGCGAACAGCGATTGCAGCGCCGCCTTCATCTCCTTGCGCCGGTCGGCCGAGCCGAAGGCCTCCAGAAAAGCGCCGTCGATCTCCTCGCCCAGGCCCGCCCCGCCGACCAGCACCACGCCCGCCGCGAGACCCGGCCGGGCAAGCGCAAGATCGAGCGCCAGGGCGCCGCCCATGGATTGCCCGATCAGGACGACCCGTTTCAAGCCCAGCGCATCGATCGCAGCCGAAACCGCCGCTCCCAAGGCATCGGGCCCGCCGTCGCCGACGGATTTGGAGGACTGACCGTGGCCCGGCAATTCGATCGCGTGGACCCGGCGGTCGACCGCCAGGGCCTCCTGGTTGAAAAGCCAGGCATCCAAATCGCCCCCGAAGCCGTGGATCAGGACGATGGGCGTTGCCTCGCCCTCGCCCAGGCTACGCACCCGCAGGCTATGGCCCCCAGCCTCGATCACCGCGACATCGCCGGCGCCCTCGCCCCCGCCCGATTTCGATTCGGGCGCTTCGAAGGCATCGACGAAGGCGTCGATCTCTGCCTGGGGCACATCCTCGCCCGCCATGACCGCGAGCAGCCCACCGATCGGCACCACGTCGCCCGGCTTGGCGACCAGACGGCGGACGGTTCCGCCTTCCGGTGCCTCGATCGCACCGGTGATCTTGGTCGTCTCCATCTCGACGATTTCGTCCATCGCCGCGACCGCTTCCCCTTCCTCGACCAGCCATGCGACCAGCTTGCCGTCGGATTCGGTCATGCCCCATTTGGGCATGGTGATCGCCGTGATGCAGTCCCCCGTCATGGCAGGCCGCCCTAGGAACCGTGGCGTGCGACGGCGCGCACGGCATCGGCGATGCGCGCGGCATCAGGCAGATAGGCGGCTTCGAGCGGGGGCGAAAAGGGCACCGGGGTATGAGGCGGTGCGACCTTGCGGATCGGCGCTTTCAGGGCATCGAAGGCCTTCTCGGCCACCATCGAGGAAATATCCGCCCCCATGCTGCAGCGCGGATAGGATTCGTCGACCACGACCAGGCGGCCTGTGTTCTCGACGCTCTCCAGGATCGTGTCCTCATCCATGGGCGAGGTCGTGCGCGGATCGATGATCTCGCATTCGATGCCCTCGGCAGCCAGGGTCTCGGCCGCCTCCATCGCCATATGGGCCATGCGCGCCAGGGCGACGATGGTGACGTCCCCGCCTTCGCGCAGGATGCCGGCCTCGCCGAAGGGCAGGGTATAGGACTCCTCCGGCACCTCGGTCTCGGCATCGTAGAGCTTCTTGTGCTCGAAGAAGATGACCGGCGAATTGTCGCGGATCGCTTCGATCAGCAACCCCTTGGCGTCATAGGCGTTGGAGGGGATGACGCATTTCAGGCCGGGGATATGCGTGAAGATCGGGTAGAGGCACTGGGAATGCTGGGCCGCGGCTGAAAACCCGCCACCGATCTGGGTGCGGATGACGACCGGGCATTCCGCCTTGCCGCCGAACATGTAGCGGAACTTGGCGGCCTGATTGAATATCTGGTCAAAACAGACGCCGAGAAAATCGACATACATCAATTCGACGATGGCGCGCATGCCCGTCGTCGAGGCGCCGATCGCCGCGCCGATGAAGGCGGATTCGCTGATCGGCGTGTCGATCACCCGGTCGCGCCCAAAGCGCGGACCCAGCCCCTTGGTCGTGCCCTGAGTGCCGCCCCAGGCATCGCCCTCGAGCCAATCGACACCGAGGCCGCCCATGATGTCCTCGCCCATGACGATCACCGATTCGTCACGTTCCATTTCCTGATGCATCGCCTCATTGATCGCCTGGCGCATGCTGAGTTTTCTAGCCATCGCTCGCCCTTCCCCCCAACTGAACTAGTAAGTCACGTAGACGTCGGTCAGCACCTCGGCCACATCCGGCCAGGGCGCCGCACGGGCAGCGGCTGTCGCCACATCCATCTGATCGAGAATTTCCCGGTCGATGGCGTCGAGCTCGGCCGCATCCAGCAGCGAAGCCTCGGTCACACGACGCCGGAAGTTGACCAGGGGGCAACGTGACTCGCGCGCGTTCCGCACCTCGTCAGGCGTCCGGTAAGACTGGTTGTCGCCCTGGTGATGACCGTAGAAACGGGTCAGGACGACCTCGATCAGACTGGGCCCGCCGCCCTTTCGCGCACGATCGATCGCCTCGCCCGCCGCCTCGTGAACGGCGAAGAAATCCGTGCCGTCGACCTGCACCCCGGGCATCGCGAAGGCCTCGGCCCGGCGCACGATATCGCCGCCCGCAACCGACCAGTTGGCCGCAGTGCTTTCAGCGAAGCCGTTGTTCTCAAAAACGAAAACCACGGGAAGCTGCATGACCGAGGCAAAGTTCATGCTTTCCAGAGTCGTCCCCTGGTTGGAGCCGCCATCGCCCGTAAAGCTGACGGCGACACCGCCCGTCTTCTTGATCTTGGCGGTCATTGCCGCGCCGCAGGCCAGTGGCGGACCGCCGCCCACGATGGCATTCGCGCCCATCATGCCCTTGGACAGATCGGCGACATGCATGGAGCCGCCCTTGCCGCCGCACAGCCCGCCCTTGCGCCCGAACAGCTCCAACATCATGGACTCGACCTCGCAGCCCTTTGCGATGCAATGGCCATGGCCGCGATGGGTGCTGATGATCTGGTCGCTCTTGACCAGGTGCGAACAGACGCCCACGGCGGACGCCTCCTCGCCGGCATAGAGATGCACGAAGCCCGGCAGATCGCCCGTGGCGAATTCCTTGGCAACCCGCTCCTCGAACTCGCGGATCGTCTTCATGCTTCGGTATACTTCCAGAAGCGTGTCGCGACTAACCTGCATGATTCTCTCCCTCGATAGCGCCGTCCTCGGGCGGCCCCGGTCAGCTTAACAGCCCCGCGTCCGCGTCCGGAAGCGGTGGGGCATGGAATTCGCCGCCGTAGCCTAGTGGCCAGGGCCTCATGCTTCGACAGGCTCAGGGTGAGGCCCTCATGCTGAGCTTGTCAAAGTATGAGGGCCGCGGCAGGCGGATTCCCAGCCTAGGTGCCGATCTTGAGCGGCGAGACCAGACCCTTGAGGGTGGCGATGGCGCTCAACGGAGTCAGTTTCCCGGTCGCCGGATTCTCGACGCTGGGCACGCCGGCGATAGTCATTTCGAAACGGGTCTCGGCGCTCTCGACCCGGATCGTATGGGTGTTGCGATCGAGTCCCGGATCCGCCCAGATTTCGTAGCGCGTCTCGTCCGGGCCGATTCCCGCCAGCGCCAGGGCGACGGAGACATTGACGTTGGCCGGGAATTTCTGCGCCGCGTCGCGCACCGAGCCCTCATAGAGCTTCACCGGCCCCGTCAGGGCGTCGAGGTCGATCCCCTGTTCCTTGACGAATGGCGCCGTGCGCAGGCCGGCGGGCGGCTTGCGGGTGACCATGACGATCTCATGCACCTTGCCCTCGGCGGCGGCGCGCACGGCGTCGAGTCCCAGGATCGCACCGGTCGGCACGATGATTCGGCCCCCGGTCTCGCGCACCCGATCGACCAGGTCCATATTGACCAGAAGGGCCGTGACCGTGAGCGGAATGAGGATCTTTCCGGCCTCCACCGTCGGCCGAGCAAGATCCAGGAATCTTGCCGGCGGCAGGCCCTCGACCAACACATCCGACAGTTCGACGAGTTCACCCAGCCCGACGACGGGCGGGGGAGTCCGAAAATCGGCCGTACGGGCCTCTGCGCGCGCCTTGTCGGAGGCCGAGACCCCGGCCAGAACCAAGCCCTCGATCCCCGCATCCAATGCCCTTGCGACCGGCATCCCGACCGCGCCCAGCCCGGCCACGCCGACCCGCAGCCGCGACTTGTCCATCCTGCCCATCCCGCGTCCCCTTTCCTATGCCGCCGCACGCTCCGATTCACCACCCGCAACCGCCGCCAAGGCCCGCTCCACGACCTCGGGGCCGGCCCTAGTCGCATGAACCTCCGTGCTGAGGATGCGCCGCCATTGCCGCGCGCCGGGCACGCCCTGAAACAGCGAAATCATATGCCGGGTGACGGTATGGAGGCGCAGTCCGGCGCCGAGTTGCCGCTCGATATAGGGCAGCATGGCGGCCGCCACCTCGGCCCGGCTCGGCACCTCGTCGTCGGCGCCAAAGAAACGGCGGTCCGCCCCCGCCAGGATATAGGGATCGCGGTAGGCCGCGCGGCCGATCATCACGCCGTCGACCAAGTCGAGATGCCCTGCCGCCGCATCCAGATCGTCGATGCCCCCGTTGATCGTAACGTCGAGATCCGGCCGCTCGGCCTTGAGGCGATGCACCAGTTCGTGGCGCAGGGGCGGCACACTGCGGTTCTGCTCCGGACTCAACCCTTCCAACCAGGCCTTGCGGGCATGGACGATGAAACGCGTACAGCCGGCACCCGAGACGATCTCCACAAAATTCGACAGGGCAGGCCACTCCTCCTGCTCGTCGATGGCGATGCGCGATTTCACGCTGACCGGCAGGGGCGTGGCCGCGCGCATGGCCGCGACGCAAGCCGCCACCGTCTCCGGCTCCGCCATCAGGCAGGCTCCGAAGCGCCCGGACTGCACCCGGTCGCTGGGGCAGCCGACATTCAGGTTGATCTCGTCATAGCCAAAATCGGCGGCGATCCGCGCGCATTCGGCCAAGATAACCGGATCGGCGCCGCCGAGTTGCAGGGCGACGGGATGTTCGTCCGAATCGAAGGCCAGATGGCGCGTTCGGTCGCCGTGGAGCACGGCATTGGCCGTGACCATCTCGGTATAGAGCAAGGTGTGGCGCGTGATACGCCGGAACAGATAACGGCAATGACGGTCGGTCCAGGCCATCATCGGGGCGACGGCCAAGGGCACGGGGTAGTTCATGGGATAGCGCAGTGTTTCGCTCTGCATTGTCATGGCGCTATAGGAGCGCCGCGCACCCTCAAAAGGCAAGTTCGGCTCATGCCTTTCGACATCCGGAGGCGGTTTGGCGGACCATTTGGGGACCGGTTCGCCATCAGGCGTAATAGATTGCCCCGGGAACGTACGCTTCTGGAAGGTCGAGGCCCGGCGGCATATCCCTGTTCAGCCGAAAGCGCTCGGGAAGAAAGTGCGTGTTCGGCCCGGACGGCAAAGATGCGTTCGGCGGTGGGATCCGCGTTCGGATTTCGATTCGTCCCAGCCTTGTCTCCACGACCCGCGTCGCATTTTCGGCACTCACTGTCCGACTCAGTTCCGGAAGAAAAGTACGGAATTGCACACCTTCACGCGATCGGAGTTCGGCGGCACATCTCTCGCTTTGCGCGCGGACGCAGAATCGAATATTCGCCGAACCCAGCCCCAGGTCAAAAAGCGGGCACTGCCTGTCGGCGTGTCGGATCGCTGCAGTATCCGGCCCACGCAAGGTCAGACTGTCGACGGCCGGCAGAGCCCGCTTCGCCTTTGGCACGGCGAGGACGATTCTTTCCGGCCCGCTGAGACCTGACGCCCCGGTATCCACCCTCAAAGCTCGAACGCCCTGACCCCCAGTCAGACGCAAGGCCGCACGCGGCGTCACGGCTTCGATCGTGGACTCCCTGCGGGACACGACAACACGTTCGTCGCGGTCACGGATGAATTCGGCGACGGCACCGTATACGCCAAACACCCATGTACCCTCACTAGATCGCAGCGTCCGCTCGACGTAGTCCAGGATGTCGATTTCGGGCCACGGCAGAAGGCTCACGACGATTCCGAGTTCCGCAAGCCGGGCAGGGAGACCATCCCAAACGCGCTGGCGCTGGCTTTCGGCCATCGTGCCCCAGTTGGATAGCTCCTCTGCTGTCCTGCCGCAGCCCAGGCAGTAATCACTCGACCCGCCGAATCGGCAGATGCCGACGCAAGGACTCGCGATAGCTGTCATGGAATTGCGCGAACCGCCCGCGTTCAGCCAAGCCGGCGATAGAACGCCGCTGAAAATCCGCCGATCAGCACCCAGGAAATAGCGCTGACGACAATGGATGCTGCAACAAAGTGCCCGGCGAGTTCCGGAGGCACGGCGCCGCCGATTGCTTCAGGATGCGGCGCTCCCACCACATGCGGGATAACCATGGCCAGGACGCCGGCGGACTTCCAGTATAGCTTGTCGGTGAAGACCAGCAGGCCCAGACCGAGCGCCGCGCCGACGGCCGCGAAAATCCACCATTGCTGTCGCGCCCCGAGTTCGGCCGCCATGGATCCGGGAAGTTCCGGCGGCAAGCCAAGACCTGGCGCAAGCGTGAAGACGACGAAACCGGCAGCGCCCCACAGGACACCCGTTCCCACTGAAACAGGCTTTCCGCTAAGGACCATTCCGGCGACAACGAGAAGGGAGAATCCCGTTGCGACGAGGATGTTCGCCAATGTCGTGTATAGCGTCCGCTCCAATCCGCCCGCCGGCGCCCAGCCTTCGTCTTCCCCAATAGCCGACGCGCCCTCCTCGACACGATGCACGAGAGTCGCGGCCGAGTTGTCGAAAACGGCCGGCTGGAAGCCGTTTGTTCCCTGCAACGTAGCGCCGTGCTGGTGTCCGCCGCCTTCATATTCCTCGGCATGCAGGATAATCGGCGTGGTGGTGACGCTCTGAATTCCGGAAACCAGAACACCAACAAGCAAGCCGGCGGCAATAGCCGCCAGCAAAACCCGTCGAATCATGGATCGTGATCCGTCAGTGGCAAGGAAAGGAGAAGGCATGCCGCGCATCGTGCGCGGCGCTGTGCAGCACGTTCGGGCTGGCGAAGCCTGTGCCTGCGATCAGAAACACGCCAAGCAGAATGGCGGCAACGGCAGCATAGGTTGCATTGGCTCTTTCGCCAGCGACAACGGGATGCGACTGCGCCGATGACGTCTTGGAGATTGGTTCCATCTTGATCTCCCCTTTTGGCGCACCCTGCGTGCGCGATGGGCAAAAGTTAGCCAGTGAGCAAAAAGCAGGCTCATCGACGATCTGACGAGGCAGGTCTTCTGGCTTCCGGATTCTCGCCCGATGCGTTCCACCTTCCCAGCGCGACAGCGCCAGTGGCGTGATACGAACGCAGACTCCCCGGTCACAGCTGCGGGGCAGCGCCGGATTCGCACCGGCTTCCCTCTTACCCGGTTCGCACCAGGCACCCCATCACAAATTTAGCCTAGCTACCTTTAACAAGATGGGTCAACCTTACAGGATATTTCCGGTCGTTCATAAGCTCGCCAGATCCTCCCGAAACGCCCCATTCGATGGCGATCGTCGCGAGTTGCGAGGTAGTGCGATATCATCCCGGGGGCGGCAATGGACTACGCGCCGCCGGACGCTAAACTAGTGCCTGATTCGGGCCCTGGCGAGAGGCGACCTCATGGCCCATACCTATCTGTGCTCTTGCCATTGCGGGAACCTTTCGGCGCGCTACGAATGCTCGACCGCCACGGGTGCCCTGACGCCGCGTGCCTGCGGTTGCGGCTTCTGCCACAAGCACAATGCGCGCACGACCTCGGACCCCAAGGGGCGCGCCGATATCGTGGTGCGCGATCCCGCCGGGCTCACGCGCTACCGCTTCGGCCAGCGCACGGCCGATTTCCTGGTCTGCGGCAATTGCGGCGTCTATCTCGGCGCCCTGTTCACGGATGAGGACGGCGCCGCCTATGCCACCCTGAACGCGAACACCTTCGCCAATGCCCAGGCCCTGCCCGAAACGTCGGAGGCCGTGCATTACGACAAGGAATCGGCGGGCGAGAAGAACGCCCGGCGCCGGGTTCATTGGACTCCCGCCAGCCTGCGCATCGCCGGCGCAGGTTAGTTTTCCGAATGCGATTGCCACCCGCGATCGCCGTCACATATTCTCATCCGCCAACCGCTTCCGCAGCGCGGTTTTGAGGGTCTTGCCGTAGTTATTCTTGGGCAAGGTATCCAGGATTCGATAGCCCTTGGGCCGTTTGAAACGCGCGATCCGCTCCAGGCAGAGGCGATCCAGTTCCTCCGGGCTGGGTTCAGCGCCCGGCTTGGGCACGATGAAGGCGAAGACCGTCTCGCCCCAGTCGGGATCGGGCCGGCCGACCACCGAGACCTCGGCGATCCCGTCATGGGCCAGCAGCGCCTCCTCCACCTCGCGCGGATAGATGTTGGCGCCGCCGCTGATGATCAGGTCCTTGGACCTGTCCATCAGGGTCAGGAAGCCCTCGTCGTCCAGCCGCCCGACATCGCCCGTGTGCAGCCAGCCGCCGCGCAGTGTCGCGGCCGTCGATTCGGGATCGCGCCAATAGCCGGCCATGACCGTCTCGCTCCGCACCAAAATCTCCCCCGGCTCGCCCACCGCCACCGGGCGGTCCTCCGCGTCGGCCAGGCATAGCTCGACCAGGGTCTGGGCGACCCCAACGGAGGACAGCCGCGCCTCGTGGCGCGGATGGTGGCGGTCGGCATGGTCGGCCTTGGTCAAGGCGGTGATGGTCATGGGCGATTCGCCCTGGCCGTAGATCTGCGCGAGCTTGCCGCCGAACATGGCCAGGGCGCGCCGGCAATCGCCGAGATACATGGGCGCGCCGCCATAAACGATGGTCTTCAGACTGGCGGTATCCGCCGAGCCCGCGAGAGGGCTTTCCGCAAGGCGATGGACCATAGTCGGCGCGGCGAAGATCGTGACCCCCCGGTGAGACGGCAGCAGGCTGAAAATCTCCGCCGGGTCGAAGCCGCCGCTCTCCGGCATCACCTGGGTCGCGGCCTTCGCCATATGGGGCAGGATATAGAGGCCGGAGCCGTGGGACAGGGGTCCTGCATGCAGGATCGAATCGCCCGGCGCGATCATGTCCACATCCATGAAATAGCAGGCCGTCATGGCCAGCAGGTTGCGATGGGTCAGCATCGCGCCCTTGGGCCGGCCGGTCGTGCCGCTGGTATAGAACAGCCAGGCGAGATCGCCGGGCGCGGCCTCGGCCGGATCGCTCCCCTCCGCCGCGCAAAAGCCTTCCCAATCCTTCGAGCCCGCAATCAGGATCGCCGCCGCCTCGGCGTCGCGCGCGGCATCGGCCGCCGTTTCGGCCAAATCATCGGTGACCAAGCAGGCCCCGGCTTCGCTATGGCCGAGGATGTAGCCGATCTCCCTGGCGTGCAGCTTGGCGTTGATCGGCACCGCGGCCAGCCCCGCCCACCAGCAGGCGAACAGCGCCTCCAGATAGGCCGGATGGTTTTGCATCAGGATCGCCACCCGGTCGCCTTGAGCTAGGCCCAACCGCCCGCGCAAGCCGGCGGCCAACCCAGCGGTTCGCCGCGCCAGCGCCGCATGATCCAGCACCGGTGCGGCCCCCAGGGCGACGGCCGTGCGGGCCGGATGCAGGCGCGCCGCGCGGGCGAGCAAGTGGGCGAGATTCATTTGGCCGACCCGATTCGTTCCTGCCGCCACCTTGGCCGGACCGGCCGCCCGGGCACAAGAGCGAATCCGGCAATGACCTTCGAACCCCGCCGCCATGCCTTGCGCGGCGGACCGATTCGCGAAACCCTGTCCCGACAAGGGAGGTACCGCGATGGCCGAGACAATTCTGATCAAGGGCGGGCAGGTTTACGATCACGACGCCAACACGGACCGCCCGGCCCGGGCCGATATCCTGATCGATGGCGACCGGATCGCCGGGATCTCGGCGGAGATCCCGGCGGAGCGCGCGGCCCGCGTGATCGACGGTGCCGATCGGCTGATCCTGCCCGGCTTCGTCAACGCCCATTACCATTCCCACGACACGATGCTGAAGGGGATGCTTCACCCCGTCCCCTTCGACATGTGGCTGCTCAACTGCCTGCCGCCGGCCTATCCGCCGCGCAGCCAGGCTGAACTGCGCGCCCGCACCATGCTGGGCGCCGCCGAATGCCTGAAAAGCGGCATCACCACCCTGCAGGACATGGTCACCCTGCACCCGATCAGCGAGGAAAACGTCGACACCGTCCTCGCCGCCTATGAGGAGATCGGCATCCGCACCGTGCTCTCCCTGCAGATCGGCGACCGTTTCGGCATCGAATTGACGCCCTTCTGGCGCGAATGCGTGCCCGAACAACTGCACGACCGCCTCGGCTCCGCCGTCGAGGAAGGCGCGGGCGCGGGGCCCTTCGAACAGGCGGTCGCGCAATACCGCCGCATCGGCCAGGGCCGAGCGCGCCTGTCCTGGGCGCTCGGCCCCTCGACCCCGCTGCTCTGCACCCCGGACCTGCTGCGCCGGGTGGCGGCCTTGGCGGAGAGCGACGGGCTGCCGGTCATCACCCATGTCAACGAGGCCCGCACCGAGGCCCTGAGCGCCAAGACGATCCTGGCCGAGCATGGCGGCTCGCAGGTCGGCTATCTGCGCGATATGGGCCTGCTCGGCCCCGGCACGGGCATGGCGCATACGGTCTGGCTGACCGAGGCCGAGATCGAGATGGTCACCGAGGCCGGCGCGACCGTCATCCTGAACCCGGCCAGCAACATGAAAACACTGAGCGGCGCGGCGCCCGTGCCGCTCTATCTTGCGGCCGGAACGCGGGTAGCGCTGGGCTGCGACAATTGCAGTTGCAGCGATATCCAGAACACTTTCCTGGCGATGCGCCTGGTCTGCTCCCTCGCAGGGCTGCACGACCCCCAGCGGAGCGCAATCCCGCCCGCCGCCCAGGTCATCCGCTGGGCCACCGAGGGCGGCGCGGGCGCGCTCGGCCTCGCGGGCGAAATCGGCGCCCTGAAGCCGGGCATGAAGGCGGATATGACCCTGCTCGACCTGGGACGGCCCAGCTACATCCCCTTCAACAGCGCGGCGCGCCAGACCGTGTTCAGCGAGGCCGGGGCGGCGGTCCATACCGTGCTGGTCGATGGCCGGGTGGTGCTGGAAGACGGTCATCTGACCATGACCGACGAAGACGCCCTGCGCGGGGCCGTGGAAGAGGCGGCGGTCGATCTGCGCCGGGACTTCGCCGCGGTGAATGCGCGCTTCGAGGAGGTCTACGACTATCTACAAGAGGCCTGGCTACGGAGCTGGCAGGAGGATATCGGCATCGCCCGAACCATCGCCCCGCCGCGTTTCTAGGTCGCGGCGCCGGCGGCCCCCTCGGCGAGACCGCGCACCGCGCATTCCGCTTCCTCCGTTATCTTCCGCCAGCCCTCCCCGTCGTTGCCGGTATCGGCGAAGACCAGCGGCTTGCCCAGGGTCAGGGAAATCGCGCCCCTGCGCGGCAGGTTCGGTCCCGGCGGCAGGACGTCATGCGCGCCCGCGATATGACCGGGCAGGACCGGCACGGCCGTGCCCGTTCAAGCCGGCCCTGGCCCGACTTGAACGGGCCAAGCGCACCGTCGCGGCTGCGCGTGCCCTCCGGAAACAGAATGTAGACGCTCTGCCGATCGACCAGGCGGCTGCGCAGCAAGTCCATATGCTCGCGCCGCGATCGGACGCCTCTCGCCTGTGCTCATGCCTTCGCCGGCTCGTTTCATCTATCGACCGCCCACTCTCCCCATCGCGGCGGGCGCCGTGGCGCCGCGCCGCTTTCAAACCATAGGTTGGGGGCCAATCAGGCTTTTCAATGACGGCGAAAGAGCCGAGGCGAGGCGGTTAGCGGAGATCGCGCACCGTGAAGCGCACCGAATCGACCTCGCGCCCGGCCGAATCCCGCATCGAAAGGGTGTGATAGCCGGGCTTCGGCACCCACCAGCGGGCATCGCCGGCCGTCCGCAAAGGCGTGCCGTCGCGGACAAGGCGGCCGGCTTCCGCGCCCCAGGTCAGGATGGCGGCCTTCTGGTACTCGGCAGAAATATCGGGATCGAGAGCGATGATCATGCCGTTGACCGGGCTCAGAATTTCCAGCACGGCCTGGGTCGCGGTGATGGGAGAACAACGCCTGCTCGTCCGCCTGATCCGCAATCTGGTGGAGGATGCCCAACGCCACGCCCCCGACAGTCCGACCGAGGTCAAAACCCGCACCAACGGCGGGCGCGCGATCCTGCGGGTGATGGATCGGGGGGGCCGGCGTCTCCGAAGAGGACCGGGAACGCATCTTCGAGCCCTTTTATCGCCGGCCAGGGATGCGCGAGGGCCAGGACAAGGGGGTCGGCCTGGGCCTGGTCCGCCGGATCGCCCGACGCCACGGCGGCACCGCGATCTGCCGCCCACGCGACGGCGGCGGCACCTGCTTCGAGATCATCCTGCCCGCCGCCTAGGGCTGAGCCGAGCGTTCTACAGAACGCCCCGGCGGCGCAGCTCCTCGATCACGGCATCGGCCGCCGTCTCCGGTTCCATATCCCCCGTGCGCAAATGGAGCTCCGGATTCTCCGGCGCTTCATAAGGCGAATCGATGCCGGTGAAATTCATGATTTGGCCGGAGCGGGCCTTGCGGTATAGACCCTTGGGATCGCGCGATTCGCAGAGTTCGAGCGAGGCGTCGACATAGACTTCCAGAAATTCGTCCTCATCGACCAGATCGCGGGCCATCTGCCGTTCCTCGCGGAAAGGCGAGATGAAGGAGACGAGGACGAGAAGCCCCGCCTCGACGAAGAGCTTGGATACTTCCGCCACCCGGCGGATGTTCTCGACCCGGTCGGCCTCGGTGAAGCCGAGATCCCGGTTGAGGCCATGGCGCACATTGTCGCCATCCAGGACATAGGTGTGGCGACCCATGGCGTGGAGCTTGCGGTCGACCAGATCGGCGACCGTCGATTTGCCCGCGCCCGAGAGCCCGGTGAACCAAAGGATGCAGGGCTTCTGGCCCTTGGCCCCGGCGCGCGCCGCCTTGTCGGTCTCGATCTCCTGCCAGACCAGATTGGTCGCCCGGCGCAGGCCGAAATCGATCATGCCGCAGCCGACCGTCGCATTGGTCACCCGGTCGATCAGGATGAAACCGCCGGTCGCCCGGTCGTCGCCATAGGAATCGAAGGCCACCGGGTGATCGAGGGCGAGATTGCAGACCCCGACCTCGTTCAGCTCCAGGGTCTTGGCCGCGACATGCTCCATCGTGTTGACGTTGACCTTGTGCTTGAGGTCGGTCACCACGGTGGGCACAGAGCGGCAGCCGATCTTCATGACATAGCTGCGCCCCGGTATGAGAGCGTGTTCGTGCATCCAGACGACATGGGCGGCGAATTGGTCGGTCACCCCGGGCGGCGCCGAGGCCGCGGCCAGGACATCGCCCCGGCTGACATCGACCTCGTCCTCCAGGCACAGTGTCACGGCCTGGCCTGCGGCCGCGTCGTCCAGATCGCCGTCGGCGGTGACGATGCGCGCGATCCGGCTGGTCCGCTCCGAGGGCGAGACGACGACGGCCTCGCCGCAAACGACCCGGCCGCTGGCGATCGTGCCGCTATAGCCCCGGAAATCCGCATTCGGCCGGTTGACCCATTGGACGGGCATGCGGAACGGGCGGTCGGCCAGATCGGATCCGACCTCGACCGATTCGAGATAGGTCATCAGGGTCGGCCCGTCATACCAGGGCATATGCGCGCCGCGCGTCAGAACATTCTCGCCCTCGAGCGCCGATAGCGGGATGGCGGTCACGTCGAGCAGGTCGATCCCGGCAGCGAAGGCGCGGTATTCCTCGACGATCTCGTCGTAGCGCCCCTGGTCGTAATCGACCAGATCCATCTTGTTGACCGCGAGCACAACATGGCGAATGCCCAGCAGCGAGGCGATGAAGCTGTGCCGCCTCGTCTGGGTCAGCACGCCCTTGCGCGCGTCGATCAGAATGACGGCCAGGTCGGCCGTCGAGGCCCCGGTCGCCATGTTGCGGGTGTATTGCTCGTGCCCGGGCGTGTCAGCGACGATGAACTTGCGCTTGTCAGTCGCGAAGAAGCGGTAGGCGACGTCGATAGTGATGCCCTGCTCGCGCTCCGCCTGCAGCCCATCGACCAACAGCGCCAGGTCCATGGCGCCGCCCGTCGTGCCCATGGTGCGGCTGTCTTTTTCCAGACTGGCGAGCTGGTCCTCGAAAATCTGCTTGGAATCGTAGAGCAGCCGCCCGATCAGGGTGCTCTTGCCGTCGTCCACGCTGCCGCAGGTCAGGAAGCGCAGTAGGTCCTTGCCGGCCTGGGCCTCGAGATAGGCGCGCATGTCTTGAATCGGCTGGGCCGTCGCTTCGGGCATCAGAAATAGCCCTCCTGCTTCTTCTTCTCCATCGAGCCCGACTGGTCGTGGTCGATGGCCCGTCCCTGGCGCTCGCTGGTCCGGGTCAGCAACATCTCGCGTAGGATTCCAGCCAGATCACCGGCATCCGATTCGACCGCGCCGGTCAAGGGGTAGCAGCCCAAAGTCCGGAACCGCACCATGCGCATCTCCGGCTCCTCGCCCACCTCCAGCGGCATGCGCTCGTCATCGACCATCAGCAGCATACCGTTGCACGCCACCACCGGGCGGGGCTTGGCGAAATAGAGCGGCACGATGGGGATATCCTCAAGATAGATGTATTGCCAGATATCCAGCTCGGTCCAATTGGACAGCGGGAAGACGCGGACGCCCTCGCCCTGCGCCACCCGGCAGTTGTAGACCCGCCAGAGTTCCGGCCGCTGATTCCTGGGGTCCCAGCGATGACTGCGGCTGCGGAAGGAAAACACCCGCTCTTTCGCCCGGCTCTTCTCCTCGTCGCGCCGCGCGCCACCGATGGCCGCGTCGAAACCGTATTTGTCCAGGGCCTGCTTCAGCCCCTGGGTCTTCATGACGTCGGTATGGACCTGCGAGCCATGGCTGAACGGGCCGATACCCTGGGCTAGGCCTTCCTGGTTGATGTGGACAATAAGGTCGAAGCCCAGTTCCGCCACGCGCCGATCGCGGAAGGCGATCATTTCCTTGAATTTCCAGGTCGTGTCGACATGGAGCAGGGGGAAGGGCGGCTTAGACGGATAGAAGGCCTTCATCGCGAGATGAAGCATCACCGCCGAATCCTTGCCGATGGAATAGAGCATCACCGGCTTGCGGAACTCGGCCGCGACCTCCCGCAGGATATGAATGCTTTCAGCTTCCAGACTCCGCAGATGGCTGGCGGCACCGGCCGTGCCATCGGCCGTCGCGGCCGTTTTTCTCGTCATGCTTCTCACCCGATAACCCAGTCCTTGCCGATCACCCGGTCGTTGCGCCGCCGTCGCGGCGCGCACCGTGCAATCGGTTAAAACGCGACGTAGGCGTGATGCAAACGCCCGTTTGCGTCAACGCCTAAGTGCCTCTTTCGGCCGCCCAGGGCAAGTCAGGCAGCCGGGCGGGTCGGGCGGCGGCCGGCGGCGATCCGCCAAAGGGGA
>Ga0115002_10003247_pt1 | contig 20453 bp, 18 predicted proteins | sample ArcticOcean_MG_C_8_FD_89576 | JGI IMG/M metagenome (GOLD analysis project Ga0115002, IMG submission 89576) | Marine microbial communities from western Arctic Ocean - ArcticOcean_MG_CB11_86 | ecosystem: Environmental > Aquatic > Marine > Oceanic | place: Arctic Ocean: Canada Basin | collected... | reverse complement strand
TCCATGATCGGCTGGCCGCGAAAGGTGCGGTATTCGGCGCGCGCAACGGCTGGGAGACCGCCAACTGGTTCGCTCCCGAGGGCCCCGAAGGAATTGCAGCCAAGGATGCTCCCAGCTATCGCCGGGCCAACTGGTTTGGACCGGTCGGCGCGGAATGCCGGGCGGTGCGCGGCGGGGTCGGGATCATCGACCTGTCCAGCCTGGGGAAATTTTCCGTCCGCGGCCCAGAGGCCGAAGCCGTGCTCGCCGGGTTGAGCGGCAATCATCTACCCGAGAAGGCAGGGGGAATGGCCCTGGCCCCGATCACCAATGCCCGGGGCGGGCTGGCCGCCTGGCTCGCCGTCACACGCTTGCAGGAGGGCGGCTTTCTGCTGACCGGCTCGGCCGCCTGCGAACAGCGCGACCGCGACCTTCTACGCTGGGCCGTCGAGGGCAGGGACGCCCAGATGGAGAATGTCACCGATGCCTGGGGGAGCCTGGCCATCGCCGGCCCCAAGGCGGCGGCCCTGCTGGCCGCGGTCTCGAGGCTCGACACGAGCGAGGCCGCCTTCCCCACCTTCACCGCACGGGACTGCGAGATCGGCTTCGCCCCGGTGCTCGTGCAACGCTGCTCGGCCACGGGCGAGGACGGTTTCGAGATATTCACCCGACCGGGCGCCCTGCCCACGCTTTACGACCACCTGCAGGACGCGGGCGAAGCCTTCGGCCTGGTCGATTTCGGCCAACGCGCCCTGGACTCCCTGCGTCTGGAGGCCGGCCGTCCGCGCCACGGCGTCGAACTTGGCGCGGATACCGATCCGGCCGATGCCGGATTCGGCCGTTTCCTGCGCGCGCCCAAGGGCAGCGGCCCGCGCCGCCTCGCCTGGCTGCTGATGGCGGACGGGACCGGGTTCGAAATCTCGGATCCCTGGGGCGGCGAAGGGGTGCTGGCCGGAGGTAAAACCATCGGCATCACAAGCTCCAGCGGCTTCGGCCATACCATCGGCAAGCGCATCGCCACCGCCTGGCTGCCGGCAGATCAGGCCGCGCCGGGCACGGCGCTGGAAATCGAATTGCTGGGCGAGCGAATCGCGGCAACAGTCGCCGCGCCGCCGTTTCATCGGGGGTAGGACTTCGGGGGAAGGACAGGGCTATGACGGACAAGGCGCGCGCGGTCATCATCGGCGGGGGCATTGCCGGATGCGCCCTGCTCTACCATCTCGCCAAGCGGGGCTGGACCGACACGATACTGGTCGAGAAGGGCGAGCTGACCAGCGGCTCAACCTGGCACGCGGCCGGGAACTGCCCGCTCTACTGGCACTCCTACGACCTGGCCTCGCTGCACCGGCAGACGGTCGATTTCTACAATGCCTTCATCGCGGAGACCGGGCGCGACATCGGTTTCCACCAGACGGGCAGCGTCAAGCTGCTGGTCAATCCGGAGCAGGTCGCCGGACACGAACGGGCCGTCGCCGTCATCCGGGCCGCGGGCACGGCGGTCGAGACGATCGGGCCGGAAGAGTCGGTCGAGCGCTTCCCCTACCTCAATCCAGACGGCGTACTGGCCGCCGCCTGGACGCCGGAGGACGGCCATGTCGATCCCTCCAGCCTGACCAATGCCCTGGCCGAGGAAGCGCGCGCCCTGGGCGCGGAAATCCGCCGCCACAGCCGGGTGACCGGCCTCAAACGGCGCGCCGGCGGCGGCTGGATCGTGGAGACCGAGAACGGCGAGATCGAGGCCGGCCAGGTGATCAATTCCGCCGGCCTCCATGGCCGCGAGGTGGCGGCGATGGCCGGGCATGCCCTGCCGGTCGTGCCAATGGAGCGCCAGTATCTGGTGACCGAGCCGGTCGAGGGAATCGAAAACCTGGCGCAGGAACTGCCGGTGCTGCGCGATCTGTCCGCGCCCCTCTACATCCGCCAGGAGCAGCGCGGCCTGCTGCTCGGCCTCTTCGACAATGCGCCGGTCTTCTGGGCGGTCGACGGCACCCCAGACGAATTCGATACCGACCTGCTGCCCAACGACCTTGACCGGGTCAGCCACGCCTTCGAACGGGCGCTGGACCGCATCCCGATCCTCAACGAACTGGGAGTCCGGCGCGTGCTCAACGGCCCGCTGCTCCGCACGCCGGACGCGGCGCCCCTGTCCGGCCCGATCCCAGGCCTGCCCGACTACTGGCTCAACACAGGGTATTTCGCGGGCTTCGCCCAGGCTTGCGCGACCGGCGCCCGGCTCGCACGCTGGATCACCGAGGGCGAACCGGACCAGGACATGAGCTTTGCCGATCCTCGGCGCTACGGCGCCTGGACCGATGCGGCCTATACGATGGACCGCACGCGGACCGAATACATCCACGAATACGGCGGCAACGCGGAAGCCGGGGGCCGAACCTCGGCGCGGGCGAGCACCCTTTACGATACGCTGGCCGCGGCCGGCGCCAGCTTCGTCGAGCTTGCCGGCTGGGAAGCCCCCGACGAGATCGGTCCGGTCGATGCGGCCTGCCGCGCCGCGCGCGAGGCCGCCGCCGTCATGGATTTCTCCGCTCTCGCCAAGTTCGAACTGTCCGGCCCCGACGCCGCCGCCCTTCTCGACGCGCTCTGCGCCGGGCGGATTCCGCGCGATCCGGGCGGTGCCGCAGCCAATCCCGTGCTCTCTCCCGAAGGTCGTCTGGACGCCTTCATGCTGGTCGCCCATCCCGGACCCGACCGCTACTACATCACCGCGGCGGCGCTCGCCGAGGCAACTGTCAGCGACCTGCTCGCCCGGGCCGCGACGGGCCACGAGGCACGCCTGGAAAACCAGAGTGAAACGACAGGGGCCCTGCTGTTGTCCGGGCCGCGGGCGACAGCCCTGCTCGGCAAAGCCGCGGGGGTTGCCATGGAGGAGGACGTTTTCCCGCGCTTCACCGCCCGCGCCTTCGCCGTGGACGGGGTCGAGGTGCTGGCCCTGCGGGTCGCCGCGATCGGCGGACCGGGGTTCGAACTGCATGCGGCGATGACCGATCTGCCCGCCCTCCATGCCGCCCTTCACGCGGTCGATCCGGGGTTGGTCGATTTCGGCTGGCGCGCCTTCGACAGCCTGCGTCTGGAACGCGGCTTCGCGCGCTGGGGCGTCGATATCGGCATGACACACGATCCCCAGGGTGCTGGGCTGGGCCGTTACATCGCCTTCGACAAGGGCGCCTTCACGGGCCGCGACGCCTTCGCCGCGCGCCAGGGAACGGAGCCGGAAAGTCGGGTTTGCCTGCTGGCGCTGAAAGGCGCGGCGGACGGGTCCGGTCCGGCGGGATCGGAGGCGGTCTGGCACGGCGGCAAGACCGTCGGCCTGACCACCACCGGTGGCTTCGGCCATACCATCGGCCGGTGCCTGGCCCTCGCCGCCCTGCCTTCCGCCCTCGCCGTGCCCGGCACGGCGGTCGAGATCGAGCTTTGCGGCAAGCGCCATCCGGCCGAGGTGATCGACCCGCCGGGGGGGGGGGAGGGGTAAGGATTCGGGACCGGCCGCAAAAGCGATAGCGAGAAACCCGTGCCTCTGACCGAACGCGGCTTCCTCGTCACCATCACCTTCGATGTCGGTGCCGAAACCCTGTGGACGGGGATGCGGCCACAGATGGCGGATCTGCCGGTCACCCTCTCGGCTGGGCGCTATGGCCCCAAGACGGCAATACCGCGCATCCTGGCCCTGCTCGAACGCTTCGCCGTTCCCGCCACCTTCTTCATGCCCGGCCGGCCGTCGATCCGCGTCAGGAAATGGCCGTCCGGATCGGCGGCATGGAAAGCGGCTGCGTCGTCCAGGCCCGAATTCCAGCCCTCGGCCGCCGCCCAGTCGACGGCGAGCGCCATATCGCCGGCGCGCATCCTTTCGGTGCGGATATCCGGCATGAGAACGACTATCCCGCCGAAACCGGTGCGGGTTGGCGGCCGTGTTTGGCCAGGGCCCGGCGCCAGGCGCCGTTGTCGCGCCGGCGGTGGTATTCGCGCATGACCGGCAGGGCCAAACCCGGGTTGCCGGAATAGAACGGCCGGGTCGGGAAGGGCCGGTCGGCGAACACGGTCTCGCCCTCCGCCTCATTACCCAGAATGCGGTTGGCCAGCTTCCAGCCGAAATAGCCGCAGGACGGCACCCCGGTGCCGACCAGGCCGAGCAGGTAGTGCACGCCGGTCTTCGGGTCCCTGCCAAGATGGGGCAACCAGTCGAAGGTCAGGGTAAAGATCGCGTTCCAGCAATAGTCGGCGCGCACCTTCGCCAGCATGGGCATCCGCTCGGCCGCCTGGGCGATCACCGCCCGCGCCGCCGAGTCCGCGCTCGGGTGGTCGAACAGGTGTCGCGCCGTGATCAGGACCCGGCCGTCGGGCTGGATGGCGCGGATGCCGGTATAGAGCAGGATGGTTTCGAGCTGCATGCGGCCGCTTGGCATGGCGGCTCGGATAACCGCCTCGTCCAAGGGCTCCGTGACGAGGGTCCAGGAATGGATCGGGATGATTCGCCGCCGGAAGTGGCGCAACAGGGGATGGTGCTTGCCGGTCACCGCATTGGTGCAGAGCACCAGCTCCTTGGCCCAGATCGCGCCGCGCGGCGTGGTCACCACATGGCCCTCCCCGCCGTGTTCGAAGCCCTCGGCCCGGCATCGGCCGTAGACGCGGACGCCGGCCGCGAGCGCCAGGTCGAGAAGGCCGGCGAAATACTTACCCGGATTCAGCAGGCCGACATCGCGCAGGACATAAGCGCCGAAGAAGGCGTCGCTGTAGACCTCCTTGTGCTGCTCCGCGCGAGGGACCATGACCGAGTCGACAGGCATGTGCTTCTGATGGGTATCGAGATCGCGGGCCAGGGCCTCGTAGGCCTCCGGCGTATGACAGCCGTAGACCCGGCCGTTGCGGGCTAAATCGCAGTCGATCCCCTCACGCGAGACGAAATCCGCGGTGTAATCGAGCCAGGCCTGGGCCTCGTTGAAGACGCGGATCGTGTTCTGGAGGCCGATCTTCTTGCCCACGGTGGTGAATTTGTGGCGGATGGTCCGGCCGCATGCCCCGAAGTTCTGGGTGCTGGCGTGTTCGCCCGGCCGATCCTGGTCGATGACCACGACATCGCGACCGGCGCGCGCCAGATGAAGCGCCGTGGAGAGGCCGGAATAGCCGGCGCCTATCACGACGACATCGACCTTCTCGGGCAGCGGCCCGTCCTCGCCGACCGCGCGCAGGGGCGTCTGGTCGCGCCAATACGGATAGTCTCGGACCTGGTGCCCGGCGATACGCTTCTCCTGAACCCTCACCGCCGCCACAAAATCGGGCCAGCGACCCGACCAAACAGTCGCACCAAAGCCACCGCGTGGCAACCGGATCGAAGGAGAAGAATCAAGCAGTTTCGGCGAAGAGGCGACCGTAGCCTTCGAGCGGCTCCAGCGCCTTGGCCAGGCGCAGCCCCTCCCAGATTGTGACCTGATTGGCGGTCAGGACGGGCTTGCCCAGTTCGGCCTCTAGCGGCTCGACCAGATGCAGGCAGGCCATCGCCGTGTCGGGAATCAAGATGGCCTGGGAGTCCGGCTTGTCGACGGCGCGGGCGGCCTCCAGCATCTTCTCGCGGTTGAACTGGAAGGCGTCCCGCCCGCCCGGCGCGCCCAGGGCAACGACTCCTTCGAGGTCGAGGCCGAACTCGCCCAGGAAACCGACGAAAGCCTGGACCGTCGGCTCGATATAGGAGCCGAGCAGGGAGACCTTGGTCAGGCCCAGGGCCTGGATGGCATGGGCGAAGGCGAGAGAGGTGCTGCTCGCGGGCACGCCCACCGTCTCGGTCAGGGCCTCGGCCTGGCGCTCGGCATGGGCGCGACCGTCGATGAAGCTGCCGCTGGTGCAGGCCCACATGACCGAATCGGGCGAAAGGGGCAGGAAGCTGCGCGCGGTGAGGCACAGGCTTTCGGGCTGGCCCGTGCGGCTGAGCGCCGGCGGATCATGATCGAAATCATCGCCGTAGAGCCGCGCCGCCACGACGATGGGCCGGATGCGGTAATCGGTCTTTTCGGCAAGCTGGTAATACTCGAACTCGCCCCCGCCCGTGGGATAGATCAGCCCTAGGCGCACGATCCGTTCGGCCATGGCCGATTCCTCCTCCAAGGATTTCGAAACCCCGCTCTCTCATAGGGGCGGGCGCGGCCCGCGGCAAGCGGAAGCTACCCACCGGTCTCCCGGTCAAGGACATCGAACAGGCCTTCCAGGCTTTCGCGTTCGATATCCCGGGTGATGCAGACGATGCGGGTGCGACGGTCCTCGTCGGGCCAGGTCTCGAGCCAGGCGAGCGGGTGGAAGACATGCTGGACGCCGTGGATCACGGCCGGGCGTTCGGGCGTTTCCTTGACGTTGACGATGCCCTTCACGCGCAGGATGTCCGGGCCGCGATGGGCGGTCAGCGCCTCCATGAAGACCATCAGGGCGACGGCGGGCACCGGCCGGTCGCGGGTGATGCAGAAGGCGCGGATACGCGAATCGTGGCGGTTCACGTCGTCATGGTGGTGGCCGTGCTCCGCTTCGGCTTCGGCGTCCTCCTTGGCGGCATAGGCCTCGTCGCGCAGCCAGCGGCGGACATCCGCTGTCTTGGTCGCGGGATCGTAGAGCCCCGTGTCGAAAAGCAGGGCCGGATCGATCTGGCCGTGGGACGCCTCGATCAGGGGCGCAGCGGGATTGAGCGCGGCGAGGCGCACGGCCAGGGCGTCGGTATCGGCGCGGCTGGCAGGGTCCTTCGCGAGATCGGCCTTGGTCAGCAACAGGCGGTCGGCGACGGCAGCCTGTTTTATCGCCTCCTCATGAGCATCCAGGGTCGCCTCGCCGTTGACCGCATCGACCGTGGCGATCACCCCGTCCAGGCGGATCAGGTTCAGCAGCACGGGATCGTCCATCAGGACCTGGAGGATCGGCGCCGGATCGGCCAGGCCCGTGGTCTCGACCACGATTCGGTCGAAATGCGTGACCTCGCCGCGCGCGCGGCGGGCAAAGAGGTCTTCGATGGTCGCCGCCAGATCGCCCCGGATGGCGCAGCACAGGCAGCCGCCGCGCAGCTGGACCACGGATTCGTCGCCCTTTTCGACCAGCAGATGGTCGAGGGAGATTTCGCCGAATTCGTTAATGATGACGGCGGTGCGCGAGAATTCAGGGCGCTTGATCAGCCTGGACAGCAGGGTCGTCTTGCCGCTGCCCAGGAATCCGGTCAGGACGGAGATCGGGACGAGATCGGCTGCCGGCGAATCGCTCATCCCGCTGCTCTAGCCCTCCGCGCGGGCGCGGTCAACGCGAGCGCGGGTTCTGGGGCATGGACGGGCGGCGCGGGACGAATTAGGTTTCGGCCGCATTTCGCAGCGGAAGGAACAGCGCATGTTCGCCAAGCGCATCTCGGTGGAACAGGTCGAGGAAGGGGACGAACTGGCCCCCAAATTCGACAAGGGCGGCCTTATCCCGGTGGTCACGACGGACCATGGCTCGGGCGAGCTGCTGATGCATGGCTATATGAACGAGGAAGCCCTGCGCCGCACGGTCGAGACCGGCGAGGCCCATTACTGGAGCCGCAGCCGCGCCGCCCTGTGGCACAAGGGCGCCACCAGCGGGCTGGTGCAGAAGGTCGTGGAGATGCGCATCGACGACGACCAGGACGCCGTCTGGCTGCGGGTCGACGTCCAGGGCGGGGCGAGCTGCCATGTCGGCTACCGCTCCTGCTTCTACCGCTCCTTGCCGCTGGGTGAGGTGGGAGGCGAAGCCGGCGAGGCGTCGGTGAAACTGCATTACGAGGAGACCGAGAAGGTCTTCGACCCGAAAGAGGTCTACGGCGACGCGCCGAACCCGACGAAGCTTTAGCGGTTTCCGCGCCCGGCGGCCCCTCACCCTACGAGACGGCCTTCGACCTCCTCAGGGTGAGGGTCCTAAAACGACAATCGGCATCTCATCCTGAGGAGCCGCCGCAAGGCGGCGTCTCGAAGGATGAACGGGCACCCCGCGCCGGCTACCCCACCTCTCGCCAGGCCGCTTCATGCTGGGCGCGGACGGGGCCGAAGCCCGTGTCCTCGGTCATGCGCGCGAGATGGTCCTCCAGGCGGGGCAAGGGCGCCAGCGGGCGTCCGATCACACCCTCGATCGCCGGGCGCCAGGACGCCAGGGTCGCCATGTACAGATCCGCCGCGCTGAAGGTCGCCCCTAGGAGATAGGAACCCAGGTCCAGAGCCTCCTCCAGCCTCGCATACATTTGGTCGCAGAGGTTGCCGCCGGCCTGGATCACGGCCGGAATATCGCTTTCGTCGGTCGAGCAGCGATGGGGATAGTTGACCTGCTTGCTGGCGGGATGGACCGCGCTCGCCAGGAAGGAGAGCCATTGATAGAACCAGCCGCGCTCGTTCGTCCCAACCGCGGGGGCCAGCCCCGCTTCCGGATGACGGTCGCAGAGATGCACGCAGATCGCCGCCGCCTCGAACAGGACGAAATTCCCCTGCACCAGGGTCGGCACGCGGCCGTAAGGGTTGAGCTCCCAATACCAGTCCGGCGGCGCCCCGGAATAGACGTCCACCATCTTCAGGTCGTAGGGCTGGCCCAGTTCCTCCAGCACCGCTTGGGGCGCCATGGCGATCGCCATCGGCGCCGAATAGAGCGTGTACATCCTAGTCCTCCTTTCCCGTTCCGGGTACGCTGAGTGTGGGCGGTTCCGGCGTGTGACGGAAGGCCTGTGCGCCGACACGCCAGGCTATAGGATGCGCCGACGCGAGATCGCAAGGCATAGGGAGACGGCGGAATGAAGATCACCAATGTCGAGGTCGTCGAGCTGCGCGCGCCGATGCCGAAGGGCGATTGGTATGACGGTGCCTTTGTCAACTGTCTGATCCGCCTGCACACGGATGCCGGCATCACCGGGATAGCCGAAATCGACAGTAGCCCGGCGATCATGAAGGCGATCATCGATCCGCCCCTGGGCTCCCTCGCCTGGCCGAGTCTCAAATCCATCGTCCTGGGTCAGGACCCCACCGATCCCACCGCCCTATGGGCCCATATGTATGCCTTGAGCCATTACTACGGCCGGCGCGGCGCCGCGATCCATGCTATCAGCGGCATCGACATCGCGGCCTGGGACATCAAGGGCAAGGCGGAAGGCAAGACCGCCGCCGAGTTGATGGGGACACCCAAAAGGGAGCGGGTGCGAGCCTATGTCACGACCTCACGCCTGGGCGAGACCGACGATTCGGTGCGCCGCCGGCTGGATACCTGCCTCGAAACGGGCGTTCGGGCCCTCAAGATCGCCTCGGACCCTCATTGGGGCCCGGAGGTGGACTATGCCTGCCATGTCCTGGCCCTGGCGCGCGCGCATGTCGGCAAGGATATCGACCTGATGTTCGACGCCTTCGCCTGTTTCAAAACTGCCGAAGCCGCCCTGGGCGTGGTGCCGGTTCTCAAGGAAAGCGGCTATCTCTGGTTCGAGGCGCCGATCCCGATGGACGATCTAGACGGCTTTGCCGAGATCGCCGGCCAAGGCATTCCCGTGACCGGCGGCGATATGGGCTTGACCACCCGCTTCGAATACGAGGCGATGCTGGTGCGCGGCCGGGCCGACATCGCCCAGCCGGACGCGACCATGGTGGGCGGGCTGAGCGAGATGTTGCAGGTCGCGGAAATGGCGCATGGGCTGGGCCGGCGCATCATCCCGCATGGCTACAAAAGCGATATCCTGCTGGCCACTAACCTGTCCTTCCTGGCCCAGCATCGGGACGAGGAATGGCTGGAATATTCGATAGCCGATTCGCCCCTGCGCTGGAACATGGTGCGCGAGGCCTTCCCGGTCGGCCCGGACGGCAAGGTCGCCGTGCCTCAGGGGCCGGGCCTGGGCCTAACGATCGACGAAGAGACGATCGCGCGCTACCGCGTGGATTGACGCTCAGTCGCCCGCGATGGCGACGAGACCCTCGATATCGAGCAGGCGCACCGAATGTTCGGGCTCCAGTTCGATTAGCTGCGCCTTGCACCGGGCGGTGAAGGTACGGCTGACGGTTTCGATGGTCAGCCCGAGATAATCCCCGATATCCGTACGCGTCATCGGCACATGCACGGGGTTGCCTTGCTGGCTGCGGGTTTTGGCCCGCCGCGACAACATGATGAGGAAGGAAGCCAGCTTTTCCCGCGCGGTCTTGCGGCCCAGCAGGACCATCTGATCCTGGGCCGTGGCCAGTTCGTTCGAGGCGAGACCGAGCAGACGCCGCTCCATCCGAGGATGCTCGTCGAGCAGGGTTTCGATATGGGCGCGCGAGAAGCGGCAAAACTGGGGCTTCTCGATCACCTCGGCCGAAAAGGTGTAAGTCTTGTCATAGGCGAGGTCGAGAAAATCGCCGGGAAAGAGAAAGCTGGTAATCTGGCGGCGTCCATCCGGCAGCAAGCGGGACAGGCGAAGCCGCACCAGACCCGGCCGAACAGGCTGGTCACGAAGAACAGCCCCAAGGCGCCGAGTATCAGCAACCCGGTGATGTAATAGACCTCCGGCGGCCAGATCTCGATCCACAGGAAATAGGCGCGCCGCGCCAGCATATCGATCAGCACGGCCTGGTCGGGGGCGTCCGGGCCCCGGTCCCAGCGCAGCCAAGGCACGGTGTAGTAGATGCCCAGAAGAACGGTCAGCGCGATCCATTTCATGCGCCGGAAAAGCCCGCCGACGCGTTTGGGATAGACCTTGATCAGAGAGGCGCAGAACGGCTGCTTGCCGCCCGCCCTGGTCGATACGGCATCGAGAACCTCGACCTCGCCGCCGGTATTGGCGGTCTGCTCCGCCATCCGCGCGAGGTTTATCGGGCCTGCGGCCTCCATTATCTCGTCCGATCTGCTGCCGGCACTTCTACTGTCCACCATCGAGGGCGTGGACATAGATCGTCAACATCTTGATCGTCTCGGGGCTGAGGCGACCGCCCCAGGTCGATTTGCCGCCGCGCGGCCGCTGACCGGGGAACCTTCTCCCACCGGCGATTGACCGAGCATGACCCCGTGCTACCGTCCTGGCCGCGAAGCCAGACGGAGGGTCCTGCGTTGCAAAGCACAATGATGCGCCATCCGCTCGTCCTGCCCCGCGCGCTCGCGCGGGCGGAGACCCTCTATGCCGGGCGGCAGATCGTCTCGCGCTATGCCGACCGTTCCCTGCACCGCTACGGCTATGGCGAGATGGCGGGGCGCGCCCGGCGCCTGGCCGATGCCCTGCGCAAGGCCGGCCTGAAGCCCGGCGAGCGGGTCGGCACCCTGATGTGGAACCACCATATCCATCTCGAAGCCTATTTCGGCATTCCCGGTGCGGGCGGCGTGATGCATACCCTGAACCTGCGCCTGCATCCGGACGAGTTGGCCTTCATCGCAACTCACGCCGAGGACCGCATCCTGATCGTCGATGACGTGCTGCTGCCCTTGGCGCGGCGCTTCCTCGACCGCAGCCGGATCAAGAAGGTCATCGTCGCGCGCATTTCGGACGAGGCAGCGCCGGGCGATTTCGAGTCCTACGAGGATTTCATCGCCGCCGGCGATCCGGCCGAACCGCTGATCGAACCCGAGGACGAGTTCACCGCCTGCTCGATCTGTTACACCTCGGGCACGACCGGACGGCCCAAGGGCGTCGCCTATTCCCACCGGGCGCTGATGCTGCATGCCATGTGCCTGGGCATGAAGGACGGCTGGGACCTGGGGCAGAACGACACGACCTTGCCAATCGTGCCCATGTTCCACGTCAATGCTTGGAACTTTCCCTATGCCGCGACCCTGGTCGGGGCCAAGCAGGTCCTGCCCGGACCCTATCTCGATGCCGAAAGCCTGCTCGACCTGATGGCCGGAGAGGCGGTGACGATCACCGGCGCCGTGCCGACGATCTGGTTTGCCGTGGCAGACGCACTGCGCGCCGAACCCGGGCGCTGGACGCTGCCGCCGGGCATTCGGGTGATCGCCGGCGGCGCCTCGCCCCCGCCCGCCCTGGTGCGCGGGTTGGACGCGCTCGGCATGGTGCCGATCCACGGCTGGGGCATGACCGAAACGACGGCGGGCGCGACCATGGCCCATCCCAAACCCGAAATGGCCGATTGGCCGCGCGAACAGGTGCTCGACCTCTTCGCCGAACGTCATCTGCCGATGCCCCTGGTCGAGATCCGGGTGGTCGGCGACGAGGGCGAAGCGCCTTGGGACGGCGCGGCGATGGGCGAATTGCAGATCCGCGCGCCCTGGGTCGCCGCCCGCTATCACGACGCGCCCGGCACCGAGGACCGCTGGACGGAGAACGAAGCCGGGGGTCGGACGGGCGACAGCTGGTTCCGCACCGGCGATGTCGCGAATATCGATCCGGCCGGCTTCGTGAAGATCAGCGACCGCACCGCCGACCTAGTCAAATCCGGCGGCGAATGGATCAGCAGCCAGGATCTGGAAAACGCGATCATGGGCCATCCCGCCGTCAAGGAGGCCGCGGTGATCGCCCTGCCCCATCCGAAATGGGGCGAAAGGCCGCTGGCCTGCGTGGTCCTGCGCGAGAGCGCGGTGGCGGGCACCCCGGATACTGTCCGGGAAATGGTCAAGGATCTTGCGGCGCATCTGGCGGCCGAATTTCCAAAATGGTGGCTGCCCGACGCCTACGAGTTCATCGCCGAGGTGCCGAAGACCTCAACCGGGAAATTCCAAAAATCAGCCCTGCGCGAGCGTTTCTCCGGGCGGTCCTGGCCGGGCTAGAACGGGCGCCGGGCGAAACGGTCCAGCAGGTTGTTGAAAAAGGGGCATTGTGCCAATCATCCTTCGAGACGTTCGCTGACGCGAGCTCCTCAGGATGAGTAAAATCAATGCTTTAGCCTCACCCTGAGGAGGCCCGCAGGGCCGTCTCGAAGGGTCTGCTCGCCTTTTTCAACAGCCTGCTAGCGGGTTTCGCCGAACCAGTCGCGCAGAACCTCGTTGGCGCGCGACTCCGCGACCTCGGGATGATAGGCGCGGTAGACCGGGATGGCCGCAGCGAGGGCGTCGTCCCGGTCGAAGCCGATGGCGCGGAGTGATTGGTAGGTTCGCGTGACCGCCGGCCGGCAATCGCAAGCTTCCAGACCCAGACCACGTTTGCGGTCGGAAGAAATCGTCCTGTCCATGATCTCGCTCTCGTGCTTTCGCGCCACGCCCGTATCAGCAACCGGAAAGATCGCCGCGTCACCGCATCGCCGCGCGCTTTCGCACCATTCATGGATCATGGAGCGCCCCACTGGCAAGCCCTCAAAGCTTTACCCCGGGCATGGCTCCTCCGCGCTCAGTGCAGGCGGGCGGCTTCGTTCTTGAGGCGTATGCGCCGATATCCCGACCCCTCTCCATCCGCGACAGCATCCGCTCGCGGCACCAAGCGAACCGGCCCGGCTCTCAGCTCCAGTTCGCGGGAAGACGGGTGCCCACGCCCTTGGCCTGAGCGGTCTCGTAGACCAGCTTGGCCAGGGCCAGGATGCCGATGGCATGGCCGCTATGGCAGATCACGCGGCGATCCTCGGGCTTGGGCGAAACGTTCTTGGCACTGGAAACCAGTTCCCGCAGATCGACATCGAACGGGCCGGTCATTTTGAAGCGGCCGATCTCGACCTCGTGTTTGGCCTGGTCGTGGTCGTCGGTCGCGGTCAGCTCGAAGGATTCGAGGCCGGGATGCCAGGACCGGGCCAGATCGACCAGGCTGCACCAGGTGCCGGGACGGACCCAGGCCGGGTCCAGGATGGGCTTGGTATTGGCCGAGACGGGCACCGCCGTCACCAGCACATCGGCCGCCTCGACCGCCACGCGCGGGTCGTCCGTGATCTCGATCTCGATACCCGAATCCGCGAATTCGGCGGCGAAGGCCCCGGCGCCGGAGCGGCTGCGGTTATAGGCCACGACCTTCTCTATCGGCAGGACGGCGCGCAAGGCCGGCACATGGACACGGGCCTGGGCTCCCGTCGCTATGATCCCCAGAACCCTGCTGTCGGGCCGCGCGAAATAGCGCGCGGCTAGGCCGGAGACGGCGGCCGGAATCCAGGTCGAGGCCCAGAAGGTGTCCATGGCCGCCAGGGGCTGGGCCGTGCGATAGTCGCTCAAGATCTGCATGCCGTTGAGATGATGCATGCCGGGCCGGGCGAGCTCCGCCTGCACGCCCATCGAGTTGTGGCAGATATTGTAGCCGAGCTTTGACGAGCAGGCGTTGAGCCCATAGAAGAAACTGCCGACATCGGTCAGGGAAGCGACCTTCGGATGGGCGATCGCCTTGCCCGAGGTCCAGGCGCGGAACGCGGTCTCGACCCCGTCGATCATGTCGCCGTAGTCGATATCGAGGCCGCCGATCTCGCTCCGAGTCAGATACAGAAATCGCGTGTCGTCGCTCATGGTCCCTCTCCCTCCGGCTCAATCGTCACGGCGCAACCTAGCGCCCGGCTCCGACGAGGTCGAAGGGGAATGCGGAGCAGATACTCGGTAAAGACGGGCTATCCCCCACCTTACCCCGACCATGCCTCTACCGCTTGCACGGCAGATGGCCGCCCAGGATCCAGCCGGCCATCTGATAGACGCAGAGATAGACAGCGAGGCGCGCGGGATAGGGCGTGTTGGGGGCGACGAACTGGATGGACAGCACATCCGTTCCCGCCTTGGCCGATTCATGAACGGCGCGCACCACGTCGCGCGCCGACAGGCCCAGAGGCTCGTCGCCCCAATCGGGGAATTCCCCCATGTCGAAAACATCCATGCAGAGCGAGACCCAGGTCCGGTCCACCCCCGCCGTCGCCTGGGCCATGACATGGGAAATCGCCTTGGCGCAGATCGCGGCCATGCCGTCCTCCGCCACCTCGGAGGCCGGGAAGACCAGAGCGCCGTTCGCTCGGTATAGATGCAGGGTCTCGCGATCGTTGCGAGGGCCGCGCATGCCGATCTCGGCATGGCGGGCTGGGTCGATATTCTGGGCATGCTCCCACATTCGCCGCTGCCAGGTGCCGCCTCCCGGCTCCGTATTGCCCCAGGCCGCGCCGATATCGTCGAAGGCGTCGCCATGGGCATCCAGGCTGATGATGCCGATCCGGCCCGCCGTGGCCCGGGCCATGCCGCGCGCGACGGCATAGCTGGCCGCCGGGACCGAGCCGCCCAGGGTGACGATGCGGCAGCCTGCGTCGAGCGCCCGGCCGACCATGTCCATGACGCTTTCGATGCCGACCTTCGGATTGTCGGGATCGATGGTCGCGTCGCCCATATCGACGGCAGCCAGATGCTCGAAGACATCCAGGTCGTGTTCGGGCAGGAAGCCGGTGTAGCGCATGGACTCGCGGCGCGTGACCAACGGCCCCTTGCCCATGTCGGACCATTCCGCCGGATCGCGCCCGGGCGTGGCGGCGGAGCCCTGGGGGATGCCGATGAAGGCGACGTCCGCCGCCTTCAGATCTGCATCGGTCTCCGCATAGGGCACGGCCAGCATGGTCGGCTCGCCGCTCGGCAGATAGGAGGTCTCGACCCCCTTGATGCTGGTCCGGAAGGAGACGAGTTTGGTCATGATCGCCGGTTCCTCTGTGCGTGCCTATACTGATTCTTCATTGCCCGGCGAAGATTCACCCATCGCATCAAACGACTCACCTCGCCTTGCCACATTATCGATGTCGTCCCAGGACTTGTTCCCGGGACCCATGGGCATCGCGACGGGCGATGCCGTGGCAGGGTATTCACTGTAGATCACCGCATTACCAGGACCCGAATCCGCAAGCCCAACACACTTATCCGACGCATTGAGGACAAGGGCTCTACGACCGAGTGATCGGACAGGGCGATGGGTCCCGGGACGACGGCTATGTATTTGTCAGGACCACGACCTAGCCGGTCGGGTATTCCCCTCAGCAGTCCAGGGTGTTGTCGAGTTCCCACTGGCTCAGGCTCTTGGTGAAGCGGCCCCATTCCTCGAATTTGAGCTTGGTATAGGCCTGGACGAATTCCTCGCCGAGCCCCTCCCGCACCGCCTTTGACTTGTCCATGAGCCGGATCGCGTCGAGCAGGTTGAGCGGCAGCCGCCGGATGCGCTTCAGGCGGTGACCTTCCTCGTACATGTTGATATCGAGGCGCGGGCCCGGATCGCGCTTGTTGGCGACCCCGTCGAGCCCGGCGGCGAGGACACCGGCCTGGAGCAGATAGGGATTGGCCGCGCCGTCCATCAGGCGCAATTCGAAGCGCCCCGGCTCCGGGATGCGGATCATATGCGTGCGGTTGTTGCCCGAATAGCTGATCGTGTTGGGCGACCAGGTGGCGCCCGAGAGGGTGACCGAGGCATTGATCCGCTTGTAGCTGTTGACCGTCGGGTTGAAGACGGCGCAGAGCGCATCGGCCGAATGCACCAGCCCGCCGAGGAACCGATAGGCCAGGCCGGAGAGGCCCATCTCGTCCTTGGCGTCGTCGAACAGGTTCTTCTTGCCGGTCTTGTCCCAGATGGAGACATGGCAATGACAGCCGTTGCCTGTGAGATTCGGGATCGGCTTGGGCATGAAGGTCGCGCGCAGCCCGGCTTCCTCGGCCAGGGTGCGGGTCATGTATTTGAAGAAGACGTGGCGGTCGGCGGTGAGCAGGCAGTCGTCATAATCCCAGTTCATCTCGAACTGGCCGTTGCCGTCCTCGTGATCGTTCTGATAGGCGCCCCAGCCGAGTTCTATCATGCAGTCGCAGATGCGGCTGATCAGGTCATATTGGCGCATCAGGGCCGATTGGTCATAGCAAGGCTTAATTTGGGTGTCGCGCCCGTCCGCCGGCGCCTTGCCGTCGTCCTGCAGCAGCATGTATTCGCATTCGACGCCGGTCTTCATGCGGTAGCCGAGCTTGGCCGCCTTCGCGATCTGGCGCTTCAAGACGACGCGCGGAGCCTGCTCGACCTCCTTGCCGTCCATCCAGAGATCGGCGGCGAGCCAGCCGACCTCCGGCTTCCAGGGCAACTGGATCAGACTGTCGGGATCGGGCACGGCGAACATGTCAGGATGGGCCGGCGTCATGTCGAGCCAGGCGGCGAAACCGGCGAAGCCCGCCCCCGCTTTCTGCATGCCGCCGATAGCACGGGCGGGCACCAGCTTGGAGCGCAGCACGCCGAACAGGTCGACGAAGCTGATCAGGAAATACTTGATCTTCTTTTCCTTGGCGATCTTCGCCAGATCGACGGCCATGACCCTGTCCCCCTATGTTAGCGATCTTCGGTATCGGTTCTTTTTTTCAGTATGCGTGGAGCGACAGACTCCGCCAACTCCCCTTGGCTGACAATTGAATCAAGGCCAGCAAGCCCTTCGAGACGGCTCCCTGTTCCTGAGGAGCGCGCGCCAGTGAGCGTCTCGAAGGATGATTGGCACAATGCTTCTTTTCAAAAACCCCGCTAAATCCGCCCCGGAATCCAATCGGTGCCGGCCAGCGGCACGCCGGCCATGGCGGCAGCCTCGACGGTCAGGGCGACCAAGTCCTCCGGCTCCAGGTTCAGCACATGGCTCTTGCCGCAGGCCCTCGCCATGGTCTGGAGTTCCAGGGTCATCACTGCGAGATAGTTGCGGAGCCATCGGCCGGCCTGTTCGGGCTTGAGACGCGCCTCCAAAGCCGGGTCCTGGGTCGTCACCCCGACCGGGCAGCGGCCGGTATGGCAATGGTGGCAGAAGCCGGGTTCGGTCCCGATTGCGTGGTAGTCCTCGACGAAGACGGGCTTGTTGCAGCCGAGGGCGACCATCGCGGCCGAGCCGATGGATACCGCGTCAGCGCCCAGAGCCAGGGCCTTGGCGACATCGGCCCCGGTGCGGATACCGCCCGAGACGATTAGCTGAACCTTGCGGTGCATGTCCAGCTCCTGCAGGGCCTGAACCGCCTGGCGCACCGCCGGCAGTGTCGGGATGCCAACATGTTCGATGAAGACGTCCTGGGTCGCCGCCGTGCCGCCCTGCATACCGTCGAGGACGATGACATCGGCCCCGGCCTTGACCGCGAGGGGCACGTCGAACTTGGTCCGGGTCGCGCCGATCTTGACGTAGATCGGCTTCTGCCAATCGGTGATCTCGCGCAGTTCCTCGATTTTGATGGTCAGGTCGTCGGGGCCGGTCCAGTCGGGGTGGCGGCAGGCGCTGCGCTGGTCGATGCCGACGGGCAGGTCGCGCATGCCGGCGACCCGCTCGGTGATCTTCTGGCCCAGCAGCATGCCGCCGCCGCCGGGCTTCGCACCCTGGCCGATCACCACCTCGATGGCGTCGGCCCGGCGCAGGTCGTCGGGGTCCATGCCGTAGCGCGAGGGGAGGACCTGATAGACCAGGGTTTTGGAGGAGCGGCGCTCCTCCTCGGTCATGCCGCCGTCGCCGGTGGTCGAACTGGTGCCCATCTCGGTGCAGGCCAGGCCGATGGCCTCCTTGGCGTTGGCGCCCAGGGCGCCAAAGCTCATCCCCGCAATGGTGATCGGGATCTTGAGTTCGATGGGCTGCTCGGCGAAACGGTCGCCCAGGACGACATTGGTGTCGCAGCGCTCGCGGTAGCCCTCGAGCGGGTAGCGCGAGACCGAGGCGCCCAGGAAGACGAGATCGTCAAAGCTGGGCAGGCGCCGCTTCGCGCCGAAGCCTCGGATGTCGTAGACCCCCTGATCGGCGGCCCGGTGAATTTCGGCCAGCACCTCGCGGGGAAAGGTCGCGCTTTCGCGCAGGTTTCGCGGATCGACGGTCATGAGACTGGCCTTTGAACGGTGTTTACCAGCGAGGCGGCGTGCCACACCCCCACCTCACCCTCCCACCGCTGCGCGGCGGGTCCCTCCCTCTCCGCCCCCGGGGGCGGAGAGGGAGGGGGTGAGGTGGGGGAAACCCGGTGATTCGCTTGGATATCCATCATTCGAGACAGCCGTCCTCAGTACGAATCGGCGTGGTCGACATTGAAATGGTAGAGCTTGCGGGCCGAGCCGAAGCGGCGGAATTTTGTCGGGTCGGCCTCGATGCCGGCGCGTTCCAGTAGGGCGCGCAGATCGGCGACATGCTCCGCCGTCATCTCCTTCTCGACGCAATCGGCGCCCAGGCGGCCGGTCTTGCCGCCGACATAGATCACCGCCTCGTAGATCGAATCGCCCAGATCGTCGCCGGCATCGCCGCAGACCACGAGGCGGCCGCGCTGGGCCATGAAGGCGCTCATATGGCCGATCGAGCCGGCGACGACGATATCGACGCCCTTCATCGAGACGCCGCAGCGCGCGCCGGCATCGCCCTCGACCACCACCAGCCCGCCGCGCCCGGTCGCCGCGACGCCTTGCGAGGCGTTGCCGGTGACGCGGACCGTGCCGCTCATGATGTTCTCGGCCAGTCCCCAGCCGCATTGGCCGTCGATCACGACCGTGGCCTCCTTGTTCATCCCCGCGCAGTAGTAGCCGACATGGCCCGCGATCCGGACCTCGATGGGTTGGGTCAGGCCGACCGCGATGCTATGGGCGCCGCGCGGATTGACGATACGCCAGGCGCGCTCGTTGGTGTCCGGCGGCAGCTTGTGTAGCCGGGAATTGAGCTCCCGGATCGGCGCTGCGGCGAGGTCGAACTCGGTCAATTCAGGCTCCAGCTATAGACCACTGTGGGTTCCGGCTCCCAGACCTTGGCATCCGCGACTCCCGGCAGACCGGCCAGGCTGCGATATTCCGAGGCCATGGCGACCCAGTCGTCGGTCTCGGCCAGGACGGCGGGCTTGCAGGCGATGCCGTCGCGCAGCACCGCGAAGCCGTCACGCGTGCCCATGGCGAAGGTGTAGAAGCCGTCGAGATCCTTGAGTCCCGCCTCCATCGCCTCGCGCAGGCTGGCCCCCTCACCCAGACGATGGGCAAAATAACGGGCGGCGACCTCCGTGTCGTTGTCGCTTTCGAAGACCTGGCCGCGGCGCTGGAGCCAGAGGCGCAGCCGGTTGTGGTTGCTGAGCGAGCCGTTATGGACAAGGCACATGTCCGAGGCGGCGGTGAAGGGATGGGAATGCTCGGTCGTCACCGCGCTTTCCGTCGCCATGCGGGTATGGCCGATACCGTGGGTGCCGGCCATCCCGGCGATGCCGTATTTGTCGACCACCGAAGCCGGCTTGCCCTTATCCTTGTAAACCTCCATCAGGGTGCCGTAGCCCATGATGCGGATTTCGGGATGATGGGCGGCGAGCCAGGCGCGGACTTCGCCCTCCTCCGCCTCGGCCGAAAGCACGGCATGGTTGGCCTTGAGGAAGACATCCGTCTCCTCGTCCAGGGCGGCCGCCAATTCGCCGGCCATGGCGCGCCAGGCATAGGTCTCGTCGGGATGGAACAGGGTGAGCTTGCACCAGCCCGACGCGCTGGGGTCGTGATAGACCGCGATGCCCGCGCTGTCGGGGCCGCGATCGGTCATGCCGACCAGCATGCGCGAGAGATTGGCGCCGAGGTCCGCGCGCTGCTCCGGATTCTTCACGAACAAGCCGACGATGCCGCACATGATGGCGTTTCCTGAGTCCGAGGTTGAAGGCTCTATTCTACCAGAAAGAAAATA
>Ga0115002_10003241_pt1 | contig 20467 bp, 17 predicted proteins | sample ArcticOcean_MG_C_8_FD_89576 | JGI IMG/M metagenome (GOLD analysis project Ga0115002, IMG submission 89576) | Marine microbial communities from western Arctic Ocean - ArcticOcean_MG_CB11_86 | ecosystem: Environmental > Aquatic > Marine > Oceanic | place: Arctic Ocean: Canada Basin | collected... | reverse complement strand
CGACATGTTCCGCCTCATTGGGCGCGTCCTCCGGGGAGACGGTGAGTTTAAACATACTCTTGTTACATTCTATGGTAGGATCGAACATTGGGTCCTCGAGGATCCCCGCCTCGTAGGAAATATGAAGGAGGTTGCGATCCATGGAATAAGGTTTAGAGGCTGTTGCCTCGACATCAATACCATGCTCCTGGCAATAGGTAATCATTTCGCTTCGCCCGGGGAACGTCTCGCGAAAAGCCGCTATCCGCCAGGGGGCAATGATTTCGAGATCGGGTGCCAATGAAGCATAAGTGAGTTCAAAGCGGCACTGGTCGTTGCCTTTTCCCGTCGCTCCATGTGCGAGAGTGGTCGCGTTTTCATCCCTCGCGACAGCTATGTGTGTCTTGGCAATGAGCGGGCGGGCAATGGAAGTCCCCAGGAAGTACTGGCCTTCGTAAATGGCGTTTCCACGCAACATGGGGTAGATGAAATCCTGCGCGAATTCTTCGATCAGATCGACGGTATGATGGGCAGTAGCACCCGTAGATTCCGCTTTTTCAGGAAGTCCCTCTAATTCCTCTTCCTGGCCAATGTTGGCGGCAAAAGTAACGACCTCTGCGTTGTATTGTTCTTTAATCCATTTGAGGATAACGGAAGTATCCAAGCCTCCTGAGTATGCGATAACGACTTTCATTTTAAAAATCCTATTTAAATTTTGCTGAAAATAATCTGAGTTAGAATAATAAAAAAATTAAGGTTTACCTGATCCGGCGAGTGACGCGAGTATGGCCTTTTGCACATGAAGACGATTTTCAGCCTGATCAAAAACTACTGACTTTGGATTGTGGTAAACTTCAGGTGAGACTTCCATCTCGAGATGGGCAGGGAGACAATGCATAAAGAGTGCATCCTCCTTTGCCGCATTGAGGAGATCCAAGGTTACTTTATAAGGAGAGAGTTTTTCAGCACGCATCGCTTCCTCATCCTCTTTTCCCATACTTACCCAAACGTCGGTGTAGATGACATCGGCATCTTTGACTGCTTCGTGAATGTCAGTGGTGAAAGTGTAAGCCTGGGCAATACCCGCATTATCCAGGTAATTCTTAATTTCATCTCCAGGAGCAAAAGCTTCCGGTCCCGCTAGAACGACATTCATTGAGAAAAGGTGTCCTCCAAGGATCCATGAATTGGCCATATTGCAGTTACAATCACCGACAAAAACAATTTTGCGGTCCTTGAGCGACTTGACATTGCAATCTTCAGACCAGCGATCAGCTAAAGTGAAGGCATCACTGTAAATCTGGCAGGGATGAAGGAAATCAGTCAGCGCATTAACAACACTGATCGTGCCTTCACTTGCAAACTCTTCTATAATTTCATGTTCGTAAGCGCGTATCACCAACCCATGACAATAGCGGGAGAGAATTTTAGCCGTGTCGGCCACAGATTCGCCGCGACTGAGTTGCATCGTGTCCTTATCAAGATAAAGAGCATGACCTCCGAGTTCATTAATTCCCACCTCAAAGGAGACGCGGGTGCGCGTGCTGCTTTTAAAGAAAAGCAACGCCCAGCTTTGATTATTCAATACCGAGGAGTTATTCTCACCTCGGTGATTTTTATATTTTTTCGCGAGTGAAAATATATCAGTGGCCTCGTGAATAGAAAAATCGGTCTCTTTTAAAAAATGCTTCATGACTCTATACAGATGCGTTAATAACGGAAGTCATCCGTTATTTTAAATCTTCTAATGTCTGTTCAAGAATATCCAATGCCGATTGTATTTCATCATCCGACACATTAAAAGGTGGATATATTCGTACTGTATTCGCTCCGGCGGGTACCGTGATCAATCCTTTTCCAAATAGGCTGTTGATGAAGTCAGTTGGCTCTTCTTTCATCCCTATGCCCAGGAGATAACCTTGACCCCGCACCTCAGCAATGTGCTGGGGATATTTATCGGCCAGTTTACACAATGAAGCTTTAAGTTTATTGCCGCTTTCAGTGACTCGGTCTAAGAGATTTTCTTTTTCTATGACTTCGAGAACGGAGAGGGCCGCGGTACAGGCAAGTGGATTTCCCCCATAAGTTGAACCATGAGTACCCGGCGTAAAAAGGCCTGCATATTTGTCTGAAATCCAGATAGCGCCGACAGGAAATCCTCCACCCAAGCCTTTAGCCATGGCAATGGCATCGGGAACAATACCCGCGTGCTCGTAGCCAAAAAAGCGTCCGGTTCGCCCGACACCGGTTTGCACTTCGTCAAGCATGAGGAGCAAATTATGTTCATCACACAGCTTCCGTATGCCTTGCAAAAATTCCGGGGTACAGGGTAGGACACCACTTTCACCCTGGGTCGGTTCGAGGTAGATCGCCACTGTCTGGTCATCAATATTTGAGGAAAAACTTTCGAGGTTGTTAATTTCACCAAAGGAAAATCCATCGAGTAGGGGACGAAACCCTTTCTGTATTTTTTCAAGCGGTGTCGCGGACATGCCCCCAAAGGTGCGACCGTGAAATGCATTTTCGGCTCCGATTATTTTATAGCTCTTTCCCTCCTCACCCGCTTTATCTGTTCCATAAAGTCGGGCAAGTTTTATCAGGGCTTCATTCGCTTCAGCACCGCTGTTACAGAAGAAGAATTTACCCGGACCTGTGTGTTTTGCTAATTTTTCCGCAAGCTGTGCGGGTTGAGGGAACCGGTAGAGGTTCGTGCAGTGAATCAATTCCGTTGCCTGTTCCTGAATACGTTTTACCCAATAGGGATGGCAATGACCGAGGCAGTTAACGGCTATACCGGTGCCAAAATCGAGGTATTCTTTTCCCGTGTCATCCCAGACTTTGGTGCCTTGTCCTTTGACCAAGGTGAATGGCGGCACAGGGTAATTTCCCAGGATATATTTTTCATAAAGGTCAGTAAGATTAGAGGTCTGCTTATTCATTATTTTATAGAGTAGATTATTAATTTTGAATGATTTCTGTGCCTATCCCTCGGTCAGTAAATATTTCAAGAAGAAGGCTGTGAGGAACGCGGCCATCAACAAAGTGAACACGTCGAACACTGTTCTCAATGGCATTTATCGCACTGTTTACTTTCGGTAACATTCCCGATCCAATGACGCCCTTAGCTTTGTAAGCTTCGACTTGATCGACTTTTAAGGTAGAAATAAGAGACTCGGGGTCATCCGGATCGTTTAATAGGCCGGGTACTTCACAAAGATAAACAAGGCGCCGCGCGTGCAGGGCGGAAGCGACATGCGAAGCTGCGGTATCCGCATTCGTATTGTAAACGCGCCCTTCTTTATCTAACGCGATAGGGGAGATAATAGGAATATAACCATCTTCGAGTGCCTTTTGGATGATCCTTGTATTGACATTTTTAATCTCTCCAACCTGACCGAGATCGATGGGATTATTCGATTCATCCCGTGTTAATTTCTCACAAAGAAGTATTTTATTTCCAACCATGGGAAGAGGACGTCCAGCACTCTGTTGAATAATTTCAGCGATATCGAGATTGATTTCTTCATTCAGTGTCTTTTCGACAATCTTTACCAAATTGTCATCAGTAACCCGTAATCCCTTATTAAAAACCGGTTCAAGTCCGGCTTTTTCCATCGAACGGTTGATCGCTTTCCCACCACCATGAACGACCACGACATGGATACCAACGGCGGCGAGAAAAACAATATCGGTAGCGACACGACGACGCACATGAGGGTCGGGATTGTCCATAAAACTGCCCCCGTATTTAATGACAAAAGTAGAGCCTTTAAAGCGCTGGATATAGGGCAACGCTTCGAGTAAGACGCGAGCTTTTGAAATGATGTCGACTTCGTTTAACATAAAATTTATTCGCTCTTGTTAAAATCCACATACGCTTCAGAGAGATCGGTGCTCAACAATCGGTAAGAGGCTTTGCCAAGATTAATTTTCAAAATTATGGAAAACCGTTTTTTACTTACGATTTCTTTCCACCGGTCCTTGTTTTTTAAGAGACACCGTCCTTTTGTCATTACCGGTACCGAATGTTGTTTCGCTGTTCCAGTGGGCGTTGCATAGGTGAGATCAAGTTTTTCCTCCTGAAGGGATGCACCCGAGTAACCGGCGGCATCGAGAATACGTCCCCAGTTAGGATCACTGCCATACCATGAAGTCTTCACGAGGAGAGAATTTCCAATCGAACGGGCGATCTTATTCGCGTCGGCTTTATTCTTTGCTCCCTCTACGCAGATCTCCACAACTTTGGTGATACGTTCACCATCGGACACTATTTTATCGGCAAGGACGGCGCAGACATGACGTAACCCGAGAATGAAATTTTGATACAAGCTTGATTGCGTGGGTGATACCTTGATCCCGGATTTACCATTGGCGAGAATGATCACCGTGTCATTAGTGCTCATGTCACCATCCACGGTTATCGCGTTAAAAGATAACTCGACGGCTTCAGATAATGTTTTCTGAAGCAGGTTCTTACTGATATCAGCATCGGTTGAAATAAACGCGAGCATAGTCGCCATATTCGGTTGAATCATACCTGCACCTTTTGCTATTCCGCTGATGGTAATATAATCGAGATCGCTCGCTTTGTCACCAGCATGCAAATGCGGTATTTTAACGGTAATGACTTTTTCCCTCGTATCAGAAGTGAGAATAGCTTTTGCGCTCTTAAGGCCATGCTCCTTCGTCGAACCTAAATTCGCGGCGGCATCTTTAATTCCCTTACGAATCTTCTGCATGGGCAATACTTCACCGATGCGGCCCGTAGAACAGACAAAGAAAGTTTCCGGGGGCGCATTACAAGCGCTGGCGGCGCTGAACTGCATCGACCAGGCATCTTTCATTCCACGATCACCGGTGCAGGCATTGGCATTTCCACTATTTACGATAACGCCATGAAATTTATTTTCAACGCGCAGCAATTCCTGGCAGAGATTAACAGGCGCGGCCCTTACAGCATTTTTTGTGAAGACCCCTGCCGCGGAGCAGGGAGTGGGGGAATAAATTAATGCCAGGTCAAGCTGGTCATCTTTTTTGTCACGTACATCACAGGAGGTCCCGACCGTTTGAAAACCAGGAACATCGGCGATACCATTGGAATTTTTTTCTTCTGTGAATGCACTCATGAAACAATTAGCTTATCCGATAGCATTTATTTAAATCAATCCCGCATCTTCCGGAATACCCAGCATTAGATTCATAATCTGGACGGCTTGTCCACCGGCACCTTTCATCAGGTTATCCTCAGCGGAGTGAATAATGAAATTGCCCGTTCGAGGATCGTGTGATGCTGAAATATCGATTCGATTCGTATGGAGGAGATCTGAGGTGTGTGGGGAGGTGCCCGATGGGAGAATGGAGATGAATGGTTTTCCCGAGTAAGCTTTTTCCCATGAGGTGTAAATGTCTTCTATCATACTCTTGTTCGCGGGCGCGATAATCGTAGTAATGATACCGCGTATCATGGGAACAAGATGGGGAGTAAACTGGATTACAGTATCTTTACCGGTTACTTCCGATAACTGTTGCTCGATTTCAGATAGATGGCGGTGTTTAGGTACACCGTAAGGTGTAGCATCTTCCGCGCGTTCACAATAACTGTAATATTCCTCGGCTTTTTTCCCTGCACCACTTACGCCGCTCAAGCTATTAACTACAATTCCCTGATCTGAAATTACACCGTCACTGAGCAAAGGAATTATTGGGATGAGGATACTTGTTGGATAACATCCAGGACACCCGATAATTGGAGCGTCTTTCCAAGAACCATTATGAATTTCAGGAATGACATACGCCGAGCGCGAGAGAAGATCGGGATCGGGGTGGGGAGCGCCATAAAACTCCTCATAGCGCTGTGAGGTATCGAGTCGAAAATCAGCACTCAGGTCTATTACTTTTTTTCCCGCATCGACAAGAGCCCGGGCATATTCCACTGCCACGCCATGGGGTAGCGCTAAAAAGTATAGATCGACATTTTTAATTCCGGCTAGCTTGGATGCATCCGAATCTGTGAATTTCAAGTTGGGCAATTGACAGCGTAAAGCAGGTATGGCCTCTTCAATCGCAGTCCCGGCAAGTTTACGTGAAGTGACGACGGTTAAATTTACCCGAGGGTGTCGAGCGAGCAATCGGACAAGCGTCTCTCCAATATACCCCGATGCACCTACAATTCCGATATTCATGATAAGTAAAATTACCCGCAGTACATTACTGCTTGGGTAGATTATTTAGATGAATTATTTTGAAAAGTTCAATTAATTTAGATAAGAATAAAAGCAAAGTGGACCAAAAAATAAACCCTCCACAGTAGCCAAGACCGAGGAGGGTGTAAATAAAGAGGGTCCCAATTCGGATAGGCTATCTTTTAGAAAACTGAAATCTTTTTCTGGCGCCAGGTTGGCCGGCTTTTTTACGTTCCTTTTCACGAGGATCTCGCTTCAGGAAACCTGCCTGTTTGAGGGGAATCCGCCAATCGGGGTTAAATTTCTCCAAGGCGCGAGCAAGACCATGAGAAATAGCGCCTGCCTGTCCAGAGGGTCCGCTGCCATGAACTTTGATTACGGCGTCAAATTGCTCGCGTGCATCGACGGTGCTCAAGGGTGCGGTAGCTATCTTCGAAAGAGTTTCATGAGAACAATAGTCATCTATGTCACGGGTATTGATCGTGATTTTTCCAGTGCCACCGGAGATAAGACGAATGCGCGCGGTTGCTGTTTTGCGCCGCCCCGTGGCGAGTAAGATACTATTATTGTCTGCACTCATGGGTCAAGAATCACGATTCAATGGTTATCGGTTGTTGAGATTCATGCGGATGATTGGGACCTGCGTATATTTTAAGCTTGGTCAGCATCTGGCTGGCAAGGCGATTCCTGGGAAGCATTCCTTTTACTGCATTTTCTATTATAAATACAGGCTTTTTTTTGCGCATATCTTTTAATTTTATATATTTTTCATTACCGAAATAGCCCGAGTAAAACATATATTCCTTCTGCTCTTCCTTTTTGCCACTCACCACGATTTTATCAGCATTAATGACAACAACAAAATCACCCGTATCTATATGAGGGGTATAAGTAGCCTTATTTCGCCCACGCAGGATATTGGCAATTTTGACAGCGAGACGACCGAGGATTTGTTCCTCGGCATCTACGAGATACCATTTTTTATCCGTATCTCCAGTTTTTGCTAGAAAGCTTTTCATCGAATTCATGAGAAGCCGAAAAGCTAGTCGGACTCCATCACTTGTCAACTGATTAATTAAATCCTTGCCGTGTAGCGAGCTGCAAATCCCGCGTGGGGAAGCAATAGCTGAAAGTTCCCCGTTTAATTCGAAAGAGATAATTCTAAAAAGAAACAGCCCACATCTGTTTAAAGATGTGGGCTGCAGAGTGGTAATCAGGAAGAACGCTGTTTAGAAACCAGCCGAAAAAGTGGCTCCCCACCAGAAATTAGCATCGCGGGTATTATCAAGGTCTGTGCCGCTCACACGCATACCGATTGAGAAGGCTGCATCGTCATTAAACGCATAACTCCAATCTAGGGATGCGCCATAATAGGCGTAATCGGTCCCGAACCCCGTATCAAAGAAGACGGCAGCGACGTAAACGCCAACGTCTAGAGTAGAGCCCTCAAGGGTATCGCTCAAGGCAAAGCTGTGTCCTCCAGATCCCTGTATCGTTAATCCATTGAGATCGAAATCGTAATAGATATAGACAGAAGGAGCAAACGTTACATCTGCGGAGAAACCTGCATAGAGCTCCCGGGAATAGGAACCATCGGTGATATCTTCAGGAAACCAATAATAGGTAAATCCAACATCGGTGCTCAGCCAATCTGTGATCCCGAAGCCGTAGCCTGTATAGAAATCGATTTCATTATTAAATCCAACGCCGTCAACGATAGGCTCATTTGCCCAAACACCGGCATAAAAGTCGCCATAACTCAGGTCCACGGCAGGTTGGAATGATTGATCAGCGAACTGCACACCGCGAAACACATATTCCGACTCAAAGGCGAAAGTGGCTGACATGCCCAATTCCTGTGCCGATAGCGTGCTTATACTCAAGAGTGAGGCTAATACGATTATACTAAGTTTTCTTTTCATTTTTTTCTTATTTATAGTTTAGAAATATTTTTTTGATTAACTGGATTCCCATTTATTTAAGCGAGAAGTATGCCAATCCTCATTATCGCTCTAATTTTCACGATGACTGGTATTTTTTTTGCATATTTCCAAGAACTGGAAGTCCGGATAGGGAAAAAAGGCTAAAATTGAACAGCAGAGCCAAACGCTGTAGAGCAGATCCCGCGATAGTATCTTAAAGACTTGTATGACAGTTATATATGGGACAAAGGTGCACAATATCACCATCCTTTTAAGCCGGGTGTAGTGTATCTCCCCGACATTTTAAAGAAATTATTGCAAATACCTGTAGGCCCAATAATCTCGCACTACAGTAGGCAGTTGTCTGAGAAACAGCGCTTAAATGGACCTAAATGATTTCAAAATATGACCAAAAACAACAAAGAAAGAGTGGATTAATCATGGGAGATGCAAGAAGTAGCGTCGTAGAAAACCAAGCGAGTCAGCTTGATCAACTCAAACAGTTCACAAAAGTTGTAGCCGACACCGGAGATTTTGCCGCGATCAAACAGTATTCTCCAGAAGACTCTACGACGAATCCGACCCTGATTTATAAAGCGGTAGAGAAAGATGAATATAAACATCTATTAGAAAAAGCCGTGACTGATAATAAAGATCGAAGCTCTGACCGTGAGCTGCTCGTCAATATAATTATTGATCATTTACTCGTCCTTTTTGGTCTCGAGATCTTAAATATAATACCCGGCCGAGTTTCTACGGAGGTTGATGCCCGTCTTTCATTTGATGCCGAGGGCACGGTCGAGAAGGCACATGAAATCATTCAATTGTACGAGGATAATGGCATAAAAAGAGAGCGGATCCTGATTAAGATAGCCTCAACCTGGGAGGGCACGCTGGCAGCGAGTAAGCTGGAAGATGAGGGCATTCACTGTAATATGACCCTCCTGTTTTCGCTTCCCCAAGCGGTAGCTTGTGCCGAAGCGGGTGCAACACTGATCTCTCCTTTTGTTGGTCGGATTCTCGATTGGTACAAAGCGGCTACGGGAAAGGATTATGCCGGTGCTGATGATCCCGGTGTGATGTCGGTTAAAGAAATCTACAATTATTTTAAAAAATATGATTATACGACTGAAGTGATGGGCGCCAGTTTCCGCAATGCCGATGAAATTGTTGAATTGGCAGGTTGTGATTTATTAACGATCAGTCCCGATCTCTTGAAGACCTTAATGGAGACTCAGTTGCCACTTGAAAGGAAATTGAGTGGCGAATCAGCTCAGAAACAGACCCTCGAGAAAGTGATACTCGATGAAAATAAATTCCGTTGGTTGCTCAATGAAGATGCTATGGCAACTGAGAAACTGGCGGATGGTATTAGACGTTTTGCCGCCGATGCGGAAAATCTTGGTGCATTGATAAGAGAGAGACTTTAGAAGAAAGTAGTACCGGTATTCTCAGTCATTCCGTTCACTTTTATTAATTGATTCTCGGGATATTTTTTTAGCGCGCGTGAAAGGCATTAAAAAAAGACCTGTTATCGTCAGTTGTTCAGGTTGATCAGTCTCATCGAGACCGTATTGAATCGTTCGGGGATTTTCCCGCAGGCGAAAAGAGTGGAAAACCCGGTCCCATATTGAGAGGAGTGATGTGTAGTTGGAATTTGTTTCTGAGGTTACGCGTGAATGGTGCACTTTATGCATGACCGGACTGGTGAAAAATACACGCAGTAGACGGTCATATTTTTCTGGGATTCCAATATTGGCATGATGGATTTGAGTGTTAGCGAACATGATCATTTCATAAAGAACCAGCTCCCCGAGGGATATACCGGTGATTAGAAATACAGGCAACCTGAGTATTGAAGAGAGAATGATTTCACCGAGGTGAAAGCGATTAGCGGTTGTTACGTCCATCTGGGGATCAGAATGATGAACTTTATGAAAAATCCAGAGAAAGGGTAGGCAATGATTAAAGCGGTGCCACCAGTATGTCCAGAAATCCAGGAGTAGAATCGCACCTGCATAATGGATGTAACCGGGCAGTGGAGATAAATTCAGAAGGCCAAAACCATGACGCCCGGTCCATTCTATTGCCATTACCCACAAGCTGACAAATAGCGCTATGACCGCGAAAATGTTGATTGTACCTATTGTCAGGTTTCGGATGTCATGAATTAGACGTAGACGAAATCTCTTTTGGAAAAAATCGAAAAAGGGTGTTGTACTTTCCAGTAAAAGCAAAATGACTAATACCGCGATAGCCAGCGGTTTGCGGTAATCAGAAATAACTGAGTAAAAAATATCCATTTATAAGGTGAATTTTAATTACGATATGATGGGGCAAGTTTTTTCTTAGCTGCTCATGGTGGAACTTATGGGCGCATAACCGGTCTTAATATTTCAATTATTATTATTGTTATACTAACTCATTAGATAAGTGGATTTAGTTGTAGTTAATATTATCGTAGTGGTTAGAATGTCTTGTCATATGTAAAAAAAAATATTACAATAGCCGATAAAATTAGCAAACTATTGCTTAGTGAAAATATACTTATTACAAGTTTTCTTAACCCGTTTTGTTACTACTGCTGAATTTCAATTTTAGCCATTGGTGCTGAAACTGAAAATATAATTATGAGTGAAGTCACCAAAACTATACCTGCTCCTGCGGTAAAGAAATCACTAGATAATCTACATGCGAACATAGCGAAAGTAATCAAAGGTAAAGATGAAGTTATCGAGCAAGTGCTCATTTGCCTGATCGCATCCGGGCACCTTCTGATCGAAGATCTTCCCGGCGTTGGTAAAACGACATTGGCTTACTGTCTTGCGCGATCAATCGATTGCACTTTTTTGCGCATCCAATTTACGAGTGATCTTTTACCCAGCGATGTAATCGGAGTTTCGGTTTACGATGAACAAGTGAAAGAATTTGTTTTTAAGCGTGGGCCGATATTCAGCAACATCCTTCTCACTGATGAAATCAACCGCACGACACCGAAAACACAATCTGCTCTTCTCGAAGTGATGGATCGCAGCAAAGTAACGGTAGACGGTCAGACTTATTCGGTGACCGCACCTTTTATGGTATTTGCTACCCAGAATCCTGTCGATTATGAAGGCACCTTTCCCTTGCCTGAGAGTCAAATGGATCGTTTTCTTATGCGCCTGAAAATGGGCTACCCAAAACAGGAGAAAGAACTGGAAATTTTACAAAATGGGACTCTGCGCTATGACAGTATTCAACCTGATCCAGTTATTACCCGCAATGAAGTCCAGCGATTCCAGGAATATGTTCACCACGTTTTTGTCGAAGAGAGTATCCTGGAATATATTTTGCGGATTGTAACGGCAACACGGGCGGAAAATGAATTTCTCGCAGGCGTGAGCACAAGGGGTAGTTTATCCGTTAAAGTAGCCGCTCAAGCCGCGGCATTAGCTGATGGGCGTAACTTTGTAATCCCCGAAGATGTCACCAAGATCTTATTACCGGTCCTTACTCATCGGCTTGGTTTGCGCCGCCAAACATCGGACGCTTTAGAAGAAAGAAGCATTGTTGAAGGGATCTTACGTAATATAATCGATTCTGAACCTATGCCTGTGTAATTGATGCGATCGTAGAATATTACGGTAGGCAAGTTTTCAAATAACGGCAGATATGTTATTATAGGGCTTATATGGCGATAGAGACTCCATCCTTAAAGCCCAAATCTCTGGAGTGGGCAGACCCCGGGTTTTTCACAAACCAATCCCGAGCGCGTAATTTTTTTCGCATCTTAAAACAGCTCGTTTTACCCCCTGAAGGACATAAAACACTGCCTACTCCAGTCGGTATTGTGCTCATCGCATTGTCACTCGGTATTGGGGCGGCGGCCTACAATACCTCAAGCAACATTCTCTTTATGACCTTGTCGTTACTTTTGAGCAGCCTGCTTTTAAGTGGAATACTTGCATGGTTGAATTTTAAAGGCACTCAGTGGCGACTTAATTTAGAACCTCACTTTAGAGTGGGTGAAGTAACACCCATTCGCATTGAACTTTCCAACCATAAAAAGCTACTCCCCACTTACAGCTTGTGGTTTCGGGTGAAGGCAAGTGTATCCCGTGAATCCAAACGTGTTTACCTTCATGATCGACTGGATGCGGGCACAACGCGTGAGCTCAACTGGATTCTCGAATTAAAAAATCGTGGCACTGAAATTATAGAAGTCGCAGGTCTGGAGACCAAGTTTCCATTTGGATTTTTACGCAAAGTCATTGGCGGCGGGATCTCGCGAGAGGTGATTGTCTGGCCACGACGCATCGATTACAATTTTTCACCAAAAAAAGGAAAACGTGGACACCAGCCAGGCAATACACTGCGTAAACCAGGGAGCGGCCCCGAACTAATTAATTTGCGCACTTATAAAGTTGGCGATCCCCAGAGGCTCGTTCATTGGAAAGCCAGTGCGCGCCAACAGCGTATAATGGTGAGGCAAATGAGTGTGGAAAATAAGGACGCGTATCTTATTTTTTTGGAAACACCGTTAAGCAAATGGCAGCCCGGGGAACAATTTGAAAAACTTTGCGCGTTTGCCGGATCATTGGCAGAAGACTTGTATATGCAAAACCGTTTGTGGGGAACAGCGATAAACGATGAAGCAGTATTACCGATAAAACGGATAAACGATTTACACTACTTTTTAGAGAAACTAGCTAAACTTCAAGCTCTGGAACAATACACCCCGGTAAACGATATTATGGGAGCGACGATCATTACCTTCACTCCTGATAATGGCAACCTGGTAAAAGCTCATGTCGGTGGCAACGAAGCAGGTTCGGCTTAGTTACGAAGAACTCTATCGGCTCAAGTGGTTGCTTGGGGGATTTTTGTCTCTAATATCCTTATGGACTCTTCTCTACCTTGAGGTACGCAGTGGACCTCTTATCGCTCTCACCGCGGTTGTGATTTCAGCTGGAATACTTTGGCCTTCACTCCCGAGTAAGATCCCAAGCCTTTTTATGAAAGCGGCTGTCCCTTCACTTATCTTAGTGATTGCCGCGGATTTTTTCCTTTCTAGTCCGGATATTATTCCACCGCTTATCCGGATGGTTATCCTTCTTGTTCTCGCGCGTTCCCTCGCTTACCGGAAACGGCGCGAAGACTTGCAGCTGATATTATTATGTTTATTTATCGTCGTTATATCAGGAGTTCTCACGCTATCACTTACTTTTGCTTTTCAAATAATAATTTTTACCCCGTGCGCGATGGCACTGCTCTTTGTAATAAACCTCCTGGAGTGCCACGACCGTGAACAAGAGATCCCGCAAGAAGGGTTGAGTGAATTCAAGCTTGTTCATTTTCTCTTGCGGATAATAAAAATTGTCGATTTGCGAATGGTGGCCTTTGCCAGCCTCCTCTTTATCGGTGTGCTCATTGTTTCTTCTTTCATCTTCGTTGTCATTCCTCGATTCAGGCTCGATCAGGCGATTCCTTTTTTAAATCTTAAGAGCCAGAAGAGCCGTTCTGGATTTAGTGATACGATTCATTTTGGCGACGTCGTAGAAATCATTGAAGATAACAGTGTGGCGCTTCGAGTCGATTTACCACAAGGGGTGGAAATACCTCAAACACCCTATTGGCGGATGGTAGTGCTAGATGATTATTCAAATGAATCTTTTCGCATGTCTTCATCTGCGAGACTGAAAAATATTTACGATGTTAATAATATCATTGAATTGAAAAAAGATTCCCCCGCATTGGATGAGCAAAGCGATCAGGAAAAGTGGACATTTTATTTAGAAGGTGGAATCAGCAGATATTTACCTGTTTTAGGTCTATTTGACACGATGCGTTTTCAAACGCGGCAGAATATTGAGATCAACCGCTTGCTTCGTATTAATAGCACTAAGGACATCAGCAGTGGCGTTCTTTTCTACCAGGTAGAGAACATGAAATTGATGGATGAGATACCCGCGACCTGGTATGAGAGAAAACTTGCTAATTTAAAACCATTAGTTGTCGATCGTTCGAGTCCGCAAGCGGTACGAACAGGTTTATATCCGCAGACCACCCTGGTTTTACCGGGGGGTGGTGGAAATATCGAAACCCTGGAACGCATCGTAAACGAAATAACTGAGGGGAATAAACTCTCTGCCCATGATTTTACAACGCGCGCGCTTGATTACCTGAATACTAACCATAGTTATGATCTCGGGTACGATGTAACGGGTAGTGGGGAAGACGGTGATGTGCTTATCCGGTGGCTCAATTCTAAGTCACCTGGTCATTGTGAACTCTTTGCGGGGTCCTTTACCTTGCTCGCTCGTATGGCAGGTCATCCTACACGTGTTATTACTGGATTTAAGGGCGGCGCATGGAATGGCTACGAAAACTACTATATGGTTCGTAACCGCAATGCGCATGCCTGGTGTGAAATATTTGATGGGGAAGGTTCATGGGTTCTCGTGGACCCGACGCCGGGCTCGCAAGTCTCTGATATGGCTGGTGGCCTAACAGCGTCGAGTACATTCTATATCGACGAAACATGGCGAGCGTATGTTGATAGCTTGCGCATTCTCTGGTATCGGAGGATTGTCAATTTTGATAAAACCACGCAGGAGGAATTAACAAGCCAGATTAAACTGATGGGGACAGCATTTATCGATGGCCTTCAATCTGAAATTAAGCAGTGGTTGCACAATATGGTAACCTGGTTTAAGCAACCGTTAAACTATGAGAAAGCGACAAGGATCATTTACCTTTTCCTTATTTCATTATCATTATTTTTACTCATCCGTTTCCGATCTAATATCTTTTCAAAACTTAGCTCGGAAGCAAAAATACTGGGGTTTGATTTAGGTGCCGATCCGGTGCGTAAAAAAGCGGGTAAGTTTGTTGTGAAGTTTCGCAACAAACAATCCGAGTTGGCAATTACCCAGGGTAATATGACAAAAGAATGGCGCGATATTTATCGCGATCTTCTCTGTCTTCGATTCAGCGAGGGCCACGATCGTCCTACGCCGAGGATTGTATTTCTCAACGCCAGTCGTCTTCTTAAGCAGAAAAAGAAGGAATTAGTTTAGATTGAATGACAAGCACGCTGCATTTTTCATTCAATCACCCTATCTCGGACGCCTGAATTCGAGATTGGGCAAAGGCGGGAATTTTCTGTGCGGTTCCTGTTGATACCAGAAAGCGACTGATGCAATATCATCAGCGAGGGGCTGAAATTTGCGATTTGGCCACCAGCCCAGTGCTTGTATAGTGACACGCAAATCTTTATCGTAACAAATAGGATCCATGATATGCCATCGGTATAGACTCCACTTCGGAGGGCCATTTTCACCACGGTGATTCAGGGTATTGCCAACGTAAGCAGTACTGTAATTCTCGGGAAATCCATAACTGGCACAAAAATAATCTTCTGTCCCCGTGCCACAAATTGTTGGGAATTTTTTATCCCCATCCATGAAAAATTTTATTTCACCTTCTCCGAACCAACCATCTGATAATTGTGTCCACGCGAGGAATGTGCCGACATAGCGCCCCTGACCTTCAACGTCGTCAAGAATTACATAATCGGGGTTTTTCCGATCCGTAACCGCACGTCTCCATTGAGCGTGGAAATAACTCGCTTCATCAGGAATAGAGGCTTCAGCATAAGTTATCTGGTAGGCAATAGTAGGGATTTCAAGATCGGAGTCATTGGTAAATGTTACTCTCGCGTGTTTGCGAAATGGCATCGGCCAGTAACAATTGAGGGCAGATGTTGGATTGACAACTACCGCGAGAGAATTGACCGGTGCAAACAGATCGTGTCCGACTGCGAAGAAATCTGTCAAAGGAACCTCAACGGATGGCGTTTCCTCATGGTCCCAGTAAAATCGCAAGACACAAGCTCGGCCTTGCCCCTTCCATTCTTTATCGGTTACAATCCAGATATGCTGGATAGTTCCGGGGCCGTCTACGTCCATCAACGTTACGGTCTCATGTGCTTTCGCATTTAAGAATGGTCTAACTTTCCATCCTTGACCGAGATCGGTAGCATGGCTCGAGTGTGGAAGCTTGGGATCGTTGGGGTTGGGAATAGCCATCCCCCCTTTACCTTTAGCCCCGGTTGGGTTTTCAGCTGAAATGGATCGTGTCCTCATTTCCGTCAGTAGAGGCAAAGTACCTAAACCTGGTATTAATCCTGAAAAGTTATTCATATTAAAAGTAATTTAAGTAGTCTGATGTGTCCTTAGTTAGCATTTTTCGCGGCTGTCAATGCATAATCAGAGATCGTCTTTCGTTTTTGGAAAAAAGATTGTAAGACACTTTTTGCCAGAGGGCCTGCTGTTTTGCCGCCGGCGTAATTGTCATCGGGATCGACGCCCTGGACACAAACAGCAATTGCGATTTGTGGATCTTCAATCGGAGCGAATCCTATAAACCAGGCAACATCCAGGTTCTTGTTGTCAGCGCGAAATTGAGCCGTTCCCGTTTTTCCCGCAATACGCAGTCCTGGTATGCGAACTGATTTTGCCGTACCTTTTTCTACCGCTAACTCCATCCCCTTAATGATCGATTGGTATTGTTTGTCATCAATGACGATTGCTTGATCAGACAAAATAGCCGACTTGGGTGAACGGTTAGTTTGAAAAAGCAGGGTGGGGCGAGTGCGCATCTCTTTGCGGGAAAAAGAAGCTATAAATGTGGCCATTTGCAGTGGGGTGACGCGAAGATAGCCGTGACCGATAGCAATATTGGCGGTTTCACCTGCCGACCAACCGCCTAATAGCCGACTTTTTTTCCAGGCGGGATCCGGCACTATCATATGCTTGGTTTCAGTCTTTAATTCTATCCCCGTGGGGACATCAAAGCCGAAGTTTTTTGCCTCTTTGCTCAGAAGATCAATTCCGGAGGCCAAGCCGGCTTCATAAAAATAAACATTACAACTATATTGAATCGCGCCGACTAAATCAATCTTACCATGCCCGCTATATTTATGGCAATGGAATGTTCTATTGCCTACACGTAAATATCCCGGACAGATAAATGTACTGTCCAATCCAATTGCACCTGCTCTAAATGCTGTAATTGCGGTGATTAATTTAAAGGCTGAGGCAGGGGGATAAAGTCCTTGCGTGGCTCGATTCAACCAGGCGCCCTTAGCACGAATTTCATCGTCGACTTTATAAGAGAGGAAGGGAGATACATCATTCAAATTGAAATCCGGTTTGCTTGCCAGAGCATAGACTTCACCGGTTTTGGCATCGAGTGCGACAATGGCTCCTACTTTATTTCCAAGCACTTTCTCGGCTTCTATCTGTAAGTCAATATCGATACTAAGCGTTATGTCTTTACCTTTAACGGGCAATTTTTGTTCGACAAGTTCATATTGAAAACCCGATGGATCAACAATCCAGATCTCGCCGCCACTCGTGCCTTGAAGCGTATCATCAAAAGTGCTCTCGATTCCAGTTCGACCTCTCTTCCCTTTAAAGGTAAAAGTTCTGAGATCCTCACCGGGGACCCCCTTTTCCGAAACTTCGAGTGTAGAGACGACAAACCCTAACGCATGGGCGGAAGCTGAATCAAAGGGATAAAATCGAGAACTATCGGTATTAATCTGAATCGGTGATTCTATTGGAATTCTTTCAACCAACTGGGCGTATTCCTCGAATGTTAAATCCGTTACCAATTTTAAGGGGAGGATAAGGTTTTGATGGAAATGACGTTCGATCTGGTTTCTGGATATTCCCTTATTATCTCCGATAATTTTATTTATCTTTTGCAGGTAGCGATGAACGACATTCATGCGTGCCGTTATTTGAATTTCTTTACTATCTACCTTTTGTTCTGTTTTTCTATATTGACGAACGAGGTGAATATACTCCTTTCGGAATTCGGGGCGCAGTTCATTTAAATAGACAACGGCAGAGAATCGTGGACGATTGCCGACTAGCAGACGGCCTTCACGATCAAAAATATTACCGCGTGGCCCGGGGAAAAGGATACGACGCATACTTTGCCTTACTTCCTGTTCTCGATAGAGACGACTTTGGATTAATTGCCTGATCATTAACCCGAAAATGAGAACAACAAATAACAAAGCGAACAGCGCATAAAAGAGCAGTATTCGCGGATTGTCATTTTTGTGAATTTCAAATTCCATTCGCCTTAAGTATTAATACGGTTAGTCGTTGATTGCTTCTCCGGTCATATTGACGCCTGATAACTGCAGAAATAATCGTTGCAATTCCAGGATGAGTGGCGCGATGAGAATCAAGACCAGACCGGATAAAAATAAATCTGTTATAAATCTTAACCAGTAATTTCCTTCGAAAAAAGAGTTGCGGCCCATGATCAATGCGATGATGAGCATGATAATGCTATTAATAATAAATGCTATAAACATTACATGTGCGCGGTTTTCTTTCCTGAACCTGGTATTGAATTGACGAATAATTAAGTACCCGAGACTGTATAAAACAAACAGTGTCCCGAAAGGCAGGGGGATTAAGGCGTCGACGAGCAGGGCAATCAATGCGACAATGAGATAACCGGGCCAAAACAGCATATAGAGCCCTGGGAAAAGAAGGTAGAGGCTATCTAATGAAAGATGAATGGAGTATCTTGAGAGGATATTGTTTAAAAGGACGACAATAACGTAGATCACAAGAGTTGTGAAAAAAACAATTAAGACCTGTCTCTTTTCATTCATTTATCTAAAAGGTTTTCACCGATAATGGGGATGAGGACGGTAACTTCATTTAAGCTGAGTAATTCCTTATTAAGCTCTACCTGGCCCACCTGAAATAATCCATCACTACTGGAGCCGAGATTTCTAACGTGACCGATTGTCAATCCGTCAGGGAAGATGCGACCAAGTCGAGTTGTAACTATACGTCGTGGTGATGAGGCATCTGTCGATACGTCGGGTTGGACATCTTTTATGTAACCATGAGGAATAGTTAATATTCTATTTACACTACCATAATATGTGACCGGCCGATTATCACCGTCAAATTGCGCCGCAATTCGGAATGTAGGGCAGCTCGCAAGTTCGACGACCGAAGTAAACTGACGTACTTCTTTAATGCGGCCAACGACGCCTCCTGAATAGACTACGGCTGCGCCCTCGATAAGACCATAATTTTTCCCTTTGCGAATAAGTATTTGCTGCCACCATGAATTCAAATCACGGCGCAGAACACGAGCTACTTCAAATCTATACTTAGGGAGTGATGGGAGCTGAAGCAGTTTTTCCAATCTGGATACTTCATCCTCAAGCGCTTCATACTGTTGGTTACGCAATTCATAGGCAGCATTTAAGCGAGCCAGGTCCTGGCCGGCTTTGATAAGCTCGATCTTTGAGCGGCTGCGAAGAGACCAGAAATCTTGAAAGCTGGTTAAGTAAGAAATTGCGGTCCAGGCAGGAGCTTGAAATTCAAAAAAACTGATACGGAAAAAGGATTTAACGACGGTGGGCACCAGCCACCAGAGTAGCATCGCAAATAATAGGACAACGAGTGGCTTACCAATGAAAGGTAGCTTTTTAGCCAAGAGAGAAGTTTGTTTGGGGTTAACTGGTCCGGTGTTTAAGCAACCAGCCGAGGTCCTGAAGAACGATGCCCGTACCATTGGCAACTGCACTGAGGGGATCTTCCGCGACGATCACGGGTATCCCGGTTCCCTCACTCAGCATATGGTCAATTCCACGAATGAGGGAGCCGCCTCCGCCGAGAATAAAACCTCGATCGACAAGGTCTGCTGAAAGTTCCGGAGGACAACGCTCGAGAGCGTTGCGCACAAGTTCAGTAATCGAGTTCAGTGTATCTGTTAATGCTTCGCGAATTTCTTGCGAGTTAATGTGAAGGGTTTTTGGCAAGCCGGCTACGGTATCTCTACCCTTGACTTCAAAATTCAGTTCTTCTTTTAAGGGGACCGCTGATCCAATACGCATTTTAATCTTTTCAGCAGTGCTATCGCCAATCATCAAGTTGTAAGCTCTTCTTAAATAATTCGTAATTGCGAGATCCATTTCATCACCCCCAACACGAATGCTCCTGGTGAAAACGATACCGGAAAGTGAGATGATCGCGACTTCGGTCGTGCCACCTCCAATATCGACAATCATGTTTGCGGTTGGTTCATCTATCGGTAGCCCGACTCCAATTGCCGCCGCCATGGGCTCTTGTAGTAAGACAACTCTGCTTGCGCCAGCGTGAGTTGCAGATTCACGGACCGCCCGACGTTCTACTTCGGTAATTCCACTGGGTACTGCGACTACCACTCGCGGTGGTACAATTTTAAAATTATTATGAACCTTGGTGATGAAGTAGCGCAGCATCGCCTCGGTGATTTCAAAATTGGCAATGACACCATCTTTCATGGGTCGGATAACAGTAATATTATCGGGTG
>Ga0115002_10003237_pt1 | contig 20474 bp, 20 predicted proteins | sample ArcticOcean_MG_C_8_FD_89576 | JGI IMG/M metagenome (GOLD analysis project Ga0115002, IMG submission 89576) | Marine microbial communities from western Arctic Ocean - ArcticOcean_MG_CB11_86 | ecosystem: Environmental > Aquatic > Marine > Oceanic | place: Arctic Ocean: Canada Basin | collected... | reverse complement strand
TGGAAAAATCGATCATGGAAGAACTCGGGAGGCTGGACAAGGGTCGCGGCGCGGCGTGGCACCATAGCCCATCGCCGGGAACTTGGCGAGAATCTGGCATTGCGGTTCAAACAGGTGATTCATCTGTTGCCACCAGCGCCGTGATTGCTTATCAACCAGTGTGTCATCTGACAAACTAAGCTGAGCGCATTTCGCGCGAATTGTTCACCGGGAGGGCTAAAAACGTGGCGGACGCAGAGGCGCCGGAGGTGAGCTTTTCTCCCAGCGATCCAGCGCTTCATGACCGGATGGCCAATGCCATCCGCTTTCTCAGTGTGGATGCGGTGGAGCAAGCGGCCTCTGGGCATCCCGGCATGCCCATGGGTGCTGCCGACATGGCGACGGTGCTGTTTACCCGGTTCCTGAAGTTCGATCCCAAGGACCCCGCCTGGCCCGACCGCGACCGTTTCGTGTTGTCGGCGGGCCACGGTTCCATGCTGCTCTATTCGGCGCTCTACCTCACCGGATATGCCGATATCACCATTGATGAGATCCGCAATTTCCGCCAACTGGACAGCCGGACCGCGGGCCACCCCGAATACGGCGCCGCCGCCGGTATCGAGACCACCACCGGGCCACTTGGCCAGGGGTTCGCCAATGCCGTCGGCATGGCCATCGCCGAGCGCAACTTCGCCGCCGAATTCAACCGCGATTCCTTCGACATCGTGGACCATTACACCTACGCATGTGTTGGTGACGGCTGCTTAATGGAAGGCATCTCGCATGAGGCCTGTTCGCTGGCCGGTACGCTCGGCCTCGGTAAGTTGATCGTCCTTTATGACGACAACCAGATTTCGATCGACGGTTCGGTGGCGGGATGGTATACCGATGACACGCCGGCCAGGTTTTCTGCCTACGGTTGGCAGGTAGTCAATGACGTCGACGGACACGACCCCGCCGCGATCAGCGCCGCGTTGGTCGCCGCGCGCGCAGACCCCACACGTCCGAGCCTTGTTTGTTGTCGCACAATCATCGGCTACGGCGCACCGAATAAGCAAGGTACCGCAGCCTCACACGGAGCCGCCCTGGGTGAAGAAGAAGTTGCTGCCGCACGTGCGGTGCTCAACTGGCCCTATCCGCCGTTTGAAATTCCACCCCATATCGCAAACGCCTGGAACGCGCGTGCGGCCGGTGTAGCTGCCGAAGCACAGTGGCAAGATCGATTGGTCCAGTACCGACAATCGCATCCCGATCTCGCGGCAGAATTCGAGCGACGGGTAGCCGGGGATTTCCCAGCATCATGGCGTAACGCTGCCCACGCTTGTGTAACGAACATGCAGGCCGAGGGATCTAAACAAGCAACACGCAAAGCATCACAACACGCGCTGGAAAACGTTGGGCCGGTACTTCCAGAGCTGATCGGCGGATCAGCGGATCTGTCAGAATCGAACAATACCGCCTGGAGTGGCAGTACCGCGATTACCCACGCGAGTGGCGCCGGAAATTACATCAATTATGGTGTGCGCGAATTTGCCATGAGCGCGATCATGAACGGTATTGGCTTGCACGGTGGATTTATCCCCTATGGCGGGACGTTTCTCGTGTTCTCGGACTACGCGCGCAACGCAGTGCGAATGTCCGCCTTAATGGGAGTTGGTGTGATTTATGTCTACACCCATGATTCCATCGGGCTCGGCGAAGATGGACCGACGCACCAACCGATCGAACATGCTGCGTCATTGCGTTTAATCCCGCGTTTATCGGTATGGCGCCCCTGTGACGGAGTGGAGACCGCAGCTGCTTGGCGGGCTGCGATCGAACGACGCGACGGGCCGAGCTGCTTGCTACTCACGCGTCAAGGGTTACCGGTACAGCCCCGCGATGCCGCCCAGCTCGATGCGATTGCGCGTGGCGCTTATGTTTTACTCGAACCTGACACCGCGCCGACCGCGGTAATCATCGCAACCGGATCGGAGGTTGAATTAGCTGTATCTACGGCGCAGGCGCTAAACGCATTAGGCTCAGCCATCCGCGTCGTATCGATGCCAAGCGTTGATGTGTTCGAGCAACAAGAGGCCGACTATAAACAGGCGATTTTGCCCGATCAACTTAGACATCGGATCGCGATTGAAGCAGGCTCAAGGGACGGCTGGTTCAAATACGTCGGCCTTGACGGCTGCGTGATCGGACTCGATGACTTCGGCGCTTCGGCGCCTGCCGCCGATCTCTACGAGCATTTCGAGCTCACGAATGAGCATGTACAACGTAGAGTCGCGCGCTACCTCAAACTTCAAGCAGATTAATGCCAACGATGCTTGGGGCCGACATTAACTTTAAATGTAACATTTCCATCCAAATCGGTTAGGAGAAAAAACGGATGACCATCAGAGTAGGGATCAATGGATACGGCCGCATCGGTCGCAATGTGCTTCGCGCGCTTTACGAAGCAAATCGAACGGACGAAATTCAAATTGTCGCGGTTAATGATCTCGGCGACGCCAAAACCAATGCTCACCTGACCCGTTACGATAGCGCCCACGGCCCGTTCCCTGGCACTATCGAAGTGAAAGATGGCGCAATGTTCGTCAATGGTGATCGCATTGAAGTCTGTAGCGAGCGAGATCCATCAAAACTTCCGTGGGATGACCTTGGCGTAGATGTCGTGCATGAATCGACGGGGTTTTTCGCCAGCCGAGAAAAATCGCTAGCACACCTCGATGCTGGCGCGAAGAAGGTCGTGATTTCCGCACCGGCGGGTAAGGACATCGACGCGACTATCGTCTATGGGGTTAACCACTCGGTGCTGACAGCCGACGATAAAATTATCTCAAACGCTTCGTGCACCACAAACTGTCTGGCGCCGTTAGCTAAACCCTTGCACGAAAAGATCGGTATTAAGTCCGGCATCATGACGACAATACATTCTTATACCAACGATCAAGTACTCACTGACGTCTACCACACTGATTTGCGCCGCGCCCGCTCAGCAACGCAATCAATGATCCCGACCAATACTGGGGCCGCTGCAGCAGTTGGCTTGGTGCTACCCGAGTTAGACGGACTGCTGGATGGTTACGCAGTGCGCGTGCCGACAATTAACGTGTCGTTGGTAGACCTGACGTTTTGTGCGGCGCGCGATACCGATGTCGAGGAAATCAGTCAAATTATGCGCGATGCAGCGGACGGCGAACTCAATGGCATACTCGAATACAACTCCGAACCATTAGTGTCGATAGATTTCAATCACAATCCTGCATCGTCCATATTCGAATCATCGCAAACTAAGGTAATTGCTGGAACGACGGTCAAGGTTTTGTCGTGGTACGACAATGAGTGGGGATTTTCGAATCGCATGCTCGACACAACTATTGCGCTGATGAACGCGGGCAAATAACGCACGTGTCAGCCCTACCCATGACTAAAAATCCTCGTCGTTTTGTTCGTCGATTCGGTGTCCGATCTCAATGCTAAAAATGGCCGACGTTGCGCTCGGTGGTAAGCGCGTCGTCATCCGCGAAGATTTCAATGTACCGATGGAACAAGGGTCCATTACTGACGATACGCGCCTACGAGCTGCGCTACCGACGATAGAGGCAGCGGTAGCGGCCGGCGCGCAAGTAATGCTGTTATCCCATTTAGGCAGACCAACTGAAGGCGAGTTTGACCCCCGCTACTCACTCGAACCGGTCGCGCATGCGCTAGCCGATCTGCTGCAACGACCCGTCCGATTTGAGTTTGATTGGATGGGCGGAATAGCGACGCGCAACGGTGATATCGTTTTGTGCGAAAACGTCCGTTTCCTGGAAGGTGAAAAAGCCAATGAGGAAAACCTCGCACGCCGACTAGCTGCCTTAGCCGATGTCTTCGTCAACGATGCCTTCGCGACTGCGCACCGGGCGCAAGCGTCTACTTATGGCATCGCTCAGTTCGCGCCGATCGCCTGCTCCGGTCCATTGTTAAGCGCTGAGCTCGACGCCTTAGGAATGGCGTTGCGCGAACCGGTGCGCCCAGTTGTAGCCATTGTCGGTGGCGCTAAGGTATCGACGAAGCTGGCGCTGCTGGAATCATTATCGAACAAGGTTGATCAATTGATCGTCGGTGGCGGTATCGCGAACACTTTTTTACTAGCGGCGGGATACGAGATCGGCAACTCTCTATGCGAACCCAACATGGTCGACACGGCAAAGCGGCTGCTAGATGGCGGCGGCATTCCGATGCCATCCGACCTCGTTTGCGGCAAGACGTTCGAGCCGACAACAGCAGCTCGAATCGTCGCCATCGATGCGGTGCAGCCAGACGATATGATTCTGGACGTAGGGCCACAAACTGCCAGCGCGTTTGCCGAAATCGTCAAATCGGCCGCGACCATCGTTTGGAACGGACCGCTTGGTGTGTTCGAATTTGACCAATTCGCCGCCGGCACCAAAACGCTCGCCGAAGCGGTTGCGAACTCGCATGCCTTTTCCATCGCAGGCGGCGGCGACACGATTGCGGCAATTGTAAAATTCAGAGTCGCCGAGCGCATTTCTTATATCTCGACCGGCGGCGGCGCATTCCTTGAGTTTCTTGAAGGCAAGACCCTACCCGCTGTAGAAATCCTTGAACAACGCGCCCAATAAACAGGCTTTCACGAACCACGGATCGGCCCACTTATATCCGACATACATCCGACCATTTATAGTCCTATCGACGCTCAAGCCGAGTTTACTACTAGCCGCGATGAAGGAGACAACGTGTGCGCCGAACTAAGATAGTTGCAACCCTAGGTCCCTCAACCGATAAACCGAAGGTCCTTTCCAACATTATTACCGCCGGCCTCGATGCCGCACGCCTAAACTACTCTCACGGCACGCGTAGTGACCATGCGAAACGTGCGCTGGCCCTACGCCGCGCGGCGAAGGGCCAGCGCTGCGAAGTAGCACTCATCGCCGATCTGCAAGGCCCCAAAATCCGACTAGAACGATTTCGCAATGGTCCGATCCACCTAGACGAAGGTGACGAATTTATTATCGATGCCGACCTAAAGGCGAACGCCGGTGACGAGCACCATGTTGGGGTCACCTATAAAGCATTGCCTCGCGACGTACGCGATGGCGACACGCTGCTAGTCGACGATGGGCGCATCATACTGCAAGTGGAACATATCGATGGCAATGCGATCGAAACAGTCGTACTGCTCGGTGGGGAACTGTCAGACAATAAAGGCGTCAACCGTGAAGGCGGGGGTTTATCCGCAAAAGCATTGACGCACAAAGATCGGTTGGATTTGAAGCACGCCGTAGGCATTGGCGCTGACTACATCGCGGTATCATTTCCACGCACGGCTAAAGATATCCATGACGCGAGACGTCTGCTAGATAAAGCGGGTAGCAATGCTGGCATTATTGCGAAAATTGAACGCGCCGAAGCTATCGACAACGCGGAAGAGATCATCCGTGCTGCCGATGGGATCATGATCGCGCGCGGCGATCTCGGTGTCGAAATCGGTGACTCACGCTTACCGCCAGTACAAAAGAAGCTCATTGATCTGGCTCGTCACTGCCACCGGATCGTGATCACCGCGACGCAGATGATGGAGTCTATGATCGAGCACCCGATGCCGACGCGTGCAGAGGTGTTTGACGTCGCCAATGCGGTACTCGACGGCACCGACGCGGTGATGTTGTCGGCCGAGACCAGTATCGGCAAGTATCCCGAGAAGACTGTTGAAGCAATGGCGCGGATATGTCGCGAGTCAGAAAAGGAATGGCCCGATAATCAGGCTGAACTACTGCTTGATGCGACCTTTGAACGAGTCGATCAAGCGATCGCGATGTCAACAATATACTGTGGTAATCGAATCAAGGTTAAAGCGATTGCCGCGCTCACAGAGACCGGGGCTACCGCAAAATGGATGTCGCGGATCCGCACCGACATCCCAATCTTTGCTATATCTGGCCTAACGGAAACCTTACGCAAAGTGAATTTGTACCGCGGGGTACAGCCGATTGCATTCGACATTAGCAACATCGACTATTCCGAGGTTACCGCGGGCGTCTTAGAGCAGTTGCGCAAGCGCGGCGTTGTCTCCCATGGTGATAAAGTGATCATCACTAAAGGTGATTTACATGGCCACATCGGCGGCACAAATGGGATGAAAATCGTGACCGTGGGTGAATTCGTAGAACACGTCGCGTGAGCGCGAAGACTGCGCTTCGTTGAAACTCGCCCTCATTTTATTGTCGGTGTGTATTGGATTTACGATGACTAGTATTACCCAAGCCGCCGATCCCTACCGAGCGGTGGTCGCGGGTCAAGAAGAACGCGTGCTCCGATTTCTACGGACCTATGAGACGTTCCAAGAAGAGCTCCGCATGGATCAGGCTGGCGCCCAGCGCAAAGCGCTGTTTCACGCACTCGACACAATCGTCACGGAACTGCGAACAGAACTTTACGAGCTCTCGGTCCCCGCTGAATTAATCGAGTTTAATACGCAGTGGCGAAAAATCTTAAGTCATTTCGACAACGCCTATATGGCCATCATGACCAGCACCAAGGAGCAGTTCCTGCAAGCGTTCTTACGCGGCGGACGTGAGTTTAGCCACGCTAGCTATTTGCTGTACGCCCTGCGCGCAGAGCTTCCGCAGGTGCAACAATATTGGCAACTGGCAAACGCTGAAATGCAGCGGCCAATTCCTGAAACCGTAAACTCAGTTGCCTCGATACAGACGAGCGTCATGCATCATCGACAAACGTCTACACATGCCCCCTACTCGCTATATGTCCCAGAAGACTACGATCCAAACCATCTGTGGCCGCTAGTAGTCGCGTTGCATGGTAGCCATGGAAGCGGCGGAGAATATCTGTTGACTTGGCTGCGCGCGGCCAAACATCATGGATATATTATCCTCGCGCCGCATTCACACGATCTTACGTGGTCGATAGAGCAGCCGAAAAAAGACATCCACTCTATCCTCGCAATGCTGACGACGGTTACCGAGAGCTACAATATTGACACGCGCCGAATGTTTGTCAGTGGCTTATCAGACGGTGGAACCTTTACTTACGCCTTGGGATTACACTGCCCGCAGATATTCGCCGGAATCGCCCCGATTGCCAGCGTGCTCCCCGCTCACTATCCAATTGAACACGCGAAAAATCTCCCTGTATTTATTGTCCACGGCGCACAAGATTTTATATTCCCAGTCACAACCGCGCGCGCTGCCTACGCGCGCCTCCAGGACAATCACTTTGCCGAGACAACCTACACAGAATTACCAGATTGGGGCCACGCTTACACCTACTCAATCAACGAAACGCAGGTCATGCCCTGGTTCGCTCGTATTGGGAAAGCGCCTTCAACGATGACTGTAGGCGGTCACACAACTGCATTTAATTGCTCCTTGCGCGAATAAGCACGCTCGGAGAATTTCTTATCGCCTATAATTCCGGATCGACAAGCTTCCTTGCCTACACAACGCCGATGTCAGCTGCACGCAGCCTTACCTTCCTCGCTTTTTTGACCTTTGGTGTCAGCTGCACACCACCAGACGCGGTTGTTGACACCAGTGGGGTCGAAGCGGCAATCCGCAACTTAGCCCAGACCATGTCGGCCTACGACTTCGACGGCACCAAGGCGCTATTCGAACAAGACGGGATCTGGATTGAGATGGGAACCAAACCGATCGGACTCGATAGCTTGAGCCAGCGCGCACTCCCACTGCAAACCCTCGGCGCAGAGGTGACCTGGGAACCCACCAACATCCGCATTTTTAGCGAAGGAAATGTCGCTTGGGCAACGTGGTGTTGGTGCCCGGCATCGTTGTCAGTCGAAACCGATATGGCCGCGCAGATCGTACGTCAGATATTCGATACCGCAGACCTGGACCAGCGACAGTGGCAGATGGAGATGATGGTGAGTGCTGTACTGCGCAAACACGGGGACGCCTGGTTATTCATGCAGGGACACGTATCCCAACGCGCACCCGCTAATCATTAGAACCGCGCGCAAAATCAGCAGCCCGTCTGAAAATCCTGCGTAACAATACGTTCGCGTGACCCTAGTTCTACTGTGTCGGAATGTGTAGCTACGTAAGCCTCGACAATACGTTCCAGCTACCCCCCGGATCTAACCTGAACGGCGAAAGCGCAACCCAGAGATATAACCAACGCAACTTTCTTGGTGAATACAAGCAGCGGTCGCAAAAATACCCGCGACCGCGTTGCTCTCGGAATGGTTCGCCGTGTACCCTAGTGCCCGGGAGAATTAAAGGATAAATCATGTCTCAAGTGGGAACTCGCGAAAGAAGCCAAATGCAATTAGGACTGTTCATGCCGAACTGCAGCTATGCGTATTCGATAAGCACTTACAAGCCAGACCCACAAGACTGGACCTTCGATTCCAATTTACGAATTGCCCGAGCAGCAGAGGCTGCCGGTTTCGACTTTCTGTTCCCAGTCGCGAAGTGGCAAGGCTATGGCGGCGAAACCGATTATCTTGGTACCTCACTGGAAACTTTTACTTGGGCGTCCGCGCTGCTAGCCAGCACAACTAAAATCAATATCTTCTCTACCGTTCACGTGCCAGTTTTCCATCCTGTCGCGACGGCGAAGATGGGCGCGACCCTCGACCAAATCGGTAAGGGCCGTTGGGGATTGAACATCGTTAGCGGTTGGAGCGAACGCGAATTCGGCATGATGGGTATCGAGGTCATGCCACATGAACAGCGCTATCGCCGGTCCGAAGCATACATCGAAATCTTGAAGGGCTTGTGGACACAAGAACCGGGCACGTTTAATTATGACTGTGAGTGGTACCAGATCACTAACGGCGGTGTAAGCCCCCAACCCATACAGAAACCTCATCCCGTTATCGCAAATGCCGGTGTCTCCGAAGATGCGAAGGAATTGGTCTCGAAAACATGTGATTGGGCGTTTATCAGCGTGCCGTCTATTAGCGAGGCGCCAGCAGTGGTCGCAGACATTAAAGATCGTGCGTCTAAGCTTGGCAGAAACGTGCAATGCGCCTGCTATCCGTTCGTGCTGTGGCGCGACACAGAAAGCGAGGCGCAAGAAGAGCGTCAACGAATAGTGGAAAATATAGACCGAGTTGCGGTCGATAATTGGGCGGGCGGCTTAAAGATACAAAGCGGATCGTTCGATGAATTCACCGCCGAGATGTACGCATTCGGTGGCGGCGCGCTGCCAGTTGTAGGGAGCAAGGAGCAGGTTGCTGAGATGCTAAAGGAACTCTACGACGGCGGTATGGACGGGTTCTTAATGGTGCTGCTGGACTACTATCAAGACACGATTCGTTTTGAGCGCGAGATCCTGCCTTTACTTCGGAAAATGGGTGTGAGGAAATAAGGCGCGTCAACTAAACATCTTCGGCAGCGTTTTTTGCTTGCAGACGACCGACTCGATAGCTGTCGACGATACCAACTAGCCACGCAATAATTAAAACTGCCGTTGCAATATTGAATCGTTGCGCATCGCTGCCGGCGGTCTGCTGAGACACCGCCTGTGTAATTATTATGGGGTCGAACTGAATTTCGCCACTGCGTATTTTTTCACTGATCGATAGCGCCACTGCAAACGTGTTTGCCATCAAAATATACAACGCGACAGCCGCTACGCAGGCGAGGCCGGTACCGGCAATATATCGCTTCAATAAAAAATGCCCGGCGCCCGGGAAGACCATTATCGATAACATCGTCGCTGCCATCGGCTTAGTCATTTGGATCCCCGAGGCTTAAAACTCAATAACTTGAACAATCACCATCGCCATTGCTCACAGCGCGACGGCAACGTCTTATTACGACATGGGCTTTCAATTTGAAGCACTGATCCGATCGAACGCCTCGCGGTATTTCGCCGCCGTTTTCTCAATGATTTCCGGCGGCAAGTTCGGCCCGGGAGGGCACTTGTCCCAGGTGAGTGTTTCAAGGTAATCGCGCACAATTTGCTTATCGAAGCTTGGCGGGCTGATCCCAACTCGGTACTCAGTTTCTGGCCAAAAACGCGATGAGTCCGGCGTCAGGGCTTCATCTATTAGTAAAATCTCACCGTCTGCGTCTAGACCAAATTCGAATTTTGTGTCCGCAATAATGATCCCTTTTGTACGTGCGTATTCGGCAGCGCGCGCGTAAATCTCCAAACTAACATCGCGAACCTTGTTCGCATTGTCTTCGCCGAGCAATGAAACTGTATGAGAAAAATCAACATTCTCGTCGTGGTCGCCCACCGCGGCCTTCGACGATGGTGTATAAATCGCTTGCGGAAGCTGCTCCGCCTGCTGCAACCCAGCCGGTAAGGTGATCCCGCAAACAGCGCCGCTACGCTGATAGTCTTTCCAACCGGATCCAATAATGTACCCCCGCACAATGGCCTCAACCGGTAGCGGTTGCAGTTTTTTGACGACGATCGCGCAGCCTTCGACCTGTTTCCGTTCCGCCTCATTCGGTAGAACATCCTCTAGCGATAATGAGCTCAAATGGTTATCAATGACGTCGCTCATTCGCTCGAACCAAAAATTTGACGTCGCCGTAAGCACTGCCCCTTTGCCGGGAATCGGATCGGGCAATATGACGTCAAACGCGGAAATTCGATCGGTCGTAACGATCACAAGGTGATCATCACCAACCGCGTAGATATCGCGGACTTTCCCGCGCTGAACTAATGGCAGGCTGGTAATTTTTGATTCGTATAAAGCGGTATCGGTCACATCAAGGTCCTAGTGGGTATGAGGTGCGGGATTTTCGCACAAGGCCTCGGCTTGCGGTAGGGGTGTGGGCTACCGATCCTTAGCGTAGTGCTGCGACGGTCGGAACGTCACCAACATCGCCCATTGCGCGCAGCATCAACCAGTGCTTTAGCGGAACTATTCGATTCACCGCCGCCATTCCGGTTCCACGAACACGCCGCGCCAGTTCGTGCTCGTCGCCGAATAGGCGATTGAGTTGATCGGTAACTTTCAACATCGCCGAATTCTCGCCGCGCCGCATCCGTTCGTATCGCCGCAGACTACTACCGGGAAACCTCAAGCTCAGTTCGTCTCGCTCTGCGAGTACTTCTGCAAGTGCCGCGGCATCCATCAATCCGAGATTCAAGCCTTGCCCCGCTAGGGGATGAACAACATGCGCGGCATCCCCCAGCAGCACCGTGCGACCGACGGCGTAGTGGCTTGTGTGTAGAGACTGTAATGGCACAGCCAAACGTTCGCTGGCGCTGCGAACCTCCCCGAGCGCGTGGTCAAAGGCGACCCCGAGTACCGCTTGAAATTCCTGATCCGATGCCGTCGCTGCCCATGTTGCTTGCTCAGCGGTTGTCGACCAAACGATCGCACATTCACGTGGTTTCGGTAGCGGTAAAAATGCGAGCGGTCCGGTCGTTAGAAATCGTTGCCGCGCGACGTTGGCGTGCCGGACCTCGACCTCGACATTACATACAATAGCGTGCTGGGTGTAGTCACGCGTTTTTGCACTTAAACCAAGCAGTAGTCGCATCGGTGAATTTGCACCGTCGCACGCCAAAACTAACGCGGCGCGCAATTTCTCACCATTGTCGAGAACGACGCCAACGTCCAGATCTCCTTGTTCGAGCGCTTTCACTGATCCAACGAGACGCGTGACCTTACGGCGATCCACCAAAGTTTTGTGTAACCCGATCATCAAATTGCTGTGCTCGACGATGTGTCCCAATCGCTCGCGACCGAGCGCAGCTGCGCTGAACTGAATTGCGCCATTGCTAGCAGCATCCCAAACCTCCATCCCGAAAAATTCTGCGACGCGAGAATGATCCATTGCGGCATACACGCCGAGTTTGTCTAAAAGCCGCATCGAGGCTGGCGTAATCGCGTAGGTTCTAAGGTCGTAGGGGTCTGGCAACGCCGGCGGCTGTAACAGCGGATCGATCAAGGCGATACGATAGCCTTGATTTTCCAGCAAGGCACAAACGCACAACCCAACGACCCCAGCACCGACTATCGCGATGTCATAGTCAGGTGGGTCACTCATCTCCCGACCTCCAAATCTGTCAGTGTCGGCCCAGTGAATAAACCAGCTGCTCGTCGGATCAATGAACGCTTCGCCAACGGGCAAATATCGGTCGCCAACATGGCTGCGTCGCGCAATACGCCTATTAACGGTAACTTGCTCGAAAATACTTGTGCCATACCATCCGTAAAACGCATCACATTACGCCGGTCTACGCTGCGTTTAGCGGCAAATTCCGACAGGCACGCGATGTCGCCAATATCGCCACCACAAGCTTGTACCCGCCCAATGCAGAGGGCCATCGCTACCGCATCGCGTAAGCCAAGATTAAGGCCCTGTGCCCCATTAGGGTGGATTGTGTTGGCGGCAGCTCCAATCAGTGCGATACGATGCTGTACTACTCGATCTGCCCACTGCAAAACCAATTTATGAGCTCGCCGCTGGCTAACATTACTGAGTACACCGAAGCGGTGGCCGAAGCCACTTTCGAGCTCGGCAAGATATTGGTTATCTTCAAGTTGTAGTACACGCTCGAGATCGGAATCGTCACAACATCTAACCACGACGTGACGACCGCCGGTTAGCGGCAACAGCGCAAGCGATCCGCTGGGTGTAAAACGCTCGAACGCAGTCTCGGACACCGGGTTTTGAAGATCGACATTTGCGACGACGGCATGCTGTTGATAATCGCGTTGGTGAACAACGGCACCTAGCGATTCGCGAACGCGAGATTGCATCCCATCCGCCCCAATCACGAGTCGCGCTGTAATGTCGTGTGAGCCTGAACCATCGTGCAGCCGGATCCGTGCGAATTCAGCCGACGTGTCGATACTGACAAGTTTTGTTCCCCAACGGATGTCGCACTGTTCTATCAGTGCACTCTCAAATACTTGGAGCAAATGATCAGCCGGACACACGTACCCAAGCGCGTCTGTGTCGACGTCATCTGCGCTTAAGCGGGTAAAACCAAAACGGCCCTGATCACTGACATGAATGTGTCGGATCAGTGTGATCTGGCCAACTAAGCGTGGCCATAGCCCGAGCGCTTCGATCGCCTGACGCGATGATGGCGACAAGGCCAAACCACGCACGTCACCACCTACTACCCCAGCAACAGGTTGCCGGGCCTCGATAACAACGACCTTCAAATTCTGCTGGCTTAGCGCCAACGCTTGCGCTGCACCAACTAATCCCGCGCCGACAACGACGCAATCATAATCAGGCAGCACGGTCCTGATGCATAAGCGATTCGATGTCGTCGATCTGTTTCGGCGCGTTTGCGCTCAATACCTCGTGGCCTGCCTTGGTTACCAGGACATCGTCCTCAATCCGGATCCCAATGTTCCACCAGCGTTTCGCTAACCCGCGGATGCTGGGCGAAAGGTATAAACCGGGCTCGACCGTAGTCACCATTCCGGCTTCAAACGTACGCCACTCGTCGAGAATTTTGTAATCACCAACATCGTGCACATCCATCCCAAGCCAGTGGCCAGTCTTATGCATATAATATGGTCGGTAGGTTTCCTCTCGGATCAACTTCGCCGCGCGCCCCTTCAAAATCCCTAGGCTCACCAAACCTCGGGTGATCACATCGACCGCCGCCTCGTGCGGCATGTTCCATGTATTACCCGGTTGTACTTCTGCGATCGCGGCGAGTTGCGCCTCCAACACGACCTCATAGACAGCAGCCTGCTCTTTCGAAAATTTACCGTTGATCGGAAACGTCCGGGTAATGTCGCTGGCGTAGCAATCATACTCAGCGCCTGCGTCAATTAGCAGTAGTTCACCGTCGTTTAGTTGATCCTGATTTTCAACGTAGTGCAGGATGCAGCCGTTCGCACCGCCGCCAACAATGCTTGGGTAGGCCGGTGAGCGCGCGCCCTGTTGCATGAAAGTATGTAGTAGCTCAGCCTCGATTTGATACTCGAACATCCCGGGTCGACACACCGACATTGCACGCCTATGGGCATCTGCGGCAATCGACGCCGCGCGACGCATCGCCTTAATTTCCTGGTGACTTTTAAACAAGCGACTTTCGTGCAGCACATGTCCTAGCGAAACGAATTGATCGGGTGCGTGGACGCCTGCACGCCCTTTATCCGTCACCCGGGTAATCCAACCAACCAGACGCTGATCAAATTCAGGGTAGCGCCCCATCGTGTAGTAGATCCGATCCTTGTTCTCTAGCAAACCAGGAAGAATGTCGTCGAGATCGGATATAGGGAAGGCGTCGTCCGCGCCATAGAGCTCGCAAGCACCGTCGAGTCCGGCTCGGCGCCCGTGCCAAGTCTCTGCGTCTGGATCGCGTTCACGGCAGAACAACAGAAATTCACCTTGCGGCCTATTCGGTACCATCACGGCAATGGCTTCGGGCTCAGGAAATCCGGTGAGATAGAAAAAATCGCTGTCAGGCCGGTGCGGGTAGAAGACATCGCGGTTACGCACACGTTCCGGCGAAGTCGGTTGGATGGCGATACCACCGACGTCGATCATATCCATCAGACGCTTCCGACGACGGGCAAATTCTCGTTTATCCATGCTGGCTCTATGCTCCGTCTTTTTTCAATTCTATGCGTTCGGTGCGTTGTGTCGGGATATTCAAGTTCGCTCGGGGTCCAGAGTCGACCTCTGCGAACTTAGTGAAGCGTTCCACCACCTTCCTGCTCGCCACCTGAGGCCAAGGTTTCCTCGCGCAACAACATCACTCCGATTCGGGCGTATTCACAAATTTCCATGAACGCGAACTCATCGTCTTCTTCGTCTTCTTCAGCCGCAGAATCCACACGGCCAATTTGGTCTAAATCGCGTAGAAACCCCTGGCTGTCATCACTGAGCATGTTGACGTCGACCCTATCGTTCAGCCCGAATCCCGAGAGAAACCCTCGACACCACGAACCAAGCGCTGCGCTACGGAGCGGTAATGAGTCGTCGTCGGACGGCAACAAGACGCGCAGGGAGAAGTCATCCGATGAGAAGCCCTCCACGGTGTCTGCCAACAATTGCGTCAGCGCATGCCCCGCCCCAAGATCCGACCACGCTAGGTCATCGTTGTAGCCCATTGTATGACCTAACCAATCTGATTCGTTGAAATGATGCGAACCACACAACATTCCGCACAGTATTCCGTGGCATTCGGCGGCACCGATGTCGCAATCCATTAAACCTAATACAGATTCGATCGATTCATACAGTCCATTTTCGAAATATTCAGTCATATAAGCGCAATTCAATGTCCCCGGTGATTATCCCACGCCAGTTACCTACACTTAAAGCGCCAGCTTCTATCAGGATCTTCGATCGAGACCCAAATGAGCGGACAATTTGTCTGCGGAATTGGCTCGCACCAACGCATAGTAGGCGGTTGACCGATGTTGGTGGCGGCTCTATATTGAGTCCCACTATGGCAAAATGCTGACATACAATCGTTCGGTTGCACCATGACTCAAGCAGATAAAGAAAAATTGGAACTGGCGGCGCTCGAAACACGGGTGGACGAGTTGATCACAACGATCGAAGGCCTGGCCAACGAGAACGTTGCATTGCGCAACCAACAAGCGTCTTTGACCGGTGAGCGAGCGACGTTAATCGAGAAGACTGAACAGGCAAGAACTCGCGTTGAAGCAATGATTGCGCGGCTTAAAGCGATGGAAACACGTTCATGACTGAAAGTGTTAAACCCATTACGGTCACCATTCTCGATAAGGAATACATCGTCGGCTGTGCGGAAGACGAGCGCGAGGCATTATTCGCGTCGGTAGAGTTCCTAAACAACAAAATGCAGGAACAGCGTGACAGCGGCAAGGTGATCGGTAGCGAGCGCATTGCGGTAATGGTGGCGCTAAACGTGACACACGAATATCTCGAATACCGTCGCCATAACGAATCTATGAGCTCAGACATTGGCGCGGGAATCGATCGTATCCGCAGTAAGATCAATAGCGCACTATCCCACGGCCAAACTTTCGAATTAACCGATGCATCGTGAAATTAGATTTGAATTGAAAATGGTGTTCTCTGTGTTGTACGCGTACTGGCTGGATAATCCTTGAGCCTATAATCGATGTACTCCGGAACTGATCAGTCAGCGATGTTGTGCATGTCCGCGTAGGTGCGGAAAGCCTGATTCGCTGCGAGAGGTTCCACCTTGAGCCTTTGGTTCAAGTTTACGGTCGGTTGCGGCATCGTGGAGAACACCCCTTTCCCTTTTTGCTTTCCTCTCTCGCACCGTTAGCGAATGACACTGGTATCTGAAATGCAACGATGGTTGATGAAATCCGAACCGAGTGAATTCAGTATTGATGATCTGAAAGCGAGTCCTAAGCAGACCAATATGTGGGATGGCGTGCGGAACTACCAAGCACGGAATATGATCCGAGACTCGATAAAGAAAGGCGACCTTGTGTTCTTCTACCACTCAGCCTGCGCCGAACCCGGCATCGTTGGCGTAATGGAGGTCGTAAAAGAAGCTTACCCAGACCCAACTGCGTTCGAACCAGACGATAAGCATTTCGATCCGAAGAGCGATCCGAAAGAACCTAGATGGTTTGTCGTGGATCTGAAATTTAAACGCAAATTAAAGCGCATATTGACGTTGTCTGAACTAAAAAGTTGCGCTCGATTGAGCGAAATGCGTCTGTTGCAACGGGGCAACCGGCTATCCGTAATGCCGGTCACGGCAAGCGAGTGGGATTTTATTCTGTCTCTCGAATAGAGCATGCACCAATTAACGCTGCAAAAGATTGCTCGCCATCAGACGGTTGATCCACCTCAGACGTTAAATCGAAAATGCATGACATCACCGTCCTCGACCACGTAATCTTTCCCTTCTAAGCGCAGACGCCCGGCTTCCTGCGCGCCCGATTCACCGCTAAACTTAATGTAGTCGTCATACCCGATGACTTCTGCGCGAATAAACCCCTTTTCGAAATCCGTATGGATAACCGCCGCGGCTTTAGGCGCTGTTGAAGCTTGTCGCACAGTCCACGCGCGACACTCTTTTGGTCCTGCAGTGAAGAACGTTTGCAGCCCGAGTAGACGATAACCGGCGCGGATAAAACGGTTGAGGCCGGCTTCGCTGAGGCCCATTTCCCCTAGAAACTCCTCCTGCTCCTGATCTTCCAGTGACGCCAACTCAGCCTCCAGTGCCGCACACAACACAACGAACTCGGCGCCTTGGTCGCGCGCGTATTGTTCGACGAGTCGTGACATGTCGTTGCCGCCTAGTTGTGCTTCATCGATGTTTGCGACGTAGACGATAGGCTTGGCCGTGAGTAGATTGTACGATTTAATATTTGCCAGGGTGTCGTCGTCCAGTGCCTGCACGCGGACCGCGCGCATAGCGTTAAGCCCCTCGAGGATCCCTTCTAGCTGCCCGGTCAGATCTAGCGCCGCCTTATCACCCGAGCGTGCCAATTTTTGCGCTTTATCCAAGGCCCGAGATACGGTTTCCATATCCGATAGCGCTAGCTCCGTTTCGATGATTTCAACATCGGCTAGCGGATCAACGCGGCCGGCGACATGCACGACGTTGTCGTCATCAAAGCAGCGCACGACATGAGCGATGGCTTGAGTTTCGCGAATGTGAGCGAGAAATTGGTTGCCCAGCCCTTCGCCCTTGGAAGCACCGGCGACAAGACCGGCAATATCGACAAACTCCATCGTCGCCGGCAACACTTGTTTTGGCTTTACCAGCTTCGAAATTTCATCGAGGCGCGGATCCGGAACATGTACGATCCCGACGTTGGGGTCGATAGTACAAAATGGATAGTTTTCAGCCGCTATTGCCGAGCGCGTCAAGGCATTAAACAGGGATGATTTCCCGACGTTCGGCATCCCAACTATTCCACATTTAAAGCCCATATCTCGTTCTCCGTGCCTAAACCAACGCCATTATTTGAGCGAACGCGCAATCGCTTTCGTTGCTGCTTCAATGTCACCCGCAACTATTGTTTCGATATTATCGAGTAACGCGGAGGTAGCTCCTGTGATCTGTCGGGCATCGTTGGCTTGAGGGACGTTAAGTACATAGCTTGCAACATCGTGGCCTGAAGCTGGGCGTCCGATCCCAATTTGGGCCCGAACAAAGTCGGCATTTAGGTGTGAGACGATGTCACGCAATCCGTTGTGACCACCATGACCACCGCCGCGCTTCAAATTTACGCGACCACAAGCAAGCTCCAACTCATCGTGGACCACCAAGGTCTGTTGCGATGTAAGCTTATAGTAGGAAACACAACCGGCCACACTGGGACCGCTTTCGTTCATATAGGTCTTTGGTTTCAGCAGCCAGATCGGCCTGCCGCTAAGCGTAATGCGGCAGACCTGCGCTTTGAATCGGGCTTCTGCACGGAAACTCGCCGAATACCGCTCGGCGAGTGCGTCGACCAACCAAACGCCGGCGTTGTGCCGCGTTTTTGCGTACTGCGCACCCGGGTTTCCGAGACCAACAATTAATCCCAGCCCGGGACTTTTAGCCACCGGAGCGATCTGCCGATACGCCGCTAGGATCAGGCGTCGTCGTCGTCAGATCCCGCGTTACCCTCACCACCTGATTCGTCGGCTGTGCCACTATCGCCATCAACCGTCTCGTCATCGAGCCCTGTTGGTTCGGCTTCGACCCGCGGCAGCTGCACGGAGACGACGGGTTGGGCAGGGTCTCCGCCGTGCGTCAGCGCGGCTATCACGACCCCTTCCGGGACGGAAATATCGGACAAGTGCAGTGACTCTCCCAATTCAAGCGCAACCAGATCGATTTCTATGTACTCCGGCAGATCCCGGGGTAAACACAAGATTTCGAGCTCGGTCATCAAGTGCGATATGACGCCGCCACCGGTCTTTACGCCGACGCAAGCTTCTTCGTTGAGGAAATGCAGCGGAATCCGCATGGCCAATTGTTCGCTCTCATTGACCCGGAGAAAATCCATGTGCATCACTTGCGGCTTGTACGGATGGCGCTGCAGGTCTTTCAACACCACTCGTTCAGCACCCGAGGGCAGCTTTAGCGTCAAGATATGCGAATAGAAGGCCTCAACGTCAGTGTGCTTAATGACGTCGTTGTGTTCTAGTTGAATGTTGACCGGGTCTATTCCGGCTCCGTAAAGGATGCCGGGGATGTAACCGGTGCGACGTAGGCGGCGGCTCGCACCTTTGCCCTTAGCATCGCGCGCTGCGGCGACGATTTCGAATTGTTCCATCGTGGTACTCCAATCGATTGGGTTATTTGGCGCCCCGCGATCCGCGACCAAATCGTGGGGGACCGCGGATTGTATATAAAAAACGGGCCTAGGGTTAGCCCGGTATAGCGGCTACCCCTTCTGGGAACTGATTTGATTGTTCCAGCAGGCAAATTGGGCGCGAACCATCGGTACCCCATCCACGGGCACCGAAAAATGCTAATCCACAAACATCGAACTCAGTGATTTACCCTCATCAATCCGGTTAATACTTTCGCCAATCAACTCGGCGACGGTCATTTGCCGGATAATCGAACAGGCCGCAGCCTGCTCGGTTAGCGGAATGGTGTCCGTGACGACAAGCTCATCAAGCTTGGAGCCGGCGATGTTGTCAATCGCTGGGCCAGACAGAACGGCATGTGTGCAATAGGCCACCACATGCCTGGCACCTCGCTCCTTCAAGGCCGCCGCGGCCTTGCACAACGTGCCCGCAGTATCCACCATGTCATCGACCAACACACAGCTGCGCCCGTCGACGTCGCCGATGATATTCATCACCTGCGCCTCATTTGCGCGTGGTCGCCGCTTGTCGATGATCGCCAGATCCGCGTTGTCCAGCCGTCGTGCCAAGGCGCGTGCCCTCACCACACCGCCGACATCAGGCGAGACAACGATCAATTCCGGATATTCATGCTTCCAAATATCTCCCAACAATACCGGCGAAGCATAGATATTATCCATCGGCATATCGAAAAAGCCTTGGATTTGATCGGCATGCAAGTCCAAGGTCAGGACCCGATCGGTACCGACGCTCGCGATCATATTAGCGACGACTTTCGCGGTAATTGGAACGCGCGCCGAGCGCGGGCGTCGATCCTGGCGAGCGTAACCGAGATAAGGGATAACTGCCGTGATATTCGCCGCCGATGCCCGGCGCAGCGCATCAATTAAGACCAGCAACTCGATCAAGTTATCATTGGTCGGGTGACAGATAGACTGCAAAACGAACACGTGGCGAGCGCGAACGTTCTCTTCGATCTCAACCATTACTTCGCCATCGCTGAAACGCCCAACCGTTGCCTTGCCCAAACGAACTTGCAAGTGCGCGGCGACCGAACGTGCTAAATCCGGGTTGGAATTCCCGGCAAATAGCATCATCGGCTGGTCACTAAACATGATTCTCGGTTCCTGTCGTTAACCGATCGGTAAGATGGCTGGGGTGCCAGGATTCGAACCTGGGAATGCGGGGATCAAAACCCCGTGCCTTGCCACTTGGCTACACCCCAAATGTTCAATAAACATGCTCGTCGTCGAAAACCACGCTAGCGGCTTCTTACTCGCGTCCTCGCAG
>Ga0115002_10003235_pt1 | contig 20488 bp, 17 predicted proteins | sample ArcticOcean_MG_C_8_FD_89576 | JGI IMG/M metagenome (GOLD analysis project Ga0115002, IMG submission 89576) | Marine microbial communities from western Arctic Ocean - ArcticOcean_MG_CB11_86 | ecosystem: Environmental > Aquatic > Marine > Oceanic | place: Arctic Ocean: Canada Basin | collected... | reverse complement strand
GACGAACATGTCCACGAGCCTTTTATATCATGCCTTTGCCGTGCGTGGCTACCAGCAAACTCGCGTTGAATTTGTCGAAGGCATGGTCAAGTTTCATGTCCAAGCCAGTGAAAAATTGATCTGTTGCTCGGAGTGCGGCAGCCAGGACGTCCTACGTAGAGGGTTCAAGGATCGGGAGTTCCGAGCCGCCCCAAACTGTCTGGCGACCATACCATTGATCACCGTTCGTTTTGTATTCAATGCTGCTGCTGCCATGGGATTCGTAGCCTGCATATCGAGGCGAACGCTCCAACGCGATGTCAATAAAGTTAAAACCAGGACCGTAACGAGCTGCATAGGGTCCTTTGATAACGATCATGTCTTCGACGATTCGAGAATCGATCTTGCTCAACAACGTATCGAGGTCGGGGCGAGCGGGAAACCAATACGATCCCGATGCTAACAACTGGCCAACGTGGCTTCCTCGAATTCGTGTGTCGGTGATGATCGGCGAACGCTCATTTCCGCGAACTCCCAGTGTCCGCTGAGATTTGCCCAACAAGTTGCCCGCATCAGTACTGGCTCGAAATTTCGATTCCGCGCCGAACACCACGTCAGCTGTCAACGCGCGGGAACGCACTCGGCGGTTTTGACTTAAAAGACTCTCGCTAACTCCACGCGTGCCAAAGACGCTGGCAGCAAATTGCGATGCTGATTGGGGAAGTTGCGCGCCCGTGTCAAAACGTGTTGGTACGGGAGCGAGAGGGTCTTGAACGTCCTGCAACATTCGAGCTTCCCAAGTCGGTCCTTCACCTTCGGGCATGAAATAGGGATTTAATTCGATCGCTCCATTAGAGCCCGAGTGTTGAGGTTGAATCTTGGTAATGGGAGCAGGTCGACGAGACTCGTCACTAACTGACGCCTGCACGACTGGATGTTTCTTCGAATCCTGTTCGGAGGCGACGTTCGTGGGATCGACGTCGGCCGCGGAAACAGCTGGAGCTTTTATTGATCCACCCGCAGACCAGGAAACACGGTCATTGACCTGTGCCCACGATTGCGATGTGCCCATCAATATCGCGAGAAGAACTATCAATGTTTGTCGGTTCATCGACCTATCCCAAAGTTGCGCTGGAGCTTCGGCGCGAAGAATTAACTTGTTAACCCCTGCGGGTTATTCGGTCTAATCCTGTTCTTCGGATTGCAGAAACTCTGTTGCCGATGCAAAGTTTTCGTAGGCTGCGTAGTAGCCGTAGGTCGCCTAGGATAAGGACGGCGACGTCGCCCGAAAAAACCGTAAGTTGTTCGCGAGAAACAGTTAAGGAGTTTCTTCGGCGGCGGGCTCTTGAATACCGATGAGCCCGGCGGCTGTCGCTCGGAGCCGAATTGGCTCGATTCTTCCAGGAGTTTTTTTATTCAACAGGTCCAGGCCCTGGTCGAATGCCGTTTCCGCCGACTCCGCGTCTTCAAGCAGGTGATGAATGATTGCCAATGCAAACTGGTCTTCTGCTCGTTCTTCAATCCGGTGGAGCAGGCAGAGGTCGAGGGCCGTTTTTGCTTCTTGAGGTTTCTTGACTTCGATGTAAACGAGCGCGGCGATGTGGTGGTATCGAGCCTCTTGTGGGCTCATACCGATCGCCGCTTTGATCATGGTGACAGCAACATCGTAATCTTGTAGAGAGCTAACAGGGCAAGTTCCAACCAGCTCGGCAAATGCTGCGAGGTGCTCTGGTTTTTCTTTTAGTTCGCGTCGAATATCGATTGCCGATTGGAAACATTTTTCTGCTTCAGCTGGGGTGCCGTGTTCAAAGAAATATCTTCCTTGGTGAGTGTAAGTCCACGCCAAGGCGTCTTGAGTGTAGATATCTTTGGGATCCGATAGCAAGACACCACGGGAAGTCTCGATGGCCATCTTGAATACCTGTTCGGCTTCAGTTTGACGCCCCATTTTGGCGTGCAAGCGTCCTAGGCTAGGCTAGTGAGACTCACGGCTAATCGACGTAGATACGTTGGAGAATTGGTATTGGCTTTGGAAAGTGTAGAGAATCCCTCAACAGCGCCGTTTGAAGCCGTCAACGCTAGATCGTTGTCGTCGAGATCGCGAAGAATCATGCCCAGTATTGCAAAGCAAGAGGCCTTTTCTTCGTGATAGCGGATCACCTCGGGATGGGCGTCGGAAAGCGCAATGAAGGTGGCGATGGCATCGAGCGCAAGCTTCTCTGCTTCGATGCAACTACCAATCCTATAGAGAACTTGCGCCAGGTTCGTCTGGCTGAGAGCGACACTCTCAGCATACCTGGAAACACCAGGGCGAATTTCAAGCAGGTCATTAAAATCGTCAATCGAATCTCGATACGCTTGAATGATTTGTTTGTCTTTTCCAAACAATCGAAGCGAATCAGTAAGGACGAGTCTACTGTTAGCGAAGCCTTCGAGATACGGCGGGTGGTCTTCCTGTTCCAGCAGAAGTTGTTTGAAAGTACTGATTGCTAGCGTCGCTTTATTGACAGCTTGAGCGCTTTGGCCCTTGTCAATGTAGAGTTGTGCGAGTGCCATGCGGGTGTTTGCCAGGCCACTATAATAGCGTTGCTCGTTTCCATCAGCGGCGAGTTTCGTGAAGGTAGTTTCAGCTGATTCTAGGTGGAGCGATGCTTTGTCAAAAAGACCTTGCGTTCGCAGCAAGTTTGCTTGGTTCACGCGAATTCCAGCGGCGACGTAATCAAAACGCGAATCTTGTGGAAACTGTTTCGACAACGCGGTGAGCGTTTTTAGGGCTCGATCAATCGCCTCTTGCGCTTTTTGAGATTCACCGATTTCTTCGTGAAGGATAGATAACTTATTGTCTTTCTGTGCGGTTTCGAATTTTATCTCGTTTGGATCGATTCCATTTTTTGTTGCGGTAGCTAGGCAGGCTTCGGCTCGAGCGTACGAAGACAGCGCGTTTTCGTATTGTTGCAGCTGCCGTTGGATGTCGGCGAGTCGGATATGTGCTCGAGCTACTTCGAGTTGAATGACGGGTATGTCGGAGTTTTCTTTGGCAAATTTCTCGTATTCGCGGGCGGCTCGGGCCAGCAATTCCTCGCGGAGTGGTTGGGTGTTGGGGTAGTACCTCAAAACTTCGCTTACACCTATGACGGACTCGTCGACGGTTCGGCGAGCGTCGAGGAATCGTTGGTGAGCGAGGGCTTGAGCGGCTTCGGCAATGTCACGCGCTTCGCCGGCGATGATCAATGCCTCCCGTTCATTAGTTAGAGCGGTTTCCGTTTTTTGCCAAGCTGCATTAATCATGACAGCGGCGACGATCGAGACGACGGCGATAAGCACTAAAGCAGCTGCAGTCGCTTGTGTTCTTGTTCGGTTGCGCCGCATCCAACGAGCCAGCCGTTCGCCAAGCGAAGCTTGGTAACCAGCGATGGGTTCGTCTGCCAGCCAATGCTGCACGTCGTCAGCTAAATCCTTTGAGTTCTGGTAACGATCTTTTCGCGATTTCGACATCGCTTTCTGGGCAATATAACTGAGCGGCTTCTCAACGTTGCTATCTATTCCGATAGCCGTTGGCACATCGCCTTCGGTAATCCGCCGCAAAAGATCCATGGTGTCGCGAGTACTGTTCCCGGACGTTTGGCCGCGATGGGGAGGGCGGCCAATGAGGATCATGAAAAGGATTGCGCCGAGTCCGTAGATATCCGTGCGGCGATCGATCAAGCTTAGTCTACCGTCGGCTTGTTCGGGCGACATGTAGGCGGGCGTTCCAATCACTTGCCCTTCGATGGTCTTGGAAATATCTGCCGAGTCGGTCACGATTTCTCGGATATCGATATCGGGATCGGGATCTTCGACATCTTTTGCGAGTCCCCAGTCGAGTACGACTACTTCGCCATAGTCGCCAGCCATGATATTGCTTGGCTTCAGATCGCGATGCACGATGCCACGGGAGTGAGCGTAGCCGATCGCATTGCAAACATTGACAAATGCATTGACCAGCTCGCGCAATTCCATGGGGTTCGCTTTGCCTTCTTTGAGACGAGTATGATAGGCGCGAATTTTTCGCCGAGCGTAACTCCGCGAAGGAATCGCATCGTATAGAACGGGCGATCGTCTTTGCTTTTTGGAGCCAATTCGTAGACGGGGACGATATTAGGATGATCTAATTGTCCGGTGATTTGGGCTTCGCGAATCAAACGCAGCGTGTTTTGCTCGTCGTTCCTGTTAGGTCGAAGTTCCTTGAGGGCTACTTCGCGATTGAGATGCGCATCGATGGCCAACCAGACTCGACCCAAGCCACCCTCGCCGTGAACACGTGTGAGCGTATATCGGGAGCGGCTTTCTTCAGGCCAATCGATGGTCTCCAGAGCGGTAATGCGGTCGCTACCGGGCGGCAAACTCGTTGCATCAAATTGTCTTTCGCCAACATCGGCGAGAGACTCGCGGATGTGAGTGTCGGCAGCCGAATTGAGAGCCGCGCGTCCGTTGCCGTCATGTTGCTCCAGCTTGAGTCCCATAACTCGCGAAATTTCCGTCCGCTCATCGCTGGTGACCATGCCAGCAGCGAACATCATTTCGTCTAACTGCTGACCCTTTGCACCGCCCCATTGAGCACATATTTCGCCGAATTGCGCCGCGTCTATGTGCCCGAGCTGCATCGCGATGACCGCAAACAGCAAATGTTCGTCACTATTCATCGAAGGATTCCTTGACCTGGCAGTTGCCTATTCCCAGCCGTCTGTCAACTGCTGTCATTTGTCTGATAAGGCCGTTGTTGCCTATCTATTGTAATGACCAAGGTCATTCATTGTGACGATAGTTCCAGATTAATTGCCCGACCCAGAAGGAATCCTATTACGGCAGCCGATCCGCTCTCTTGCGTTCTTTCTCGACGGGTTGTTCTTGCAACACCGGTTCGTCAGCCAAGTCGTTGAAAACTTGATGCACGAAAGGACTAGTGCAGAATCCCAGCACGACCAGCGATTCCCAATGCACTCCAAAACTGTGCAGCCGCATCGCCGCCAGAAAGCAACAGCAGGATGTAAGGAACAACATCATGGTTCTTAGATCGAATTTTTGTAGCCGATTATTCATGCCCGGTTCCCGTCGTTTTTTACCTTGGAAATGCAGATCGCGATCCGATTCTACCGGGAGTTCCGGGCACCTCAGGTCAAAAAACGAAACGAAAAGTAGGCAATTGGATTACTGCTGACGATACGACCGGCGCAATTTGCCTACATTGCGACAACTACGTTGAGAACGTAGCTCTAGAATGGGAATGCCAAGAGGAAGTACAGAATTGCTGGTCTGCCGGCGAGCTTACTTCAAAGATTCAAAGAGCTTTTGCTTTTCGGCTTCGAGCGGAAAACCGATGTAAGTCGTGACGGCGGCCGCTTGGATTTTCAAAGCTCGCACACGTTGCATTGGCGCCTTAGTTTTACGTGCTCTCAACTCGGCGCGCTGACTTGCAGACTGCTGTTTTTCAATCTTACGAAGCTCCTCACGACTTTGATTGGCGCTACGATTTACATCTTGCGCCAACTGACCTCGTTGTTGGTTTAACGCTGCGCGTTGATACTGCAGACCGCTAACTTGACCGTCGAGATTCGATAGGTCGGAACGATAATTGAGTCGCAATCGGCGAAGGTAGTCGTATTCACGAAGCAACTGTTGCCGGTTGTTGGGATTGCTCTCGTTGGCGAGATACTCCTCAATTCGATACATGTCATTGGAAATCAAAATCAATTCGCGTTCGACGACGGCCGCAGAAGCACCCGTTTGGTATAGGCGGTTCAAGAGAGGCCGTTCGGCCTGATCAATTTTCCTTGCCTCCTCGCGAGCCGAGTTGGTGAGTTCTTGCTGCCGCTCGATCGTTTGTTGGCGCTGAGTGTCGAGGATTAATTTGCGATCCTTCACATCTTTAATCGCTTCTTCTTTGAACTGCTTGGTAGCGTCCTCTTTTTCCGCTTTTTCGAGCTCCGCTTCCTGCATGATGTTGGTGTACTTCGTGACTACACTTCGGCGAGCGTCGTTGTAGGCCAATTGCTGCGCCAAGGTGAGATTTCCTTCGATCTTCTGTTGGTAGGCGCGGCGAGTCGACTCGTTGATCGAACCGCTGCCGGGACCGTCGAGGAACCCAATCGCTTGTCCAATGAAATCAACCAGGGCCGGAACGTCGGGACCTTGAGTTTGCACGCCCGGAGTTTGCGGCTGGTTTTGCGTTGGACTGGGAAGATCGGCAGAAAGTTTTTCTAATTGCAAAAGGGCACTCTCGTGGTCTTTCAAAATTAGTGATAGCCAGACCTGAGCTTGGCGAGCTGCGAAATTATTTGGCCTGCGACTCACGACACGGTCGAGCGACTTTTTTGCGTCCGCGTAACGACGCTTCCGCAACTGCACCAATGACTGCGCATAAAGAACAGGTGTGGGGTCGTCGAATTTTGACTGCAGCGCTTTGAATGGGGGTTCTAATTGCTCCGCCAGAACTGGTGTCGTCGACCAATTTCTTTCAACGAGTTGTCGAAGCTTGAGCGCTTGCTCATCCGCTTTAGATTCTCGCCCCAAAAAAGCGACAATCAAAATACCGATTAAACAAATCAAGTTGAGTGAAGAACGTTTCATTTTCTCCTCCGCCCCGCCTCTTCGAGCATTGGAATTAAACAGCCGACGTTCGTATCATATCGCAGATAAATGCTCGGACAACGTCGATATAGGGAAATCCGACTGGAAATGACGTAATACCTTCCCTTTAGTACAATACAGCGTACCGATCGCACAAGATAAGTTAACTGGAGAGTTAGTATGCGGCACGGAATCGTTCGGCAGTACCAACGACATTTTAAGCGAGTAAGAGCATTGAATAAGTCACTTGGCTGGATACTGGCCGCGTTCATACTGACTCCCTTTCTTGTTTCTAACGTTGCTTCTTCGGCAGAAGAACCAAAGGCGCCAATTGAAGAGAAAGACAAAGTTGTCAAACCTCCCGTCGCAGTGGTGGCTTCGGCGGAGTCGATTGCCAAGCAGATTCGACCGTCACTAGTTCTGATTTCGACCGCTGGTCGCGACGGAAAGAAAAAGGGAATTGGTACTGGCTTTGTAGTTTCAACGGACGGATTGATCGTCACTAACTTTCACGTAATCGGCCAAGGCCGAGCATTCGACGTTGAATTATCGGGAACCAAACTAACTGTCGAGGCGGTTCACGCTTCGAATCGAGCGCTCGACTTGGCAGTGATTAAAGTTAAGAAACACGAAAAGCTCTTGGCTCTAAAATTGGCCGACAAAAAATTGGCTGACGGCGCAAATATTGTCGCAATGGGAAACCCGCATGGGTTGAAGAATAGCGTCGTTAGCGGAGTCCTCTCGGGACGGCGTGAAATCGACGGTCGCAATATGTTGCAGCTGGCGATGCCGATCGAACCGGGAAACAGTGGCGGCCCCGTCGTCGACATGGAAGGCAACGTTCACGGAATTGTCACCATGAAGTCCGCGGTCAACGACAACTTGGGATTTGCCGTGACGGTGGAGGATTTGAAAACGCTACTCGAACATCCGAATACCATTCTGATGTCGCAATGGCAGACGATTGGACGCATGGATCCAAACCGCTGGAAGACTCTCTTTGCCGCCAATTGGCAACAACGGGGCGGTCAGATTGTGGTGGATGGTTCAGGTGTCGAATTCGGCGGGCGCTCGCTTTGTCTGTGGAAGAAAGCACCGGCTAAGCTTCCCTATGAAATCGGCGTCTTTGTTCGAATGGACGATGAGGCCGGAGCTGCAGGCTTGGTGTTTCATAGCGATGGCGACGAAAAACACTATGGCTTCTATCCCAGTAACGGAAGTTTGCGTTTATCTCGTTTTGACGGACCCTCCGTATTTGACTGGAATGTACTTCGCGAACTTCCCAGCGACCACTACCGCAAAGGAAAATGGAATCATCTCAAAGTGCGTGTCGAAAAGGGAAAGCTTACCTGCTTTGTGAATGATCAAGTCGTAATCGAATCGACCGATAACCGTTTCACTTCCGGACTGATTGGACTGGCAAAGTTTCGCGACACAAAGGCAAGCTTTCGTCAGTTTCAAATTGCCGATTCCATTCCGCTAACTCAAGCGACTGCAGAACAACGCGCGACGTTTGGGGAATTGATTGAGCAAGTTTCCGATATAGCGACAGTCGATGAAAAACTGATCGGAAAGTTTGCCGAAAATGGCAACGTGGGATCGGAGCTATTGAGAGAGCGTGCCGACCTGCTGGAAAAGCAGGCGGCCGATCTTCGACGACTCGCCACCGACGTCCACGTAAACGCAGTGTTGAAAACGATTCACACTCAAGTCAACGAGAAGGAAGACGATCAAATCGATTTGCTGCGAGTTGCACTTTTGATTGCAAAACTAGATGAAGCCGAATTGGACGTGGATGCCTATATCGCGGTAGTCGATCGAATGGTCGAAGAAGTGAAGCAACTACTGAAAAAGGACGATGACGAAAACCAAAAAATTGAGAAGCTCAATAAGTATCTCTTTGAGACCAACGGCTATCACGGAAATCGATTTGACTATTACCACAAAACCAACAGCTACATCAGCCGAGTGATCGATGATCGCACTGGCCTTCCCATTACCCTCTCCGTTCTCTACATGGAAATCGCTCGACGGCTCGAACTAAAAATGGAAGGTGTCGGGCTGCCCGGACATTTTGTTGTCCGCCACGTTCCCAAGAAGGGAAAGTCGCAACTGATCGACGTTTTCGAGAACGGTAAAGTCATGACAGCGGACGAGGCTGAACAGATCGTTCGTTCTTACAACAAAGGCGCATTCGACGCGAACTTTCTGAGACCGTTTGGGCGAATTGAGATACTGCAGCGAGTGCTACACAACTTGCAAGGTGTCGCTCAGCAAGAGAAGGACATTGATACCTCTCTTCATTACGTTAATGCCCTACTGGTTCTCGACCCGCAAGACGTTCAATCTCGAGGGATGCGAGCCGTGATGCGGTTTCAGTCCGGTAGAAAATCGAGCGCGATCGAAGATCTCGATTGGATCCTCGAACGAAAACCCGTTGGGCTGGACCTAGAACGCATTCGCGAAATGCGAGATTACTTTGAGCGGTCGCGGTAAAGAGAGTGGCGATATAAAGAGCATCGTTATCGATATCGCCACGTAACGAAGCGGCTGCAGAAAAAAAACGGCCGGCGCGAACTGGTTATCAACCGCTCGCGTGACCGTGTTTCGTGTCTCTATTTCGTAGCTAGTATCTATAAACTGGCGAGTTCTGCTAATTCTTATAGATCTTGTGACGTGGGCGATCCGAAAGAATCTGCTCTTTGCCCCAGTTCGTCACATCGCGAAATGCTTCGCTTTGAATGAATGCCATAAAGGCTGGTTCGTCCGACCATTCGCTCGTAATCAAGTACGAAGCGCCGTCGGCTACATCTTTCCACAGCGAAGAGCTGGTATGGCCGTCGGCCGCATTCAATGCTTCAATTACCGCTGCGAATTTCTCTTCAAAGTCCTGCTGTTTCCCGTCAATGACGTGGTAGTTCATGCCGACAGTAATCATTGGCCAGTATCTCCGAGGTAGGAAGGGGTTCTGTGTGTGAGTCGAATCCACCATCGTACCATTTTTGCCAATCCGTGGGGAGGAGGTGGCGAGACCCAGAAAGGGAGGGCTAGAGCGAGGAATCGGCGTGGGGCTGCCCTCCCGTTTTTCTCTTTGGTTCGCTAGATTTGTCGAGAGCTAGGTTTAGTTGAAAGCTTGGTTTAGAACGTCACGACGTTGTCATTGGCGCGGGAAATGACGTTATCGAGAGCGCCCGCGAAGATGTCGTCGACGCCGCCACCGCCGTTTAGTCCGTCGCCTTCGTTGTCGTCGTCGATTGTTCCAAGTGCTTGGCGGTTGCGACTGGTAGACCAATCGGACAGCAACTGTTGTAGCGCCGGATCGTCGAGGGTGCTGGAGGCGTTCCCGCCGTGCAGCAAATCGGCGCCTCGACCGCCACCGATTTGGTCTTTGCCTGCGTTGCCGAGCAGCAAGTCATCCCCATCTTGTCCGAGCAAGTGATCGTTGCTGCTGCCGCCGAAGAGAATGTCATTTCCGCGTCCGCCATCGAGTCGGTCGTTTCCGCTGCCGCCCAGCGGAATATCGTTTCCGCCGCTGCCGGTAATTCGATCGTTGCCGGCTTCGCCATTAACGAAATCGTTTCCGCTTCCTGGTTGCAGCCGATCATTCCCCTCGCCGCCGAGGATGTAGTCATCGCCATTGCGACCAGAGACGAGATCATTGCCCGCTCCGGCATCGACCCAGTTATTTCCAGCACCGGTCAAGATCTGATCGTTGCCATCGCCGCCAAAGAAAGTGTTGTCACCAGTTCCGCCTGCTAAGTAGTCGCGTCCCGTGCCGCCTTCGTAGACCAAGTTCAGTGAAACATTTCCAGATGCCGTGATTCGATCGGAACCGGTTCCACCAACCAAAATGATTTGGCCGCCAACTGGTTCGGAGAACGGACCGAGCCGCTGGTTGTTCACTCGGACGAAAACGGTATCCGCACCGGCGTCCGAAACGATCACTCGATCGTTGCCTTGCGTTGCACCGACGACGAGATCGCCGTCGACCAAAATGACTTGAGCGACATTGATATCGTGCGATGTCGTTGTGGAGCCGCCGTCTTTGTCGGTGACCGTCAGCGAAATTGTGTATGTGCCAGACGTCGAGTAAATGTGGTCGAGAACAATCGTTTCGCCTTGACCGGTTAGGAGTGATGATTGACCATCTCCAAAGTCGATCGCGAACTCGAAACCAGCGAGCGAGTTGGCCTGCAAAGGCTCGTTCAGCGCCGAGACCGTGAGCGCAACCGAGTGATCGGTCAACTGGCTCGCCGGTGCAACAATGTTTGCGGTGGGCGCGACGTTGTTGATTGTGAAGTTGGCGTTCGTAGTTATCGTTTCGTTGCCGTTCTGAATCTGAACTGCAACTTGCGACTGACGCGGGCCGTCGGCAACGCCCAATGCCGTTAACTCAGCCCAACTAAGCTGTGGGGAATTGCCCGCAATGACTTCGTCGAAGACGCCATCGTTATCAATGTCCCACAAGAAAGTAACGTTGGGTCCCGTTAGATCACTGGCGACATGTGACGTGAGCGACAACGAATCGCCTTCGTCAATAACGTAGGGACCGCCAGCGTCAGCTCGGTAACTCAAGGAAATGTCGTTCCCATCGCCGCCTGAATACGAGAGCTGGAATAGTCGAGTCGGTTGAGTAGCACCATCGATTGGCGAGAACTCGACGAGTGCACCTTCTGCTAAGCTCGCGAACGTTCCACGAACCGGGTCGACACCGTCGTTCTCAATCAAGACAAACTCACCATCTCGCGGGACGAATGTATCGTCGATCAAAACGTTAAGAGCCGTTTGCTGTCCCAAGTCGAGAGTGCCCTCGACGTTTAGCTGACTGATTGGATCTCGAGTAAGCTGAGATGTAAAAGTCCCTGCGGTGCTGAAATTAACATCGCCGCTATGAATATCGCCACCTTGGCCACTGGCAGGTGCGATTTCTCCACCCGGCTCCACGGAAACTTGGATTCGGGGGAAGGATCCCGCTACCAGAATTGCGGCATCTTCGACGAAAATGTCGCCGTTGTTTGTATTGAGCTCGACGCCAACCGCGTAGCTTCCTGTTGTCGGAGTGTCGGGCCAATCCGACGACTGACCAGAATCAACGCCAATAATCGCTCCTTCGGTCAGCGTCAGGTTCAGATTGCCCACTGCAGAAATACTGTCGATGTTGACCGTTTCAAGTTCGACTCGATCGTCTCCGACAACCTGGTAATCAACAGCTTGTGCCGTCACATTTACATCGTGTCCGGAAATTGAAATGCTGGACTGCGATCCGATGTCGTTGAGGCCACGGACGTGAAGCGGAGCTACTGGAGTACCGACATCGCCGTTGGTGGCGTCGATTGTGGTGGTATTCGCTTCGGTAAATGTTCCCGGGTCGCCATGGATATCTCCGCCGCCGTGATGTTAGCGTCTACGTTGAAGGTCGCGTTGCCGTCGAGATAGGCATCGTTCTCCGTATCCGTTCGGGCGATAGCTACAGCGACTGCAACTCCTCGATCGGGTTCGCTAAACTCGACCGCACTACTGTCCGCCGAAGCGTTGTGATCGGTTGTCTTGAGTGATTGAACCGTTAGGTTACCAGTGGCGGTGATCGAACCGTTGGTGCTCACGAAGGCCTGTGTCGATTCGGTGATGTTGGCAATCGCAATCGTAGCCGCGAAGGAAATATCACCATCGCTGGTCTCCGCCTCGTTGTCGGCTAGTTCCTCCTCCGAACGGGTATCGCCGGCCGTTCCCTCGGTCGCGCCGCGAGGCGTCGCGATGGCCGTCGTTGCGGCAGCATTACTGGAGTTGGCGACGACGTTGATATCCGTAGCGCCTGTAACGGATGAGTCGTCTTCGAGGGAGGCCTTTGTCTGATTGTCCGAAATGGTAAGTGCCAACGAAACTCCGCCGATTCCACCGCCACTTCCCGCTCCATCTGACGTCGTGCCGATAGTTGAATTGTTGTTGGCCGTGATATTGAGTACGCCGTCGAGCGTAATGTTTGTCGTTCCCGTTACCTCCGCGATGGCCGTACTGTTCACTATTGCAATTGCGACAGCGGCGTCTCGTTCAGTTTCGTCGTCGGATTCGGGAACAGCACTGGCGACCGCATCGTCCACCGAGTCAGCATTGATGGTGACATTTCCGGTCGATTTGATGACGGTATTTGCAATGGAGACAACTGCGTTTGATTCGACGGCGAACTCGAGACTGCCGCTTAGTTTGGCGATGCGTTCAAAATCGTCGCCAGATTCCTTGGGTGTAAGGCTCGCTTCGGCGTTGAGCGTAATATTGGCGCCGTCGATCAAAACGCCATCGGCGGTGATCGTAGCGTCGACATCATCACTAGCGCTGGTTCCACTGTTGATTGCTTGTAGTGAAATGTCGCCCGTCGTTTCGATATCGCCAGCGACGATTATGGTTCTGGCTACGATATCAATCGAGTCAATTGAAGCGACGGGGCAAGATACCTCTGCCAGTGAAACTGTTGTGCAGACTGCCGCTCCACCTGGCGTGAGTCCGATCGTTTCCGAGGCGTCGTTGAAGTGGTAGTCGGCGGCGACTCGAGTAATCGTCAGGTCGGCGAAATCGGCGACCAAGTCGCCTGTCGTGACGTCTAGGGTAGCGAGTAACCGCCGAGGTTCCAACTGCTCGATCGACATCAGGTGGCCAATCGGTTTTGAGCGGCGACGCCGTTTTTGGGAATGCCGTTTGTTGGAAGAAAGCTGACGACGTCTTCGGCTGGCTCGAGAAGTCCAGTTGGATAAGAATGAGCTCGTTGAGAGTGATGGGATCACTCCGGTTTTTCGACCGCGCATTGGATGCTGCTGGGAACTTCACAAAATATACCCGCAGCCACGTAGTAATTCACGCGATTTGTTGGGCGTTAACAGTTGAGCCTCGAAGTTCCATCCGTAACTAGACCCTATTGTGAAATTGGCGTCCACTAATCTGTAACTGAAGCTCAGGAATCTGTAATTGAAGCTCGGGAATCTGTAATTGAAGCTCAGAAATCTGTGACTGAAGCTCTGGATTCGCATTTACCGCATGGGCACGAAAAAAGGGGCAGCCCATTTTGCGGGCTGCCGCTAATTCTGATTAACTCAAGCTTAGAGAGGTTTACCAGTCATCCGTTCGGAACGGGGAGGCGGGAATACCTTCTATGTTGTACAGGTTTGCACCTCGTGGATTCATGGTGTAGCCGTAGCGAACGGCAACTGGTTCTTTGACTTCGGAGGATTTCACGACGACGGTTTCGCCATCGATAGTCGCATCGGCCCAGTGCCATTTCTTGTCGGCACCAGCGATTGCGAATTTCTGAAGTTTGCCGTCTTTAACAGCCTTGGTTGGTTCAAGGCCGGTTTTTTCGCCGACGATGAGTCCACTGCCTACGTTGTTGAACGAAAGTCGAATCGAATCGCCTTCAACTTTGAGGCCTTTGTAAAGTGGTCCACTGGGGACGATGTCTTTGAGGCCATAGGTTTGGTGAAGGGCCCACTGAGCCAGACGCCAGCCGACGTCCTGCTTGTTCTTGGGATGGATGTCGCGTGCCGCACCGATGTCGATGATAACAGCCATGCCTGTGTGCTCTACTTCGAGGGCTTTGCGTTGAGCTTCGCGGAGTTTCGCCCAGCCGTCGCCACCTTCGGGCTTGTTGCTGGGATTTTGGAAGTCGGCGAGTTGAACCCAGTAGAAAGCGAGGTCTGGATTGAACAGTTTTCGCCAGCCGTTGATGAGCGCCTTTTTCTTGTGGTAATAAGATTCGCCTTCGTTGCCGTTGGATTCGCCTTGATACCAGATTCCGCCACGCATGGCGAAAGGAGCGAGAGGATGAACCATGGCGTTGTAGATAGCAGAAGGCGAGCTGCCACCAACTTTAGTCGTCTCGTTGTAAGCGCCAACTTGATCGGCGATTGCTTTGAGTTCGGGAACGCTTTCGAATCCGGCGGGTGAGGTCCAAGGTTCAATTCGCGTGCCACCCCAGTTGGAGCCAACGAGTCCCACGGGAACGTTTAGCTCTTGCTGAAGACGACGACCGAAGAAATATCCAACAGCCGAGAAACTACCAGAAGTTTTTGGCGAGCAGATTGCCCAGCTACCAGGACAAGTGTCTTTGGCGACTGGCGAAACGGTGTGACCAGGGACGTCGAACAACCGGATCTGAGGGTGATCGGAAGCGGAAATCTCTTCTTTGGGATTCAAAGCCTGAGCGAGTCTCCACTCCATGTTCGACTGACCGGAGCAAATCCAAACTTCGCCGACGAGCACGTCTTTGAGTTCGATGGTATTGCTGCCTGCAACAATCAACGATTGACCTTTGGCGTTTGCTTTGAGAGCGTCGAGGTTAACTTGCCAGCGACCATCTTTGCCCGCTTCGGTTGCTTTCGACTGGTCGCCGAATTTAACGGAGACCTTCTCACCTGGCTCGGCCCAACCCCAGACCGGTGCGGGCATCTCTTGTTGAAGTACCATCGAGTCGCCGAAGATCGACGCCAACTTCACTTCGGCATTTGCCGGTACGGCGAGAGCGAGAATTAGGAGGAGGGTGAGCAGTGCACCCACATTACGTCGTTTCATGATTTGGTCCTCGTGTTTAGGCATGATGAGTTGGAAGGTTTGGATGGCGCTTTGTTGAATGAGCGCCATCCGGCCTAACACTATAGGTAATCCCAAGCGGGAAAGCGACAAAACGGAGGCGAAAAGGGCGCAATTTATGCCATGTTGGCGTCGGGATGCCCGGGCTCTTAGTTGACGACTTCTTCCAGCAAGTCGATATAGGCGCATTCGAGCAGATCTTGCGGACGTATCTGTAGAGCGTCCATCAATTGATTGGCGATGTCAGTTCCTTCGGCGTCGCTTTGTTCGTCCCGCAGAACGACTTCCAACTCCATGAATTCTCCTAGCCCTTCAACTCGATCGAAGTGGACTCGAGTTTGCTCGATCAGCAGCAACGTGCGGTGTTTGATAACTACCCCGCGAACGCCGATCGAATCGGCGAGAGTTTGATGGAGCGTATCGGGATCGTCGGTGCGGAAGATGGTGTAACTCGATCTTTTGGCATCCGAGACATCGTCGCGGTGATATTGAATCAATTCGCCCTGGCTTTCGGGGAACACTCGTAGCTTTAAGCGGCCAGTTGGGACGACGTAGAAAGTGTCGTGCTGTTGCAGCTCGGCGATCGGTTCAGTTTTCAGCGCGTCAGCCAGCGCGAGTTGCTCGTCCCAAGAATGTATTCTCGCTTTGACTTCAATGTTGCGACCCATCACCGCCTCCTCTGCGTAGCGTAGCGCGAACTGCGTAGCACGGACTTTCAGTCCGTAACTTCAAACTGCATGTCAACTATTAGCTGTCTTTGTTATTAATCGTTCTTCTTGTCATTGTGACAGACGAGGTCGATAACTACCACGGTGGCCAAAAACGAAACATCGTCTTCGCCGTCGATTATATCGACACCATAAGTATCTGACCACGACCAGTACGCTTTCGAGACGCTGGCGACAGTTCTTCCGCCGCGAGTGAAGCGGTATTCGTATTCCCAAAAGCTCCCGTCGATTTCATAGTCGTTGGGGCCGGGGACATCGAGTGTAAATTTGCTTTGAAACCAACTGAATTCCTTGACGATTTCGGCGAACAAATTCCCGTTGCGATGGATTTCATATTTGGGCATGAAAGTCAGCAGCTTTTGCGAGATGAACGCCAACTCGTTTTGCTGCATATCTTGAAATGACAGCTTATTGCCCCACGAGAATACTTGACCATCAACCAGAAAGACAGGTTTGCTGTTGCTATCGTTGATTAGGAAGTCATTCCCCCAAGACCAAATTTTCTGCTTCAACTGATAACGCATGCGGGCTCCTAAGTTGTGGATTTGGCAATGAAACAATGGTTCGCCGATGAAAGTCGCGCGATACATAACGGGTATTCGTCAAACGGAGCCCGATATTGGCAAACCACTGTTTAGTGTTAAGCAGAGTTACAAGAATAGAAGGGTGTCGCATTTACGAGGAATCGATTCTTATCTCACTCGACCGCATCCCCACGGCTGGATCACGACATGTAAGGTACGCCGAGATACACTCCGACAATCGTTACACGCACTAGCAACTGAATCGCATAACCGTCCCAACATATATTTAAAGCGGAAGGTCATATTTTCGATGTAGCGCTAATAATCCACGTTTCGTCGTAACGTCTTTTCGGAAAGAGGCAGCGCCATTCCAAGTTGCGACCAAATATCAATGGAGGAACGCATAATAGAGGTACGGCCAAGTCGTCGACAGAATACTTACGGATTGAGTGTAGGTGGCAATAAAGCTAAATCGCCCAACGACCTGCAATACCAATGCGGCGAGTAAAGCAAGTGCAGCAACGGGAATGCCCACGCCTACAAGCAGATTTAAAGGGACCTCGAGAATTTCATTGATCGGGCCGGTCCCGAAAATCTCCACAGCGATGTACAACAGAAACGTCCAGCAAGGGACAATGCCTGCGGCAATTGTGATTCGCAATGAGATATTAGCCATCGTTTCCCGCAGTGATTTACTAGGTTTATTTGGGGCCAACGGCGAGTGAAGGCACGCAATACCGATCAGTTGCATGGCGACGAGTCCGCTCCAACAAACAACAAGCACTTGGTGGTCCGACCGGAGGAACCTCGGAATGAGGGACGCGAAGATGCAGTAGCCGGAAACAAAGAAAAGGAGAGTTCTTAGTGAAAACGAACCACGATACATTTTTTGTCTTTGGGTGCGAGCACAACGGAGAGATTTGCCCTCGCCGCCATAAACGAAGCGAGCGACACTGAACAAGTGGTGATTTTACGATGAGAGCCTGCGTTGAGGAAGACGGAAGGAATCAGCACAATGGCTTGCGTCCACTTTTCTTTTTCAAATTCTCACAGAAATATCAACGAAGCGATCACAGCTGTAGCACGTGGTCGTTCGACCTGGGGACTTGAACAACGTCGCTGTTGCCTACAATAAGCAGATCTTGGCCTGCCCCGCCTAGTAAGCGATCGAAATTATTGTCGTCTCGGTGCTCGAATGGAGCGATGTCAATTGGCGTAGAAATTGGAGCGTTTTCAGCCCAGGAGACTAGCAACTCCATGAGGTCTTGCAAATCCAAGTTTGCGATTCCGCCGATCAGTACGTCGTGCTTCTTGCCACCGTTCAATCGATCTTCGCCCGACCCACCTATGAGTATGTCGTTGCCACTCTGTCCGTGCAGCACATCGTCCCCTCTGCCACCGTTGATCAGATCTGCACCACTACCACCGTCCAACCAATCGTCTCCATCTACTCCCAATAGCACGTCCCAACCCGCTCCGCCAATTAACTGATCGTCGCCATCATTTCCTTCGAGGTAGTCATCGCCACTGCCGCTCGATAGATGATCGTTACCATGACCACCAAACAACGTATCCTTTCCGTCTCGAGAAAATAGTTGGTCGTTGCCCGCTTCGCCATCGATCCAGTTATCGCCGCCACCTCCATTTATCAAATCGTTGCCAAAACCACCGATCAATACGTCATCGCCTGTTCCACCGTGAATCTGGTCATTGCCATTGCCTCCGTCAATCCAAACAGGGCGACCGATGGCACCAACGCTGATGCGATCGTTTCCGCTCAATCCGTGGATCCGAATACGGCCGTTGGGACCGACTACCAACGGTCCCAACGTATCGCCATTCGTTCGCACGATGATTGTTCCCCGATTATCGATTGGAGTCACAATGATTCGTTGCCGACTTGGACCGCCGATATAAACGATGTCTTGACCGTCCTGAACGAAAGTGTTCTCTGCCGAGTTGCCGACTCGCAAGACAACGTCGCCATAGGAGACGATTGGGATTGGCAAGCCGTTGCCGTAAACTCCCGTGTTATTGCCGAGTTCATCTACATCAGTCTTGGTGCTGAGCAAATACTCGCCGGATTCCAGTGGCGCTGTGACGACAAGTGCGCCCAGTTACAACGGTTGAATTCCGACGTAGATGTCCGTTTCAGATGTCGCGGCAATTGCCGAGATTAAGGGAAAGTCGCGTCGCGCAAAAACGTTGCCCGTCGCCAAGAACTGCTGGTCGTTTGGCTCGAATCGCTCAAACTGAATGGCGGGATCCGACAACTCATAACTGAATTGGTAACCGCTGACTATCACGGTCGCAGCGCTGGAAATCGAATTGACGAGCGAGATTGTTCCTCCTGGTTCGGCTTCGATGTAGGTCGTCCCGTTCTCAATAGTGGTCGCGACCTCGTCGGGCGTCCATTGGATACTAATCAACTCGGAATCGTGCGGTAGAACATCAATTTGAATGTCTCGAAAAATAAGGCCCCCTCTGCCATCTCGGAAGCCAATCCTAAAACTATCGGTTCCCACAAAACCATCGTCGGGGGTATACGTATATTCCCGCAGTACGTTAGACGTAAGTCGCCCGTTATCTGGAGAATCGGCAAAGAAAATGCCTATGTAGTCACCATCCACATCGAATACGTTATTGAGGACTTTCAAGTGCGCGGCGGAATTCGCTATTACGGATATCGTCGGGAATTCAACTAACACGATCGGTGGATCATTTACCTCCGCCACCACAACCGACAAGGTAAATGTCTCTGTAGCACCTGCGCTGTCTGAAACCGAATAATCAAACGTGTCGATTCCGAAGAAATCTGGTTCCGGAGAATATGTCAGAGTGCCGTCACCATTGTCGAAGACTGTACCGTGGCTTGGCTGACTAAAACCTGTCAACACGGGGTTCGGAATGGGCGGAAGCAGAGTGTTGATTTCGATGACTCGATTTACATCTTCCACTGCAGCGACAGATGGACCGCTGGGACTCGCATCGCTCACTTCAAAGATTACATCGACGAACTCGTCGAGTGCTACGGGACCATGGGGTGATATCACAGCGGTGGTGAACGGTCCCATTCCCGGTTCCTCCAGCGTCATCCGCAGACTACCTTCCGCGATCTGTGGTGAAACATTAAACCATTAAACGAACCCAAGAGAAGTGGCGAATCAGATACGACAACGGGATTCGTTATGCTGCCTGCAGCAACTGCTGTTCCTGTTGCAAAACTACTAAGTTGATTTGGAAACGCCAGAAAATTCGTCACGTAGTTGCTCAGCAATAAGTTTGGGTCACTGCCCTCAAAATTAAGCTGGTAGCCCCCCAGTTCTGTGGGAGAATCGGCGGTAGCGTAGACCCCCATTCGAACGGACCTTCCCGATTGCACGGCAAATACATCCTCGCCATTGGGTCCCGAGCCAGGGGATTCATCGGCATCAACCGATGCAAAGTCGAAGGCAATCGCCAACATACAGCGTGGTTCGAGTACTTCGAAGCGACGTCGCTTTCTACGTGTTTTCATTTTGCTTGCCCTGGGCAAAAACCACCGCATTTTAGAGGATCACATACAAACAGTTGTGGAAACACACATCGTGCCACATGTTTGATTACTTGTCACGCCGATCTTTTTGCTATTTCCCTCAAACCCAGGCACATTTCCTTGGCAACGGAACGCGGGGTTGCAGGTCATGATGGCCGTGGTCTCGCAAGATGTGATGTGATTCAATTCCGCAGTTCGATTTAAGCCGAAGGCGTTGCCGCAAGAGCCTGGGGTCAGTTCGCCGAGCCCCAGCGAGGTAGAACGCCACCCTAGGTATTGCAGCCTATATCGCACAAGGGTGAGCCAGCGCGGTTGGCTTCGGAACGTGTTAACCGAGCACGCAAACGCCGTCGATTCGATATTGGACGATTTGCGTAATGGTCAGCCAGGATGGCCATGCCACGCCTAGATGTCGTCTTGCCATGGCCTCGTCTAACGAAGTTCCTAAACCCTCCCCGGAGCTGAGACTCCGACCCTCCCATAAATGGGAGGGTGACTCGCGTTGCGAGTTGATTTGGAGAAGAGTCCGACGGTTCGAGATG
>Ga0115002_10003234_pt1 | contig 20492 bp, 18 predicted proteins | sample ArcticOcean_MG_C_8_FD_89576 | JGI IMG/M metagenome (GOLD analysis project Ga0115002, IMG submission 89576) | Marine microbial communities from western Arctic Ocean - ArcticOcean_MG_CB11_86 | ecosystem: Environmental > Aquatic > Marine > Oceanic | place: Arctic Ocean: Canada Basin | collected... | reverse complement strand
TTTACGAGCCCTACAATATCCCGGTGCCCGCCACAGAGATGGAAGGAGCGGCCGTGAACCCCGACACCGAGGTCATTATGAAAGATGGCGTTGGCATTGGCATCATGAAGAACGGAAAACCAATTCGCGGCTTCAAGACTCCAAGTCGCAAGTTTGAAATTCATAGTGCCTTCATTCAGAAGGTCAGTAAGAATGAAGATTGTTCCGAACTCATCGCTCGCAGTGGAATGACAAAAACGAAGAATCGGCATGCCAATCACAAAGGGCACGACGTCGACGTCAATCCCATGCCGACTTGGTTCCAGCCCGTCGAGCATAAGTCTCTCGGCGAAAACGAACTGATCATGACTAGCTTCAAATGGAATGTACACAATCACGGTCGTACGATGAATTTGAAGTGGCTGGCTGAAATTGTCCACTCCAATCCAGCTTGGATGAATCCCAAAACCGCCGCGCAAATGGGACTCAATGACGGCGATTGGATTGAATTGACATCGTACTACTCCAAGGAACTCGAATCGCAGTCTCCGCATCTCAAACGGGATGACTTGAAAGAGGAAAATGGACGCAAGGTCGTCGCCACGATGCGAGTTCCGATAGTGACCATGGAGGGGATTCACCCCAAAGCGATTGCGATGAGTAATAGTTGTGGTCACTGGCAGTACACGAGCGTGGCCCAAGCCAAGCGACAGCCCGTGGAAACGGGGCAGCTAGTTGGTAGCGACGGTGAGTCTTATCGCGATGCGGATTGGGAACGCAATATGTGGTGGGAGGATCACTCCGGCGGAGATCACAATAAATGGCAACCCAATACCGGAAGCGGTTGGAATCAAAACAAGCTAATGCCTATCTCACCCGATCCAATTAGCGGACAACAGTCGTTCCACGATACCGTCGTCGCAGTGAAGAAGTTGGCCTAGTCGTGAATACCACTCCCCTGCCCTACGACGCGACCGAACTCGAAGCCGTGAGCGGAACTTACCAGTTGCTCGGGCGATTGTGGGCGCGCGAAGTAGACGTCTCTTTGTACGAAATGTTGGACTCGACAGAAACTCGCGAACTGTTTGTCGCCGCCGGCGGAAAGCTTCCTAAGGCCAATGATCTAACATCTGCCGCCGAAGTGGAAACGTTCCTTGAGCAATTGGCCATCGAATACTGCGAGTTGTTCATTGGTCCAAAAAAACATCTGCCGCCATTTCAATCGGTTTGGCAGACGGGGCAATTTCAAAGTCCGGCGATTGAATCGATGCGGGACTTCATCGATGTCACGAACTTCTCCATAAACGAAAACGCCTCAACTTTGATGTCCGATCACCTTGCCGTTCAGTTAAGCGTAATGGCTCACTTGTGCGAATTGATGACGACAGACCAGCGACCTGAGCTGCTCGAAATTGCTCAACACTTTTTTGCTCGCCATCTAACGTGGCATGCTGGATTAGTGGACGGCGTCGTTCAAAGAAACGTGTCCGATTTTTACTCGTCTGTCGCAAAGATAACGGGTGATTTTCTCGAGCAAGAGCAAGCGATCTGGTTGACTCCAATTCGAGAGGCCGTTCAAGAGTCAGATCGACCAGCTGATGAAGACAGCGCAAATTAGTCTCGATACGCAAGGCGATTGCGGCAGCTCTGCATAATCAAAACAAGCGTAAAAGCCCCGACACGGCCGATTTTTTGTTGTTATGACGTTACTTACTGCCACATAGGTGATTGCGTCAAGCGAATCGAGTAACTGCGTTGACCGGCGAATTCTTTTGGGTGTAAAATCAATACTTCACACCATTTACGTTCGCGCGTATCGAAACCGCATATTCAAAGAGATGAATTCTGACATGCGTTGTATCAAAGAAGCTGGATTTATTCTGCTCGCGTTTTTGGTAGCCCCGGCGATGCTGTTTGGGCAGTCCTTCAAAGATGCGCCTGGTGTAATCGTCGACGACGTCGATGCGGTCCGCAAAGGAGTTTGGACCGAGAGCAATTCATTGCGTCCTTATCTGGGCGCGATGTACATCCACGACGGCAACACTGAGAAGGGCGAGAAGACTGTCACCTTTGACTTGAAAGTTCCCAAGGCTGGCCAGTACTTGCTGTTGTTTTCGTATAGCGCTAGTTCCAATCGCGATAAAAAAGTTCCGGTGAAACTGCTCAGCAGTGGCGATCTTATCGAAGCGTTTGTGGTCGACGAAACGAAGCGGCCGACTTGGGGTGGAAGTTTTCATTTGCTGGGCGAGTACGAGTGGACGGAAAACCGCGAACTTCAAATCGTTGTCTCGACGGAGGGAACCAAACAATACGTGATTGCCGACGGTGTGTGGATTGTCCCCGTTGCCGAAGTAGAGAAAGCGAAAGCTAGTGTCAAAAAATTGGCGGTAGCTCCAAAACCGAAAAACCCCGATCCCAAAAAGCCCGCTCCAAAACCCGCGCCAATCAAAGTCGTCGAATTCAAGCCGCTTCCAAGTCAGCAAAAGTTCGCCTCGTTGTCACCTAGCGAACTCGACAAGATGTTGGAAGAGAAAGTTCCCGGCATTACTACGGGCGAACTAACGACCGACGAACACTTTCTTCGCCGCGCGTCGTTGGACCTGTTGGGACGGCAGCCGACTCCGATCGAGTTACTCGACTTCCTGCGCGACAACTCCGACGATAAACGAGGGCTCGCTATTGATCGCATGCTGTTGCAAGAAGAATACGGTCGCAATTGGGCGAACTTTTGGGTCGACGTAATCGGATCTCGCCAGCAAGAGCCGCAGTTGACATTTCACGACTATACGCCGTTTCGCAGTTGGTTGAAGACTCAACTAAACGAAGACAAAAGCTGGAATGAAACCGTTTTTAAAATGATGACGGCACAAGGGAAAGTTGGCTCCACTCCCGAGGCCACTTTTATCGGCTTTCATCAAGGTAACGCCAATCGAATTGCCGGCGAAGTGACTCGCGTCTTCTTGAGCACCAAGATCGCCTGTGCCGAGTGCCACGACCATCCTTTTGAAGATATGCCGCAAGAGACATTCCACGGCATTGCCGCTTTCTTTGTCCGTGCCGAAGTGAAAGTCGCTCAGCTCGATAGCAATGGAATCGAAGTGAAGAGCAAAACCAAAGGCGAGCAAAAGATCGACGGCAAAAAAGGTGATGTCAAACCGATGACCTTGGCTGGCGACCAATACGATTTGGCACTCGCCGATGTCGATCGCCGCGCTACGTTAGGACATTGGTTGGTCTCTGCCGATAACGCAAAGTTCTCAAAAACTTACGTCAATCGAGTGTGGGCACGGCTGCTAGGGCGGGGATTCGCTGATCCCGTAGACGATATGGGAGAGAACGCCAATGTCGTGGCACCCGAGATCCTGGAGAGCCTGTCGCATCATTTTGTCGCCAACGATTTCAAACCTCGCGCTGTGTTCCGATTGCTGATGGCGTCGAAGGCTTACCAGCAAGCGTCGGTAATGGACGAAGACAAGCCACTGATGACAGCTATCGCGAAGAAGCTTCGCGGGGATGAAGTTTTCGATTCCTTGGTGCAAGCGATCGGCATTGAAAACGTTACGCCGGCAAGAGAAAAGAAGACCTCAGCTGTTCGTTTTCCTCCGCCGCCGAAGAGTACCCGCGATTTAGTAAATGTCGCCTTTGGTTACGACCCTTCGTTTGCCGATAACTTAATTACTCGGACAATGAAACAAGCGATGTTCATGATGAACAACCCGCAGATTCAAGCTCATGTCGACGCCAGTGAAGACAAAGAGACGATGCTGGCAACACTGCTCAAAGCGGAGAAAGATGACGTCAAAGCCGTCGCTCAACTCTACCAAAGGGTACTCGCTCGCAATCCCACAGATCGCGAGACAAAGATTGCCAAAGAGCATCTTGCATCGGTTAAAGATCGCAATGCAGGTTTTGAAGACTTACTATGGTGTTTACTCAACTCCGCTGAGTTCACGACGAAATTCTAGCTCCATCCAGTTTAAGACCGTAAGTAACCTCCGAAGATTCGATATAACTTAGAATCGAAACAATTCAGGATCGAAAACATGATTCGCTCGTTTTGGGATATCGGCACGACTCATCACGGTACCGTCAATCGCCGAGCGTTCCTCGGCCAAATGATGGCGGGAGCGGCAGTTGGTTCGCTCTCGGTTGGCTGGCGCGACATGCTCGTGGCTCAAGCAGCCGAGTTGAAGAAGCAAGGCAAATCGATGATTTTGCTTTGGATGGACGGCGGACCGAGTCAATTTGAAACGTTCAATCCAAAACCGGGATCCAAGAATCAAGGTCCCGCAAAAGAGATTCAAACGACGCTGCCCGGAGTCAACTTCGCCGAGTTCTGGCCGGAGACCGCTAAAGTCGCCGATAAGATGGCGATCATTCGATCGATGCGAAGCAACGAGGCCGATCACTTTCGCGCTATCAAGCTTGTTCGAACGGGATATCCGATCAATCCATCGATTGCCTACCCAACTTGGGGCTCGGTGGTTGCTGAACAACGCCACGATCCAATGTTCGAGATGCCCGCATTCGTGCGGATCGGAAAACCACGAATCAAAACTCGCGACGTAAACAGTGGAGTTTTAGGAGCTCGCTACGAATCATTCAAAGTCGATCAACCGGGCAAGATTCCCGATGATGTCGTGCCAACGGTCGATCCCGACGTTTTGCAACGACGCTTGGCGCTGGCCGATAAGTTGGACGGCGAGTTTGCTCGAGCTGGTCGCGATCGAGTCGTGGAAGAAAAGAAAGCGATCTACGAACGGACTTCGAGGTTTGTCTTGAGTCCCAAAGTTAAAGTGTTCGACTTGGACGACGAGCCCGGTAAACTTCGCGATCAATACGGTCGCACTTCCTTTGGGCAAGGTTGTTTGTTGGCCCGGCGACTCGTTGAAACCGGCGTTAGCTTTGTCGAAGTATTCAGCACCGGTGGTCGCAACGATGCCGGTTGGGATACTCACGGTCGCGGCTTTGTGGACACGCCAAACCTCTGCAACGAAGCTGACCCCGCTTATGCAACGCTGCTAAAAGACCTCGAACAACGCGGTATGCTCGAGAACACACTCGTCGTATGGATGGGTGAATTCGGTCGCACCCCAAAGATCAAGAAAGACGGCGGGCGCGATCACTATGCAAAAGGCTGGTTGACTTGTTTCTCCGGCGCAGGGGTGAAGGTCGGACAGGTCATTGGAGCTACCGACAAAGACGGTATCGATGTCACGGAACGGCCAGTCGCCGTGCAAGATTTGTTCGTCACCTTCTGCCACTTCCTCGGCATGAACCCCGCAGACGAATACATTACGCCGGAAGAGCAACCTTTGCATTTGGTCAAAGGTGGTGAGCTGATCAAAGAGCTCATTTAGCTACAGGCCGCTTCGCCGATCACATTCAGGCAAACAAAAAACGCCGTTGGCTCATTCCAACGGCGTTTACGATTTCTTGGGGGGACTTTAATTCTTGAGCGGATTCTAGTGATGGTATCCGTGTCCACCGTAGTGACTGCGGTGGCTGCCGCGGTGATAGTCGTAATGTCCCGTACGATGATAGTCGTAATGGCCGGGCACGTAGTCGTAATGATTTCCGTGACGTTGCAAGCTCGGTCCATGGTAATCGTAGTGGCTAGTATCGTGGTAGTCGTAATGACCACGGGGGCGGTAGGTAGTCGTGCGGCCCGAATAAAGTCGGGCTCCGCTGTAACCTTGATACGTTCGACCTTGGTAACTGTGTCCTTGATGTCCACTGTGAATGTTGCGGCCAAACGGCCCAGCTGCTTCTGCGGACGCAGCGAAACCAAGACCAAATACCACTGTAAGTGCTAGTGCGATTTTCGTCATCGGAAACTCCTTGCTTTCTCCTTGGCGAAACGGACTGGGCGGGTGCCAGTCATTCAAGAGAGGAATAATGCAAAGGCTATGCCAATCGCTATTTCCGGCATCGGCAACAACTTAGGGCTAAAAAAGTGTCTCACTTTCGCGACAGGTGAGGTCGGATTGACTACAGGAAGACCATGGCATGGCCATCTTGGCCGTGGTCTCGCAAGTTTCATGTTTTGGTTTAGTTCCGCACGTTGATTCTTTACGCCGAAGGCGTTGCAACAAGAGCCTGGGGTCAGTTCGCCGAGCCCCAGCGAGGTAGAACGCCACCCTAGGTATTAGTTCCAAATCGCACAAAGGGCGAGCGAACACGATTGGGTTCAATACGCGTTTCCCGAGCCCTCAAACGCCGTCGAGTCGATATTGGACTTGTGACAGCCGAAGCTGAGGGAATTGGTCAGCCAGGACGGCATGCCATGCCAAGATGTCGTCTTGCGAAATTCCTAAACCCTCCCGGGAGCTGAGACTCCGACCCTCTCCGCAGCGGCCGCAGCGGGAGGTGACGCATCGCTTACTTTTCGATGTCGTCTAGCACCGCGGGTAGATCGGCGACGGATTCGATGACGTAATGAGCACCTGCCGCGAAGTGCCGTTCGGTAGCTGCTTCGATTTTGCTTTGAAGTTCGCTGGCGTCGATTTTGGAGATTTCTTCTTCGTTCAGTCCGACGAGATTGCCGCTCTTGGAAATTCCGACCGTCCACATTCCTGCGTTGCGTCCTGCTTCGATGCCGACGGGTGTGTCGTCGACTTTGACGATCGCTTGAACCGGGTACACTCCCATACGTTTGGCATTTTCAAAACACAACCAAGGGGCGGGTCGACCTTGCTCGACATCGCCAGAGCAGAACATGCTATCGGGTTCGAATCCCTGTTCTGCTGCCGTTCCCATGACGACCTTCATGATCTCGTGAGTGTAACCTGTGCTCGAACCGATTTTCATTCCTCGTCGTCGCAATTCGGCGACCGTTTCAAGAGTTCCTGGAATCAGCCGACTGTAGTCTTTCAGGCAGCTCAATTGGGTTGGCAAGAATTGTTCATACAGTTGGTCGATGTCGGTCTCCGTATAAGCGGCACCATGTTTCTCTTGCCAGCGTTGAGCGACGGCGGGCATTGCCAGAATTGCAGCGATGTGCTCGCGTTTTGCGCGACCCATCGGTTCTCGCGCTTCGGCAGCCGTGATGTCGACTCCGAACTTATTGAACACGGCCATGAACGCCGCTGCCGGAGCGCAGCTGCCATAGTCGACAACGGTCCCTGCCCAGTCGAAAATAACTCCCTTGATTGGACCTGTATACGATGAGAGTTCTGAGTTGCGTTTCATCTATCTATCTCGTGCCTAAGTTGACTAATTGAATCGTAGAATAATGAATCTGTTCTAACTGCCAAATGAGATTCCCAGTTCGTTCACCGCTTCGCGAATCGCGACTAACAGCTGTTCGATGTCCGCGGGGAAGACGTGACCAATGTTTCCAATGCGGAATGTATCTGCCTGGCTGACTTTGCCCGGATAGATGACAAATCGCCGCGACTTCATTGCCGCATACATTCGCTCAAACGTAAACGCGGGGTCATTGGGCCAAATAAATGAAGTGATAATGGGCGAATGCAATTCGCGCGGCAGCAGCATTTGGAATCCAATCTGCTCCATGCCATCGGCCAACAGTCGTTGGTTTTCCACATAGCGTTTTGCTCGAGCTGCAACGCCACCTTCTTCATCTAACTCGGTAAGCGCTTGCGAAAATGCGCGAACGATGTGGGTCGGTGATGTGTAACGCCACTTGCCCCCTTTGGCTTCCATTTCCTGCCATTGATCGTACAAGTCGAGACTTAGCGAGCGAGCGAAACCTTTGGTTTGCTGGAGATTCTGACGATTGGCGATGACGAATCCAAACCCGGGGACGCCTTGAACGCACTTGTTAGCCGACGAGATGAGATAATCGGCGGCGAGTTGGTTCATCGTCATTTCGATGCCACCGAACGAAGACATGGCATCGACAATGTAAGTTTTGCCGTGCTTCTTGGCGATCGCGCCAATTTCTTCAACTGGATTCAACAATCCCGTCGTCGTTTCGCAATGGACCATCGCCACATGCGTGATGGTCGAGTCGTTCGTCAGTGCTTCGTCAACCCGCGATGTGGATATCGCTTCGATCTCCGGATGTTCAACCACGACGGAGTCGATTTGCAATCGCTCGGCGATCTGCACGATACGTTTTCCGTAAGCACCGTTGGCGCCAATCAAGAGCTTGCCGTCGCGAGGGATCACCGAGCCGAGTGTCGCTTCGACGGAAAATGTACCGCTGCCTTGCATCAACACCGAAGTGAACTCGTTGCTCGAATCATCCGGCTGAGCAATCGCTACTATTCGCTCGCGGATATCGGTAACGATGCTGTTGTAGTCGTTATCCCAAGTGCAAAAGTCCTGCATCATGACTTGCTTGACGCTCTTGGACGTGGTGAGTGGTCCTGGCGTTAGCAGCAGATAGGGAATGTCGTCGTCCATGGATGTGTTCCTGATATTTCAAATCTCAAGCGTGTCTGTCGTGGAGTCTTGTTGTCGTGGGAGTTCGTTGTCGTTTAATTGTTCTTTGGCAGAGCGTAGTAATTTCGAAATTTCTCTTCGCAGTGGTGCCGAACCCAATCGACTTGCTCGGCATTTTCGCCGAAGCGATTGGGTGCAAATTCGTCCAGTGTGTCGCCGGGATCTCCGTTGGTTATCCAGTTGGCAAGCCAGCGACCGACCGCTGCGGATGCTGCGATTCCCGTCCCGCCGCAGCCTGTCGCAACGTAGACTCCGTCCAATTGTGGGACCGGACCAATGACGAATCGCCCATCCACCGTACCGCCGACCATTTCCTTGTCGATATTGGTCGATTGCTAGTTTTTCGAGAATGGGAATGACAGGCGTGAGTCGGCGACGCGAGTTTCCGACCAGTTCCGGTTGTGGAGGAATGTCTTTGGTGGTGAATTCAGCAGGTAAAGCGGCGAGGTCCATGCTCTTTGGATTGGGGTCGAAGCAGCCGAATAAATAGCCGCCCTTCTCGGGCCGCAAGTAACAGCTTTCATCGGGGATCCGAACCACGGGGTGTTTGGCACTAAGCTCTGATGTTTTTTCTGTCCTCGCCTGTTGTAAGAGAATTGGTTGCATGGGAACGTGAATCCCCGCCAATAGTAAAACTCGACGAGCCCAAGGTCCAACAGTCACGACTAACTGTTCGCATTCAATGGAACCGCTGGTCGTTTCAACTCGACTAACTCGGCCGTTCTCTTCGCAAATTCCAGTGAGCTCGGTGTCTGTACGTACCTCAACGTTCAGATCCTTCAGTGCAGCAGCATACGCCAAGGCACATTGTTCCGCTTCGACATAGCCATCGTTGGGGACGTAGAGCGCACTTTCAATTGCCGCTTGATTTAGGTTGGGCGCCAGTTCGCTCAGTAGATCGGAACTCGCAGTTTCAACTTCGAGACCGAGAGTTCGAGCGTGCTCTGATTGTTGTTGAAAGAACTCTGCTCGAGCGGAGTTTAAAGCGACGTGCAAACTTCCGGATTGAGTGTAGTGCGGATCGTGGCCCGTCTTGTCTTGGAACTCGCGCATCAGATCGAGTGTATAGTTGATCGCGCGAACCAGTACCGGATTCGTTCGTAACTGACCAATTTGACCAGCAGCTCGCCGCGTCGTTTCAGCAGCGACACTCGACCCGCGCTCGATAACAACGACATCGCGATGCCCAGCACTCGCCAGGTGGTAAGCGGTGCTCAATCCCCAGATCCCGCCGCCAACTACCACCGTCTTTGCTGAACGACTTTGATTCATGATTGGTCCTGCAAATTCTCTACTGTTCTTTCGCTAATCGCGATTTTATTCGCGAGCTTTTTTGTCGGCTCGTTGCTTGTCGATCGCTACTTCTACGTATTGAAGAAAATGCCTGACATCGGGAGTTTCCAGACCAACGATCTTTGCCTCGTCGTCCCATCGTCGCAGTTCCACGGCCTCGCGAAAATAGGGCGACTGTTCAAACTCCGCGATTTCTTCGGCGTTATACGGTCCACCCTGAATTTTTAGGCTCTGTACGGAGGTTGGACTGAGCTCCGAGAAATACTCCGCTTCGGTCGCACACAGATAACGTTTGGCACTGACATGCAAACGCACTGGCTCGGTGACGGCAGGGTTAAAGTAGTTTCGCAGCCATCGTTCTCCCAACTCTTCGTGAACGTCGTCGATGCCCTTGTCAGTTGCATCGTCGGGCAATTCGTGGAGCAGGTGACCAACGTCGTGAAGCAGCGCCGCCGCAGTCAACTCGGCATCCGCACCGAACTTTTCGGCAGACCAGGCGGCTTGTAGAGCGTGCTCCTGTTGAGTTACAGCTTCACCGCCGTACAGCGAATCACCGCGCTGCGCAAAAAGCTCGGCGATCTGTTCGACTACGCTCATTCAGCAGGCTCCTATTCGTCGTTCGATTTGGACTCGTCTAAATCGGGTTCGTCTATTTCGGGCTCGTCCAATCCGGGCGCATGTTTGTTGAGAAAGTAAAAGCAGCTTCCCACCAACATCAGACTTGCCAAAACTGCCACAAAGTAAGTGTAACCACGGAAGAAAGTCAGGCGGCTCGACTCCGTGGCGAAGAGATCTTTATACAGCTGTAGTCCGACCGCGCCAACGTATCCGACGGCATCGCAGGCGGTGATTGCAAAAGCTGCGGTCGCCGGGACTTTGGAGGAGGCGACAATTCGATCGAAGAGTACGGAACCGTAAGGTACATAAGCGAGGTAGACCCCCAAGCCCGTTAGTATCATCCACCATTTGCCGGAAATCTGATTGGTATCTAAGAGCCACGAACTGAGGAGCAGCAAGAACGTGCCGATGGTCATGAGTACAAACACGGCGATCAGTCCCGCTCGGCGATCGCGAATCATATTGAGTGACGCCAACGCAATCATGACTCCAATCGCCACGGGCAGTTCCGTTTGAACAAAGATTGCTTTCGCGTCGGCGACTCCCAGTTCGCCGAGGAGCTCGATTCCAAAGTTGTCGCGATAATCTCGATACGCCGTCAGGAAGAAATAGGCAATCAGCAGCAGCACGATTCCGCCGGCGAAATGGGTGAAGAATCCAATCCGCTCGCGCTGATCCATCGACTCGCGGCGAGTACGCTCGGCGATATCTTTTTCGTCGGGAGGCGGGATGTGGTCCAGTAGCCAGACTGAGACGGCGAATAGTGGCATAAAGATCAAGCCAACGCAAAACGGCATCCAAAACTCGCCCGTGCCCAGATCTCGGATCATCCACAGGCCGATTTGTTTGACGGTTCCGCTAGAAACAATAAACGAACAACTGAGACCGGCCAGCAGGATTTCCGACGTCCGTCGACCTTCCAAGTAACGAACGGTAATGCCCCAGACCATTCCCAGTGGCAAGCCGTTCAGCAGCATTGCCAAAACTTTGAAGTTGTTCGGCACGACGGCGAAGAGCAAGAGCGCCAGCTGCGCCAGGACGATCATCAAGATGAGTGTTGACGCTCGTTTTCCTCGACTCACCTCAGAGCAAATCTTGATGCCAATGAATTTCGATAGTGCGTAGCCAATGATTTGGCTGATAACAAAAGCGGTCTTCAGTTCAATGTGATCGCCGAGGAAAGTTTCGCCTTTGAATTCGCCAGCGGAGAACGGCTTGCGAAATGCGTACATGCAAAAATAAGTCGAGAACGAAGTCGCGATTGCATAGAAGGTTAAACCCCAGGGAGGAATTGCTTGAAGCCAGCTAGTTAGCCGTGGGGTGGGCCGAGTCATATATATTGATACGCCGCAAATTGAGAAGGTGATGGAGAAGCTGTCGCGAGATTATCCCAGACTGGGTGGGAATAGCAAATTAGAGTTCTTGGAGGGAAGGGATTGGGAGAGAAACCGCGAATGAACGCTGATGTTCGCTAATGGAGGATATAAGAAAAGGAGTAGAAGGAGATAAGAAAGGGAGTAGGAGGAGATAGGAAAGGGAGTAGAAGGAGATAAGAAAGGGAGTAGGAGGAGATAGGAAAATGCGTCGGGAAGCCAAGCGAGATGGCCTGTCCTTTGTTTGGGCGTATAGGTGCGAGACCGTGGCATGGCCATCCTGGCCGTGGTCTCGCAAGTTGTGATTTGATTCAATCCCGCAGTTCGATTCTTTACGCCGAAGGCGTTGCCGCAAGAGCCTGGGGTCAGTTCGCCGAGCCCCAGCGAGGTAGAACGCCACCCTAGGTATTGCAGCCTAAATCGCGCAAGGGCGAGCCAACACGATTCTTTGATGGGATTGTTACGCCAGTTCATAATCGCCGAAGCATTGCTCTTCGCCGCAGCTCGTGCAAACACCTTTGCAGGCGAACCAATCGAAGTAGTTTTGTGCGACCGGCTCGAGTTCGGGCTCATCCTCAATGATGTCGAAATGCGAATGCTGAAAACAAGTTGCAACGCGGAATGTCGACTCGTTGCAGGATTGGCAGGCGAACGTTGCTCGGTCACCTTCTCCGCGAAACGTTGCCGCTCCATGACCGCACTCGCCATCGTAGCCATGCTTGGCGGTATCGATGATCTCGATCGCGCGGTCACAACTGGAACACTGAAATGCCAACGGGCTGACAAAGACAACGGGTCCGTCATAGGTAGGCTTGAGATCTCCCAGCGGGTATCCCAAAATCTTACCGCGTTCCGCACCACATGGGCAGACGATCTTCCACTTTACGCGGTCGTCCCACGTATCGTCTTCGAGCGGAAGTCGTTCTGTGTGAAATCTGTCGAGACACGACGGTGCATGTTCAAGCACTTGGCGAACCAATCGCTCATACGAGGCGCGGTCTTCGGCGTTCTCAAAATAGTCTTCGGCGAATTTCATAAGAACATCTCACTCCCCGATAATCTTGACCAGCACCCGCTTCCGCCGGCGGCCATCAAACTCGTAATAAAAGATATGCTCCCACGGACCGAAGTGCAAATTCCCCTCAGTAATCGCAACAACAACTTCGCGGCCCATGATCTGGCGTTTGTGGTGGGCGTCGGCGTTGGCTAAGCACATTACGTTACAGCCTTTCGTGGTCTCGGGAACGACGCGGAGGGAGCAAAAACGGTGAGCCTCAAAACCAATCAATCCCGATCGAGTACTCGTTTCCAAATGCCTTTAACTCTTCATTCGAGCCTGTACGAACGTAAATCAGGCAACCATCGTCTTTGGGAAATCCTACGACGATGGTCTTGCCTGACCAGAGCACGACAGCATCTCCCGGATCCACTGGAGCTGCATGAAAGGGCAACACCGGCAGACTCTCTCGAAGCACGCGAAATTGCTCGTCAGAAATTTCTGACTGTCCACCACAGCGAGAAATGTAAACAGAGTTCCAGCAAATCGTCGTTGCCAAGTGAGATCGGAGGCTCCGCGAGAAAAGATACCATTCAGCTGAATCAAAGCTACCTTGGAAAACCTGGGGATCATTTGCCCCCAATTCGTCTTGCCCGATTCCGTAGACACAAACACCTTGCTCCTCGACCATGTAGACGAGATGACAGTTTTCGACAACGAGTTGACTTGGCGAATTCAGACGCTGGCTGCTTTCGATCGCCAGTGGTGTTTTACCGACTAACTCATAGTAGTCGCGAAGCGAAGGCGGGAGTTTGCATTCCAGCCGCTTTTCAATTAGCTCGATTTCGGCAGGAGCAAATCCAGACAACTCGACACCGAGTGTTTCGCAAAGCTCTCGCAAATATGTCCGGAACTGCTCATCTTCTGTCATCCAAGTTACTCCCCGATAATCTTCACCAACACCCGCTTCCGCCGGCGCCCATCAAACTCGTAATAAAAGATATGCTCCCACGGTCCGAGGTGCAAATTCCCCTCGGTAATCGCAACAACAACTTCGCGGCCCATGATTTGACGTTTGTGATGGGCGTCGGCGTTGTCTTCGCCAGTGCGGTTGTGCAGGTAGCCGCCGGTGGCGGGATCGGTTCCGGCGTCGAACGGTACTAGTTCTTCCAGCCAACGTTCGTAGTCGGCGTGCAGGCCGCTCTCGTTGTCGTTGATAAATACACTCGCGGTGATGTGCATCGCGTTGACCAATACGAGGCCGTCTTGTACTCCGCTTTCGGCGACTAAACTTTCCACTTCTCGATGTAACGAGATGATGGCTCGACGCTCTGGGGCTTCGATCCAAAGTTCTTTTGTTAGTGTCTTCATCTTATCTCCTCTGAAACGCGCAATTGAGCCACGTCGTATCCACTTTCGAGATGATTCTTACCGCGGTGATTTAGGTAGGCCGCGATAATCGGTCGTCTCGCCGGTCAGTATAGACGAAATCCGGATGCGGCTAGCGAAGGGGTAGATGAGGAATTGCCAAGTGGAATGCGCGCGGTTGGTGTTCATGCTGAACGCCCGAGCGATTGTTGCCATTGTCAATCGACGAGGCAATTCAGAAACGCGAAGATACCATCTTACGCAGTCGTCCTAAGGACTCGCCTTAGTTAGCGGTGACGCTGACGTCGACGTCGTTGACGAGATTTGCAAGTTCGACGCAGTTGTCGACTCCCATTTTCTTGAGAATCTTCGTGCGGTGTCTCGCTGCCGATTGGAAGCTGAAGCCAAAGTTGGAAGCGATTTGCTTGATGTCTTTACCGTTTAACATCAACTCGATTACGTCTTTTTCGCGAGCTGTCAGAGTTTCCAAGCATTGAACTACAACGTGGCGATTGTTGACGAACTCTCGTCGATCGAGGTCTTTTTGAAGTGCCTCGTTAATGCGGTTGGGCAGTTGTTCTTTCAATTGGCTCTTATGGAGAAAGTCGACCGCTCCGCCGCGAAACGCCTTGGACACAGTCGAAAGGTCATCGAGCGAAGAAACGAAGATGATCGGTAGGTCGAGATTCGTGTTGCGCAGTCGTTGCTGCAATTCGAGACCCGTCATTTCGGGCATGTCGACGTCTAAAACAAGACATCCCGCGACACTGGGTTGGAATTGGTCGAGGAATTCTCGCGCAGAAGAAAACGCGGCAACTCGGACACCGGAAAGTTCGATAATCCGCTGCACAATTCGCCGAAATGCGGGATCGTCATCTACGACAAATACTGTCGTATTTACGAATTCATTATTCATATATCTCTGCCGCCGTCGATTTTGCCACTATCAGTTCGCCCTTAAATAACTTACGACACCAAATGCACCCAAGCGTTACGACCAGAGGTTTTTTACAGGAATGTTGTCATGTTATTTGCTAGTTGCTGCGGTCATTCGAGCAAAAATGCCTACATCCATCGCGTCGCGGTCGCGAACGGCAAGTATAGGTATTAAAATAATGCCTTTTAACCATCTCTATTTCTCCTACTACACCTCGCTCGGATTCACCATGATTGGATTTTCTATCCGTTTTGTCTGCTGCCTCGCTCTTCTTATCGCTTCACACAACGCCTACGCACAAACTGACAACGCACAAACTGACAACGCACAAGCTGACGCACCAAATGATCATGTGCGAAAAATTCAATCAGAGGCCATCGAGAAAGGGAATTCTCCAGTCGCTCATTGGGGCTGGGAGAAAATGAATTACAAGCGTTGGAGCACTCACTCCAATCGCCTGATTCCCGTCTACACCTACGGAACACTCGACGGCGGAAAGGGTATCGATTTAACATCGTACACTGGATCCAACAGTGTCTATCGCAGCGAACAGAAACTCTCGCGGCTGTACCACGCCATTCCAGCCAAGACAGTTTCGTCGACGGCCGACTACTTGGACCAAACCAATATCTTTGAGATTCAACGAGCTGCCCTCGAAGCCGGAAAGAAGAATATCTTTCTGGTCGTGTTCGACGGGATGGACTGGCAGACAACTCGAGCGGCCGCCATTCACAATTTGCAAAAAGTTGCCTACGAAGATGGCCGCGGCACGGGAACTCATTTTCAAGATTATACCGCTGGCGGCACGACTCAATTTGGATATATGGTCACGAGCCCGCACAGCAGTGGCGGCAAAAAAGATGTCAACAACCAAACGGCCATGTCTAATGGAACGCCAGGTGGTTACGATCCAACTCGCGGTGGAGCGACTCCCTGGGCCACGGAAATCGAACTTGAATACCTCGGTGCCGAACCGAAGAAATCGGAAAATCGCCACGCCTATACCGATTCAGCCAGCTCTGCGGTCAGCATGACCGCCGGCATCAAGACCTACAACGGCTCGATCAATATTACTCACGACGGAACCAAGGTGGCGACGATCGCTCAACTCGCTCAACAGGAAGGCTACGCTGTCGGTGCTGTGAGTAGCGTTCCGATCTGCCACGCTACTCCCGCTTGTTCATACGCCCACAACGTCAGTCGCAGCGACTACCAAGATATCTCTCGCGACATGTTGGGTTTGCCTTCGAAAAGTCATCCGAAGGAAGCGCTCGACGGACTCGACGTCGTAATTGGCGCTGGCTACGGATCCAAGAAAGACAAGGACGAAGATCAGGGAAAGAATTTTGTTCCCGGGAACCGCTACATCACCGATGCCGATATCAAAGCAGTCAGCGTAGAAGAAGGTGGCAAGTATATAGTCGTCCAAAGAACGGAAGGTAAAGATGGCAAAACTTCTCTGCTTGAAGCCTCCCGTGAAGCAGCAAAGAAGGAAAACCGTTTGCTCGGTTTCTTCGGAACAAGCAAAGGGCACTTACCTTTTGAAACCGCCAACGGCGATTACAACCCGACCAATGGCCGCGATAAGAAGTCGGAGACTTACACCGACGGTGATGTCGGCGAGAATCCCGAATTGGCCAACATGGCCGCTGCCGCGCTCCACGTCTTGTCGAACAAAAAGAATGCCAAAGGTATTTGGTTAATGGTCGAGTCTGGCGACGTCGATTGGGCCAACCACGATAACAATATCGACAATTCCATCGGTGCTGTGAATAGCGGCGATCGAGCCGTCAAGGTAATCACCGATTGGGTGGAACGTTGTAGCAATTGGGAGGAATCGCTCCTCATTGTGACGGCAGACCACGGCCACATGTTAATCCTCGAAAACCCCGCTGGACTGGTCGCTCCTAAATAGGTTTCAGCAGAATCAACGGCACTGAATTATCGAACTATTCAAGTATGCAAGTTATTCAAGTTCGCATCCATACAAGCATCAAAGGCAGGGCACCAATGAGTATTCGAAATCTCGCGTTCAACATGTTCGTTATTGTCTTAGCAACATCATTTATCGCTTTGTCTATAGGGACAGTTTCTGCCGAGCACAAGATTGAAAAGCAGTCTTTCGGTAAGGTGGCCGATGGAACCTCGGTCGAACTTTACACGTTGAAGAATAAGAACGGAGTGACCGCCAAGTTTATGACGTACGGAGCTGCGTTGGTCGAACTACACGTTCCCGATCGCGATGGGAAGATGGCCGATGTGACGCTTGGGTTTGACAGCTTGGAGGGCTATCTCTCCGATCGCAATCAACACTACGGCTGCACGGTCGGACGAGTTTGCAATCGCATCGCAAAAGCTCAGTTTGAATTGGACGGCAAGACCTATAAATTGGCAGTCAATAATGGTCCCAACAGTTTGCACGGAGGTGAAGAACGACCGTTGGACGAGGTGGTTTGGAAAGCGACGCCGCTGCCCGAGCACAAGCAAGGCGCTGCGATCCGATTTAACTATAAGAGTCCGGATGGTGAAGAGGGCTACCCTGGTACGCTCAAGGTTGGCGTCACTTTTATCCTCAACGACAAGAACGAGTTGCGGATCGTATATCGAGCGACGACGGACAAACGCTGTCCCGTTAACCTCACGAATCACGCGTACTGGAATCTAGCAGGAGCAGGTAGCCCTACGATTCTCGACCACGAGTTAACTTTGAAAGCAAGTAACTACACGCCCGTCGACGATACGCTGATTCCCACTGGAGAGATTGCCAGCGTGAAAGGGACATTGGTCGACTTTCGCAAGCCGCAAAGAATTGGTGCTCGAATCGACAAGCTGACTGAAACCAATACCGGCGGCTACGACCACAACTTCGTTCTAGATAGAAAGAATGACGACAAGAAGAATGGTGACGATAAGGACGCCCGCAAGATGTCGTTGGCTGCCAAACTACGAGATCCAGCGTCGGGACGAGTGTTGGAGGTTTTGACGACCGAGCCGGGAATTCAGTTTTACTCGGGCAACTTCCTCAAGGGAGTCGAAGGCAAACAAAGTAAGAAGTATCCTTATCGCAGCGGTCTGTGCTTGGAAACTCAACACTTCCCCGATTCGATTAACCAACCGAATTTTCCATCGATCGTGCTCGAGCCAGGGAAAATCTACCAACAGACTACTGTCTATCGATTTTCGGCTGAGTAAATTTTCACGGCAAACTCCCGCGGCTTTCTACGGGTGAATTTCGACGGGTAAATTTTCCACATCAAAAACTTGCGAGATCCAATATGCGTTATTGCGTGCCAGGGCTCCTTTTGTTGACCTGTTTATCTGCTGCATCCAAGGCAGCTCCGCCAAACATTGTTGTTGTGTTGACGGACGACCAGGGTTGGGGTGACCTGAGCGTCAACGGGAATAAGAATCTCAGTACGCCAAACATTGACCAGTTAGCTCGCGACGGTGCCAGCTTCGACCGGTTTTACGTTTGTCCAGTTTGTTCGCCGACTCGCGCCGAGTTTTTGACGGGCCGGTATCACTTGCGGAGCGGCGTCTTCAGCACGTCGGCTGGCGGTGAGCGAATCGATTTGGATGAGAAGACAATCGGGGACACTTTCAAAGCGGCCGGGTATGCGACCGCAGCGTTCGGCAAGTGGCATAATGGAATGCAGTATCCTTATCACCCCAACGGGCGTGGATTCGACGAGTATTACGGTTTTTGTTCGGGGCACTGGGGGGATTACTTTAGCCCACCCTTGGAGCACAACGGCAGAATTGTGAAAGGTGTAGGATTCGTTATCGATGACTTCACGAACAAAGCCATGCAATTTATCGAAACGAACAAAGATAAACCGTTCTTTGTTTACTTGCCCTTCAACACTCCGCATTCGCCAATGCAAGTTCCCGATCGGTTTTGGAAAAAATTCGCTGGCAAAGAATTGGAGATGCGCAATCGCGATGCAAAGAAAGAGAATGTTCCACACACTCTGGCTGCGCTTGCTATGTGCGAGAACATCGATTGGAACGTCGGTCGAATCGTGAAGAAGCTGGACGAGTTAAAACTCGCCGAGAATACGATCGTTGTTTACTTTTGCGACAATGGCCCCAACGGTTCGCGTTGGAACGGTGGCATGAAAGGTCGCAAAGGATCGACGGACGAAGGAGGTGTGCGTTCACCGTTGTTCGTACGCTGGCCCAAAACAATTCCCGCGGGGCGAGAAGTGAAGCAGATTAGCGGCGCAATCGACTTGCTGCCGACGTTGGCAGACATGGCGGGTGTAAAGGTAGCCAGCAATAAGGAACTCGATGGTATCAGCTTGAAGTCGCGGCTGTTGGAAGGTGATGACAAGCCGTCCGATCGACTCATCTTCTCGCATTGGAATCGCAAGGTCAGCGTTCGTAGTCAGCAGTTTAGACTCGACAATAAGGGAAAGCTGTTCGATGTCACGAAAGACCCAGGGCAATACAAAGACGTTACCGAGCAACACCCCGATGTCGCCGCAAAGCTCACGGAGGAGGCTCAGCGATGGACAAAGACTGTATTTGAAGATTACCGCACCCAACGCACATTTCCGTTGGGGCACGCCGATTATAAGTACACTCAAATTCCAGCTCGCGATGGGATCGCCCACGGTGGAATCAAACGCTCGAACCGATTTCCTAATTGCTCGTTCTTTGGCAACTGGCTCAGCGTCGACGACAAAATTACTTGGGATACGGAAGTCGTAGCTGGCGGTACTTATGAAGTCGAAATGCATTACGGATGTGCGAAAGAGAATGTCGGAGCGAAGATTAAATTGAGCTGCGGCGATGGTTCGGTGACAACGACAATTTCCAAACCTCACGATCCACCTCTTCGAGGTGACGAGAACGATCGTGTAAAAAGAATGGAGTCTTACGTCAAGGATTTCAGGTCCATGAAGCTCGGCACTATTAAGCTAAAGCCTGGCAGAGCGGAACTGACGTTACAAGCTCTCGAGATTCCTGGCAAAGAAGCGATGGAATTCCGCTTGTTGATGTTCACACGCGTCGCAGATTAGCATTATGTTAGCCAGTTAATTCAAACCCCAGTTCGATAGTTAACTCGTTGATCGCGCGATCGACGGCTTCAATGTTCAGTTCCAACGGGATTCTCTCGGCACGAACTGTCCCATTCCAAATGGGGTGTAGTGGCCCAGCGACTTTCGTGATGGACAGAATTACACCATCGCTGGACGGGAAACGGCCGGAGCGGATGCAAAAATATGGAATCGAACAAACTGATCTTTGACAACGCGGTAGATTTCTAGGCTAAAGTACAGTTCGCGCAGACTGGTAGCGCTACAACCAATCGCGTTTTGCTTACGCCGCGCGTCGAACATTGATAATGGGAAGATGGCGTCGACTTTCGAGGCAATCAAGTTCCAAGAGAATCGGATCGCCAGGCTCACCTTCGATGTCGACTTGTGGTTTTGCACACGTCGAACCATGTGGCCAGCGATTGCGTGTTTCAAAGCGAGGTTGCTCATTCGCTGCTTCGCGAGAGAAGTAG
>Ga0115002_10003233_pt1 | contig 20492 bp, 19 predicted proteins | sample ArcticOcean_MG_C_8_FD_89576 | JGI IMG/M metagenome (GOLD analysis project Ga0115002, IMG submission 89576) | Marine microbial communities from western Arctic Ocean - ArcticOcean_MG_CB11_86 | ecosystem: Environmental > Aquatic > Marine > Oceanic | place: Arctic Ocean: Canada Basin | collected... | reverse complement strand
GCCTGTTATCGTCTCGCAAAGACGTGCGGGTGAACGTCTAACGAAGTTCCTAAACCCTCCCCGGAGCTGAGACTCCGACCCTCCCAAAAAAAGGGAGGGTGGCTCGCGTTGCGCACACAGAGTTTGACTGTCTTACAATCGAGGCTGACCAATGGTTGCCAAGATAGAACAGGTTAGACTGTCTCGCGATACAAGCGCGATAGACTACTCGCCATCAAGAATTGTTAGCCGCTTAAACATGAGCTACTACTTTACCTGTGTTGCTTTAGAATCCGGCCCCATCGCCTTGCCGGACGGTTTTACTTCACATTCGCTCTCGACGGAGTTGCTGCTCGTTTGGCAATCCACGTCCCCCCGCGTTCCAGTCGCGACTGACGGAGCAGATTTCGTACGGCTGCTTTCTCAGTACTCCGATCGTTTCCTCTACATCATTTACGACGATGGCTGTGGTGTGCGGGAGGCAACGATCTACCAAAATGGCGATGTTGCTCAGTCCTTCGGCGAGGCCGACGAGTTGTGGGTGCCACTCGACGATTCAGGGATGCCTCTTGCTGGTGCAACGCCAATACCCGTTGATAATCTTGACGACAATGCTGAATACGATTGCGTTCAGGATGGGATATCGCTGGGGCTAGAGAGTTTTTGCATCGCTAAGAGCGTATCCGTCGCCCAAATCCGGCAAATCATTTGCCATGGCTGACCTCGAATCGAGTTCACGGCGAGACAAAAGAACTGTTGTACCTAAGGCTGGCGTTTGCATCTCGTAATGCTTTGGGACTTCTTTTGCCCCTGCATTTCTTCGCGATTTCGGCAATTTCTAATAATTTCGCAGAAATCGGGAATAGGTCATTCGGTTTTGGGCACTGCTATACTGAGAACCCAAGGTCTCTGTGGAGATTTACGGCCGATATCAACTTCGAGTTGTTTGCCAGGCATGACAACAGTCGACCACCAGCTTTACGAAGATTTGGTGCGCGCTCATAGCGCGGCGATCTATCGGTTCGCCTTTCGATTGTGCGGAGATCGAGACATGGCAGACGATCTCGTTCAAGAGACATTTTGCGAAGCGTGGCGATCGATCGATTCTCTCCGCGATCCAGGCTCCGGCAAAAGTTGGCTGTTCCAAATACTTCGACACCGCAATGCACACGGAGTTCGTTCTCGCAGTCGAAGAGTGCAAACTCACGATGACATCGAACAATTGAACCGAGTAATCGATAGTTGTGGGCCAGACGTGTTAGCCAAGTTATCGGACCAGGAAATACTTCAGCGAGCAATGGATTCGCTCGACGAACGCAACAAGGAGCCATTTTTGCTCGTGTTTCAAGAGGACTTCACTTGCCGCGAAGTAGCTGAAATCCTCGACATTCCCTTGGGAACCGTGCTTTCGAGGATCCACCGCGCTCGACAATCCCTACGTCGGTTTATTCGACAAGTGGATCCAGACGTCGAGTCGGAGGTCGTTGGCTCGCAAGCAATGCCTCAACGTAAAGGTGAGTCATAATGGATGATAAAGACCTCATTCTAGAGGTGAATGAAATTGCGGCGCTATCGCCAAACGATCCACGGCGAGTCGCTTTGGAAAGCGGCCTTGCCCAAGGTTCCGATGCCGTTGCCCAGCAATGGAGTGAATTGCAAGCGGAAAATGACACGCTCCGAAAAAACCTGCCAATCGTGGACGTGCCTGGTGACCTGCAGTCGCGACTGCTCGCCATTTCAATTGATGAGAAACCGGTAGGCAACGCCGCTCCAGAAAATTTCGACACTGGCAACTCCAACACAGGCAATACGACTCAAAGAAATGTCCCGGCGAAATCGAAATGGTTGCGATGGAGTGGTTTAGTAGCGGCAGCCGTATTACTCGTCGCAGCGGGAGCACTGTTTTGGAGCCAAAACCAGTCGAGTGCAAGGATGCGGACAGTGGCGCTGTTGGCAATCAATAATCATCTGAACCATTTGCACTTGGAAAATCATGGCGTCGAAGACCAGTCCAGCGGTCGTCGCGATTTGGAGCGAACGCTAACATCCCTGGTGAAATTCGACGTGACAGTACCGGAATTGGGGGACGAGCTGCATTTGGCTGGTGGGCGAAAATGTAAATTCGGCACCCACCCAGTCGCGTTTACCTTGTGGCGCGACTCGTCCGGCGACTATTCGCTATTCCAATTTCAACCAGATCGATTCGGCTTGCCGGATTCAATCGAGCCGACACTCGTTCGCTCGACTCAACCAGCTGGCGTTGAACATACATGCGGCGCCTGGATATGGACAGAACATGGCCGCGGCTACGTTTTTACCGGAGATCCTGGTTGCGATCTCAATTCAACGCTCGAATTAACCGCTCAAAAACGTCTGAATCAGTAATTTTTTGAAATAACATCTACGGTAATGGGCACTACCTATCTGAAACCCAATTCCTCCTCTCGAATGGAAATCCGCCATGAAAAAATGTCACGCCGCGCGGCTCTTGGTTCGGTGGCCGCTACAGCCACAGCACTCGTTGGACTAGGTGCAAAGCCTTCAGCTGCCGAGCCCGCCACTGCAAAGCCCGGTCCTGGCTTGGGCAAAACTGAACGCCCCGTCACACCGATGACTTTGGAAGAATTTCAACGCATGAACTCCCCTGTCGGAGTCGAAGAGCTATTCAGTCATGTCGAAGGCCACACGTTTATGATGTGCCACAGAGACATGAAAGAAAAACACGGAATTTGGATTCCAGAATTAGTTCCCGTCTTTGAGAAGCTAGACGCTATGCGGGCCAAGAATGGCTGATGTGCACGGTGTAGAATTGTTAGAGTTCGTAACGGAACACGCCGCTGCTGGCCAGCGGCATCTCTCGCAATGTACGAAGCAACTGGTGAGTGTGTCACAAAGCCAGATTGCTGAACTGCTCGATTATTCGAACGACGACGCGTTCCTGGAACCGACTCTGTTCGCATACTTCAGCCGTAAGCACCCCCACGTGACACTCGAACAAGTGTTGTTCGGATACTTGCCGGACCCTTCTTTGCTGCCCTCATTCGAGGCCTTCACCGATTCACAGGGATTGGTTTACTTGCCTCGATTGGGGCATCTTGCGACGAGTGAACGGAATGCGGTAGTGACAATTGAGTCCGATACGCTGACGGTCCGCGTGCGCGACCTGACGCGTGTTCGCTCGACGGAAATTGAGTTGTGCTTGGAAGACGATCCACTACTTGGAAAGTTTTTCGAAGACGAAGACGGACGGCGAATTGACCACGAGCTGAAAGGGTCGAGTCACATCACCGCTCTCAACACTGCGTTTGATGTCCTGCGAGATATCTCGCCAACGTTATCCAACGCGCTGACTGCGGTAACGAGGCGTATTGTTGTTTTCAGTGCGGCAGACTTTGAGTCGTTCGCCACCGTTTCGGCTCACGGCACGGCTTTTTTCGAAGTCCCGCCGACTCGCAAGGCAACGGAAGTCTTCTTCATTGAAGACATGGCCCATCAATGCGGCCACGTTCTATTCAATGCCGCCACAGTTAACCGCGAACTGTTTCTAGAAATCGACCCTGCAACTCCACTTCGGCAATTCACCGACATCGCTGACGAACAGAGAGATATCTATACAGCATTCCACGGTGTCTTCACCGAAGCGATGATGTGCGTCGCATTAAGCGCGTGTTTGGAAGCAAACGTGTTTGGCAATGTGTGTGAAGATGACAAACAATTTGAGCTTCTGGGTCGGCTGTCGTTCGTAGCGAAGCGTTTTCAATTAGATCTACTGAGCCTGCACCACGCTGGCATTTTCACTCCACTGGGAGAGTCGATTATTCACCAATTCGGTAAGATCTTCGACGATATTTACGCTCGTTGCAAAGACCGTATTACCCAATTTGATCATAGCAACCAGTTGTACACGTTTAGCCTGGAACGCTTTCTCGACGCTAACGTAGCGACCAGGCTGTAGCAGATGTCGCCAGACTTCTGGAGAATTGAAGAGTTGCTTTGACTTGCGACCGGCCTGAAATCTGGCGATTCCAGCTACGCTTGATCAGCCCTTCTCCACTTCAGCTCGGCATGAATCAGAGATAGTCAAAGAATCGAGTCCACCAAGAGAGCGGTTCGTCGTCGACTGGATTCCGAGCGCCGTTGATTCCATCGTAGGGCTCGTCGAGTTGCCCAGGTGGGATGTAATTGAATCCACTCGTTTCTAGCAATTCCACGACTTCGCCCAGCCGCAGTTCGTCGAATCGTTCTTCCCATTGGCAGCCACCGAAGGAAACGAGTCGCCCAAAATTCGAGAAACGCAGTATGAAAACGAAAAACATCGTTTGAGAGTCTGGGCCAGTTTCGGGTGAACTTAGCAAACCGATCTCGGTTAGAAAGGACGCATCTTGGACGTTTTCGTCGATTTCAAGCGAGTAGCCGACAATCGCTTCGATTCTTGGCAGCAACTCTTCGACTTCTTTCAGCGAGGTGAGTGGTCCGCCGAGCGGCTCCTCCCACTGACCTACACAGTCGGCATCGAGTAATAGTTGGCGGGTTTTCGAGTCCATAATAGTGCGAAATGCGTCCAAAGATATGTAAAAAGGAAAGTGGTTGAAGCAGGGTGGAGTTTATCGTAATTCTCGGTGAGAGACTATTCAATTTTGGTTCGGCCAGCCTTGAAACGGAGCGAGAAGACGTCTGTCTGGAATTGAACGAATGGCATCCGCTGGAAAAAAGAGTTCGCAAATGCTAAAAAGTCAGCGGTGATTTGTCTCACACATTTCTTCTTGAAGAGAATTAGTAATGCGAAATCAAACTTTCTTTCTGGTCTTCGTCGCGTCTGTGACTTTACTTGGTTGTGCCGACACGACAATTCCTCCAACAGCCGAATGGCAAACCTACACAGCTCTATCAAGTTCAGGCCGAGGGCTCTGAGACATTTGTTAACTCGAAAGCAGCCGACGATTTTTTGAGTTCGGTTGAGATCGTTCCCAAGAAGTAGATCGCCCAAAAAAAATGGCTCGACATTAAGCAGTGCCCTTGCCTAATGTCGAGCCCAGTAATCTGACTCGTCAAATGTCTTGTTAGTTTTGCGGTGTTCTTTTAGTCTATGCGGCCGGTTCTTCGGTCGCTGCAATTTCTTCTAGCATGTCGGGAACGTCTAATACCTCTGCTAGAATCGACTGTTGATCTTGGTAGATAACACGAACTCGGGGATCGTCTTCTTGGCTGGCGAGGAAAACTTCTCGAGCCAGACTATCGTTGCGAGATTTGCTCAATGCAACATACTTGATTCCGTGCTTCTTGGTGATCTGATACCAATCGACTGAACCAATCGCGAGTTCTCGATAGTCGTTCCATGTTTCTGGGTCGGTCAAATGGACGTGGCTATACACCAGTGGTTTCATACGGCCATCGTTGCGCCACAGAATGTAATCGGCCCAATCCATTGGCGAGAAGATGGGAGCGTCTATCTTGCGACGATTGAGTTCGGCGGCGAGGTAGATCGGTGTATCGGTCGCAGTAACAGCCGTGATGCCCCGAGGTCGTCCCGACAGCAATCCCTGACTGGGTGGAGCCATTAACAGGGTCATAAAGACAAAGCCCATGGCGATGACCGTTGCCATCCCATTAACTTCGTCGGCAGGTTCGGGGGCGTGTTCTCTGTCTCGCAGTTTCTGCCAAGCGAGTTCGGCGTGTGGTGCCAATGCAAAAGGCAGAACGAGTGCCCACCAGGCGAGCATTCGGATCGAGGAGAAAGTTGCGACGGCAAAGAGGATTAGCATCAGTACATCGAACAGCTCGAATTTACGTGCCGAGTATCGCATGCATCCGAATAACATCGCAACGGAAGCAAAGAACAGTATTCCAGTGAAGCTCATTGGCGACATCGCTCGCCACTCCGAGATACCCGATAGCACGGTGTTTCCACCGAATGAGAGAACGGAGAGGATCAGTCTTGGCCCGATTGGGTTGATGCAACAGGCGACTGTGCATATAGCCAGTGTTGTCCAGGCGGTCTGAAATCGCGAGTCGTACACCGTCTTCTGAAAGTTTGGAGCCATTTTCCGAACGTTCCACGAGATGCCTAAGACTGCGAGTCCGAGCATTGCCAGTCCAATGACGAAGGAACCGTGCAGGTTGGCCCACAGTAGGAAGACGACAGGCAACCAGAAGACGGGGTGTCGTTTTGTCAGCATACAGACGCAAGCCAATAGGACGAGTGCGGCTCCTAGCATTCCAAAAAGCTGTGGACGAATGGTGCCCACGACCGGAAGTGAAAGGATGTATGCGAGGATACCTCCGGCAACGGCCCAGTAGATGTTTACTTCGCGTTTGCGAATCGCAACCATCAAGACGCCGCAAGCTGCGGTGACAATCGCCGCGTGAGCCAACACTAAGCCCTCAGCTCCCATGACCTGATAAACAAAGTAGCCCAAGACTTGTGAAAGCCAAGGAACATTGAGGAACGTTCGTTCGCTGGCTGCTTCGGTCGCGGCCAGTGCAAATGGATCAGCCGAGGGAAGACTTTGATTTTCAACGATCCAGCGACCGAAGTTCATGTGTCCCCAAAGGTCTGTGTGATTAAGTCGATTGACACTTGTCAGCACGAAGATCACGCACAAGGCGATAATCCCAATCAACACAGATCGTTGTAGCTTGGGAAAGTACGGGCTGTCTAGCAGATCCCGCTGAAGGCAATCGGGGATTTCCTTCTCTACAATTTCATCGGAGTGCAAGTTGTTGACGATTGTCGTGTCGTAAGCCATTGCTCGTACCACTCGGTTCAAATAAATGGATTTGTTGTATTTTGGTTGCGTGTGGAGTCGTTATTGTCGAACTGTTATTCGACGCTTTCGCTCGACTCAACTTCTTTAGCACCGTCACTCGCATCTGCTTTGGGGGCATCTGCTTTGGGAGCTAGTTCAATGTTTGGTTCACTGCTGTCGCCCGATTCGTATTCTTCCGAAGCGGGAGCTGCGGGGACAGTTGCTTGGTTGGCGTATACTTCGTGTCCTTCTGCCCATGCTGCGTATGGGTCTTTGGACCGCCACAGGCAAAGTGCTCGAGCGGCATGAGAGAGTGGACCGTATCGTTTGAAGAGGTCTTCTTCGTCGATTTCCAACATGGCGTTTACTAACCATTGACTTGCTCGGACCAGGTTTTCCCGAGGTGGATGTACTTCAGGTGGTGCCAAGGCGAGCCACTCGAGTTGATGGCCAGTTACCAAGATCTTGTCGGACAAGCTCGCCGTTTCGCCTTCGCTGCCTTCGAGTCCCAACGGCCATTTCTTCTTCGCCGTTTCGTCTTCGCTGCCTTCGAGCCCCAACGGCCATTTCTTCGTCCAGTATCCCTCGACGCTTTGAGCTTCGACGAGGCGTTGACTGACGTGTTTCATATGGGCCAGAATGCGTTGCCGAGTTGCTGGTCTAAATGCCTGTGCTTGTTCGTCAGCTCGATAGAGTACGACGAGTGCTTCGAGGCGATGGGCTCCATTGCAGGGCCCGTCAGTCAATCTGCCGGTCATGATTTCGTCGAGCATACCTTCGACGTCGATCTTGTCGCCGTAACGGTTGTGCCAACGTTTTTTGGGATAGAGGTATCGTCCGTAGCTGATTAACGACCATTCAAATTCGTGGCGGCTCAAGTGAAACTGCTTCATTGCTGCGTTCAGCACGTCGCGAACTTGGCATTCACCGTTGCGGACGATCATGGGGGTGTCGAGCGATGTTCCGGACTCGGCCATCGTCGCCAATAGATCGTCGACGTGGTAGCTGGACGTTGAGAAGTTGTTGTAGTCGTCGTCGTAACCGCGTACCGTTATGCCTTCGGGAGTCATTTCAAACAGTGGCGGAACATTCGAGCCGGCCATTTGTTGAAAGAAGTTGTCGTCCATAAAGTACGACCACATTTTTTCGCCCGAGATATATTTTTCGGCGTCGTCGAAATCACCGTTTCGACCCCAGAGCCGCAAAGCGTGAACATAGTTGTTGGTGTTTACGGGGCTGGCGACGGGTTTGACTCGATCGAGTACTCGATAGAGTTGTTCGTCGGTCACCATTAACGGGATATCGTGTTGCGGTTCGATTAGATACGGTTCGTTTCGTCCTTCGCTGAGGTTTTCCTCAACGACATTCATAAAGGCGATTCGGTAGGCGACAAGTGCTGTCAATACGATAATGGTTGGCAATGTCCAACGACTGATCTGTGCGAGCATGATCAGGAATCCTCTACAAGCGATGCGTGAATTTTGAGAACGTCTAATCGGCCAAACGAACTGCTGGCGAAAATCGACGGAATTATTGAAACGGGTCGCAGTTATGGAGGCGGTTTAGAGTAAACCGAATTTCTTCATCTTGTTGTAAAGCGTAACTCGACTGATTCCGAGTTCAGCAGCCGTTTCTTTTCGGCGATGATTATTGCGTTGAAGCGATTCCTCAATGATGCGTTGTTCGAGTTGATCGACTCGAGCTTCTAACGATTTGGGCTTACCGTTTTCGTAAGCGATTTCGTCAGCATGTGCCATTTGGCCACTCGCTTGAGCGTAGTTGGCTGGCATGCTTTGCAAGTGATTCTGACCACCGACTTGCATGGCGTTTTCCATGGCGTGTCGAGGACCGTGAGTTGAATACTGAACGTTGGGTGCCAAGACTGGAGCACCAGGTTGAATTCCTTGTGTAGGCGGGGCCGTGCTACTGCCAGTCGATGGGTAAGTGGGAATGCCGTTGGCTGCCGAGCGAATCGAACTCGGCAAGTCGTTCAGTTGAAGAACTCCACGTTGGCAATACAAGACCGCTCGGCGAATCACATTCTCCATTTCGCGGATGTTACCCGGCCACTGATATTTGCGAAGGGCGTCGAGGAATGTGTTTTCGATCGCTCGCAATCGGATACCGTGAGTTCGACTGTGCTCTATGGCGAACTTTCGAGCGAGATACTCGATGTCCCATGGCCGCTCTCGAAGTGGAAGAAGATTGAAGCTGAGGATGTTCAGCCGGTAATACAAGTCAGTTCGGAAGGAACCGGATTTTACTAAGTCTTCTAGGTTGTAGTTTGAAGCTACGATCAATCGAGCTGCGGAGTGTTGCGTGTCGTTGCTGCCGACCTGCTCGTACTCACCTGTCTCAATGACTCGCAATAGCTTTGCTTGATGTTCGGGGGGTAAGACGTCGATTTCGTCGAGGAGCAATGTGCCTGCGCCTGCTGCGGCGAACTTACCTTCGCGATCGCGATCGGCACCAGTAAACGAACCTTTTACGTGGCCAAACAATTCGCTCTCGAGAAGATCGGGAGGAAGAGCACCACAAGCGACTGTACAAAAGCGTTCTTCGCGACGCTCGGAGATTTCGTGAATTAGTCGAGCCAGGAATGTTTTGCCTGTTCCCGTTTCGCCAATCAACAATGCTGTGACGTGGTGCTTCGAGGCAATTTTGATGTCTTCCATCGTCTCGAACATGTCTGGCGTAAATGTCACCAGTGATCGAGTTTGACCGTGAAGTTCTTTGTGAGGCATCCCAATCCAAAAAGTATCCAGCTCTTTTTGCAGATCTTGAGGCTCGTCAAGCAAGCTGGTGAGGCGAGAATAGTCGACGGGCAAACTTAAGAATTCATCGATCGACTGACCGGCCATCTTTCGCAAACGCGGCGGGCAATTGGTTTCCACTAAACCGTAAAGCGGTACCGCATTGTTTGCCTCACCCAGACCAGTAATGAACTGCCCAGCAGAGTAACCATTAAGAGTCGATTGGCCCAAATGTATTAGAACAGCATCGTAAGGAGGGTCCGCATCGAGGCACTTGTGAAGCGATTCGAGAGACTCGCAGGCCTTCACATCGTGCTTGCCTTCCAGTTGCTTGCCGAGTTCGTCGACAAGTTTCTGGTCGCGACTCAAAACTAGTACGCCTGACGCTGTGATTTCACCGTTATTCTGCATGGTCATTTCGCTCAACTAGGTCGGTTCCGTGGACGAAAGATTTTTGAACACGTTTGATGAGGATGGACAAAATTGAACGCCAGTTCGTAAAGCCATCCTACAGGACCCAGACTACTTGGCTTCGCTATTTCAACAAGCGTTTAGTTGCGTTATCAAAGTGAAAAGCAAATGGAATTACTAGCAACTCAGCGATATGTAGGGGATGTTCCGATTATTCAACCATCTTTGATAAGAAAGTGAATCATTGCGGGGTGAGAAGACCTTTCCTGTTCGGGGAAGCTTACCTGTTGCTCGGATTCCATTTGATCCGCGGTTCGTTTGGGTCGATGAAGGATTACAGGTTGGGAATGCTCTGAATGTCACGCTGTTTGTGTCGATTCAGGCCTAGCTGAACGGACATTGAGAAACAACTGTTCCAGAACACACCTGAATCCATCCACTCCCTTGAGGTAACCGGTACCATGCATGCCATTTTGTTAACAGTCATTGCCTTGGGCGGCGGCGACGCTCGTATTTCGGACGTATCAAATCCATCGTATGGCGCTGCAGCTCAGCAAGCGATTGCCTATGGCAATCAGGCAGGTGGTGTCGAGAATTGTGCCCATTGCCAAGGCGGCTCCGGTGGACAGGCAGCTCGCCGTGCGGGCCCAGCACCAATGAAGGGTCGGGGCATGCCCCAAACTTGTTACGCCCCTCGCTATGGTTGTTATCACAGCAACAATCGATTTATGAATCGCTACCCAGCATTCCACGGTACGTACTACCGAAATCCTTACAACTATCGAAATTACTTCGACTATCCCTGGCACGCGGAAATGCACGAACCGACATCGTGGTTCTCTCATGCAGTTCCGCCCGAACAGCGTCGTCAAGAAGAGGTATTGCCTGTTCTTCCCGGAGCGTCAGCTCGGCGAGCAGAGTCTGCTTATCGAACAGCTCAAGAGCAACTGAATCAGTATCGCCAAGAGCAACTGAATCAGTATCGACGCTAAACCAAAGCATGGTTGTTCTCGAACGGAGTCGGTGTGACTAACCCTCGCACCGGCTCTTTTTTTGTTGGTTTTCAAGACTAGCGCAAGGCGTTTTCTGATCACGCCCTAGGAGATGAAAGAGGCAAAATACTGGTAAATTGCGAGGGAAATTGGTGCCGTCGACACACATCGGCAAATATTTTCTAGTAACATCTAGTTCGAATTTGCTGCAATCTCCACTGAACAATTATTCATAATCTGCCTCATGCGAACCGTTCCAATCACTGCGATCGTAATCATCGTAGCCACCGCTTATGCACTGATTCGATACATCGTGTTTCAAGGTGTGGCTGTCGATCATCTGCCGCTTTACGTGTTAAACAAAGTTGCTTCCTTTGCCGGAATTGTCTTAATTGGTTTCGCTCCTTGGCTGAAAGATTCGCAGCAACGTAAACAAATGGGATTGGTGGCGTTCAATTTGATTATCGCACATGTTGCCATGTCGTGGATCATGATGAATCCCGCTTACTACTCGAAGCTATTTGAAGCCGCGGGTAAGTTGAATTGGCGAGGCGAAGTTTCGATGTTAACCGGTGTTGTCGCATTGGTGATGATGCTCTGGTTGTATCGAGTAACTCCCTTGGCGAACGCCCGCAAAGATGACAAACCATCGCCTCCGAACGACGTTCAGCCAGCGGCTGTCAAACGTCGCCGAGGGCTCGTTCCAGGGCTGGGCCGATTGGTACTTCTGTTTACTGCGTTGCACGTTTTCTTTATGGGTTATACGACGTGGTTGGACGTGTCGAGTTGGCCTGGTTACTTGCCACCCATCACGTTGTTGTCGTTCGTCATCGGCATCGGTTTTGTCGTTTCTCGTATGCTGCGATAAACATCGTCTGACGAAATCGCGATCAAAACTACACATTCCGGTTCGCTCAACTCGCACGTTTCCATCGCTCTGCGAGCGAACAGTCATTTGCTAAAATTGCAAGCGCGTTTCGTCGAGAAACAACGGAAAAATAGAATTTAAAAAAGTATGCGATACATTGCTTGACAATTCGCTGGCGCTCGGCAAAATGTGTCTTAAACATTTCATTGTTTTAGAACTTCGCGAGATCTTCACCGACAAGTTTCGGTGGCAAATAAATACGACCTGTTCTGGGTCGAGTTTGTAACTGATCAGAAAACTACTGATCAATTGTTGGGGCTGGTTGAGTGTTGCAGTATGTATTGCGACCTTGGCTCTGCGCCGCTATCTCTGGACGTTCTGATTAAATGCTTTGGGGGAAGTGTTTCCGATTGCTTTGAGCGTTCATCGCTTGTTCGAGTTTTTTGTTTAGACCAAGGGATGTATACGTTTTGAGTTGATATTTGATATTTGAGAGCATTTGGGGGGCGGCGACAGATGGATCCGACCGCTGGCGTTTACGTGTCAGGATGTCCCCCCCTTTTGTTTTTCTCGTGCAGGGACAGCGCGGATTATTTTCGACGGTGGAATAGGATGTACCTTCCACCGTCGATTTTTTATGCGCTAAATACTTTTTTCTTTGTCCCTCTTTTTGTGTACCAACTTCTTTTTTCGTTTCCCGGCCAACCCGAATTGAGTTGTCCATGAGTCAGTGTTTCATTAGTCTCGGATCCAATTTGGGGCATCGCGCAGAAAATATTTTGCAAGCGATCGAGCTGCTGGAGCACAATTCGGCCATTCACAGTGTCCGATGTAGCTCTTTTTTCGAGACGTCGCCTGTTGGTGGTCCGGCGGATCAGCCCATTTTTTTGAATGCAGCTGCACAACTCGATACCTCTCTCGCGCCAATTCCATTGCTAAAAGTGCTGCAGGAAATCGAACTCAAGCTTGGCCGCACTCGACATCAACGGTGGGACAAGCGGACGTTGGATCTAGATATCCTGTTGTTTGGGCAACAGAAAATCGAAAACGAACAGCTTACTATTCCACATCCGCGGATGGCGTTTCGTCGCTTTGTGTTGAGCCCGCTTGCCGAAATTGCTGGCGACCTCCTTCATCCTCAACTGAATTGGACGATTGCAGAGATACTCAGACACTTGGATAACTCGGCTCCTTACATTGCATTAACGGGAGCGCCGGGAGCTGGGAAGACGACAATCGTTGAGGCGTTGGCCAAACCCGCTGCTCCGTTTGCTGCTCTGGTTGAAGACCTCGAGCAAATAGACTTGTCGGAGTATTACGACGATCCCATACAGGCGGGGTGGAAAACCGAGTTGAGATTCCTTGAGCATCGCACTCGTCTTGTTCGCGAAGGGACGGTCGCAGTGAGTGCGAAGAACAATTATCTGCTCACAGATTTTTGGATTGATCAATCTCTCGCTTCTGCTCAATTGTGGTTGCCGTCTGAGTCTCAAACAGAACTCGCGGAATTGATTGACCGGTCGCAGGAAAACATTATTGCTCCGCGTTTGATCGCCTTTGTATCGGCGCCCGTTTCGCACTTGAAGTCCCGAATTCTTCAGCGAGGACGTTCGTTTGAAGCGTCGTTGGATGACTTGTGGCTGCTCGAGTGGCAGAAGTCGCTTCAAAGTCTCGTAGAGACACGCGTACGAGCTCCTGTATTGCGATTGGACGGCACCGATTTAGAGTGGGCCTGTAAAGAGCTGGTTGCCGCTTCGCAAGCAATGGAATAACCTCATGGATGATAGCGGGCACGGAATGCAGATCGCCAAGCCTCGCGGATCGAATAACAATCATATATTAGGCGAGACATGGCACCTCAAATCATCACGACCATCGCAAAATTGCGCGAAGCAGTGCGTGCGATTCGAGCCGCTGGGCGATCGTTGGGACTCGTACCGACGATGGGCGCACTTCACGATGGACATCTAAGTCTTGTGAAGAGGAGCAACGAGCGTTGCGATGTCACGCTGGTAACCATCTTTGTCAATCCAACTCAGTTTGGTCCCAATGAAGACTTGGAGAAATATCCTCGTACGTTGGATGCAGACCTCGAGGCACTTTCAGAGTTGCAAGTCGATATTGTTTTTGCGCCTAGCAATGACGAACTCTACCCGGCGAATTTTTCAACCTTTGTAGAGACAGCTCAAGTCGCAGAGCCCTTGGAGGGTGAATGTCGTCCAGGGCACTTTCGCGGCGTGATCACCATTGTCATGAAGCTCTTTCAGATCGCGACGGCAGATGTTGCCTTCTTTGGACGAAAGGATTATCAGCAAGCAGCAGTCATTCAAGCGATGGTTCGAGATCTAAACGTTCCCATCGAGGTTGAGGTTTGCCCGATCATCCGCGAGGAGGGCGGTTTGGCGTTGAGTTCGCGGAATCGGTACCTTACTAACGACGAGCGCGAACAATCGTTGGCAATTTCCCGTAGTTTGAGGATGGCGGAGCAGTTAGTTTGCAACGGCGAACGCGATCCGACGGTGGTTCAGCGGGCGATCCGACAGGAATTTGACACTGCGGGCATCGACCGTATCGAGTACATTGCCATTGCCAATGGTGAGACGTTGGAGCCTGCCGAGCAGATCGATGAAGGAACGGTTGCTTTGATCGCAGCTTTTGTCGGTTCGACGCGGTTAATCGATAACTGTCTGATCGGGCAATCAATCGCCGATTGAACCTAGGCCAAGCTAAGCTCCCTGAATTTATTTTAATGCGCGCCACGAAAATGACGCTCAGAACAACAAAGGAAGAGACCCTTGTGGCAGACGATCTATAGGATTCCACACGAAATCAACGGCGTTCCAATTTTTGGAGTCGGCTGGGCGATCTTGTTCTGGCTGATTTTCGCCGTTGCGCTGTTAGTTTGGCTGACGCGAAAACAAGGTTGGAACGCCGATACCGCCAGCTATGTACCGCTGCTGGTGATCGTGGGTGCGGTAATCGTTTTTGTGTTACCTCGAGTTGAAGAGGTCGGTCCCGATGGACCGATGGGTTTGGCAATTCGCGGTTATGGCACCATGATGCTCTTGGGCGTCGTTTGCGGAGTTGGGCTGGCAGTGCAGGAATCTCGGCGGATGGGCGTCGATCCCGAACTGATTTTCTCGCTTGCGTTCTGGATGTTTGTTGCAGGTATCGCTGGTGCGAGACTGACTTTCGTCGCACTTGAATGGGAAAAAGTTTACGATCCAACGAACCCGCTGCAGACCTTTATCAATATCGTTAACGTTCCCGACGGCGGGCTCGTCGTCTACGGTGCGCTCGTTGCAAGTTTGATCGTCGCCATTACATTTATCAAAAAACACTCTTTGCCACTGTTGGCTTTTGGCGATTTGATCATCGCTCCAATGTTACTGGGACTCACGTTCGGACGAATCGGTTGCTTGCTCACTGGTTGTTGCTATGGCGGCGTCTGTGACGTGGATGCAATTTCTATTTCGTTTCCATTCGGTAGTCCACCGTATGTTCGTCAGCTGCAACGCGGACAGATGCACGGATTTGAAATGGCAGAGCGAGACAGTGACGGAAAGAAGCAAGTGTTCGTTCGTTCGGTTGTTGCCGGAAGCGAGGCGGAGATCGCTGGTCTAAAAGCTGGCGATCACGTGCAGAAGATCAATAGCAAACCGATTGCGAGCTTGGAGGATCTCGAGAGCGACATAATGGGATCCCTCCCACCGCCTAGAATTCTGACGGATCGCAAGGAACACGTTTTGGAAATCCAGAGTTTGCCGACTGAGAGCAAACCGGTTCATCCAACTCAAATCTACAGTGCGATCAACGCTGCTTGTTTGTGCCTGTTCATGTGGGCTTACTATCCATATCGCCGTCGCGATGGAGAGATTATTGCTCTGCTGTTGACGCTCTATCCCGTCTCCCGGTTTTTGCTGGAGTGGATTCGTTCGGACGAGCCAGGGCGATTGGGAACGCCATTTACAATTTCACAGCTGGTGAGCATTCTGTTGTTTCTTTCGGCGATTGGATTGTGGGGTTTTCTGGCGACCAGACCGCGCGGTAGCGATTTGCCGCTACAGCCAGCAAAATGACGGTTGATCTTTGAATCCAAGACCGTGCTCGAATTCTCGAATTCGAATCGCTCGGCTCGAATTTCAGAATTTTGCATTAAACAAACGGGTAGTGTACGTATACCTATATATGGGACAGTCGATAATTAGCGGCATTTCGACCTAGATTTCCCCAGAATCTACCCATTTTGGCCATTGCAGGCGAAACTAGATCTTGACCGTAAGCTATTTTCATAGAACACTTTAGCGACATGACAGCAGCGGTACTTGAGCCCAGCCGAGCTAGCGGAGACGCATCTTTTCTCCTTTGCGGGAACTTATCTCTTGAGTGTGCGTCAACATGAGTGGAGAGGCAGTGAACGACGACCAACTAATTTCAGCAACGGTGAGTGGCGATTCTGAGGCCTTCGGTCAACTTGTCGACCGATATCAGAATCGTTTATTCAACTCGATGGTCTACGTAGCAGGCAATCATAACGAAGCTGAGGAAGTCGTTCAGGAAGCGTTCGTCCAGGCATTTATCAAGTTAAATACGTTTGCAGGACGCAGCTCGTTTTACACGTGGCTGTATCGGATTGCATTCAATTACTTTATAAGCCGCAAGCGACGTAAACGAGAAATCTTAGTGGGAGCCATCGAAGAGACGTCCATCGAGCCACTCGATGGGGAAGGACCCGCCGAGAATCGTATGTTGCAAGCCGAACGCGCAACTCAAGTTCGCGAGGCCTTGATGGTCTTGAGTGACGAGCACCGCACCGTAATGGTCTTACGCGAGATCGACGGTTGTGGTTATGCGGAAATAGCAGAAATCTTAGATCTACCTGTGGGAACGGTGAGAAGCCGGATTCACAGAGCGAGATCTGAGATGCGGGAATACTTGCAAGATAATTTGGAAAACCATCCTGCTTAATGGAACCCATGAAAGCGATCGCATCAGTCGGAGAACGATTTGCGAAATAGCTGGGGAATGAGATGAACGAAGAATTCAATGAAGAATTGATCAGCGCTTATCTAGACGGTGAACTGTCTGCCGAAGAAGCTGCGCGGGTCGAGGAAGCGATCAACAACGATCTTGAATTGCAAAAATTCGTCGAGCAATCGCGCACGCTCGGCGATGACCTTCGCGGCTTGCCTCGATTTGAAATGAGTGGCAGTGTCGCGGACAGAGCGATTCGCGGTGCAGAACGCAGTATGCTTAACGACGCTCCCGTATTGCCAGCAAAAAACAACGCGCGTCGTTGGTTCATTGGTTTGTCGAGTGTATGTGCCGCTGCCATAGTGCTCGTCATTGCCTCGATTAGTTTCCCCCCTGCCGACGATCTGGCGCCAGTTTCGATGAAGCGCGCCGAAGAGAAAGGTGCCGCCGACGCCGCCATCCAAGCGGGTGGCGGTCGAGTCGAAGGAGAGGAAAAAGAAGACGCGGAGGTTCACGATCCGCACCTGCATGAACCTAACGATGTTTTGCAACATCCGGCGGCGGAATCAACGGATAGTTTAGTTGAAAAGAATAATGCGTTTGCCGACCGCCAGAATCAGCTGCTGGGAAAAAGTCAAAATGGCGCCGCCAATCGTGCTAGGCTTCAACAGGCACCAGCAGCGGATCTGACTCCTGCAGCGTCGCCAACTTCAAATGGCGATTCCTTACCTGATCTCCCAGAACCTGAAACTCCGCTCGAACCATCTCCGTCTGTTGTGGAGCCATCTGCTCCGGCGCCCGAGCCGAAGATTGTTCCGCAAGAAGCGGCTAACGCAGTGGTAGCTCGACAGAACGCTGTTCAGTTTACCGTTCAGCTGAAAATTGGACCGGCAGCATTGCGAGAGAAGCTTGCGGCAAATGCGGCAACCAAAGGTTTAGTACTGAAGATGCTAAGTGCCAATGGAGTGGCGCGGAACGCGAAACAGAAGAAACGAGCGACGGTCGAAGTGACAAAAGAACAGTTGGCCGAGATTCGCAAGCTGTTGGCGAGCGAAAAGATCGCGTTGCAACCAATGCGAGTCGCGGCAAATGCACCGGCTCAATCGAGTCCCGCTGAAGATTTCCCGTTTGCTCAAGAGGATCCCGAGCCACTAGGTCCGCAACCTTTTGCTCCAAACGGTCCACAGAAAAATGCAAATGGTTCGAAGCCACCCCCAGTAGCGGAGTCGCCAGCTGATTCGCCAAATAACAATAGAATTGCAAAGTCGGTCCCAGCGGACGGAGATGATCAAAATGTACCGGGTCAATCATTTGCCGACGCGAATGCCGCTGACGCAGATATTGCCTTTGGAGACGGCGAGAATTCCAAAATACGGATCTACTTCGTCTTCGACGCCCGCCAAGGCAACGTTGGCAATGGAATCGGCGTCGATGCCGATGCTTCCGAGACCCCTGTCGTCGATCCAGCTGATCAAGACGACTAACTCGAACAATCCGAATTCCTAACTCGGCTTCCCGTGTTGGCTGAATGAGCTCGAGAGCGATACACTATTCATTGGTTATCGATTTTTTTCATTCATCAGGAAGGACACCGATGTCGGACGTAAAAGTAAACATTCGTGATAACGGACCATTGTTAGTAGAAGGAACGTTCAAAATTGTCGACGCCGAGGGGAACGAGTATCCCACTGGCGACAAGCCAGCTATCGCTTTGTGTAGATGTGGGGCATCCAAAAATCGACCATTTTGTGACGGAGCTCATCGCGATTGTGGTTTCGAAGCCGCCGATCGCGCTCCGCAAGAGTAACTGATACGTTGTTAAAGTCACGTCGACTTTGGCAACATGTCCAGATGCCACGCGGTTGTTTCGTCACAATCAAGGAGAAAGTTCATGTTGAAACCAACGAACTCATCATTGTTTGTACGAACAGCCGCAGCAGTGGCGTTGTTTGTGGCACCAGCGGCATTTGTGTGGGCGGCCAATAATACGGATGTCAACGCGGTCACGTCGCCAAAGCTCATGGTGGCAAGTCGGAGCTGAAGAACTTTGCGGTCCCGATTACAAAGCGCAAGACTGTCTTTACTAATATTAACCAGCCAACGACGGCCCATTGCATCGCGGGATCGAAGATCGCCGACACCAAGTCGTTGGGCGGATTTGGTGCCAGCGGCAACTTTCCCAAGGCACTCAATCAAGGTGTAAAGGGAGACGGTGTCTACCTATTTGCGGACCCCCAAGGCAGCGCGAACGGCGGGGTTCGTGTTTTTCTCATCAATCAGTCTCGCCAGACGCTGGCGTTTCGAGCTTGCGACAGCCGCTTGTACATTGTGCAGCAAGCCCAACAAGCCGATGGTACGTGGCGTTCGATCGAATACCCGCCAACATCGTTCTGCGGCAATAGTTATCACTGAGTCATTCTTCCCGTTGGGCAGTATTGGGAAATGAACGCTGCTCGTTATCAAGGAAAGATCATTACCAAAATGCGATTTGCGATGATTCTAGGCCCGGACGAACAGATCTATTCCAATGAGTTCGACGGTAGTATCAACGCCGCGCAATTTGTCGCCCCAGCAAAGAAAGCTGCGGCCAAGTAACTGATGACTCCTCGAGACCCTCAGACTAGTCAATTGATTCGTTTAACCCTTAGCCGGAGGCGCCGGCGAATGGATATTGTTAGTTCGAAAACGCCTACGCCTACGGCAGCGGGTTAAACGAAGAGCAGTTAATTCCCTACCGAGTTGTCTTACGGTGCGATCCTCAGTGCGCGGCCACTCATAATCAGCAGTGGTATTCAATAACGGTCAACTTGCGAGTTGATTCGTTTAACCCTTAGCCGGAGGCGCCGGCGAGCGGACATTGTTAGTTCGAAAACGCCTACGCCTCCGGCAGCGGGTTAAACGAAGAGCAGTCAATTTCCTACCGAGTCGTCTTACGGTGACATCTCAATTGCGCAGGCATTCGCAATCAGGCGTGGCAGACCGACCGCACCCCCTAAGTGGTCAAGACATGTTCCCAGTAATGTCTATTTTCGCGTCAACGATTCTTGTCGTTGGCTTCAACGTCCATCCAATTCTGTTAGCGAAATTAACGCTTCCACCTTCAATACAGATATATCCCAGAATTCCCTTCGGATTTGTTGTGATTATTGTGATCGTTGTTAGGCTAATACAAATAGGTCTATTCAGACCTCAATTGCACGTCGCGCCGATTTCCCTTTTCTAACTAGTTTGCGCGATGTTCTGCGTGAGATCCGCCGGACGAGAGACAGAGAAGAAAGTGGTATTCCCCAATCGGTGTAATGCTGCGCGCGTTTCAGGTAATCATCTCTAATTTTATTCGTATCGAGCGAGTGTCGTCATGAAGTTCCGTAAAACGTCTAAGTCATTGCGTCGTAAAAACCAATCCATACGGACCATGCTGCACACGGAAAGGTTAGAAGACCGTCGTTTGTTGGCAGCCGGAGACATCGCGGTTTTTTCGGATATGACCGGAACGGTTGCGATCACAACTGCCGAGTTCGACCACGACTTCGACACGACGATTCGCGACAACGCAAACTCGACGCACGTATTAGCTGCGGGCACCGACGTGCAACTCGCATCTGGTCACCACCTCGTGCTTTACAACTCGCGTTTTGATGCCACGGGCGATAATCGTTCGGAAGTTCAAACGAACCTCAATCTAGCTGGAACAGATCTCGCCGCTGGCTGGTCGCAAGGAAATATCCGCCGCGACACAAGTGACTTCGAGACGATTACTTCCGGCGGC
>Ga0115002_10003231_pt1 | contig 20497 bp, 21 predicted proteins | sample ArcticOcean_MG_C_8_FD_89576 | JGI IMG/M metagenome (GOLD analysis project Ga0115002, IMG submission 89576) | Marine microbial communities from western Arctic Ocean - ArcticOcean_MG_CB11_86 | ecosystem: Environmental > Aquatic > Marine > Oceanic | place: Arctic Ocean: Canada Basin | collected... | reverse complement strand
TATCAGCCCCTTTTTTTATTTATTATTTGACTGAGTTCTGATTCTACCCGCTCCTAGGAAGAGTACCAGTAAAATCTTTTCTAGCGCCCTATATGATATTGAGTTGGATACTTGTTTTTATGTGAGAAGCAAACCTTATAAATGACTCATTTTTTTGTAAGGTTAAATATGATCTAAGGCGTAATTTGGGTGAAGTCTGATTTACGGATCAAACCATGAACCCCCTTAGTACGATCTACAACTTGTGATATTTCAAAGTCCGTTGCCGCACTCATGTAAGCAAAGGCAACAGCTCGATCAACGCCGAGAGAAGACGACAGGAAATTAACCCCTTCGCGAACTGCTTTTTTCATAGCCTCATCCAGGTCTGGATCAAGGCCAATTGGAATCCAAAACTCATCCGTCTCTGCGAATGGCTGTGAGGCCGAGTTTCGATTGGGGATGTCTGGATCACCTGATGGAAGCAATGTTAGACGAAAGGTAGCCCGAAGAGGTGCTTCCAGAGCGGTTAAAGCCACCTCTCCATCACCCTGGGCATAGTGGGGGTCACCTGCATAGAACAGCCCTCCAGGGACTTGCACGGGCAAATAAAGAGTTGATCCTACCCCCAGCTCGTTAATATCTATATTGCCTCCATACTCGCCAGGCGGGACTGAGTTAACTGTACCGCTGGTGTTTGGTGCAACCCCCATAATTCCCATAAAAGGATGGATTTCAAAACGTATTTCTTGTCCATTTTTTCCAGGAAGCACTGCGTAGTTTATGTTTTGAATGTTTACTATCTTTGTGAACACAGAAACATTGTTATAAAGAGCTGGATTTGCAGCGCTGGCGCCAGCCTCAGGGCCATTGTTTTCAGGAAACTCACCGGGAAGAGAACCCTTACCATGACGGTTCGAAATGACCCCATAAGGTACTCGTGGCAAAAGGGAAATGACTTCAATTTTAAGCGTATCTCCAGGTTCTGCGCCTTCGATTGCAACTGGTCCGGTCACAATATGAGGACCATCTGCAACAAAGTCATGTTCCATAGCAGAATTGGCTATTAATTTGGCATCATCAAGCACCCCTTGTGAGGATACGCCATGTTCTGCGAAATATTCAATAGGATTGCGCCCTTGGTCCTCCAGGATTCCTTCATGAGAAACGGTGTCAAATATGACGATAGACCCCGAAGGTACAGTAATTATTGGACGGGATTCCCGATTAGGTAGTGAACCCCATTGGATGGTGTCTAACGTTGATGGAATGTACACGCCCAAGCCCGGTAGCTCTCCTGGCTCATTCGTTAGGGGTTGTAATACAGTGTCTCTATCCTGTGCCCCAGCACATAGAGCTATAGACAAGCCAACTAGACCAGACGTAGTGAAAAATTTCACTTTCCTAGTCCATCCTCGGAGTCTAATTTTCACGGCCTTCATTATATTTATTATTCCGTTTTTGGTTTTTGGTTTTTGGGATGTAGGGTGTGTATGGTTTTTCTATAGCGTGATGGCCGCCTGTTTCTACATCATACGATTAATAATTCTATTGGCTTGTTCATCGTTTAAACCCAATGAACGGCTGCTGATTCCGCCACCCTTCTCGAGTATAGGTTCTGCTTCATGCAGGGCTGGCCGATCTTTCACATGATGAAACAATCCCGTATAGATCGTGTCACCCCAGAGCATCGCTTTCTCGCATGCGCTTTTCCAGTCGCCGGTATCGTGGTGTCCATCTTCAAGTTTTTTAATGCGCGGTTTGAAAAATGCCACATCATTATCATGGTTAAATGTGATGCAGGGGCTGAAAATACTAATCAATGAAAAACCCTTATGTTGTATAGCCTGTTTCATGAGCATTGAAAGGTGCTTAGTGTCAGAGCTAAAGCCTCGAGCGACAAAGGTTGCTCCATTCATGATAGCTGAAGTTATTGGGTTAAAAGGAAACTCCACGCTTCCATGGGGAGAGCTTTTTGTTTTCATGTTTAGTGAGCTAGTAGGCGATAACTGTCCAGTAGTAAGCCCGTATATTTCATTGTCCATAACGATATAGGTTAGATCTACATTACGGCGCGCTGTATGTGTAAAGTGATTTCCACCAATTCCGTACCCATCTCCATCTCCGCCGGTTACAAAGACGTTAAGCTCATGATTGGCCATCTTTGCACCAGTCGCTACCGCAAGCGCCCGTCCATGCAGGGTATGCATACCATAGGAATTAAAAAATCCAGGGAAATTTGATGAGCACCCGATTCCGCTGACAGTAAGAATTTCATGGGGTTTGAGTCCTAAGTCGAGGCAAGTCTTTCTCAGGCTATTTAGTACGCCAAAATCCCCGCATCCAGCACACCAATCTGGATCCACTTTGCCCTTAAAGTCATTAGCTTTTTGCGGTTCGAAGACGAGTTTTCGAGTATTTATTCCATCCATTACGGGACCTCTCTAGACCATGATTTCCTGAACGGGAACAGAATGGTTTGTTTTGCCAGCGAGTTGTTCTAGAACTGCATCAACTATGTGATGGGGCATAAATGGCTCTCCATCATATTTGCGTATATGTCCGTCTATACTGAGGCCAGTTTCGCTACGCAGGTAGCGATAGAACTGCCCCGAGTAATTGTTCTCTATTAAAATAGTTCGCTTTGCACTTTCAACTATTTCAATTACTTGAGTTGAGTGGAAGGGGACAATCCATCGAATTGGAAGATGGTTCGCTTTAACGCCTTTTTCAGCAAGCTGTTCAATAGCTTCCTTGATTACACCGTATGTAGAGCCCCATCCGATTAAAGTTACCTCTGCATTGGTAGCGCCTTCCAGAGCAGGCGCTTTAATTTTATCGGCGATATTTGCGATTTTTCGAGCGCGTTTTTCAACCATACGCCTTCTTTTGTGAGGGTTGGTGTATTCATCGCTTATTAGCACGCCATCCTGATCATGTTCATCAGTGGCAACGACATGCACATGACCGGCAAGACCCGGTAATGCTCGTGGCGAAATCCCGCTATCGGTGACTTTGTATCTAAGGTACTCACCATTAGGTTCGTCATCCGTGATGATTTCTCCGCGATCAATTTCGGGTTTAAAATTAAGATCATCAGGATCTGCACTGGATGTCCCTTCCGCAATGAGCAAGTCCGAGATAACTATGCCGGGACATTGATGTTGATCACAGAGATTAAAGAGTTCTGGAATTATATTAAATGAATCGAGCGCGTCAGTGGGAGCTACGATCAAACGTTCAAAGTCGCCCTGGCTGGCACCCAGCACTTGCCAAAGATCACCCTGTTCAGTTTTTGTTGGTACTCCGGTCGAGGGTCCTGCGCGTTGCACATTGATAAAAACTGCCGGTATTTCCATCATAGCGGCTGAACCAATTGTCTCGGTCATTAGTGCAAAACCACCGCCAGAAGTTGCGCACATCGCCCGCGCACCAACATGGGCTGCACCGATTACCATATTGGCTACAGCAATTTCGTCTTCTGCTTGACGAACCATAATGCCTAGTTCTCTGGCATTGTTCGCCATCCAGTGTAAAACACCAGTGGCAGGGCTCATGGGATAGGCTGAATAAAACTTAACTCCCGCTGCAGCCCCGCCCATCGCCATAGCTTCATTGCCTGTCCAGAGGGCAAGTGGTTTAGGGCCAGTAGGTAGTGGTTCTGAGTAAGCCTTGAAGTTCTCTTGGGAAAATTGGTGCCCAGCTAGAGCAGCAGCAGAGTTTTCCATGATAACTAAATCCCCCTTGCGACCGAATTGGAGCTTTAGCGAGTTTTCTAGGACGTCAAATTCCAGTCCAACCAGGTGAGTAATAACTCCCAGAGCAATGGTGTTTTGAATGACTTTATTTCGACTTTTATTTGATAGTTCTTTTATTGGCAATGAACATAGTTGCACGCCTTTTGCCATTTTCCCTGGTGTTATCTTGTCGTTATCAAAAATAATGCAGTCTCCGGATTTCATAAGTCCAGAGTGGCGATCCATTGTGTCTTGGTTTAGACAAACCAACATATTTAACGAATCACCGTGGGTGTAGATTGGTTTATTGCTTATCCTTATCGTTAGAAAAATGTGGCCGCCGCGCACGATAGATTGATAAGCGTTATAGGCGTTTACAGACAGACCTCGGCGGGTGAACATTCGCGCAAGTATGTTGCCAGGTGTGGCGATACCCTGACCGGCTGCACCGCCAATAGCTAGCGAGAAATCAAATTGACCTGAACTCATGCTGTAGAGGGTTCCTTTGATGGAATTAGGGTCTGTAAGTGGGCTTTGAGGCCAAGCATTTATTTTTTATACTCAAAAAATATATCGCATGGCTTATACACGACATTTTATACTATTGCCTGTCGAACGTACCCTATGGAGATATAGTTTAGAGACATGTATTTATGCGGATGCAGGCGGAGGGTAGAGGTTTTGTTCTTAGATTTATCCTCAGAAAATGAGTATTGATATGATAGTTATTCTGTAGGACTCGTTAGAATTCATAAAAATGGGAACATGGAATTTAAAAAAACAGTATTCTGTGCTTAAAATATAAGTCTTTGTTATAAAAAAATGAAATTGTATTAAAAGGTATTCAAGCATGATGACTCGTTCAGCATTAACCTTGACTATGAGCTTGCTTCTAGTGCAGGCGTGTGATGCACAAGTGCCAGACGTTAGCGAGACGCTAGAAGAAGCTGCTATGGCCCTCGGAAGTCTAAGAGGTGTGCAGCGCCGGATGGATTCTATAAACACTCTGCAGTTCTCTGGTAATGGCACCTCTAGTGTCCCAGGGGACAATGGTGAATGGACAGGCTATGAAATCACTGATGCCACGGTGGGTATCAATTACTCTATTCCTGCACTTCGCATGGATATAACTCGTGTTGGCCCCGACGGAACCGAGCAAAGGGTGATTCAGGTGGTTAGTGGTACCCGGGCCTGGGATGAGCGGCTGCCAGGCGTTGATCCTATGAATGTTGCTGATGAAAAAGTTCAGCAGCGGGCCCAGCAGATTTGGTTGACCCCTCATGGGGTTATTACGGCTGCTGTACAAAATCCAGAGAATGTCACCGTAGAAACGGAGTCTGGTCAGAGGATGCTCACTGTAGTAATTGATGGCATGCCGGTTACAGCGAGATTAGATGAGAATGCAAGGCCTGCAGTGGTAGAAATGATGGTTGACCACCCAGTACTAGGCGAGACTCTGCTTAAGGCAGAATATACTGGTTATATTGATTGGCCTATCCTGGATGTGTATTTTCCTTCACATATTATGCACCGCTTGGGCGGCGAGATAATACTCGATATGACGGTATCTGCTTTTTATCAGAACCCTTATGTTGTCTTTCCAACTCCAGAACAATTGAGCGGGAGCTCGCAATGATAAAACTCTTGAAGACCCCTTTATGTATGGCTGTTACCTTGTTTTTCTGTGGCGTGCCAGCTTCTGCGCATCATGCGGTACAAGCACAGTTCGACGTAAATAACATACATACTTTCACAGGCCTTATGACTAAAGTGGAATTTATAAACCCACATCCTTATTTTTATCTGGACGTGGAAGGGCCCGATGGAGAGGTAGTGAATTGGGAAATTGAGTCCGTAGCGCTAAATGCTTTACGTCGAATGGGCCTTGTTAAGGAACTTCGTGCAGGTTTAGAGTATACGGTTGAGTATCATCCTGCCCGCAATGGGGAATCACAGGGATTAATGATGGCGATCACCCTGCCGACGGGTAACCGCCTTCTTATGCGTAATGCGGAATAGGTATTAGCCCACTAAAACTTGGGGCCATAGAAACACTGAGAAGTGGGATGGCTGTCGAGGGAGCATGGTATGAATAGGCAGGTTTGGTTGGTTGGTCGTGCAGTAATCACGTTGTTTACATTGTTTTCGATTTTTATTGGGACAATTCAAGCTCAGGACACCCCAAGAACAGCAAATGGGCAACCAGACCTTTCCGGGTTTTGGCATCCAGGTGCAATGGGGTTTCGCGGATTTCAGAATGAAGATGGGGATATTGTTCTTAATCTTGAGGGGCGTGATGGTGACCTCGGGAATTTCGAAAAAGATTTTGCGGTTCTTGAGCGATCGAAGGCAAATAAGCCGTTATATAAACCAGAGTACTGGGACAGGATTCAGGATTTAGATTGGAATGGCTTAACGCTTGATCCGCTTTTTGGTTGTAACCCCAGATCAATCCCGCGCGTGGGACCACCGCATAAAATCGTACAGACTGCTAACGAGCTTATTTTTCTTTACGACACCAGAAATATCAATGCCTACCGAATAATTCCAATAGATGGCAGGGAGCATCTTGATATTCAGGTCAATGATACGACCTGGATGGGGTACTCAGTGGCTCGCTGGGAAGGTGATACGCTAGTGGTTGATTCAGTTGGATTTAATGATCAGAGTTGGTTGGGTTGGACGGGCTATATTCATAGTTGGGATATGACTGTTACAGAGCGAATTCGCCGCGAGGGAAATACCCTTCATTGGGAAGCTACTGTGGATGACACAATGTTGATTGAGCCATGGACTCTTGATCCGGTTCAGCGGCAATTAAACACAGACCCGAATGCCTTCTTCTTTGGCAATACAGGATGTGACGAACGGGATGCAGATCGTATTGTTGACCCCACTGTTCGTGGATGATGGCTGTGAGGCTACATATCTAGGGACTCTGTAGAGCTCTCAATACATTTCCTTCTGCCTGTTTCAGGTAGTCAAGAAAAACGCTCGGATCATCGACCATAGGGTGTGGATCTGACGGGCCTCTATCTAAGACGAATCTACGAAATCCCGGGCCCCCTTCGGGCAAGCTTGGATGTGTAGGTAGTCGTACTTGAACGGGAGGTGTTTGTTCGGCCAATAGCTGAAATCGCCGAATATTTCCTAAAACGGTTTGATTTCTCCAGAAATCATTTTCTCGAGCGCCGCCACCTCCAAAGATCACTGCCCGGTAATCCTCATCCCCATCAGATACCGTAAACTCCATAGACAATACTCCCTCAGTATGGCCAGGGGTTATGTAGAACTTCATGACTTGATTACCTAGCTCTAGGGTGTCGCCATCCTGAATAACCATGTCTACTTCAGCAACCTCCATATCAAATTCATTTGTTATGTCTGTCTGAGCTCTTTTCCAATCAGCAGCAGTCAGGGCAACTCGAGTATCAAAGTTTCTTTGGTAATAGGCATGACCAGCCATGTGGTCAAAATGCCCGTGTACCCCAAGGACGTATTTGATATCCATTGGATCGAAACCGAGTGTTCTTATATGTTCGACCCCGGTCTCTATGTAAGGTGGGTGCAGTGAATCTATAAGTATGAGTCCATCATCGGTAACTAGAAGATAGGATGATACCCACTGAATGCCTACGTAGTAGAGGTTGTCAAAAATTTTGAAAGGCTTTGAGCTTTTTTGTAGTGATTCGTCTGCAAATGTATCCCGTCTTTCCTGAGAAACATAGCTGAAGTCAGTTAGTTCCAGATCAGGAAAGCCTTCAACGGTGAGCTGAGCATGAGCACTATGCCAGCTGCAGATCAGCAGCATTGATAATGAGATCAGCCCAGATATGCGGCCACGATCCGATTTTCGCGAGTTTAATTTAAAATTCATCTTCGTTTTCCTCTAGCTCTACTTTGTTGTATTCATTATGTGATCCCAATGCCTGCCTGCAGACTCAAGAATCAGGGAAAGGTCCTGACTTAATAGATACCCATCGTCGATAAGTTCCATGGTGGACTCGGCAACTAAACCAAGATATTGGGGTCGACCAGAGTAGCGTTCTTCTATAGAAAGGCGTGGATCTGCGTTTACTTCGCGTTCAACCAGTGTGCGGGCAAATGGGACATAAAGGCCTACTCCTGAGACCGGATTTGTAGGTAGCCAACCGGTATAGGTCGCAAGGGGAACGGCAATATCAGGTGATCGTAGGCCACCAATTTCATTGCCACTACTATCTACCTGGGGCACCAAGAAAGGGTAGGGAGCGCCAAGTCTAGGAGGTTCCTGGGTGATGATTCCGTTGAGCGCTAAATCAGGGCCAAAGTCGAGTGCATGAGAAACACTGACTTCGTTTAGCACGCTGACGCCTGGCACGTCAGGAAACGCAAAATCTGCCATTTCTACCAATGTGTGTTTTCCTAGTGTGGAGTAACGGCTGGGCGGTGGCAGTATGTCGTCAGTTATCCATCTGTCCATCGCGATTAATAGTCCTCGGAGAAACCACCTATAATCGTTAGGGTTAGGCTGGTGTTTTTGGTCGCCTAGCTCTGGGGGGAATACTGCTGGCCCATGCTGAGTACCGGCAAAATCATAGGTACGTACATTATCTAGTAGCTGTAAATCTTGCTTTCCGTCTATGGAGGTATGGGTTAGAGCGCCAGCTGATCTCCAGTATTCAGTTGATGAGTTTGTATAGAACAGCTTGGGCATTATGTCTGTTGAGATTCCCGTGAGTAGTCCATCTGAGATGCCGGTTGTTGGGTCTGTCTGAAGGGTATCGGCAAATGGAAAGATACGATTAGGGTATTCAAAGGCGCCACCGGGAGCCCGAGATGCTTGGGCGAAGCGTTGGTTGAAACTGCCTCTAGCGGCTCCGGCAATATGTGCAATGATCCCATCAAATACCTTTTTATTCTGCGTATCTTCATTGAATCCGTCATATAGGAAAGTTCTTAATAAACGGCCACTTTGAGAGGAGCCATAGGTTAGAGCGCGGTTGATGGTGCCAGAGGGTATGCCGAGCTGCTCAGTTGAACCGTATTTAAGTTGCGAAATAGTTTCTCGTATTGCTGCGAGTCCTAGGCCTGCTAACGGGGGGTTCTCGGCTACATAAATAATGTCATAAATATGTTCAGGTTCGAAGCCTGTTTTAAGGTATACCATTGTAGAGTCTGGAATGACCTGGCTACCTTCCATACGTGCAAATTGCCAGTCTGCACGGGGGATGGTACGCCGTATACCTGATATGCCATCACGAACGGTCATCCTGTTACGTGAATCTTCGGGATTGGCCGCTGGATAGGCAATATGATCTCGGTTCCCGAGTGAGTGAGAGTAGGTTTTATCAGTAACAATGACATCACTGCGTACTAACCCCTCTATTGGAATGCCGTTATTTGTTGCTATAGGCGGATAGGTACGTAAACGACCCTCTACGAGGGGGGTATCATGCTGCCAGCCAACCCATAACAGAGAAAACCCCTCTCTTAATAGAAAGCCATCACCCATTTCTTTATCTGAGATCGGATGCAACGAATCAGCTGCCCTATTGAAACGAGTTAAAGCTCCAGGTCGTCCCCGGTTTCCGACCTCAAAGAAGATAGCGCCATTTCCAGACTCAATATTCTTGGGTTTTATGAGGTAAAAATCGGCTGAAAATTCGACCATTCCATCCGAACTAGTAGCTGCCTTATCAATATCAGTAATAATGTCATTGGCAGGATTTTTTGGATCTATGGCGTAGTGAATTTTTCCAGCTAGGGCCTCATAGGGGCCAGCCAGTCCATACGCTTTTCCATTTGCTACGTTACCGCTATGATCAATATCGATTCCAACAATACCAGCTGTCGCTATAGAGACAGCAAGAAAACACGGCATAAAAATAAAATACGTAGCCCTCATGATGTTCCCCTTGAGTCGACAGGCTTAACTTAGGGTTCAAGATAGGTCTTGAAGGGACTGACGTCCAGTTATTGGGTTAAGGGGTTAGATTCCTCTGTCTTATTCAGATTTGGTTGTTATCCCGTAATAGGTCATTCTCACTTATACTGGATCCAGTATTAATGATTAGCTAAAGGATAATAAATAAGGTGTTTGTTAGACAACAAAGAGATGGCTATAGGAAATATCTTATTATTCAATTCTGGATTTTTCTAACCACTTGTTTTGCAATATTTTTTTATGCTAAAGCTGCTGAATCAGCCAAACACTCTCAGTTAGGTTATGAAGCAGAATCAATTCGTATGGCTGCAAACGTTGATGGTCGTATTACTGACACGAATAATGGGCGAGCAGTGTTTGAATCAACCTGTGCCTTCTGCCACGGGCTTCAGGGCGAAGGGGGATTGGGTGGTGGAGTCTCACTTTTTTCCGCTACAAACTTAGAGGTCGTAATGGATCGCGTGAGGAATGGACTTGAAATAATGCCAGGTTTTGCAGGTTCATTAACCGAGGAAGAAATCCAGGATGTTAGTGCTTATGTAGTAGAGGAGCTTCCTCATTAAGATTTTAATATATAAATAACAACAACTTATAGTGATAAATTAATGTTATTTATGTATTAAATCTTTGGCAGATAAGCCATGCAGCGAACAGTAATAATTATTGGCTTGGTTTTGTTAGTGGCCGGCCTTCTTTGGCCATGGGTTAGCAGGATCCCGTTAGGAAACTTGCCTGGCGATATCATTATGAAAAAACCTTCATTTCGGATTTACTTTCCACTTACAACAATGATATTAGTCAGCGTAGCCTTATCGCTGATTCTTTGGTTATTGCGCCGTTAAAAGGCTTATCTAGGCTGGAATATCTAGTTACCGATACCTAATGAGATTTAGCTATTTCGTCTGGTATCTCTTGCTGTAATTATTTCGATCATTAGTAATTTCATAGCTTGTGCCATCAGAATTTATAGTAGCTTTAATCCAATGGCCCTGATCATTTTCTGCCGTAAGATTAGCTGTCATTACAGCTTCTGCGTTGAGGTCCGCAGGTGCTGCCGAAGCGTAATGCATTTGCCAGAAGTCATCTAACCCCGGGCTCTGTAATATTTTAGCTAGATCGTTCGCATTTCCGCCCTTGGTTGCCCCGTTATTGCTTACTGCGACAGTTGGCGCAAGTGCCCACATCAGCTCGGCCGCAAGCTGAGTTCCATGATGGGGCACCTGCAAAATATCTACCATACCAAGACGGTTTTTTGGGCAGGCAGCGCTGTGTTGTACGTCGGCAGTCATATCACCAAGGTCGAGAAATTCAAAATCTCCAATAGTGATTTGATAACCAACACTGCGACTATTTTCCCCTAAATCCTCGTCTACTGTAGCTGGCCCACAAAGGGGGTTGAGTTCAGAGTCAGAAGGATTAATTACTTCTCTGTCAGCAGAAACGAACCTAAAATCAGCGCCTGTTAGTGGTAATGAGTCCCCAGGTTGAACGGTTTGTCTGTTGCCTTGGGCCACACTGAGATACGTTTCCCAAGCAATCCTTCCACGTTCTGTGTCTGTCTCAACGCTCTCACCATGGTCAAAAAATTGGTGAATCTCCACACGCTTGGCAAGGGCGGGGGTACCCCCTACATGGTCCCCATGGAAATGTGACGCAATAAAATAATTGATTTCGCTGACGCCTGCATCGGCCATTGCAGACTGAATTCGCTGCGCATCGCGCGCATCCTCACGATTCCAGCCCGCATCCATTAGGATCGAATCGCCACCGGGAGTCACAATCAGGGTTGAAGAACCTCCATCAACATCAATCCAGTAGATCTGTAAAGGTTCTGCCGCGCCTTGACTAAACAGTGTAGGGGTGTAGATACCTGCTGTTACTAATATCAGCCAACCAATACGCATTGGTTTTTTCATGGTGTATTCTCAGGGGAGATTTCTGCTTCTGCGATCATACATCAGGCCTAGGTTAAACTGCTGACAGTTTTTTATGTTTGTATTGCAAGTATGCCCTACCTAAATCAGCCGGTAACGCCAGCAGTTGAAATTGCCGGTAGACGAGAAAAATTTGCTGTGCGTCGCGTCTATTGCGTTGGTTGGAACTATGCAGAACATATACGGGAGATGGGGCAGGAACCGGAGAGAGAGCCTCCCGTTTTTTTTATGAAGCCTCCCGATGCGCTTGTACCAAACGGAGGTTTAATCCGGTATCCCCCGGCAACAAAGGATCTGCATTATGAGATCGAATTAGTTGTAGCCATTGGTAGTCCAGGTAGGGACATTACTGCATCAACAGCAAAGGAAGTCATTTATGGGTACGCGGTCGGACTTGATATGACAAGGAGAGATCTGCAAGCTCATGCTAAGCGGCATGGACAGCCCTGGGCTTTAGCAAAAGGGTTTGATCAGTCCGCTCCAATCAGTGCTGTTCATCCCGTCGGCGAGATTGGGCATCCATCGAGCGGCAATATTTGGCTTGAGGTGAATGGTGAAAAGCGTCAGAACGGAGATTTATCTCAAATGATATGGTCAGTGCCAGAAATCATTCAGTACCTTTCGGGGTATTTTAAGCTCTATCCGGGGGATTTAATCTTTACTGGGACTCCTGCGGGTGTGAGTGCTGTTGTCCAGGGGGATCATTTACAGGGCGGTATCGAGATGATTGATACGCTTGAAGTTACCCTAAGCTAGGATCCATTTGAGCGCCATGCCCTATGCCTGGGGTGCAGTCATATCGGCCCATTGTGAGTGTAGTTCTCACCAGGGTTCGTGACCCAGAAAGCACTTCGGTGTAGTACTCTGGATCTTCAGCTCTCCATGTGACCTCGAGGTCACCGTTGTCTGTGTTGATGCGTAAACGTTCAGTTAATTGAAAGTTTGTTGTGCGTACGAAGTCAGACCGTACAACCCCTTCCGAAAACATTGCTGTATCAATGATTATTTCATCCCCTTCATAGCGTCCAATCGAATGACCCATTTCACTTCGAGCTACGTTGGGAGGGTGGTTATCCATATTCATATGTATCACACGTTCTGTGTCCATAAATTCATGGTGGATAATGATGCGATCACCTTCCTTTCTTATTTCGGTTGGAAGTCCGGGCTGAGACCAGGCACGCACAGGGCTTATTGGGCTGCATCTGTATACAGGGTTTGATGTTAGAGGATTATTTGCTGCAGATATCTTTGCGCCTAACTCTGTTAGATACTCAGTTGAGTTTGGGTCGGTCCCGGCTCCAGGAAATGATTTCCTATACCAAACACCAAAAACAGTTTGAGGGACCCCTTCATCTAGTGGTGGGGAGTGCATGCTGCTTCCGCTGCCAGTCCGTAGACTTAATACGTTCCCATCAGCTAGGTATCCTGTGCCAAATTCACAGCCGAGTGGGTCGCGTCGTGCTTGGAAGCCCTCTATTCGGATACGATCGCCAACTTGCAAAGAGTTTTCATTAATGCCTTTTATTCGTAATTGAGAGCTCGCTTGCATCTCACACCATCTGGTCTCTTGTTCGCCATCAGTATTTGTAGTTTCAATGTATACGAAAGAATGGGGATTGATGTATCGAAATTCTTTGATTATTCCTTCGATTAATACTGGGTTAGATACATCGTAATGTGCATTAAAACCATGATGAGAATATGTCAGCTCCTGTTGGAAATAACACGTTGCAAAGATAATGAATATGAGGTGTTTATTCATAGAAATACGTTTTCTTTTAACAAGCTAGAAGTAGTGTGCATGCTCTACTCTTTAGAGCGGTAAGCCATGGTTCCCTCTGGTGATTCGTACCAGCCTGGATCACTGTAATCATTATGGGGTTGTTCAGCGCGGACTTTAAAAACTGTAAACATGCCTCCCATACCTATCGGTCCATATGGGCCTTCACCTGACATCATAGGAAGCGTGTTTTCAGGGAGTTCCATGTTCATGGAAGCCATTTCAGCCATCCCCTTGTCACCCATAACCATATATTCTGGAATAAGTCTTTTCAGTTTTTTAGCCGCTTCTTCAAAGTTAACGCCTATGGATGTTAAGACTTCATGACTCATCGCATTCATTGTGTGATGTGTCTTATGACAATGAAAGGCCCAGTCTCCCTCTGAATCAGCAATGAATTCAATTACACGTACTTGCCCTACACCAATGTCAATTGTTGCTTCTGGCCATCGTGCACCTTCCGGCACCCATCCCCCGTCTGTGCCCGTTACCTCAAAAGAGTGTCCATGCAGGTGTATAGGGTGATTCGTCATCGTCAGATTCCCGATGCGTATTCGTACTCGATCTCCTTGTCGTACGTTTAAGGAGGAGATGCCAGGAAATACACGGCTGTTCCATGTCCATAAATTAAAGTCTGTATGCGTAGTCACGCGCGGCGTATAGCTGCCTGGCTCTATATTGTAGGCACTCATCAGGAAAGCAAAGTCTCTATCAACTGTTAAGGTACTAGGATCTTTTGGATGAACAATGATTAGCCCCATCATTCCCATAGCCATCTGAACCATTTCGTCAGCATGAGGGTGGTACATAAAAGTGCCGGCATGATTCATGTCGAACTCATAAGTCCATGTTTCCCCAGGACGGATTGATGGTTGTGTGAGACCTGCTACGCCATCCATTCCATTCGGTACACGTACCCCATGCCAGTGAATTGTTGTGTATTCAGGTAGTTTATTGGTAACGAAAATGCGGACACGATCGCCTTCTACACATTCAATTGTTGGTCCTGGTGATTGTCCGTTATAACCCCATAAATGTGCTGCCATACCTGGAGCAACTTCGCGCTCAACAGGTTCGGCAACGAGATGAAATTCTTTTGCCCCGTTATTGAGGCGCCAAGGTAAGGACCAACCATTCAGTGTTACGACCGGTTGAAATTGACTGCCATTTGGAGGAGCAGAGGGTGGTTTTGTTATAGCAGACTTTGAGGAGATGGGTTCTGGAATCTGTGCAAGAGCCCCGCGAGGTACTGCGCCTGCACTAACAAGGGCAGTAGCGCCGGTTAGAAAACTCCGACGCGATATCATTTCAAATGCTGCCTAGATATTGTTGTTCTAGTGCACATGATAGGTAGCTCCTGGGCGAAAACCATTTTGTAGCCCTTGTTGTATTGAAACCGCTGATACTCCAACGCCAGCCATAGCACGTTGTAACTCCACTTCGGCAAGCCAAAAAGTTTTTTCTGAATCGAGTGTTGAATTTACAGCGTTAATTCGTTCGGTAGCATCCGTAACCAAATCAAAAACCCCAACTAACATGCCGTTATATAGTTTGAGTTGTTCATCTGATCTGCGATTGGCGAGGGGTACTATTTCGTCAATTGCATACTTCGCTAGATCATACGCTCCACGATAGGCTAGCCAAGAGGTACGCACGTCGGCACGGGCATTTACGCCTGCTTCTCCTGATAATCCCTCTAACCGTCCAGCATGTACATCAAAGCGTTGAGATACTGCTCGTGCCTCTAGCCCTTCAGGGCCTATGACGGTACGTGGAAGATCTGGGAGTCGATCGGGTAGTTTTACAGAATCAGCATCATCACCCCAAAGACCAAGCACTTGGATAAGGCGCTCACGTTCCACGGCAGCAGTAATCTTTAGTGTTGTTAAATTTATAACAGAGTCAGCATAAAGCGTTTGTGCACGAAGTAGTTCTAGTTCGGTAGAGTTACCTACCTGGCGCATACTTTCCATAATTTCACGACCGGCTTCTAAGGCAGTTACTACATCCTCGTGATAATGCACAGCTTGTCTTGTGGCTACGGCATTAATCCAGGCTCTTTTAGCGAGAAACAGTAGTGCAACTATTTCATCAGCTGCCCTCACTCGACCAGAACGTTCCTCTAGTGTTCCAGTAGGATCTAGAGCTGGAATAATTACCCACGTCATCGCGTTCACGGAAATGGAACGCTCGATTCTGGTTTCCATGGTGCTTGGTGGTCGACCTCTATTGAAATTTGGGTTAAGGGTGTGCAGGAGCTGTAGACGATCAAACCCTGACATCCCAAGGGTTTCAAGAGCCCGCTCTATAAGAGGGTTATGGAGTAGTGCTATTTCTGCTGCTGACTCAGCATTTAGTTGTGAACTAAGTAGTTCTTGTTCCCTTTGTGTTCGGCGAACAATGAGCGCCTCTTGTTCTGGACTCAGTGCAGGGCGTTCCTCGAATGGAGCTCCAGTCGGGTTGCTTGTAACAGCCATGGGGGGCGTTACTGAGGCGCAACCGGCGGTGATGAAAAATCCGACTATGCTCAAGTTAAGACACGCGCGGATCACGCGCATCTTCATTGCTCAATCTCAGTCGCATGCCTTTCGTTAGTTCTTTGATAATCCATATGAGAATCGTTCGACTGGACTTTGTCAGTGTCATGATCTGTAACAATTGGCCAAGATACAGTTAGATCTTTCAAGGTATTGTAATGACCCATCAGGCTGTCATATCTTAGTACTGCGGATGGGGTAGAGGGGTCAGCAGCTTCGAACCCCTCCCAATGCCCTAAGCAGGGGAAAGATGCAAAGCTGCTTCCACAGAGAAGCATAACCCTCAAGTTAATATTTTTTTTGATCGCAAAATCACTAGAATTCCGCAATATCACGCGCCGAACCTGTTAACTCAACAATGTGAAGTCCCGTGTTGGCTCTATCTACTGCATAAACGTAACCTCTATCATCGACCTCAAGGTTGTTTGTTTGAATGGCTCTTTTGCAGCGTTCAGCGCCATCAACATTGATGCAACGCTGTGTGGTTCGCTCATTAATTGCAGGAATGTAGTAACCAATTTCTTTGGGCGACCATGGATCCCTGATATCCACCGCACGTATACCACCGTTAAAATAGGCAAGAAAAACAATTTTCCCATAGTAAATTGGCGTCATACTTTCATTTGGAGAATGAGTGCCAAATCGCCCTCCACGTTCACAGAAATTACCGCTTTCTTCCGGAACCTGAAAATTACCAACTGGCCATGGTTTGGTTTCATCGGTGATATCAACCATATACATCATTTGCCGGTTCTCTAGGCATTCGTTACGTAGTGACTCACCAACTACCAGAAGCATGTCTCGAGTTTGACCTTCAGAATTGTTGGCAAACTCGGGGACATTCATGCCCAAAACAGGGAACGCAGTATGAGCACCTAGACGGGGTCCGGTGAACATAGTAGTAATTACGGGATACTCTAAATTTTCATCTGTCGGCTCAAATGGATTTTCAACAGCCGGGTTGCCGCGAATGAGCTTTTCTCGATCTACTATTTGCAGAACTCCATCAAGAAACGTGCCATAACCAAAATAGATTCGATCATCAACCGCTATTGGACCATGAAGATCATATTTGGCCATCTCATCGAATTCTGGCGCTCCTGGTTGCTGTCCAGGGAGCCCAAAATTTCGAATAAAAATTGGCTCGGCTGGATTTGATAAGTCATAGACCTGACTCATGCGCCGTGTTGCCCAGGTTTCTACGCCTGATACTAGATAGGCAATACCTGTATTACACTCCCACCAATTCTTATGTGTATCTATAAGCCCAGTTTCTTCCATTGACGAGACGAGAGTTGGTGCCTCGGGGACAGTGACATTCCAAATCTGATGGCCGTTGGATCCAACGGCACGTAATAGGTATGTTTCAGTATCAATTCCACCGGGGAGGTCACTACCCAGGCATGTACGGACCATCTGTGCTTCACTATCTTGGCCTTCTTCCTCGGTTCCTGGAATATGAGCAAGATATTGCGGGTTAGCTGGGTCGGTAACATCAACGATTGACGTACCGTTACCTTCTTGTCTACCTGTTAGTGGATTTTCATGGTTACCAACGTGATGACCAATATAAGAAATCCATCGATTGCCTTGCTGTTGAATTATTGGTTGATAAGCACTGCGCCCTTGTAGGTCGTTATAACCAATGAGCTGCATATTTAGAGCTTCTTCGCCCTCAGTTGGGTCCTGAGCCAGTGTATTACTACCTGTAGACACTAGAATAGTTGCCAAGACGCTTAGTAATAAGCGTTCAATACATTTCAATGGCATCATTCTCCCCTTCTATAATTAATGGTTTTTAGTTTGACATGACTGTCGAACAGTGCACCCTTCATGTCAAGCTATGATGAGCTTTTAATATTAGGATACAGTGCAAGATTATTCTGCCATAAGGGATAGTTGGTGTCTGGTCTTGATATAATTGACGGTATCAATAGGCTCCTAAATTCTATAAGACCCATGTTATGAGTAGCGATCTAGTTACCCGTTTACGCGAAAGTAAGTTTTCTCTATCTGTTGATGGCGATTCATCTGACGAAGTTGCTGATGCAATCGAGTGCTTAGAGAAAAAGGTTGTGCGATACGAAAATGCACTTGAAATGATTCGTAATCAAACTTTCGAGCAATCGAACTCCCCTCGGCTTATTGATCAGCTTTGGCATTTTGTCCGGTGGACGAAATCCGTTGCACGTGATGCACTTGAAGCGACTAACAGCCGTGAGAAATCTGATACAGGTAATCGCAGGTAATAGTGAAAGCAACTTCAATGGAAGCACGATACCTTCGTGACCCAAATGATGTATTACGCATCGCACTAACATGGCATGAGAATGGTAAAAAAGTAGCCTTGGCAACGGTGGTGAGAACTTGGGGTTCCTCGCCGCGCCCCATAGGTAGCAACCTGGTTATCGCAGAAGATGGTGCGTTCGAAGGCTCTGTATCTGGAGGTTGTGTTGAGGGAGCAGTAATAAGCGCTGCGAAAGAAGTAATTGCAACGGGGCAACAACAGCTATTGGAGTTTGGTATAACTAATGATGAGGCGTGGGAAGTTGGTTTGGCCTGTGGTGGTGAGATAGAGATTTTGTTGGAAAGGGTGGAGTGAAGCAAAAAATACTTTCTGCCTTGGTAGGGGCTGGGTCTCGCGCTCAAAGTATTGTGCTTTTGCGTGAACTTGGAGGAGAACAGTTTTTATTTGATAGCAAAGGTGCCTATACGTTTATAGAGGGTTGTCGAGAAAATCTCGACAAGGTGATTTCTGATCAGTTACTAAAGTTATGTAAAGAAGCGTTAATTCGGGATGGTGCTCAGACTGCTGATATAGCAGGGAAGCGTTATTTAGTTCAGACGCTTTCCCCGGCTCCTCGGCTATTCCTTATAGGGGCTGTACACATTGCACAGAAGTTAGCGCCTATGGCTCGCCTAGCTGGTTACGAAGTGCTTTTGTTTGACCCAAGATCAGCATTTGCATCTGCAGAACGGTTCCCAGATGTGCAGATAATTAATGATTGGCCTCATGAGGTCATGAAAAGTTTTATTCTTGATTCTCGTAGTGCAGTGGTGACGCTTAGTCATGATCCAAAAATTGATGAGCCAGCAATAATGGCGGCTCTTGATTCAGATGCGTTTTATATTGGAGCATTAGGAAGCAAAAAAAATCATATTAGGCGTCTGGAACGTCTTGCGAATCGTGGTTTTGATGCTATTGCTCTATCTAGAGTCTATGGCCCGGTTGGTTTATCGTTGGGGGGTAGGTCTCCGGCGGAGATTGCGATCGCAATAATTGCACAGATGACTCAGGTTCGTTACAAAGCTTTTAAGTGAGCAGATAAATTCGTTAAGAATTAGGAGATATAAAGAGATGTATGGTCCAAGATTAGTGAGTGTTCTGCTGGTGTTAAGTGGGGTTCTAGTCAATATGAACGCGCTTGCTAGTGAAGTGAGCAACCAGTATTCGGTTGACCTAAATGCTTCTGTTAATGCTGATTTAGGCATTCGATTGCCAGTTGGATTTAAAGCTACTGTATATGCCGATATTGATGGTTATGGTCGTCATCTTGCAGTGAGGGATGATGGGACTGTTTATTTCGCATTGACTGTCCGACTTGGCCGCGGATCAAATATGGGTATTGTTGCTATGCGGGACACCGATAATGATGGTGTTGCCAATGAAATAGAACGCTTCGCAACTGATATTCCAGGAACTGCTCTAGAGTTTCATGATGGGGCTCTCTATTTCGGTTCTAAAACAGAGGTTTACCGTTTTTCGTTCAGTGGCGATGAAATGCTGCCAACAGCTTCTCCAGAAATTGTTGTTAGTGGGTTTCCGGAGCAGCGACTGCATGAAGCTAAGACTTTTGCCATAGATGATGGGCATAATATTTATGTGAATGTTGGTGCTCCATCTAATGCTTGCATGGAAGAATTTCGAACGAGAGGTTCCCCTGGACAAATGCCTTGTCCGCAAACTGAATGGCAAGGTGGGGTTTGGAGGTTTGATGCGGATGGAACAAACCAAAAACAGAAAACGCATGGTTCGCAATTCGCAACGGGTATTCGTAACGCGATGGCTATTAAGTGGAATGATGATCATAAGCAGCTCTATTTTTTAACTCATGGTCGTGATGCTTTATCCACGCTTTTTCCTGAGTATTTTAGTGCGGAAAATAGCGCTGAGTTGCCTTCAGAAGAGATGCATGTTTTAAGAGAGAATGGGAATTACGGATGGCCATTTTCTTATTTTGATCACCAACAAGATAAGCGTGTTTTGGCTCCAGAGTACGGTGGTGATGGCAATCAAAGTGTTGCAATGGGACTCTATGAGGATCCTATAGCCACTTTCCCGGGGCATTGGGCTCCGAACGATATGATGTTTTATACAGGCTCTCAATTGCCACCTCGATATCAAGATGGTGCATTTATTGTTTTTCATGGTTCTTGGAATAGAGCACCGCTTCCTCAACGAGGTTATAAGGTTGTTTTTATGCCCTTCAATGAGACTATGCCAGGCTCAGACTGGGAAGTTTTTGCGGATGGATTTAAAGGTTCTGATCTTCTGGAAAGTCCTGGAGATGCCGTCCATAGGCCAACTGGTATAGCGCAAG